>Ga0126381_100008633_pt1 | contig 11400 bp, 6 predicted proteins | sample PanSoiMetPlot_28_FD_96465 | JGI IMG/M metagenome (GOLD analysis project Ga0126381, IMG submission 96465) | Tropical forest soil microbial communities from Panama - MetaG Plot_28 | ecosystem: Environmental > Terrestrial > Soil > Tropical forest > Bulk soil | place: Panama | collected 2016-02-17 | reverse complement strand
TTTCCCGCTCGCAAACGACAGAGAATCTCGGATGAAGTTCTCCAGACTCCAGATCGCGATTGCCGCCGGGGCCGCAGTGCTGGTCCTGCTGGGCTTCTTCATCTATCTCATGTGGCTGGATGGGCAGCCGCCCGTGCTGGCGAAGTCCCCCGACATCGATCCCCTGACCAAGGTTCCCCTATCCATTGATCTGAATCCCATGCGCGACCGCAAGTCCGAACGGGCGGCGAATGAATTCCTGCGCGCCATGCGCGACGGCCACTGCCAGGACCAACTCGCCAACTGGGAGTCGGACTACCGCAAGAGGCGTGCCGCTTTCATCTGCGATTCCGAGGCCAAGCACCCGCTGTTTTCCTGGAAGATTGTGGATTGGGAGGATCGGCCGCCGCTGCGCATTCTGTCCTACCAAGGGAAACGCAGAGCCGAAGCCAAAGACTACGAAGATCTGATCTCCATCACCCTCGACAGCCGCAGTGGCGAGTGGGTAGTCTCGGAATACGACGCGATGTACTGAGCTGCCGGCCGCTGAATTTCTCCCATCTCACGTCGCGACGGCTGAACCGCCGCGCTCCTAAGGCCGACATGGCGCGGCCGGAAGACCTCGCAATACGTGACCAATCCGGAATGCTAGGATGCGACAGCGTACAATTGCGTGCGCGAAGGCAGCATTCGCGAGCCGTGGTTTTTCCTTGAGGGCAAGAGTTCCCCCCCGTGCCTTGAGGAGGAGGTCTCAGATGAAGGTGAGTACGGTTTGGCTTGCATTGGTGTGTTTCTCCTCTGCCGGCTCCGTCATTCGAGCGCACGCTGACGAGGGAATGTGGACCTTCGAGAACTTCCCCGCGAAGACGGTTGCTGCGAAGTATGGCTTCACACCTTCGCAGGCATGGCTGGACCACGTCCGCGTTTCATCCTTGCGTATTGCAGGAGGCTGTTCTGCGTCCTTCATCTCCCCGCATGGGCTCGTCATGACGAACCATCATTGCGTAGTGGATTGCGTACAGTCACTTTCGACGGCGCAGCAGAACTTTGTAGATAAGGGCTTTAGCGCTACAACCGTAGCTGACGAGCGAAAGTGTCCGGCATTTGAACTCGACAAGTTGATAGAGATTCGCGACGTCACCTCCGATGTGCGCACCGCGCTAGCGGGAAAGACGGGCGATGCTGCCAACCTTGCCTTGCGCGCTGAAACGGCAAAGCTAGAGCAAAGCTGTGGATCAGATCCGAGTGTTCGTTGTGATTTGGTCTCTCTCTATCACGGCGGCGTCTACTCCCTGTATCGCTACAAACGCTACGATGATGTGCGTCTGGTTTTCGCGCCGGAGTACGCGGCGGCAGATTTCGGCGGGGATCCGGACAACTTCAATTTTCCCCGTTTCGATCTTGACATCGGCCTGCTGCGGGCTTACGAAAACGATCAGCCGGTCAGTAGTGCTGATTACTTGCATTGGAGTAAGGACGGTTCTCACGAGGGCGAGTTGGTTTTCGTATCCGGCAACCCCGGAGGTACCAGCCGGCAGCTCACCGTCTCGCAGTTGGAGTTTGAGCGCGACATGGTATTTCCAGCTCTCATGCCCGATCTCGGTGAATATCGAGGGATGTTGGAGCAGTTCAGCGCAATGGGTCCTGACCAGGCACGGGAGGCGAATGAAAGCCTGGACGGTGTCGCAAATTACTTCAAAGCCCGCATCGGTCGTCAGCAGGCGCTTATGGATACAAACTTCTTCCATACCAAGGTCGAGGCGGAAAAGAAGTTTCGCGATGCGGTAGCTGCCCGGCCGGATTTAGCCGTCGCGGCGAACCCCTGGGACGACCTTGCCAGGGTGCAACAGGAGCGGTCCAAACTGTTCGTGCGCTACAGTTCAACGGCAGGTAGTTACTTCGACGCGGGGCTACTGGGCGGGGCAATAGCTTTGGTACGCGTGCCCGTAGAGCGTGCCAAGCCAAACGGGGAACGCCTGCCTGAGTATACCGACCAGTCGCTGGTAGCAACCCAGGCGGACCTCTTAGCACCTGTTCCTATCTATAAGGACTTGGAAGAACTCTCCCTCAGGCTGGCTTTTACCGCTGTGCAGCGCAATCTTGGAGCGGACGATCCCTTCGTGCGCAAGATGCTCGGCAAGGAGTCACCGGATCAACTCGCACATCGGCTCATCCAAGGCACCCATCTTGATGATGTCAAGGTAAGAGAAACTTTACTCCATGGCGGGCAGAAGGCGATCGAAACATCCAATGACCCGCTGATTCGATTCGCGATTTTAGTCGACCCCGACCTGCGGGCAATCCGCAAAGAATATGAAGCTAACGTAGACGCACCGACTCGCGCCGACGAAGAACAAATCGCCAAATTGAGGTTTGCCATTTACGGCACCAGTATCGCCCCAGACGCAACTTTCACCGCCCGCCTCAGTTATGGCACGGTGAAAGGCTTTAATGATGCGCAGGGGCGGTGGGTTCAGCCGTACACCACGGTTGCCGGACTCTTTGAACGGGCCACCGGGGCTCCGCCGTTTGTTCTCCCACCACGTTGGCTTTCCGCAAAAACGCGGTTGAATCTGTCGACGCCAGTGAACTTTTCGACCACAAACGACATCATCGGAGGCAATTCCGGCAGCCCGGTCATCAATCAAGACGGGAATATTGTGGGTCTGATCTTTGACGGCAACATCTTTTCGCTGGGAGGCGACTATGGCTACGATCCCGAGTCAAATCGAGCCGTAGCGGTAGACAGCCGAATCCTGCTTGAGGGCCTGCGAGAGGTCTATTCGCTCGACCGGATTGTCAACGAAATCGAATCGTCGCGTTGACGAACGTGTGGCCACAGGATAATTTGCCCAGTCGTCTGGATACCGAGCCGGTCGTCTCACGAGGCACACCGCTCGAATTGCGACAAAATCGTCGCATTGAGCAAGCTTAATCGTTGCTCGTGGTTTCTCTGTTTGACTCTGAGGTAGGCTATTGAGACTAGTCTCAAACTGATTTAATCACTTTTATATGCCCACACAGCAAATCGGATCCAGAAGCTGGCCGCTGGTTTGTCCTTAGGCGGATTCAAGGTCAAGGACCTGATTAGGGAAGGCCGCCGATGAGTGCGGCGTTTATTGTTGATTGCTCCATTGCCACGGCGTGGCGGTTCCATGACGACGCCACACCGAAGGCCGCGGCCTTGCTGAATCGCCTGGCCACCGAGGCTTGTGGCGCGGAGTGGCTTACTGACCGTTACTATTTTCGCGCCGCCGCGGCTCTGCGGGCTTGAAGGAAACAGCCCTTGGCGCGTGCGTCGCGGTCCAGAGATGCGAGTTGTGCTCGCCCGCTCGCAGCGTGCCCGGCTTTGATTTCTGCTTGAGCCAGAGCAAGCCGAGCTTCGAATTCGTTGAGCAAAAGCCCGGCCTTGTGGGAGTCGTAGACAAGTTGCCTTAACGCGTTTTCGTCGGCAGCTTTCCCTGAAGCCGTTTGAGCTTCCGCCTCGGTGCAAGCAGCGTTGATCTGGGTGGTGCGGTGGCCGCCTCGGGAAGCGGTTTTTATCGCATCCGCCACCATACTTAAGGCGGCATCGCTCTTCTGCTGTGCAATAAGAGACCGGGCAAGCAAGAGCTCAGCCCCAGCCAGGCTATCCGGATCCTTTGCCTTGCGAAACTCGTCTGCAACCTGTCGCGACTCATGCTCCGCGTCGGCCACGTGACCATCTTCTAGATCGAGTTCTGCCAGTGCCATGTGCACGTCTTGCACAAACCTGCTGTCAGCCACTCTCTCGAGTGTTGCCAGGGCCTGTTCATAGCTCTTGCGTGCGCCCGCGAGGTCGTCTTGTTCAAATTGGATTAACCCAAGGCTGCGAGTCGCGAGCCCAATCATCTGTTGGTCGCCAGCCATCGTCGCGACGTGCAAGGCCTCCTGGTAACTGCCGTGCGCCGCGGACAATTCACCTAAGTAGAGCTGCATGTCACCGCGAGCGATCAAGATTGTCGTCAGGTCCTTGTTCTTGCCTGTTTTCCGGCTGATCTGTACTGCCTCCTTGTACAACGGCACTGCGTCTCGCGGATTTCCTTCGGCAATTGACACCTGCGCGATATTCTCGAGTTGCAACGCGATCCCGCTTTGCTCCCCCACCCGGCGTGCTATGTCTAAGGATTCCTGCAAGTGCGCTTTGGCACCTTCATAATTCCCCTGGTAGAACTCGATGCCTGCCAAGTTTCCCAACACCGTACCGGTCATGGCCCGATCGTCGACTTCGTGACAGAGCGCCAGAGCTCGGGAGTAATACTGTTGCGCCCCGTCGAGATCGTTTTGATCCTGCAGCACCAAAGCGATGCCGTTCAGTACCTTTGCCTGGTTGGAGCGATTCCCCAACTGGACCTGAATCGCGAGCGCCTGCTCATAAGTCTTCCTAGCTTCGTCGAATTTGCCCTGGTAATAATATGCCAGGCCGACTTGCTGTAGAACCCGCCCCTCGTGAAAGCGATCACCGACGGCCTGGAAGATTTTCTGAGCTTCGGTCAAGGCTGGGGCGACCTTATCCTTCTGCCCCATTTCCATGTAAGCCCGTGCCCCGGCGATTTCAGCCTGCGCGACCAGGATTCGTGCCCCCGTGGCTTTTGCTTTCTGGATTGCCTGTTCAGCGGCCAGAGCCTCACGCTTAAAGTCAGAAACCACGTTGGCGGCCAGGGATTCGGCAAGGTCAATTCTGGGATCGTTGCGGTCAAGAACCGGCAGTCCGCGCAGTAACTGAATCGCCGCCAGGGCGTCCGTGCCCTTGCCCGCCGCCGACTCGGTATGCACCAACTGCAGCCCGTAATCGAGATTGTCCGGAAAGAAATTAAACAGCGTTCGACGGATCTCGATGGCCTTATCCCATTGATGGGCTGCCTCGAAGTAGCGTGCCTCCACGGTCAGACTCTGTTCTCGGGAAAGCCCGGCGGAGAGGTCGAAAGCTGTCTTGGCCTCTTCTTGCGACCGCTTGGTGTCACCGAAGAAGGCCCAAACATCGGACAACGCAAGGTGAGCCAGAGGGAAATTCGGATCAGCGTCGAGCGCTCGTTCGAAACTCTCTCGTGCACTGACATAATCGTAGGCTCGCTGCATGTCCAAGCCTTCGGCATAAAGGCGGGCCGCCTCGAGGTTAGCGGGAAGAGAGGCTTTGGCATGGGTTATCTGGTCCGGCGCGGGAGCTTCTACCCCTAGTTTTTGTCGCAAAACGGAGCCGGCGCGCCCGATAAGCTCGGACAGATCCTTCTCCTCTCCGTCCGCAGCCGCAACGGCGACCGTGTCTCCCAGAGCCGCATCCTGTACGCGCAGGTCGAGCCGTAGTTGCCGCGGATTCTCTCCCATGTCCACGTAGGATCCAACCACCACAAAATCACTGCCTAGATTTTGGTAAATTCGACGCAGCGTTGCCGAATTGAACGAATCCATTTCTGGCAGCGAGAGGTTCACCCGCGTCTGGGCGACGTCTTCGCCGGGAATCATCCTGAGTTTTCCGCCCGCCGATAACTCCGTGGTCAACATCTCGGCCAGCGCGGTGGAAAGCCATACCGAATCGGGTCGCGCAGAAAGGTTCTTAAAACCCAAAACCGCTACCGATCGGCGGCCTCCGGAGCGCTGAAGCAGGATTTCTGCGCGAGCTCTTTCGGCAGCCTGGTGGCGCTCCCAGGCGGAAAATCCGATGGCCCCGGTCAGGATCAGAATCACGGCTGCCGAGGCGATCACCTCACTCTTGTGCCGCCGGACAAACTTGGAAGTACGGTAGATCAAGGTGCTGGGACGCGCCCAAACGGGCTGATGGTCGAGATGTCGCTGGATGTCCCGCTCGAATTCTTCTACGGTTGGGTAGCGGCGCCTGGAACTTTTCTGCAGTGCCTTCAAAAGAATGTTGTCCAGATCGCCGCGCAGGTGTCGGCGCAACTTCGCCGGCTCTCCTTCCCGGGTGCGGCTAACCTCCTGGGCCGTCTTTACCACTGTCGTTCCGTCCGGTAATCGGTCCGTCTCGACCCGATCCACGGCGGTACTGGGAGACTCCGGCTCTTGTTCACAAATGGCCCGCTCAATCTCGGCAGGCGTCCGCTGAGTGATCCGGTACGGTCGATGTCCCGTCAACAACTCATAGAGCACGACCCCAAGGGAATACACATCCGTGGCCGGGGTAACCGGCTCCCCCCGGACCTGCTCCGGGCTGGCGTAGGCGGGGGTGAGCTGACGATTGGCGGTAAGCGTAATCAAGGCCTGGGCAGGCTCCTGCGGATTGAGCACTTTGGCAATGCCGAAGTCGAGCAACTTCGGCGTACCGTCATTGGTCACAAGAATATTGCTGGGTTTGAGATCGCGATGAATGACCTGGCTCGTATGGGCGGAGCGCACGGCATCGCAAACTGCGCAAAATAAACGCAGGCGTTGTTCGACGGTAAGCTTGTGGGTGTCACAATACTGATCGATCGGGAGGCCATCCACGAAGTCCATGACCAGGTAGGGCAGGCCCTCTTCCGTGCTGCCGCCGTCGAGCAACTTCACAATATTCGGATGGTCGAGCGCGGCCAGCGTCTGACGCTCGTTGCGGAATCGCTTCAGCAATTCTGTGTTGTCCAGGTCCGGCCGCAACAGCTTGACAGCCACATGTTTGCGGTATTCATCGTCCGCGCGTGCCGCCAGATAGACCGCGGCCATTCCGCCGTAGCCGATCCGCCGCTCCAGCCTGTAGGCACCTATGCGGCGACCCAGCATGGGATCTTTCTGCTCAGGAGGCGGCAATTCGGACGTCGTAGGCGAGATGACCGACTGGAAAATCTCCGACGTAGCAGGGTTGTTGCCGTCCGCAGCCGCCAGCAGCGATTGCACCTCAGCCCGCAGGGATTCATCCCCGCCGCAGGCCTCCTCGAGCATGGCGACGCGCGCCTCCGGTGCGCATTCGAGCGCCAGCCCGAAGACTTCCTTGATCCTTTGCCAGCGCTCGGGAGTCAGTGAACCTCGGGTTCGATCCGGAACGAGTGCCGGCTCCGCCTGCGGTTGTGCGTCGTTATCCATAAGGGCACAACAACGGACTCTAAGAAGTTATCTCCGCGGCGCAGCAGGGAGAAGGAGGAGATGCCGCGTTTGAGGGCGAAGTATATAACTGTTCGGCACTCTTGGAAAGCAGGATTTTTCGGTTTGGTGATCTCGTTTTGGTGCGTTTTGCACGTTTCCAGATGATAAGGGAACGCAAGCAACGGCGGTGCTAGGCGGCTGGCGCGATTGGGTTTTGGTGTATAGTGTCGCCGGTCTCTTGTGGTTCTGACATTTTGGGGTGCCCATGAACTCGTCGCCGATCGACGTAACTCTGTTACTGAAGGAGTGCTCGGGCGGCAATCAGCAGGCCCTGGCAGCTCTTGTCCCCGTGGTGTACGACGAACTCCGCAAGCTGGCGGCGTATTATCTGCGGCAGGAACGGAGCGACCACACTCTTCAGGCAACGGCTCTCGTGCATGAGGCCTACCTGCGACTCGTGGATCAGCGCTATGTGGACTGGAAGAATCGCAACCAGTTTTTTGGGGTGGCGGCGCAGTTGATGCGGCGCGTCCTGCTCATGCACGCGCGCCAGCATCACGCCGCGAAACGCGGCGGTGGGGTTCCGCGAGTACCGCTTGAGGAAACGGCGGTTTTTTCTCCGGCGCAGGCGGAGGAACTCATCTTTATCGACGAACTGCTGACCCGGCTTGCTGCGATGGATCCTCAGCAGGCTCGTGTTGTCGAGCTTCGATTCTTTGCCGGATTGACGGTGGAGGAAACCGCGGAACTGGTGGGCCTCTCGACTGCGACCGTCAAACGAGACTGGGCCATGGCGAAAGCCTGGCTGACAAGAGAGATGAACAAGGCTACGGGTAGTACGGCGGCATCATAATCGGCGTTTTGCTGATCGTAAATCGCACTTCCTTTTAAAGAACCCTGCCCCGCTGGGGGCGCTCAATCTCATCCGCGGCTTGGCTCGCCTAGGCCAAGGCAATTCAAAAGCAGCTCGGTATTAGCGGTTGATTTTTCCCGCCGGTCTCCTGATCTCCTTTGCCGTCTCTTCGCACGTTATCCAGTGTAGGTGGAGCGGCCAGCCGAAGGCAGACGCACCACATCGGGTTCCGCGCGAACGCAATCCCAAAAGAGGAGGAAAGGAAATGAAAAGCCAAATCGCACGGATACCTCCTGCAAGTTTCGTTACAGCCCTCGCGATCGCAACTAAGACAACGCCTGTCCGGGCTTGGGGCGACGCTGCTCACCGCACATTGGCAGCTGCGGCCGGACATCTTGGGAGGCACAATTGACGCTATCCGTTTTTTCGACCGCTCCCGGATCGAGCGCCGAACGCGAAGGCGGGAAAGCCACTTCTCTTCACCAACTCGTCGCTGCTGGAGTTCCCGTTCCTCCTGGTTTTGTTGTAGCTCCCGACGCAGACCTCACGCACGTCGAAAGACAACTCTCAGACGCGGTCGCATCGCTCGGGGGCTATCCCGTGGCGGTACGATCGAGCGCACAAGTCGAAGAGCTTACGGAAACCAGTTTCGCTGGACAATCTACAACCAATTTTAAGGTTACGAGCCTGGCGGATCTGGTCGAGAGTATCGCTCGCTGCCGAGCATCCCAAAGCAATCCCCCGCTAACGAGCCATCTAGAGAAGAACGAGTACCAGCAAACAGCTCCTGAAGCTGCCGTGCTGGTGCAGAAAGTCGTTGCTGCCTCAATCGCCGGAGTAACGTTCTCCATCCACCCCGAAACTGGCCGCGAGGAACACGCGTTGGTGGAGTGCCGCCAAGCTCTCGGCGCGCACCTGGTTTCGGGGCAGAGGTCTCCCACCCGGTATGTGGTGTGGCTGGAGAATAGCAGCGTACTGGAACGGTCTGCAGGTGCTGAGGACGTAACCCTGGATCAAAGCATCCTGCACAAACTCTGTCGCTATGCTCTCGAGCTGCAAGCGCATTTCGGGATGCCACAACGCATCGAGTGGGTCTTGGACTGCTGCGGCGAGGTTTGGATCCTCCACTCCCGTCCAGTCACGCGCTTCCACTGGCGTGATGACGTAGACGAATTCACGAATGCCAACTTCCGGGATGGTGGGATTTCTGCGCGGGTTTGCACACCCTTCATGTACTCGCTCTATCGAAACGCCTTTCAAGAGTCGATGCAGCGGTATTTTGTGGCCATCAAGCTCGTTCCCGGGAAGGCCGCTCCGCAGACCTGGATCAGCAGGTTCTACGGGCGTCCTTATTGGAGTGCTTCGGCGGCCAAGAAGGCCTTATGCACGGTGCCGGGTTACGACGAGGAGCGATTCGATCAGGACGTAGGAATCCACAAGAATTATGGCACTGCGGGCCCTATCCGGACCCCCAGAAATCTCCACAGTATGTTGCGTGCGCTGCCTGTGGCCTTTGCACTTGGCAGGGAATTTCGCCGCCAACTGAGGAGAACGGAAAACTACGGGCAGCACTTTCTACGGCAAGAACTGGATTACCAGCGATCACTGGAATCGCGCGATGGAATGGAAGACGGCGAGTTCTTTTCCTTGGCTGTCGCGGTCCTCAGGTTCCATCACCAGACGAATACTGATTACTTGAGGACGGTCTACAACCACGTGAACTACCAGTCCGAATTCAAGAAACTCCTTGATCGCATTCAGGCTGTCATCGGGGAGCCGGTCTCGCTGCTGGTTCTCATGTCGGGCCTTCGTGACGTTAGCCATATGAAAATGCAGCAAGGTCTACTCAGCCTTGTGCACACCGCTAAGAGCCACGGAACCGCATCGCGGGAGTGGGACGAGGCACTGAGGGAGTTTCTCCGCACGAATTACTTCCATGGCGACGCGGAGCTCGATATCAGCACACCACGATGGCGAGAATGCCCGGAGCGAATCCGACAGATGGTCGAAGGCATTCAACAATCGGGGATCGAGCCGAAACAGCCGGAAGCGACGGCGCGAGAGCAAGCTGCGCAGTATTCCGAAGAGGTGCGACGAATCCGGGCGGCGTTCGAGCGCAGCTATTGGCGGCAACTGAGGTTCGAGAAGTCATTTTCGAAACGACTGAAGATTTCGCGCATCTACGCAAGCCGCCGCGAACAGATGCGTGAATACTCCATGCGCGCAGACGACCTCGTGCGCCGATACCTGCTCGAAGCCGGCCGCCGGCTACATCGGCGCGGATGGCTCAGACACCAAGCAGACGTTTTCATGCTGCATACCGACGAAATGAAAGCCCTCGCGGATGACCGCGTTAGCGGCGAGCAGATACTCGGTCGAAGCGAGTTTCGCGATCGAATGTACCGCGGCTACCGAATGGTTGAACCCCCGGGCGAGCTTGGCCGCGCAGTTTCCCTGCAGGTGTCCGCCAGCGATGTCGCGGAATTACCTGATCCAACACTCCTGAAAGGCGTGGGGTGCAGCGCAGGCAGAGTAACCGCCAAAGCTCGAGTCCTAACCGCGCTGGCGGAAAGTGAAAGGCTCATGCCCGGCGAGATTTTGGTCACGAGATTCACCGACCCAGCTTGGACTCCGATGCTGGGGCTGGTCGCCGGACTTATCACCGAGGTAGGCGGGCTACTCTCGCATGGCGCTGTCATCGCGCGGGAGTATGGATTACCTGCGGTTCTTAACGTGGATGGGGCAACTGAGGTCATCCAGACGGGTCAAGTATTAGAAATCGATGGGGGGCAGGGCACGGTAAAGATCGTTGCGCACAATCAATCAAGTGCTACTGCTCGCCCTGGCGGAAAAACCGTGCTGTCGCGTATCGCAGGCAGCGCCTAATGCGAATAGACAGGAGCAGTCAGATGTCGCGTTCCCAGACAGTGGATTACTCCGAGGCGGCGTATGCGTAACGAGAAACTCGTCCCGCGAGGCGTAGGTTCCGATATTCGCTATGCGCAATGTTGGGAAGATGCTGACATTCTCTTACCGGCCCTCAATATTCAACCGGATTTCACATGTCTTTCGATCGCATCGGGTGGCGATAACACGCTCGCCATGTTGAGTAGGGGGCCTCGAAAAGTATTCGCCATCGATCTGAATCCCGCTCAACTCGCAGTGCTGGAGTTGCGAGTCGCCGGTTACCGCGAACTCGAGCATGCTGAACTACTGGCTTTGCACGGTTCTACGGAGAGCCCTAACCGGCAGAAACTATATCAGCGCTGCAGAAAACACCTGTCGAACTCGGCTCGTGCTTACTGGGATCAGCGTCTCCATTTGATTGAAGCCGGGTTCGGTTCTGCCGGACGTTTGGAGCATTACTTTCGGTTGTTTCGTAACTGGGTGTTGCCGTTAAGTGAAAGCCGGCGCCTTATCGAACGCTTCCTAACCGAGAAGTCAGGTGCACAACGGGTGCGGCTCTATGACTCAGAGTGGAACAATCTGCGTTGGCGGCTATTACTGCACATTTTTTGTTCTCGCCTGGTGATGGGAAG
>Ga0126381_100008632_pt1 | contig 11401 bp, 2 predicted proteins | sample PanSoiMetPlot_28_FD_96465 | JGI IMG/M metagenome (GOLD analysis project Ga0126381, IMG submission 96465) | Tropical forest soil microbial communities from Panama - MetaG Plot_28 | ecosystem: Environmental > Terrestrial > Soil > Tropical forest > Bulk soil | place: Panama | collected 2016-02-17 | reverse complement strand
CTCGGTGGGGCGCGAATGATCAAGAGCAACTGCAGTGCCTGGGAAGTGATCTGTGTGTTGGCCTTCACCAGGTCGGCGCGGGCCGACTCTGCGGTGTTCTGCGTGTTCTGCAGCAGTGCGGCGAGCTTGTCCGAGCCGCTCAAGGAGGGGTCGAGTCCCTTCACCGCCGCAAGCGCGGAGATCAGCGCCTGGGCGAGATTGGTACTCGGCGTCGGCGCCGCAGGCGCGACATTGTTGTTGTTGATCAGACTCGGCAGCATCGCACTCAACTGGTTGCCCACCTGGGCGCTGGCCAGCGTCGGCACCTGGCTGCCGGCGACCGTCACCGGCGCAATCGCCGGAGCGGACTCGGTGGGCGAATCCTGCCAGTTCCAGAAGCGCGTCAGATCGATCTTCTCGCCCGAGGCGCAATGACCGAGCATCGCCTCGCCGAGCACGCCGCGGGTCGGCAGCGACGCATGACTCATTTGATTGGGTGCGCCCTGACGATGGAAATGCAGCAGCGCGTCCTCCAACTGACCGGTGGTCATCGCAAAGCCCTGGGTATCACCCAGCACCGGCGGGATCGAGAACGGCACGATCATCGAGTTGCCGTGGAAGCCGAGCACCTCGTTGCCGATGCAGTCGAGCAGCGGCACGTTGGTCGAGAGGCCGGGGAATGCGAGCAGGTAAGGCTCGAGCAGCATGACGCGCTCTTCCGGTGTGAGCGAGGACCAGACGGCCTTGGAATAGCGCACCAGGTTGCGCAGTACGTGTTGCAGCGTGTTCTCGATCTGGATCAGATCGGAATACTTCAGGAGCGGCGCGACCTCCATCGCCGGGATCGGATAGATGCCCGCCGGGAGTTCCACCGGGGCGGGATCCGCCTTCACGTAGCTTTCCGGATTTCCCGCGACGCTCGCCGTCAGGTCGGCGCGGAAGTTCCAAAGATACGGCGCGCCGATCTCCTTGCCGAGAAGTGCGGCGCTATAGGTCCTGGCTTGCGGTACTACGGGCGGTGAGATCAGTGCGGGAAAGATCCCGAGCACCGCTGCCGGCCAGGTTGTGGCGACCGGGCCGAGCAACCCGGTGGCGAGGTCGATGGCGGTCGCGAACTGATAGGTGAAGCTGTCGGTGCGGCGTGTGATCTCGAAGCCGACGACGTCGGTTGGCGAGAGCGCGCGCGGCAGTGCGATGGACGCCTGGAGCGTCGCGGGGCTGCTCGCCTGCGTTGGGTTACGCTGCCCCTGCAGGTACTGGATCAGATCGGCGTCGGTCTTGAAGGCCTTGCTGGTGTCGAACTGGCCCGGGACCGTGACGGGTGCCGTCGGGATCATTTCGACCGGCCCGAGACGCGAGCCCCAGCGAGTGACCGCCGCGACATAGATGTGATCGAAGGGCAGCACCGTGGCAGTGGCCGAGAGGCGCACGACGTCTTCGGCCAGGCTGTCGAGCGCCAGTGAAGCTCGCGGATCGGCGGCGAAACGCTCCAGACGGCTGAGCCCGGTGGTGTATTGCGCCGGCAGCCAGCGCGTAAGCACGTCGGTGTGCGCCAGCAGGCCCGCATAGCGGTTGAGGACCTCGTGCCGGGTCATGCCGCCGGTGAGCGTCGGGCTCGAGAGCTGCTGGTAGAGGGCCAACGCAACGGGTGCTGCGGTCTGCAGCGACTGAAGGCAGGCCTGCAGGTCGCTCACCTGGCCGCCGGAAATGAAGGATTCGACCGAGGTCCTGGCCTGGCCGAGAAGCGACTGAAGCTGGCTCGCCTCGGCGGATTGCACCGCGAACGCCGTCCCGAGGCCGCCCAGCAGAGCTGCGAGCTGGTTCGCCTGGTTCGTGGCCGCCTGCAGCTGCGTGTCCGCTCCCCCGGCCAGCACCCTTGCGATCCCACCGAAGAACGGCGACCCCGCCAGTGAGATCGCCTGTTGAGTGATGGCGCTGGTTCCACCGATCGCGGTATTCAGCTGACTCGACCACTGGATCGCATTCGACAGATCGCTGTTGGAGATCAGGTCGTCGAGGTGTTCCTTCTGTCCCGGCGGCAGGAACCACACGAGGTCCAGCGGCACGAGGCACACCAGACTCACCCCGTCGTACGAGGTCGTGATGTCGAACTGCCGCAGCACCTCGAAGTACTGCATCGTCAGCGCGTGCAGCTTGTTGTGGTTGGTGATCGTCTTGGTCGTGACCGTGGTGGATTCGTCCGACGAGGCCATCCGCATCGCCGTACGCTGCGCGCTGCGCTGCGAATGCGCCTGCTGCTCCGCGTAGGTCTGCGTCGCCTGGGTGGCGGTGGAGCCGTAGTTCTGCAGACCATCCATCCAGTTCTGCGTGGAGCCGCCCGACACTGTTTCGCCGAGGCTGCCACTCGGTCCGCCGAGGAGGCCGAGCAGGCCGCCGCCAGCGGACAGCGACCCGGTCTCCGAGGCGCTGGAGAAACTGCTGCCGCCCTGCGCGCTTTGTTGCAGCGCCGAGTTGAAGGTGGCGCGCGATGAGGAATCCGACACCTGCGTTGCCGCGCTCGTATCGGAAGCGATCACCGAGTCGAACTCGCGCACGACCAATGTCGTCGACTGCTCCTCCACCACCACCTGCTGCTGTTCGCCCGGCGCGAGCGGCAGCGAGTACACGAGGTCGCCGAGCGCCAGACCCTGGAATTTCCAGTTCTGGCTGCAGCGCAGCACGTAACCCAGGCCGAGCGATCCTACGATCGCGGGCTTTGACAGCAACGCCTCGCGAAACTCGTCGATGCTGATCGGGCCACTCAGATCGATTCGATCGAGCGGCGTATCGACACGAATGACCTGGTCGAATATCCCGGTTGAGTTGGGATTTACGGTTTCGGTCTCGGTGTACAGCGTCGGCGCGATCAGCTGGAAGAAGATGCCGTACGGGAAACGCTCGAAGGAGACCTGGTTTTCCAGTACGCGCACGCAGTCGGCGTCGTCGCCCAAGGTCACCGTCGGCACGGTGGGTCCGGCGCCCGAATCGCCCGTTTCCTGATCGATCATGCTCTGCAACTGCGCGAGAACCGCTGGCGGAATCGGTGCGAGCGGCTTGTCCAGCTTCATCGTGCCGATGTAGCCGGTGGGCCCGAGCAGATCGGGCGTAACGTTCAGGCCCGCGACGGTTCCGGATGCGGCGCCACGCACGCGCAGCGACAGCGCTGCACCCGAGGGCAGCACGATCCCGCCGGGCAGCGGGATCGAGAAATTGCCGTTGCCATCGGTGAGGCCGGTCGCGACGACCTGCGATCCGGCAGCGCCAATGCCGAAGGACTTCTTGCCACCGGGAGCCGCGGCTGCCGCTGGCGGCAGCACCTCGATCTGCAGATCACTCCCCGAGCTGGAATCGGGTTCCTGCAGTGTGCCGAGGAGGCGCGGCGGAAGGGCGACCGGAGGCTGCGTCGCCTGCACGACCTGGCCGACAACCGTGGAAAGATTGTCGAGCACCTTCTTGATCGCGACGCCCGGGAGTTTGATCTTGCCGGCCGACACTGCCCGGGCGGGCGTGACCGCCTGACGCGCAGGCGATGCTGCTCCTCGCGCCGCACGCGCCGCAACCAGTGTCGGCACCAATCGCTGACCTGAGGCGAGGCGTATGGGGGGTGCCGATAGCGGAGGGGTTTTCTCCCTCCGGCGGCCGACCCGCCTGGATGTGGGCTTCTTGCGAGAGGCCATCCCATGTCCTCCAGGTTGCGTCGCGCTTCATCCTGCGATGAGCCGACCAACTGACCCATTGAGCAAAGCCAGCATGCGCGCTCAGTTTTGGTTTGTCTATCGTGCACGCGACCCCGTTTCACGGCCGCCACCACTTTTCCCGCGTGTTACCGCGGTGCGGCAGCCCGCGTGTGTCACTGACCCTCGCAATCTCGTGGCGAGTCTGCTCGAACCGATACGCGATAGAGCAAGATGAGACCAAACACAGCAAGAGGACAGTTAGTTGTGAGATCTCGAATTCGCAACCGAGCGCCGGGAAATCGGGCAATCGCGCGGATCCCGGGCCCGGTGCCGAAAGGAAATCGCGCTTGACGAGGATTACACTGGCCATCATCACGGCGTGCGGCATCAGCGCCGTGTCTAAAACATAAGAGGAACGGGGTATGAGTGGGGTCCAATCAACCGCCGCGACCGGCGAGGGAGACGCCAGCCGCTTTCACGACGTTTTCCGTGCCGAGCTCGCAGTCGTCCTTCCGGGAGTGACGCTTCCCGCGAAGTCGGAGGATGGCGACGCCGAGCTCGCGGTCGTCCCTCCGGGAGTGCCGCCTCCTGAGGAGGCGGAGGATGAAGCCGCCGAGCTCGCCGAGCTCTCATCGATTGCCGAAGTCCTGGACCGCCCCGACACCGAGGACCTCGCGGCACTATGTCTCTCCGGCGGCGGGATCCGCAGCGCCTCATTCGGCCTCGGCGTACTTCAAAGCCTCGCGCGCTTCGGGCTCCTCGGGCAGTTTCACTATCTCTCGACGGTCTCGGGCGGGGGTTATATCGGAAGCTGGCTGAGCGCCTGGCGGTATGTCGAGGACGACGACACCGTGTTCGCGGAACTCACCGCCATGCAGGTGAAGGGCCGGGAGCCGTCTCAGATCCAGTCGATACGCGCTAACAGCAATTTCATCACCCCCACGCTCGGGGTCTTGTCGGCGGACACCTGGACCGTGGTGGCTGTCTACGTGCGGAACCTTATTCTCAACTGGCTGCTGTTCGTGCCGCTGTTGACCGGTATCCTGCTCTTTCCACGTTGGTATTCGGCAGCGCTCGTCTGGGCCCGTCAGGGTGGCGGCATTTTTTCCTCGAATGTCTGGCTCAGCGCCGGGTGCGCGCTGCTGACCATCGGTCTCGCCTGTGCGGTGTGCGGTCGATTCAGGCGAGAGGACCGCTGGCTGACGCGGAAGCGGTTTTTGTGGTTTGTACTGGCGCCGATCGTGCTGTCAGCGTTCTGTTTCACGTTCTCCGCCGCGCTCGGGGGTATTCATGGGGCGCTCGGCTGGCCAACGGCTGCTTGGGGAACGGAGCTCATCTACGGTGCGATTGCCGGGGCTGTCATTTATTTGTACGCGTGGCTGTTCGGGCGCGTCGCCGCGTGGCTGCTCGGGCGCGCGGCCGCGCGGCGGCTCGGGCGCGTCGCCGTGCGGCGGTGGGATGATCGGATCCTCGTGCCCGATCTCATCTGTTGGATTCTCTCCGGCGCGCTGGTCGGACTGCTGATCGCGCTCGGCCTGCAGTTGGTCCTGCAGCACAGCCATAACGCCCGACTGGTGGCGATCCTCGGGCTGAGCGGTGTCGTACTGGCTTATCTGGTCGGGGACATCTTCTACGTCGGTGCCTCGAGCCTGTCCCAGCGCGGTGACATCGATCGCGAGTGGCTGGCGCGCGCCTCGGGGTGGCTTGCCGCGGTGGCTGTCTCGTGGGGCGTGGTAAGTGCACTTGCGCTCTACGGGCCGGGCCCGCTCCATAGCGCCTGGTGGGGCAGGGCGCTCGGCTTCGGGGTCGGGGGTGTGTCGGGTATCGTGACGCTGCTACTGGGACCCAGTGCACTGACCGCTGCAACCAGGGCCAAGCAGGCGGTGGAGCGCGTGCCGCTCACCCGTATCGCCAGCATTGCGGCGGTGATCTTTGCGGCAGCCATCGGCGCCCTACTTTCGATCCTTGGCCGTCAACTGGTCCGCGCACTGGGTGTGCGCGACCCGTTGACTGCGGCCTGGGCGGACCTGCCAGTCATTGTCGCCCTCGTCGGGAGCTCGTTTCTGATTTCGCTGTTTGTGAACGTCAATCGGTTCTCGCTGCACGCCATGTACCGCAACCGCCTGGTTCGGGCGTTCCTCGGCTCGGCGCGCGGGGGAGGGGACCGGAGCCCAGATCCTTTTACCGGCTTCGATAAGCTCGACAACCCGAGCCTGGCGGAGGTGGCGCCAAAGTCCGGAGCCCACCGGCTGTTTCACGTGATCAATACGACGCTCAATGTCGTAGCCACCCGCAACACCGCCTGGCAGGAGCGCAAAGCGGAGTCGTTCTCGATGACACGGCTGCATTGCGGCAATCGGTACGTTCGATATCGACCCACCAGAGAGTACGGCGACCGGTACGGCGGCATCACGCTCGGCACGGCCATGGCGATCTCCGGCGCGGCGCTGAGCCCAAATCAGGGTTATAACTCCTCGTCGCTCGTCGGCTTCCTGCTGATGCTGTTCAACGTCCGGCTGGGCTGGTGGCTCGGTAATCCGTCGCGCGAGTTCTATCCGCGCGAGGCTCCCGTGTGGAGCATCACGCCGGCGCTCAAGGAGCTCGCCGGCGCGACGACCGACACAGGCCGTTGGATCTACCTCTCCGACGGCGGGCACTTCGACAACCTCGGCCTGTACGAGATGGTCCGGCGGCGCTGCCGCTGCATCGTCGTGGTCGATGCGGGCTGCGACCCCGAGATGAAGTTCGAGGATCTCGGTAATGCGGTCCGCAAGAGCTACATCGATTTCGGTGTCAACATCGATTTCCGCAGGATCGAGATCCAGGCGCGTCGGAATCCGCCCGTCGCCGGAGCGCGATTTGGCCTGGCGGAGATCTCCTATCCTAGGAACTCGCAGGATGGGCCCACGCCGCGCACCGGGTGGCTGCTGTACATCAAGCCGACGTATTACTGCACGACCGAAGGGATGGACGTCCGCGGCTACGCGTCCGACCATCCGACCTTCCCGCACGAGAGCACGACCGATCAGTGGTTCAGCGAATCGCAGCTCGAGGCGTACCGTGCCCTTGGAGCTCACATCATGGAGCAGATCTGCGCTGGCGGAACGGGTCTGTCGCCCGGCGTTGTGCCGAAGGCACTCTCACTTACGTCCCTGCACTCGAGGGCCAGAACCATACTCGATCAAACTCGGCCACAGCGCATCGATCCCCCGGCAGCCAGTGGCGCGTGTTGCGGTCATTGAGCGCAGCCGCCTCGCATCCCTCTGTTGGGCCGTCAGCCATCGAGCCCTGAGGTTTCGAGTTAGCGGGCAAGCGTTTAAACTCTCTCCCTGTCCCGAATCCGACACGCTGCTCCGCGTTGCACTACAAAAAGAAAATCCCAGTATGTGTCAGCCGAGCTCAGCAGCCGCGACCAACACATGAAAACGAGCAGCTTGCGCGACGTCCTCAGTGCGGAACTCGCGGTGCTGCTTCCGCAACTGCCGCAGCCCGCGAACGAGCCCGACGACGAGACCGCGCAGCGCGCGATCGCCACGGCGCTCGATCGCCCCGACACCGAGGACATCGCGGCGCTGTGTCTTTCCGGCGGCGGGATTCGCAGCGCGTGGTTCAGCCTGGGCGTGCTTCAGGGCCTCGCCCGCTTTGCACTGCTGGGACGCTTCCATTACCTCTCGACCGTCTCGGGCGGCGGCTACATCGGCAGCTGGCTGAGCGTGTGGCGGGCGTACGAGAACGACGAGCGCGTGTTCGCCGGGCTCACCTCCATGCAGGCGACGGGCACGGAACCGTCCCAGATCAAAGGCTTACGCGCCAACAGCCGCTACCTTACTCCCGAGTTGGGATTGTTATCGGCGGACACCTGGACGGCGGTGGCCGTGTATATCAGAAACCTGCTCCTCAACTGGGTGCTGTTCCTGCCGTTGCTCACCGGCTGCCTGCTCTTTCCGTATTGGTTTTCCGCAGCGCTCGCTTGGGCCCATGAAGGGGGTGGCGCTCTGCAAGCGCGGCCCTGGCTCGCGGCGGGCTGCGTGCTGCTGACGATCGGCCTCGCCCGCAGGGTCTACGGCCGATACCGTGGTCAGGGCTTGTGGTCCACCGGGAGGCGGCTTTTTTGGCTCGCCCTGGCGCCGATCGTGCTCTCGGCATTCTGTTTCACGTTCGCCGCGGTGCTCGGGGGCATTCACGCAGCGCTCGGACTGCCGACCGTCCATCGGGGACAGGAGCGCATCGACGCCGCCGTGGCCGGCGCCTTCATCTATGGATTCGCCTGGCTGTTCGGACGCATCGCCGCGCGTAGGTGGGTCGAGAAGGTCCTAGTGTTCGATCTCATCTGCTGGATCCTGTCTGGGGCTTTGGTCGGGCTGTTGATCGCGCTGTGCCTACAGTTCGTCCAGGAACATAGCCATAACGCCCGTCTCACGGCGATCCTAGGATTGAGTGGGGTCGTGCTCGCTTATCTCGCAGGTGACTTTTTTTACGTGGGTGCCGCGAGCACGTCGCGTCGCGGAGATATGGAGCGCGAGTGGAGCGCGCGCACCTCGGGATGGCTAGCCGCTGTCGCCGTGTCATGGAGTGTGGTGAGCGCGCTGTCGCTTTACGTGCCACCGTTGCTCCCCAGGTTGGCGGACTACGCTTGGGCGGCGGTGCTCGCCGGAGGCATCAGCGGCCTGGCGGGCATAGTGACCCTGTTCCGCGGAGTACTGACGGTTGCGATGAGGCCGTGGGACGCGAAGGAGCGCCTGCTGCTCACGCGCATTGCGAGTGTCGCCGCAGTAATCTTCGCGGCGAGCATTGGCGTGCTGCTATCGATCCTCGGCCAGCGCCTGATGACAGACCTGTGCTTGGGAAAAGGTTGGTGCACTGGCGAGCATGACTCGGCGGCTGTACTGGCCTGGCTCGGCCTCCCGGTAATGACCGCCCTTATCGGTGCCTCGTTGCTCATGTCGCTGTTCGTTAACGTCAACCGCTTCTCGCTGCACGCGCTGTATCGAGATCGCCTGGTGCAGGCGTTCCTGGGCTCGGCACGCACACAACCTCAGCGCAGCCCCGACCCCGTTACGGGCTTCGATCCGCGTGACAATGCGAATCTGGCTACCGTCATACCCAGATCCAACACGAACCGGCTGTTCCACGTGATCAACACCACTCTCAATGCCCGGAAAGCGATGTCGTTCACGATGACGCGGCTGTATTGCGGCAACCCCTACGTCGGGTATCAGCCCACGGCCACGTACGCCGGCTTGAGCAGCGGCATCACGCTCGGTACCGCCTTGGCGATTTCCGGTGCACCCCTTACCCCCAATCAGGGGTACAGCTCCTCGCCGCTCGTCGGCTTTTTCATGATGCTATTCAACGTCCGCTTGGGGTGGTGGCTCGGTAACCCAAGCCGCGAGTTCTATGGACGCGTAGGGCCACTCTGGAACATCGTCCCCGCCCTCAAGCTCGCCGGCGTAACGACGGACCGAGATCCGTGGATCTACCTCTCCGACGGCGGCCATTTCGACAACCTCGGACTCTACGAGATGGTGCGACGACGCTGCCGATACATCGTCGTGGTCGATGCAGGCTGCGACCCCGACATGAAATTCGAGGATCTCGGCAACACGGTTCGCAGGATCTATATCGATTTCGGCGTCAGAATTGATTTCAAAGAGCTCGAGTTCCGCGCGCGGGAAAACCCGCCGGTGGCCGGCGCGCGGTTCGGCATGGCGGCGATCTCCTATCCGAGGACATCGCCCGATGCAGCCATGCCGCGAACCGGGTGGCTGCTGTACATCAAGCCGACGTACTACGGCACCACCGAGGGAGTGGACGTGCGCGGCTACGCCTCCGATCATCCTGCTTTTCCGCACGAGAACACGATCACCAGCGAGTCACAGCTCGAGTCGTACCGCGCTCTGGGGGCTCATATCGTCGAGCACATCTGCACTCGCGGTTCGGGTCTGCCGCCGGGGGCAACCCCGGAGGCGCTTTCACTTGAATCGTTAAGGGCTGCGGCCCAGGCAATACTCGAGGAGCACAAATAGAGCCGAGGTAAGCCGGCAGCGGGCCCGCACCGGGCGCCTCTACGTGGCCCTTCAACTGCACGGTGAGCCGTCACGAGCACCTTATGACAGATGAGCAACTACTATCTGCGCTTCAAGCCGAGTATCTGCAACTGCAGAAGACGATTGAGGATTTCGACGCGCGTGCACTAACAGTTAAGGCTTGGAGTGTCACGTTTAGCCTTGTAGCAGTCGGGGGCGCATTCGCAAGCCACGCCGCGCTTATCTTTCTGGTGTCTAGCTTAAGCGCTCTGCTGTTCTGGCTGATCGAAGGCACTTGGAAGAAGTTTCAGTATGCCTACTACAAGCGATCGGGCTTGATTGAGGCGCACTTTCGAGGCGAGGCTCGAGTTGCGTACCCATTTCAAATTGCAGCTTCGTGGTCGACTGCGTGGCACGCTGGCGGGTCTTCACAGCTTTTTCGACTCATGGCTTGGCCGCAGGTAGCGCTTCCGCATGTCTTCGTCGCGCTACTGGGGCTGGTATTTTACGCGTTGACGATCATGGGTCGTATCAATGTGTGACAGCCAACTCTTCGCTGAACCAGACGGCTCGCCCGGCGGCGCTTGCGCGAGGCAGAGGTTCGACTCTAACCGTCTGACGCTTCGTCGGCAGAGGCGAGGGCTTCTTGTACGCTTAACGTGCGCGAAGGGGTGTGAAATCCATCGGCGTGCATTACCCCATCTTTCAGGCAGTCGGCATTGATAGAAATGCGCCCGACGAGGGACACACCCCCGGCAATTGTTCCATTGGGCGCTCCTTACACTTCTGTAATCGCAAGAGATGGCTATCTCACTCCGGAGCGCGTGGTCACTTGCACGCAGGGTGGCCGGCAGGTTCAAGAGCGGTGTGCCCTCGCATTGTCGACGCGTCGGCAACGGCGAGGACAACATGACACGCTGGCGTAGCAGAGCTTTTCGTCAGCAACTCCACGCAACAACAAGGTGGCTCGCAGCGCGCTCGAGCGGCGCAGGGCGTGAGGCGCGGCACCCATAGCTTGATCTCGGCATTTCTGCCCGACTCGAAAGTGTCATTTCCCGGTGCAACGAATGCGCTACTCTCCGCGGCACACCAACGCGCGGGAGAGAGCCACTGGATGGGCGTCGCGTTGATCACTTGGGGCCGCTTCTTCGATCGCCAGGGTCAGCGGGTGACGGTGCCTGCGCCGAGCACCAATCCCGGTGCTCCGTGGCTGCTGGACTTCCTTGCCCACGAGGCGCTGCATCTGCGGCAGGTGGGCTTCACCGCGCTGCAGTTGCCGCCCACCAGCAAGGCGCAGGGCGGGGCCGGTGCGGGATGTGACGGCTATGGCCTTTTCGATCCGCGCGATCTCGGCGCCAAGAACCAACAGGGCAGCGTTCCGACGCGCTATGGATCTCGGGACTCGCTCGCACGACTGGTCGCGGTGGCGCACGCCTGCGATCTCGATGTGTATCTCGATCTCGTCATGCACCAGCGCATGGGCGAAAACGGCGGCCCGGGCGTTTTCCGTTATCTCGGTGCCGATGGGCACGACCTGAGCGGTAGGGGCGAGACGAATCCCGGATGGTTCCGCGGCGTCCCACCCGATAACCTGCCGGACGATGACGTGCCCAACCCCTATTATGACTTTGCTTTCGGGCGCGAGCTGTCCTATCAACATTGCCGCCCGCCGCGAATCACCATCAACGACGCGCTCGACTTCGGCGAATGGGTGTTCCG
>Ga0126381_100008631_pt1 | contig 11401 bp, 11 predicted proteins | sample PanSoiMetPlot_28_FD_96465 | JGI IMG/M metagenome (GOLD analysis project Ga0126381, IMG submission 96465) | Tropical forest soil microbial communities from Panama - MetaG Plot_28 | ecosystem: Environmental > Terrestrial > Soil > Tropical forest > Bulk soil | place: Panama | collected 2016-02-17 | reverse complement strand
CATTGATGAATCAGCGAGTCGTATCAATACTTAAGAATGGAGGAGCGTCACTGCGGCGAACGAACGCGTGGTGATCGTCGGAATTCTGCCGTCACGATACAAATTGATTGGTAGATCAAGATGATTTACTCGACGCTCTTGCAACAACAAACTTTGTCCGCACCGCAGCGCAGCAATCGCGGAACGGTGGTTGCGAGTCACAGTGTTTTGTCTAATGCTTGTCTTTGCGTGAATCGGCGGTTCGAACTATCCTGTTGCATCCCCGTTGCCGGGAGACTGATAAGTGCTTCAAAAGCTCGGCGAACGCATTGCAGATTGTTTAGCGCAGGCAGCCGATGCCGAGCGGCGTGCGGCCCAAACATCTGACGAAACCATACGCGTTGACAACGAAAAAATGGCGCGGAGTTGGCGTCTTCTGGCTAGCAGCTATCAGTTCACAGAGAGTTTGGAACGCTTCTTGCTCGATGCCGGGAAAGCCAAGGGTGCCGGACCACCTAGTCGGCCGGTGGTAGCCGAGGCGCCCTTTTTTTCCCGGGCCGGGGCTCCTTTCGATCCCGGAACCATGGCTGCGTTGATAGGTGCCCATAAAATACTCGAAACCACATTAGCTTCCGTGCGCGAGGCCGCCGCCGAACGAATAGTAGAGTTAGCATCCAAGGGAGAGCGTGATCCGGACAAGCTCTGCCGGGACGCGCTTGCTTTGTGCATGCTTGAGCCGCGATCGCGCCACTGATCGTTTTCCAATCGCCTCTAAGGGATTGCTCCCCAGGTCGAGGTGACGCGGTTCAGCATCACCGACCGCGGTCCCGTCACGGCTGCTCTCGCTCACCAAACGCGGGTCCGATTCAGGACACAGGCGCAAAGTCGCGGGCGCGCTGTTGACACCCGCGAGACGGTTCAGGCTGTCAGACTGGTAGGATGCCCGCCGATGGCAGAGGTGACGCCGCGAAAGGGCTTTCGGCACGCCCCGTGGCAGCTTGCCATAAGAAATCTGGACCACCTGACCGTGTGTAGCAAGAGGTGCTATTCGCCGCCTGTAGCTTCGGAATTGTCCATTTGTGCCGATTTTTTGCGCCTTCGTGCCAACCGGGGGTAAAACGGCCGTCTCGGCCAGAACGCCGCCCGACACTACGGAAGCCATTCGCGCTAAGTCCGCACGTCTTCGTGTCAGAGCGCGGCGCACCAATGGCACCCAAGAGCTTCCACGCACTCATCGGGCGTCTCGGAGAGCGCGCGGGGATGCCTTCGCGATCCATCCGCACATGCGGCGGCACGGCTGCGGCTATGCGCTGGCCAATGCCGACCACGACACCAGGGCTCAGCACACAGTCGGTTACACCGAGCTGGCGCTGGATCGGTTCAACGGGTTTTGGAAAGACTGAGCGCCGCTGCGGTCATGGCGGACGGCCCAGAAAAAAGCCACCTCATCCGCTATGGGCGTGTGGTGCGGGTAGGCATCTCAATTTCCTGAGCAGAACTAGAACGTCCGCATCCAGCACCTGATCAAGCTCAATCACCAACTCCGCGGCTTCGTCGCTGACAGAACGCAGATCCTCCGCAAACTTTATAGCTCTTTGACGTAACTCCAGAGGCATGATGATAACTTCCATGATCCCGGCATCGCTGGATGCCTGTCTCGCCATGCGCTCGAAATTGTTTCGCGCGTTTTTTATTTGTTCTAACTCTTCGACCTCCATTGGTTTAACTCCTTCTTCCAAACTCGCGTGCCTGCTCGCCTGTCGTCGCTACATGGGTGTTCGCGGGGATGAGCCGTCCGATGCGATGAGATTACGCCGGTCGGCCGCCAGAATTGATCCAGATCAAAGGGGTCATTTGACGCAAGTCTCCCGCGTCGCACGCGGCGTGAAGCACAAAGGCTAAATTTGAGTCTGCTCAATTTCGGTACCATGGCGGACAAGATGTCCCGCCAAGTGGCGATTTGCGCAGAGCGCGGCGCGGGATCGGGCGAGCGCGTGCGCCGGAGCTCAACAACCCCGTTCTGCACCGGCTTGTTCCGGGCGAGCTCCCGTTCGGCCTCGAGCCGATTACCGACCTGATAGGCTTGGCCCAACCCGTTGGAATAGCGGACGGCAATGCCCCAGATGCCGGGCGCTTCCTGCCCTGGCACCGCCTCCCATGGGATCACGCGCGCTTCGATGATTGTTCTCTCCGCCATCGCTCGTACGCAGCTCGGAACGTTGCCATCGCCCGCTCGCGTGTGGGGCGTCGCCATAGCTCTTGCGACCGGTTATTGGACCTTGGTCCAAAGCAATAAGTGTGGAGACTTCTGAACGATTTATTGAATGCATCTTCGGGGGCAAGCTGCGGGCGCTGAGTGGTTTGGCGGGCATGAACACATGGAGCTTGAACCATGCTGAAGAAAACAACGATCGCCGTCGTGGCCGTTGCCCTGATGCTCGGTGCTGCCTCCAGCGCCCAGGCAAGCAAGGACGATTCGGGCGACTACAAGGGCGGAGCCCTGTTCGGCCCGCTGCCGGGCCAAGTGTTTAGCTATGGATCGGCACCGGGCACGGGCGGAGCTTACGCTTATGCCTACGTGCCTCGAATGTACGGAAGGGGTGGCCGCGCTTTCGGCTACGCACCTCGAATGTACGGAAGGGGTGGCAGCGCGTTCGGCTATGCGCCAAGCCTGCGCGACGAATTTCCCAACGCTCCTTGGGACGAGTACTAAGAACCTCTGCGTTCTATGAGTGGAAGGCCGCCTGGGGTGCAAGTGGCCCGCGGTGCGTCAAACTGCGCGCTAACAAGTTAGTCGCCTGTTTTCGGCTTGCCGGCGGCCGAGCACGCCCGCACTGACTCACAGAAACTCGCCCATGCGTTTTTCTTGTTGAGCGCTGTCCCACCACGGACGCAGCTAAGATTCACCAGCGGCCATCTCTGGCCGAGTGGACAACCCCGACCGCTTTGGAGGCCCTTTCGGCGCGATCGGGGCCGCCGCCCGGCACAGCGAGGCGGCTAGCTGCCCCGACGGCAGTGCTTGATGTCAAGGTGAGTTCAAGCGGGCTTGACGCAGTTGCGTTCGGATGCGGTGGCCGAGTCAAGCAAGCAAGTCAGGCAAGCAATCAGATTGAAACGATGAGGGAACGACCGAATCCCCGTAGGCTCGATCGTTCCCCCGTCCGTCCCCCTCCGCACGACTTGGCGGCAGCACGCTAGAAAATTGTTTGCGGCTGCGACTTGTCGGCGCATGCCAAGTTTTTGCGAGGATGCGCCCGGCGTCCCGACGCCCGCCTGGGATCAGGCCACCGCGCGGACACTGGGGCAGCACCGATGGCGGTTCTTGATGTAAGTCAGCTGAGTTCAAGCGGGCTGTTATGATTGCCGAGTTGGCCGCGTCGAGCCCCTGACCTCGAGACCAGCTGAGGGGCGGCCCGCGAGACCATGCGGGAGCGCCGCGAAAATATGACCGGAACGCCATGCGAAAAGTCGTGTTCGAGACGATGGCCGACTATGGCGGCTTTGATTGCGCTGCCGATGATGGGCGGGGCTGCCAGGCAGATTTCGAGAAAAAAACGGGGCAATCCGGCCGACGGACAGCAACCTGCCGGGCCTTTGCTAGTGAATTTTTAAGTGAGTGGGGGACCGAGAATCGATAATTGTCGGCGGCGGGTGCTTCGCTTATCGTCGCGGTCATGTCGCCAAAGTCGATGCGTTGCCATTTCGGCCTCTTCCCCCCGTTCGTTCATCAAAGCTTGAACGTGACGCGAGATTTTCCGCTCGGCCCTCTGCCGAGCGGGCGGTCATCGGGATAAAATTTGAATGGTGCTTCAAGGATCGAGATGAATCGAAGATGAAATCGGCACCCGCCAACGGACTCCCAGCGGGGGCATCAGAGATGGTTGAAGAGAACGAAGCGGCCGCAATATCACCGCCTTTGTGGCGAACCTCCGCGAGGCGCAGGCTTGGGTGGGAACCGCGTGATCTGTTGACGCCACCTCATTGCGGCTGCGGCCGCATGAACCTCGAAGGGGAGACCGATGAAACTCTTGAGCACCGCAACGACCGCTGCCGTCCTGCTCGGCATGTCCTTCGGCACCTGTCTTGCCGCCGACCCGCTCGGCACCTGGCACACCGAGGAAGGCAAGGCCACCATCCGCATCGCGGCGTGCGGGCCTGCCCTGTGCGGCACCATCATTGCGCTCAAGGATGCCAATGATGAGACCGGCAAGCCCAAGACCGACAAGAACAATGCGGATGCGAGCTTGCGCAGCCGGCCGATGATCGGTGTGCAGGTGGTGCTCGGCATGAAGCCGAGCGGCGCCGCCAACAAGTGGACCGGTCAAGTGTACAATGCCGAGGACGGCAAGACCTATACCGGCAATCTCACCCTGCAGGATGCCAACACGATCAAGCTCGAGGGCTGCATTCTGGGCGGGCTCGTCTGCAAGGCCGCCACCTGGACCCGGGCGAGCTGACGTCCGCGCGCGCATCACCAAATCGGAAATCGCGCTGGCGGCGGCTGCTGTGGACGTCGCTGCGGCCACGCCGTGGCGGCACTCAACGGCCAGAGTTGGGGCCCGACATGCCGAGGGCGTCGGCGAGATGCCTGAAGCGCAAGTCCGCAGTCATTTGCCTGCGGTGAGATCGGGACCTTGACCCGTCTCTCAACTTCACGATCTGCCCGTCTTGGGCAAAGCCGGTGAAGCTCACGCTCCCTGTCTCGCCGACGCCCTTGCCGTCGAGCGGAACCGGCGTGTCGAGTGCGATCGCATGATGCGGCTCGCGCTTTCCCGCCGGCCCGTTAGACGCAGTCGTCGACATCCACGGAGGCCGAAGACTGTGAGGTGGCGTCGAGTTACATCTTCTTCTTTCTGCGCTTGGTCTTCTTCGCAGTCTTCTTCGCCGCCGTCTTCGTCTTCGTCTTACGCTTCTTCGCCATGCTGCCCTCCTAGCTAATGAGTGAGTGGCGATGTCGGTCAGTGCCCACGGGGATCGCAAGCACTGCACTTCGATTACTACAGCGCAGCGGAAAAAACATCATTTCCACTTAACGAAGCGTGTATGCGCCGCCTTCGACACTACCTGTTGTGCGGCCCGCGCGCGACGACGCTCGGGCACGAGTGTTTTGCTCTCAACTGCGCGGGCGGCCGCGCGCAAATTTCTCGATATGCAAGATAACGCTATTTCATAAGGGTTTTTGCGATGTCAACAGCTACGCGGTCGGACTGCATCGCCGCGCTGCGGTGGCCGCGCATGCGCTGGCAATTGCTTTACCAAGATGCGCGAGAGACACCGAATCGCCCACAAAAAAAATTTTGGAAAATGGACGCGCGCGAGCGCTTCGGCTGGCGGATTCCGATCCGAATCGCGCGAATCGCCCCAAGTGATTCGCTTTGAGCGGCGTTTGGGGGGAGGTTGGCAAGCGTCGGCGGAGACATTTTTTGAGAGGATCGCAGAATCGCGCCTCCTCCTCCGCCATCGCGCGTCAGAGCGCGAGCTTGCGCTTTATGAGCTCGTTGACCGTACCGGGATTGGCCTTGCCGCCGGAAGCCTTCATCACCTGGCCGATGAACCAACCGACCATCGTCGGCTTGGTCTTGGCCTGCGCGACCTTCTCCGGGTTGGCCGCGATGATCCCGTCGACCATGGCGGCGATCGCGGCGGGGTCGCTCACCTGCACCAGGCCGCGCGCCTCGACCAGCGCCCGCGGATCGCCGCCCTCGCTCCAGACGATCTCGAAAAGGTCCTTGGCGATCTTGCCGGAGATCATGCCGGCCGCGATCAGATCGAGGATCGCGCCGAGCTGAGCCGCCGACACCGGAGAAGAGGTGATGTCCATGCCCTCCTTGTTGAGGCGCCCCGCAAGCTCGTTGATCACCCAGTTGGCGGCCGCCTTGGGATCGCGGCCCGTCGCCACCTCCTCGAAGAAGTCGGCGGTCGCGCGCTCGGCGGTCAGGACGTCGGCGTCGTAGGCCGGGAGCGCGTAGTCGCGAATCAGCCGCGCCTTCTTCTGGTCGGGCAATTCCGGGAGCGTGGCCTTGAGCTCATCCACGCAGGCTTGCGTCAATTGCAGCGGCAAGAGATCCGGGTCAGGGAAGTAGCGGTAATCATGTGCCTCCTCCTTGGTGCGCATCGGCCGCGTCTCGCCGCGATTGGGATCGAACAAGCGCGTCTCCTGCCGGATTCGCCCGCCGTCCTCGATCACCGCGATCTGCCGGCGCGCCTCGTTGTCGATCGCCTGGCCGATGAAGCGGATGGAGTTGACGTTCTTGATCTCGCAGCGGGTGCCGAGATCATCGCCGGGCCGGCGCACCGAGACGTTCACGTCGGCGCGCAGATTGCCCTTCTCCATATCGCCGTCGCAGGTGCCAAGGTAGCGCAGAATGCTGCGTAGCTTCCCCACATAGGCTTTCGCGTCCTCGGCCGAGCGCAGATCGGGCTTGGACACGATCTCCATCAGGGCAACGCCCGAGCGGTTGAGGTCAACCATCGAGGCGTTGTGATGCTGGTCGTGCAGCGACTTGCCCGCGTCCTGCTCCAAGTGCAGGCGCTCGATGCCGACCGTGACGGTCTCGCCATCGGCGCCCGTGACCTCGACGTTGCCCTCGCCCACGATCGGGGACTTGTACTGGCTGACCTGATAGCCGGGAGGCAGGTCAGGATAGAAATAGTTCTTCCGGTCGAACACTGAGCGCAGGTTGATGTGCGCGTTGAGCCCGAGCCCTGTCCGCACCGCCTGCCTGACGCATTCGGCATTGATGACCGGCAGCATGCCGGGCATGGCGGCATCGACCAGCGAGACGTGCGAGTTCGGCTCGCCCCCGAACGCGGTCGAGGCGCGCGAAAAGAGCTTTGACTGCGAGGTCACCTGGGCATGGACCTCGAGCCCGATCACGACCTCCCAGTCGCCGGTCGCGCCCCGGATCAGCTTCGAATTCTTCGCAGCAGCGGTCATGCGGTACCAATCATATCGTGCATGGAGCCATCATGGCGAGGGTGCGCCCAAGAGGGCTGCCGCGATCCTATCCCATTCGTCCTGCAGCTGCTCGGCCGGCACCGCCTTCCCGGCCTTCGCGTACCAATAGCGTGCATTGCCGAGATCACCTTCGCGCCGATGCAGATAGGCATGCACCCAGGCGCAGTCCTCGCCGTCCTCGTCCATGATCAGCGCATGCGCGCGCTCCCAGTCGCCCTTGGCATCCCACCACAGCGCCGCCAGGGCCGGTGCCAAGCCGGCCGGCGGCGTTTTCCTTGCGACGCTGTGCTTGAACTGGGTAACAGTCATGACTGAGCGCTGGTCGGTTCCCCCCAATTTGGATGGGCTGGACTGCTCAGATCTGTCCCGGGTGTGATGCGACGCCTTGATACGGCGGCGCGCTCCAACCTTTCGTCCTTTTCAGCGGACGAGCGCTCTGGCGAGGATGATTCACCGTCGCGACCCATGAGATATATCTCCGAGTAGCCATAACCCAGGTTTCACTCGACCACTTTGGGGACCACAAAGAAGTGGTTCTCCGTCGCCGGCGCGTTGCGCACGATGTCGTCGGCGATGTCGCCGTCGGTCACGTTGTCCTCGCGCTCCTTGAGCTGCATTGGCGTGACCGCGGTCATCGGCGCGACGCCCGCGACATCGACCTGCGCGAGCTGCTCCACGAAGGCGAGCATGGCATTGAGCTCGCTCTGCAGGCTCGCGATCTCCTCCTCGGCAACCGCAATGCGCGCGAGATGCGCGATACGACGGACGGCGTCAGCGTCGACGGACATAGGAGCCTCACGGTATATAGCGCCGGCCGCGCCGCCGGCCGCCCCGCCTATAGCAGGGTAAGGAATTGCGAGACAACTCGCGCTATGTTGATGGAGGGGCCCGCCGGGAGGAAGAAACATGTCGTCTGTCCGCAGCCTTGCCGGCGCGTGTCTGTGCGCCTTGGCGTCTCTTTCTTCCACGAATGTCCATGCGCAGGCTTGGCCGGTCAAGCCTGTGAAGATCGTGGTTGCGTTCTCGCCCGGGGGCAGCGCTGACCAGCTGGGGCGGCTTATGGCACAGGAGCTTTCGACCGCCTTCGGGCAGCAGTTCTATGTCGAGAACCGCACAGGTAGCAGCGGGGCCATCGGATCGGGCTTCGCCGCGCGCGCCGAGCCTGATGGGTACACGCTCTTGATTGCCGGCTCGGGCGCGCACCTGACCGGACCCGCCGTCAACCCGAATATCGGCTACGACCCGATCAAGGATTTTACCCATATCGCGATGATCGCCGGCGACACCTTCGTGGTAGCCGCCAATCCTGCGGTCGGGGCCACCTCGATCGCCGACCTCATCAAGATCGCCAAGACCAGGCCGCTGACCTCGTCCTCGCCAGGCGCCGGCTCCCTCGGGCATCTCATCCTGCTGCAATTCAACCGGCGGGCCGGGATCGATATCCAGCACGTCCCCTCGCCAAATTCCGGCATGCTCGACGTGCTCGGCAATCACATTTCCATGTCGTTCACGACGCTGCTGACCGCGGGCGAGCACATTCACTCGGGCCGCATGATGGGGCTCGCGGTGACCTCTCCGGAGCGCAACATGGCCTACGGCACGATCCCGACCTTCGCCGCGCAGGGCTATCCGGAGGTGCGCGGCGACACCTGGTTCTGGCTCGCCGGACCAAAGAATCTGCCGCCGAGCGTTGTCGACAAACTCAGCCAGGAGGTGCGCCGGATCGTCAAGCTGCCGCGGACGCAGACCTATATGGATCGCATGGCGCTCATGACGCGCGATCTCGATCCCGCCGGGATGACGGGCTTCGTCCGCGACGAGTTCGCCTATTGGGCGCCGCTCGCCAAGGAGGTTGGGCTCAGCGTGCAATAAGGTCCGCTCAAGGGCCTTCCAGGGCGGCACGCACGCGCGCCACAATTTCGGGCGGTGTCTGGGCGAGCTTGCCGACCAGCGCCTGCACCTCCTCGCCGCGCATCGGGCTCAGCTCGAGCTGCAGCTGCGCGGCGTCGGCCATGAAGTCTGCGTCGTGCATCGTGGCGTCGAACGCCCGCCGCAGTGCCTCGATTCGCGCCGGCGGTACCTCGGGCGGCGCGAAGTAGGGGCGGCCGTATTCAGTGCGCGCGAACATCATGGTCAGCGCCGCACGGTCGGCGTCGGTCCTGCCGAGCTCCAGCATGGTGGGCGCATCCGCGAGCTCGGCGTCGCGCTTGAAGCCATATTGGGCGATCACCGTGATCTTCCTCGCAGCGATCCATTGCGGCACCTGCGTCTTGATCGATTGCCAGCCGATACCGCCGATGCCCTCGACCTCCCCCCGCTCGATCGCGAGATTGATCTGCGGCGTCGCATCGTAGCCGCGCACGACTTTGAACTTGGTGCCGAGAATTTTGTTTGTCACCAGCGGGAAATCGACCAATGTGGTGCCCGCCGCAGTCGCACCGACGATCAACTGCCGCTGCATCAAGTCGGCGACGCTCTGCACTGGTGCCGCGTGCCAAGCGAAGGCCACGTAGGTTTCGCGATTGGTGCTGCCGATCCAGTTGAGCCGCGCGGCATCGAAGCGCGCGCCCGCAGGCTCGAGCAATGGTGCCGTCGGCAGGCCGTTGACCGCCGCCGCGATCACGGTTCCGTCCTTGGGCCCGAGGCTGTAGAGCTGATTGGCCATCAGAAGTCCGCCAGCCCCGGCCTGGTTCTGCACGATGACGCTCGGATTGCCGGGAATGTGCGTGCCGATGTGGCGGGCGACCGCGCGCGCGAACAGATCATAGCCCCCGCCTGCGCCGGTGCCGACGACCAGTCGCAGCTGCTTGCCGCGATAGAAGGCCGCAACCTCATCTTCGGCATACGCCGGTGCCGCGGCGCAGGCGACGGCGAGGATCAGGCCATGGACGAATCGCATCAGTCGGACATGTGCGTGGGGGCTGCCGCCTGCTCGAACAGGCGGCCGGGGCACTTGCCGCCCTCGGCAGCCCGCAGCTGGCGAACGCAATCCCAGACGACCGCCTGATTGCTGGTGACGACCGGCCGGTCGAGATGCTGCTCCAGCTCCGCGATCACGCTGAACACCGAAATGTTGGCGCAGCTGACGAAATAGACTTCGGCGTCGCCGCGCGCCGCCTCGAGCACACGCTCGCGCCAAAAGGCGGGCGGGGTCGCGCAATAGGCATCGCTCCCCTTGAGCGCGAAGCCTTTGGCCTCGAGCACCTCGAAGCCCGCCGCGTGCAGGAACTCCGCCTCATGGTCGGTTGTAGCCTGATCATAGGGTGTGATGAGGACCATCTTGCGGGCGCCGAGCGCCGCGAAGGCGCGGCGGACGGCGGTCGCCGTGGTGGTCGCGCGCGGGGCGCCGGCGCGAGCCATGGCGGCGAGGATGCGCTCCTCGCCGTTCCGCCCCTCCTGCATGGAGTTGGCGGTGCAGTGAAAAGCCACCACTGCGCAACGCGCGTCGGTCAGCGCCCGCGTCGCCTCCTCGATCCGGGGCATCACAGCATCGAGCGGCCCGCGATTGGGGCCGGTCATGCGCAGGCGCGTGACGTGCGGCCTCACGCCCGAGGGAAACGCCGCCAGCATCTCCTCCTCCACCATCCGGTTGGAGGACGGAATGATGCAGCCCACCCGCGCGGTCATTGGGCCGCCCGGCTGTCGCGCACGCCGTCGCGTACACCCATGCGCACCAGGCGCGGCAGGACCTCGTCGCAGAAGAACGGCAGCTCCTGCGCATAGTTGACGAGCGACACGCCGATGCCGGTCAATCCCGCCTTGCTCAGATCGGCGAGCTGCTGCGCCACGAAATCGGGATCGCCCACGATCGGCAGGCCGCCCATACCTTGCGCGTATTGGCTACGCCTGAGCACGTATTCCTGCATCGGCACGGTCTGCGGACTGATGTTCTTGAGCGCCAGGATGCCGTCGACCGCCGACCAGTCGGCATGCTCGACAATGCTGTAGTGATAGTAGTCCTCCGCTTCCTTGCGGGTCGGCCGGCAGGTGATGACGCCAACCGCGTAGCAGCCGATCTCGCGGCCGCTCTGCTTGGCGCGCTCCTGCACCGCGTTGACCCGCTGCGCGGTCTCCGCGAGCGAATCGCGCGAGGCCTGCAGGAAAAATGCGTCGCAATTGTGGATGGCGAAAGCCTGCCCGGTGGGCGAGGAGCCGGCATTCATCATGAGTGGCCGCGTCCCGCCGAACGGCTTGGGCTTGCCTTTGATGCCCTTCATGTTGAAATATTTTCGCTGATAGTCGAAGTCCTCCTGGTCCGACCAGATCAGCTTGATGACGTCGAGCCATTCCTGCGCGTACGCGTAGCGGTCCTCGTGCTCGCGCTGCTCGACCCCGAACATTTCGAACTCGCCTTCGTTCCAGCCGACCACGATGTTGAGGCCGAACCGGCCCTCGCCGATATGGTCGGCGGTGACCATCTCCTTCGCCGCAATGACCGGATTGAACAACGGCGCGTGCACAGTG
>Ga0126381_100008630_pt1 | contig 11404 bp, 12 predicted proteins | sample PanSoiMetPlot_28_FD_96465 | JGI IMG/M metagenome (GOLD analysis project Ga0126381, IMG submission 96465) | Tropical forest soil microbial communities from Panama - MetaG Plot_28 | ecosystem: Environmental > Terrestrial > Soil > Tropical forest > Bulk soil | place: Panama | collected 2016-02-17 | reverse complement strand
TTTATCCTACCAAACGTACGGTAGTTACGAGGGTGGCGCTGCATTGCGGCGAGGAGGTCGGCGTGGGCCAGGCAACTGTTGCGCAGATCGCGAGCGAGAGCTGGTCGGGAGGATTTCTCGACACAGTGATGCGGATCCCCGCGATGGAAAACGTGCGGGTGTTCGATCTCGCGGTGGCTCTTGAGCCGGGGATGCCCCGGCATCCGTTGCACCCGCCGTTCGCGTACTCACTGGCGAAGAAGCACGGAGAGGCGGCCTACGGAGCTGAGTCCTCGGCGATGGAGCTAGTAGCGATGGGTGCCCACGTCGGCACGCATGTCGATGCGCGCGGGCACGTAGCCAAGCATGGACGGGTCTACGGTGATCGCGACGTCGTTCAGTCATCCTCGGGCGGTCTCGGCGTGGCCAGCATCGAAGAGACCGCCCCGATCGTCGGTGCGGGCCACTTGGTCAACATGGTGAAGCTGCTCGGACGCGATCCTGAGCCCGCTGACGGGCTCGGCGCCGCAGAGTTCGACCGCTGGTTCGCCGAACTGAATCCGCCCGGCCCGGGGTCGGTCGTGCTGGTGCGCACCGGCTGGATGAGGCGGTGGCCGGATCAGGACCGTTACTGCGGCCAGGACACCGGCGTTCCCGGTGTCACGCTCGAGGGGGCGCGGTGGCTCAGCGATCGCGGAGTTAGCGCGACAGGCTCGGACACCATGGCCTACGAGCACAGGCCACCGCAGCACGTGCCATTTCATATTCCCGTCCACGTCCACAACCTCGTCGAGCACGGGATTCCCATCATGGAATCGCTGCAGCTGGAAGTGCTTGCCCAGCACGACGTTACCGACTTCCTGTTCATCGCCGTGCCGCTGCGGATCAGGGGTGGTACCGGCTCGCCAATCCGGCCGATCGCGATCGTCAGCCGCTGACCACGCCGCTGCGTCGGCCCTTTCCGATGGAAGCAACTGATGGGTTCCGACAAGGCGCGCAACTCCGCGGTCGACGTGCTGCCGGCGAAGGAGGCGATCCGTGAGGACATCTACCGATACGCCCACGGCGAGGATCGGCAGGACGGGGCACTAAGCACGTCGTTGTGGCGCTCAGACGGAACGGCGACCTACGGGTACCGGGGAGAGATCTTCGACGGCTCGGCCAGCGAGTGGGCGAAGACACACGCTGGCCTGCGGTCCTATACAGGCACTTCGCATCAGATCTCGAACATCATCATCGAGGTCGACAGTGATCGCGCGGTGGGCGAGTCATACGTCACCGCGCGGCTGTGGCGGATCGACGGCGACGGGCAGATCTGGCGACGAGAGGCTATCGGGCGGTATCTCGATCGCTGGTCGTACCGGGACGGGCAATGGGGCGTAGACCGACGGTTCATCTTTGAGCTCTCCAATGCATCGGTCACGCCCCCAGTGCTGCCAGAGACAAGCCCTGGGAAAGCAATCCCGAGTGGTTCCAGAGACGACACGGCACCAGTAACCCTTCTATGAGATCTTGGGGTCGCCGACGGAGCGCTAGACCGAGTAGTCGGTCGGTCGCGGGCTCGGCTCAGCCCAGACCGCCCTGCGAGTAGGCAGCTCGTCGGCGGGACGACCGCTAAAGCTCGGCAGCAATCGAGGCGAGGGTTTCCAGCGTGCGCTGCTTCGAGGTCCGGTGGGTGTCTGGAGTTGAGCCGAGGGGAAGGACGGAGACGTTGACGTCTGTGACGCCCGCGTCACGTAGCGAATGCAGCTTCCGCAGTATGGCCTCTTCATCGCCAGCGATGAGAACATCGCTGATGTCAGCAGCGTCGCCGTGGGTCAGGAGCTGCTGATAGGCGGGTGCGTTCTCGGCGAATCCCCATCGGGCTCGGGCTGCCGCTCGTGCCTCGTCCACCTGGCCGCGTTCGCAGACGGCCACGGGCATTCCCGCGACGATGCGCGGTGCCGGCCGACCGGCCTCGCTGGCGGCCCGGGTGATGCGCGGCGCGACGTGTTTGACGATTGCACGTTCGTCGGCCATCCAGAGGATCGTTCCGGATGCTCGCTCGCCGGCCAGCCGGAGCATGACAGGGCCAAGTGCGGCTACCAGTACAGAGGTGGGAAGCGCGGCGGCTATGTCGAGGGGGTTGTGCACGGTGAATCGCGAGTTCTGCACATGGACTGGTCCCGGTGTCAGTGCCGCGTCCAAGACGTCGAGGTAGTCACGGAGGTGCGCGACGGGCTGTTCGTACGGCAGTCCGAGCAGATCGGTGACGATCCACGCGTGCGAGACACCGAGTCCGAGGGCCAGTCGTCCTTCTACGGCGGCCTGGAGGGACAAGGCCTGCTGTGCCATCACGACCGGATGGCGACCCTGAATCGGCACGACGGCTGTCCCGAGTTCGATGTGCGTGGTCGCGAGACCCATGACTGTGAGCGTGGTAAATGCGTCCCATCCGGACGGTGTCTGCGCCGCCCAGATTGTTGAGAAGCCGGCCCGCTCCGCAGCAAAGGCGTCGCGGGCCAGTTGCTGAGCGACCTCGCCGCTCTTTCCCGGCTCTGCGAAGATCGAGAGTCCGATGCGCATATCAACCACCAGGTCCTAGGGCCGTTCGTCGGCCAAGCTCGGTCTACCAACCATACGATTGGTAGATTATTCAGCCGACGCGGTGCGGAGCGCTGTCGGGCGGCTGTGCTTTCGCTCATGCTCGCGGCAAGCTCCGGATGCCTTTGCCGCAGGTGCTCGAACGCCTTCCGGGAGAGATCGTCGCCGGGCCTCGACTAGCAATGCTATCCGGCGGATTGGCTAAACATAGCTACAATATAGGACAGTCCTTGATGGGAGACGTATGGCGTCTAGCGAGGATGGCAAGGACCGCCAGGCCCTGTTCGAGGAGTTCGTGCAGTTCTTCCCGCAACGCGCGGGACGGTTCTCACGGGTGCTGACACGTGCTGCCCACTCGGGCTTTCCACGCGGGATGGCGCAGATCCTCGCATCGGTCGAGGATGGCCCGTGGGCGATCACCCAGCTCGCAGAGCAGGAAGGCCTCGCTCAGCCGACAGTGACGAACATGGTCATGCGGCTTGAACGGCTCGGACTGGTAACGCGCCAGCGGGCTACCCACGACCGTCGCATTGTTCTCGTCGAGTCGACAACGGCGGGCCGCAGGGAGCTCAAAGAGATGCGCGACAAGCATAGCCAGGCGCTGGGCAAGCAGATCAAGTCGCTGCCGGACAAGGAGCTTCGGGAACTCGTCCGGGCGTCTGATGCGCTCCAGCACCTCATCGAGCGCCTCCAGAACGCTAACGGAGCCGAACCGATCGTTCGTACGCGGGAGATGTCGTGGTCAATTCCTCCATCATATACTTAAGCTATTCGCCCATGATGCGGCAACCGGGCCTGCCTGGAACTGCCAGTTGCAGCTACACCAATCCGGTCCTGCGCGCCCACCGTCGAGCGCTCAAGGACAGCAAAGGATGACGCGCGTGACCATCGACTTGAACACTGCTCGGACGATCATCGCGGCCGCGCGGGCGGCTGCCACCGGCCACGGCTTCAAGCCGCTGACTGTGACCGTTCTCGACGCCGGCGGCCACCTCGTCGCGGCCGAACGCGAGGACGGTTCGTCCTTCGGCCGCTTCGACATCGCGTTCGGTAAGGCGTACGGCGCGCTGTCGCTGGGCATCGGCTCACGGGCCCTCATGGCGCGGGCAGAGCAACAGCCCTACTTCATCGCGGCCGCGACGGCGGCGCTGGGTGACCGGCTGGTGCCGGTTCCTGGCGGCGTGATCGTTCAGGCAGCGGACGGGAGCGTTCTCGGCGCCGTGGGGGTTTCCGGTGAGGCTTCCGACAACGACGAACTCGCCGCCGTCGCTGGCATAAAGGCGGCGGGTCTCGTCGCCCTGGCGGGCTGACGTAGTCGTCAGAAGATCGCGCCGGGATTGAGGATGCGAGCCGGGTCCAATGCGTCTTTGATCCGCTCGTTCAGGGCGAGTGCGTCGGCACCGATATAGCGGCCCAGCCATGGCTTCTTGAGCCGGCCCACTCCATATTCGCCGGTGATGGTGCCCCCAAGCCTGATGGCGAGTTCCATAACCTCCCCGTAAGCGACCTCCGCGCGGGCGATCTGGTCCGCGTCGCTGCGGTCGCACACGATTAGCGGGTGGGTGTTGCCGTCGCCGGCGTGCGCAATTACAGCGATCTCGACCGCCCGCTGGCCGGCGATGCCCGCGATTCCACGAACGAGCGCACCGAGCTGGGGGATCGGCACGCCGACGTCCTCGAGTAGCAGCGCGCCGCGCTTCTCGACGGCAGGAATCGCCATCCGCCGAGCCATCACGAACTGCTCTCCTGTCGCCGGGTCGTCGGTGGCGAAGATCTCGCTGGCTGAATGGGCCTGGCACCATTTCTCGATCTCCGCGATCTCCTCGGCCGCGGTTGCCCCTGGCTCGTCCGATTGAATGACAAGCAGCGCCTCGGCGGTGCGGTCGAGGCCCATCGAGGTGACATCCTCGACCGCGCCGATCGACGTCCGGTCCATGAACTCGAGCATCGACGGGCGCATCCGCCGGGTGATGTCGAGGACCGCGGCAGCTGCCGCGTCCAGTGACGCGAAGGTGGCCACCAGCGTCGCCGGCGGCCGCTGCGGCGGGATGAGCCGCAGGACCGCCTCGGTGATGATGCCCAGCGTGCCCTCGCTGCCGATGAAACAGCTTGACGAGGGACAGGCCGGCGACATCCTTCAGGCGCGGCCCGCCGAGGCGCACGACCGTGCCGTCGCTGAGTACCACGGTCAGGCCGAGGACGTAGTCAGTAGTGACTCCGTACTTCCCACAGCACAGGCCGCCCGCGTTGGTTGCCAGGTTGCCGCCGATGGAGCAGATCTCGTACGAGGACGGATCGGGTGGATACCACAAGCCGTGTTCGGCAGCGGCGGCCTTGACCTCGACGTTCAGCGCTCCCGGCTGCACGGTGACGGTGCGGGTAAACGGGTCGACCACGATGCCGCGCATTCGCTCCGTGGAGACCACGATGCAGCCGTCGATGGCCGAGGCGCCGCCCGAGAGACCGGTGCCCGCCCCGCGTGGCACCACGGGATGGCGTGCCGTGCGGCGAACCGCACTACCTCCTGGACGTCTTCCGTGCAGGAGACCCGGGCGACCGCGAGAGGCATGCCCGCGCTAGGATCGTTCGCCCGATCCCAGCGGTAGCTGGCTGTCAGATCCGGGTCCGTCAGCAGGGAGGCACCCCGCGCGGCCGCCGCCAGCGATCCGAAGTCGGCCAACTGGCCGCCGGGGTGGACTGACGCCACCGGGGCATCGGGCTTGCCGTGGGCCGGTTGACCGCCCCTGGCGGTGGGCTCATGCGCGTCCGACATGCGTCAAGTCTCCCTTATCGCATATCTAAGCTATGTTCCTATGATACGAATTCTTCGTCACGGCCGCGGCTGTTGTGGCATCTCTGCTCAAGAGTACCTCTAAATTACATAGCTTTACGATGAAAATCGTTGCCTCGGGCCAACGATTTGTCAAGCGACGGTCGGCATCGCGCAGCACGGTTTCAGGTGCAGGATCACTGCTAGATCGGCAACCAGGGCTTGGCAGTCGTTGGCCGTGGGCGGGGACCGCGCTCCCGTTCGGTATGAAGATCTTCACTTTCCCGAACGGGAGCGTGCTTCGCCTGACAGCGACCGCGCTGCCGGATACCGCAGGCATGGCGCAGCCGTGGGTGCCGGCTACTCGGTTCAGCGCGCCGTCAGCGGTCCCAGGACTAGGCTCGGGTGCTCTCGAGGCCTGATCCGTGACGAGACCATCGGAAGATTCGCGCGGCCGCGCCGCCCAGCAGGACCTCTCGCTCGCTGAGCGTGAGCGGAAGATGGTCCCGGAAGGCGGCGACCGCCTCCGGATAGGTCACCAGCTCCAGGCAGCGGGTCCAGTCGGTTCCCCAGAGGCAGCGGTCAATCCCGAAGGCCTCGAACAGCCGACCGAGGTGGCCCCAGAGATCCTGGAAGGGGAATGGCCGGTGGGACAGGGTGCAGGCTGCGGAGACCTTCACTGCGATGTTCGGATACCTGGCCAGGGCGAGGACCTGGTCGAAGCCGGCGAAGGGGTCGTCGGGCGGCGGCGGCGTGAGCGGCTGCGCGAGGCCAAGATGGTCGAGGACGAATTGGGTGTCCGGGTGCCGCTGGGCGAGTTCGTCCAGGATCCCCAGCGGGCCAGGGCAGTAGACAGAAACCGGGAAGTCCGCCGACTCCGCGGCGCGGACGGTCGCTGCGACCGCGGCATCGCCGGCCTGGAAGCTTTCCGCGACCCCTGCCATTAGCCGGATGCCGACCGCGCCGGGGGTGCTCGCCCAGGCGGTGGCAATGTCTGCGGCGGCGTGGTCGCGCACGACGATTGGGGCGACAAGCCTGACCCGATCCGGGTACGCACGGTACACCTCCACGGCGTAGCTGGTGTCCTCGCGGTACAGCGTCCACGGAGACACCAAGATCGCCCGGCTAACGTCGACCTCATCCATGGCCGCGACCAGATCGTCCGCGGTGACCGCGGACGGCCCGGGCAGGGCCCCCGCCCACGGGCGGCTGGGGTGGTCGCGTTCGTAGGCGTGTACCTGCGCGTCGATCAAGTCCATGGCTGCCTCCGGGGGCGTGTCGGGGTCAGGGAAGGGCCGGGACGAGGCCGCCGTCCACCAGCAGCGTCTGTCCCGTGATGTAGCTAGCGTCGTCCGAGGCGAGGAACGCTACCAGCGCGGCGACCTCGTCAGGTGATCCGTAGCGGCCGGCCGGGATGGCCTGCTCCGCAGCGGCGCGGTATGCCGCGTAGTCGCCGCCTCTCTGCGCGGCGAGGAACTCGTCGACTGTCTTTAGCCGCTCGGTGTCGACCCGGCCGGGGGCGATGACGTTGATTGTGATCCCGCTGACCGCGATCTCCCGCGCGGTAGACTTCACCAATCCGCCGATCGCCGGCCGGAAGGCGTTCGACAGCGTCAGGCCGGGAATCGGCTCGCGCGCGGAGGCCGAGCCGATCACGATGATCCGGCCGCGCCGCTGTCGCTCCATGCGCGGCACCGCCAGCCGGATCGTCCTGACCACGCTGAGGAAGGTGCCGCGGAAGGCTTGGGTCCAATCGTCGTCGCCGAGCGCGGCGAAGCCGCCGGCCGGCGGTCCACCGGTGTTCGACACGACGACGTCAAGACGACCGAAGTGCTCGTCGGCCAGCGCGAACGCGGCCGCCAGGTCGTCCTCAACCGCTACGTCGGCGGCCAGCGCGACGACGCGCGCACCCGAACCGCTCAGCGCGCGAGCCGTCGCATCCACCGCAGCGGCATCACGCGAGCAGATGATCAGGTCGAAGTCGGCCCGGGCGAGACGTCCGACGCAGGCCCGGCCGATCCCGCGACTCGCCCCGGTGACCAGCGCCACGCGACGGGTCCCGTCGGCGGGCGCCCCGCCCATCTTTGTCACGGCAGCATCGCCTCCGGGTGCCCGGCCGACGCCGCGGTCCCCAGGCTGGACTGTACCCGCACCACCGTGGTGTCGATGTCAGCGATCGTGGGGCACCCGCAGAAGGCCATCGCCAGCTCGACCTCGGTCTGCAGCATCCGCAGCAGGCGGCTGACGCCATCCTCGCCGCCGGCCGCGAGTGCCCAGACGTAAGGCCGTCCGATCAGGCACGCCCGCGCGCCAAGGCCGAGCGCCTTCACCACGTCGGTGCCGCGGCGGATGCCCCCGTCGACGAGAACCTCGATCCGGCCATCGGCCGCCTCGACGACCTCGGGCAGCACCGCGATCGACGACTCCCCGCCGTCGAGGTTGCGGCCGCCGTGGTTTGAGACCACGATCGCGTCGGCCCCGAGGTCGATGATCTGCGCCACCTCGTTCGACCTCATCACGCCCTTCACCACCAGCTTGCCTGCCCAGCGTTCCCTGAGCCAGCGCAGATCATCCGCCCGCACCGGGGCGAGCTGCGACAGCATGCTGGACAGGCCTTGGACGGCACGGGTTCCGGCCAGCAGGCTCCGGCGATTGTCGACGCCTGACCGGCCGAACAGGAATTTAGCGGTCCAGCCCGGGTGGCCGACCGCGCCGACCGCCAGCCTGGGTGTGATCCTCAGCGGCTTTTTCAGGCCGTTGCGAACGTCGCGGTCGCGCAGCGGGGGATAGGGCGTGTCGATCGTCACGCAGAGAACGGAGTACCCGTGCTCGCGCAGCCGCTCAAGGATTCCCTCGGCCGCGGCCCGGTCACGCGGCGGGTACAGCTGGTACCACAGCGGGCCGCTGGCGGTGGCGGCGACGTCCTCGAAGCTGGTACTGGCCACGCTGCTGAGGGCGAAGATCGTCCCGGCCCGCCCGGTCGCGCGCACGATGGCCAGCTCGGCGGCCGGATCGCACATATAGGCCGATCCTGTCGGCGCCAGCAGAACGGGCATCGACACCCGCTGGCCGAGGACCGTGGTCGACGCGTCGACCGCCCGGACGTCGGCCAGGGCCCGCGGGCGCAGCACGACCTCGGCGAAACCGGCCCGGTTGCGGGCAATGGTGTTTTCGTCCCCGGCGCCCCCCGCGATCGCGTCGAAGACCGATCGCGGCAGCCGTCGGCGGGCCAGGTCCTCGAGGTCATCCGCGTTCGCGATCCGTCTGCGCATCGTTGCTCCCTGTCGTGCCGTGTGCGGCCGTCCCTGGCTGCCGACCACTGCGGTCTAGCGGCCGAGCACTGCGCCCATTGTCGTCGTGGTGGCGGCGCCGAGCAGTCCGGCCGCGACTAGGGCCGCCCGGAGGGCGTCGCGTTCCCCCGCCGCCAGCGGCGGCAGCGGCGCCCGGACGACGGCCGTGCGCAACCTGCCCAGCATGACGAGCTGCTCCTTCATCCGCGTGTACATGTCGGCCAGGGGGGAGTGGTAGACCGACCGGGTCAGCAGCTGAATTCGGGCGTAGACCGCCTGCGCGGCGGACATGTCACCCTGTTGAACGTGTTCGAAGAGCTGTGCCTGAAGGCCGGCGATGACACTCCCGTGGCCGGAGAGGATCCCGTCGGCGCCAAGGGCCAGACTCGGCAGCAGATGTGTGCTGAAGCTGCTGAGCATCGCCACATGGTGTGACTGCGATCGGACGATGCGCAGGTCACGCTCGTACCGGCTGATGTCGAGTGTCCAGTCCTTGATGGCGACGACGCTGGGGATCGCGCAGATTCTCGCGAGCGTTTCCTCGTCATAGTGCATGCCAGTCCAGGCCGGATAGGCGAAGACCACCAGCGGCAGATCGGTTGCGCCCGCGATCTCAGCGAAGCGCTGGTAGCCGACCTCCCGGCTCGCATCGAACATCAAGAGATTCGGCGGGAAGACGAGGACCGCGTCGGCGTTCTCTGCGGCCGCCGCACGCGCGAGCCCGGCCGCGTCTCGATGCGTTTCCGCATACACGCCGGAGATGACGCGGGCCGAGCCGCTGACCTCCTCGACCGCGGTGGCCAGGGCCAGTCGCCACTCGTCCCGGCTGAGCGCGGTGACCTCGGCGGCATGGCCGTTGCAGACGATGCCGGTCACGCCGTCCGTTGATGCCAGGTCTCGCAGGTGGCGCCGGTACTCGGCGACATCAATGGCGTAATCCTCGTCGAACGGCATGACGCAGGCAGGCAGGACACCCTGTAGCACCAGCGACATCGTTCCTCCGATTGTGATTGTGCCCAGTTGCCGCGGCGCGGCCCTGTGCTTCGCAACCGCGGCCGCATCGGCCTGCATGCCGACGCTGCAAGCGGCGGGATGTCAGGCTAGAATATAGCTAAGCAATGTAATTGCCAATGCCTACGGTGTTCGAGGAGCCGTGGCGGGCCGAACATGATTCGAGGAGGCCGACGATGAAGGGCAATCGGCGCTCAGGCCGGAAAGTCGCCGTCGTCCGAGGGCGACGGGTCCTTCTGGAGGCGTTCGATCAGTCGCTGCAGCGCCTCAGAGGCCCGGACGAGGTCTCGCAGCTCCCATTCCGAGAGCGACGCGAGCTCCTGCCGCAGGGCCTGACTGTGCCGGGCCCTCATGTCCCTGAGCTTCTCGCGTCCGGCCGGAGTCAGCTCGACCAGAACCTTGCGGCCGTCAGCCTCATCCTTGCGCCGTGTCGCGTACCCCAGCTTTTCCAGCCTAATGATGATGTTGGTGACCGTCGGCTGGGCGACGCCCTCCTGCGCGGCCAGCTGGGTTATCGAACGCGCACCCTCCTCCTCGACCGAGGCGAGGATCTGCGCCATCCCGCGCGGGAAATCGGAATGCGCGGCCCGTGTGAGCACGCGCGAGAACCGTCCCGCCCGTTGCGGGAAGGACTGGACGAACTCATTGACCAACGCATCGCGATCGTTCTCAGAAGGCATCGCTTAACTATAGTTCGTTGGATGTCTGCATGCGAATAAGACTCGAGAGCAAGCGAAGGAATTATCGATGGGACTACTCGACGGACGGGGGATTGTGATCACCGGGGGAGGGCGCGGGCTCGGGCGTGCGTTCGCGGGCGCGGTAGCGCGCGAAGGAGCCGGTGTCGTGGTGAATGATATGGACGCCGACGTGGCGGAGGCCACGGCAGCGGACATCCGTGCCGAGGGCGGTACAGCGGTGGCATGCGTGGCATCGGTCACCGACTGGCAAGCGGCCGGGGAGATCGTTGGGCGTTGCCTGCGCGAGTTCGGCTCGGTGGACGGACTCGTCAACAACGCCGTGAGCTACGGCTTTGGCCACCCATGGGAGGAGGACCCGGAGCGGATGCGCCGGCAGATCGAGGTCAACGTCCTCGGGGCGTTGTACTGCGGCGCCCGGGCCATGCGCATCATGAGAGATCAGCGGCGCGGCAGCATCATCAACCTCACATCAGACATCATGATGGGCAAGGCCGGAATGTCGACCTACGGAGCGGCCAAGGGGGCCTTGGCCTCGGTGACCTTCGGCTGGGCGCTCGACATGATGCCGCATAACGTCCGCGTCAATGCCCTCGCCCCCGGCGCGATGACGCGAGCAGCCGAGCTCGCCGGAAAGTTCGGACGGCCGGACAAGGGAAACGATCCTCCGCCGGAGGCGGTCGCGCCCGCGGTCGTGTTCCTGCTGAGCGATGTATCGGCTGGAATCACCGGGCAGGTGGTGATGCTCATGGGCCGACGCCTGGGACTGATCAGCCACCCGACCCTGCTCGAGCCCACGCTCGAGAGCCACGATTGGTCGGCCGAGTCGATTGCCGACGCATACGAGCGCGTTTACCGCGCGCAGCTGCAACCTGTGGGCCGCGGGGCGACCAGTTACGAATGGCGGCCGGGTTCTGCTTAGAACCGCCGGGGGCGGCGGAGAACCAGCCGCCCCCGGGCTAGGGCTCAGTCCTAGCCCGGGGGCTGGACGATGGTCGTCTGGTGGGCGATCAGCTGCCATCGACCGTCATGACGGCGCCAGGCGTCCAGCGAGACCGACTCCCGCGGTTCCG
>Ga0126381_100008629_pt1 | contig 11405 bp, 11 predicted proteins | sample PanSoiMetPlot_28_FD_96465 | JGI IMG/M metagenome (GOLD analysis project Ga0126381, IMG submission 96465) | Tropical forest soil microbial communities from Panama - MetaG Plot_28 | ecosystem: Environmental > Terrestrial > Soil > Tropical forest > Bulk soil | place: Panama | collected 2016-02-17 | reverse complement strand
GCTCGACACCCACAGGCATCCATTCGCCTTGAAGGCGCTCGTGGTCCAGGGCGAGATGTGGCTGATCGTCGGGAACGACGAGCGCCACCTGCTGCCCGGCGATGAGTTTGCGCTAGAGCGCGATGTGCCACATGCGGAGCGCTATGGCGCGGAAGGCGCAACGTATTGGGTCGCCCGCCGCCACAGTTAATCTGAAATCGGTAGGCGGAGGGCTGACCGTCCCAAAATGAGCGGTATTGGCAAACTCCGCGGATTGTTTCTGGTCGTTGCCACCTGCTGCGCGGGAGGTCTCGCGGCGTCTTCAACGGCAGACGATTCGATCTACCTCCATCCCGGCCTGATGGCGCCAGCCGGCGATGGGGCGGTGTTGAACCTCTACTGCATCGGCAGCGGTTCCCCGACCGTCGTCTTCGATTCAGGCCACCAGGATTGGGCCCCCGCCTGGTCTGTAGTGCAGCCCGAAGTCGCGAAGTGGACGCGTGCCTGCAGCTACGATCGCCCAGGCTCTGGCTTCAGCCCTGCAGGTCCGATGCCGCGCACGAGCATTCGCATTGCCGACGAACTGCACCACGCTCTCCACAGCGCGGGTATCACGGGTCCCTACATTCTGATCGGTCATGCGTTCGGCGGCTTAAACATGAGGGTGTTCGCCTATCGCCACATGGCGGAGGTGGCCGGGCTCGTCCTGATCGACACGGATGCGGGCGATGTCGCCCCACCTGACGTCCTGCAACGCGAACACGCGGTCTTTGCCGAACAGGAAAGAGACCTCAGAGCCTGTCGTGATGCGCTTGCCGCGGGTAAGCCGCTCCCGAGCGTGCCCGTGCCAACCCTGACGCATACCACCTGCGAGCAACGCTTCTTTCGCGGCTTTCCCGAGAAGGCTTGGTCGCCTGAGTTGAACGCGCAGTCGCTCAAAATGGCGGAGAGCAGCGTCGCGCTCTTTGACGAAGTCGTGTCCGAATTGCATGAGATGCCAGGAGACGAGGGCTACTCGAAGCAACACCAACGGTCGTTCGGCTCACGACCTATCCGCGTATTGACTTCCGCCGATCACTTTGGCGATAGCGAGAACACACCAACTGCCGTGCATCTCAGGCATCTCAAATCCGAGACGGCGATAGCCGAAGGTCAGGCGCAGTTCCTCGCGCTGTCTTCGAATGCGAAGCAGGTTTTCGCTTACCACAGTGGTGCGGCGTACATACAATTCGATCAGCCCGACATTGTGCTTGCAGCGATCCGCGAGGCCTACGACGCCAGCCGCGCGCCGGTGGTGCGTGGTGGCGGCCGTTAGAAAGATTTGGGTCACAAGTCAGCTTGGGACCGGTTCGACCTTTGCTTTCACTCTACCGTTGTAGCGATCGGCCGTGACAACGCGAGTGAGTCTGCGGCGGCGACATGGGCGCGGTTTATAAGACTGAGTACACCGAGTTTCGGCCGTGGCGCGCTTTTCCGAGTATGCTGGCGCGCGTGAAAGCCAACCTCTGGCTGATTTGTCTTGTGGCAACGTCCGCGTTCGGGCAGTGGAAAGCCCAGCAGTCGAACACCACCGCTAGCTTGCACGGATTAAGCGTCGTCGATGCAAAGGTAGTCTGGGCCAGCGGCACCGGCGGGACATTTGTCCGTACGACCGATGGCGGCGAGACGTGGCAGGCGAGAGCCGTCCCAGGCGGCGAGAAACTCGACTTCCGCAACGTCTATGCCGTCGACGCCAGGACCGCTTACCTGATGTCGATCGGCAACGGGGATGAGTCACGGATCTACAAGACGACAGATTCCGGCAAGACCTGGTCGTTGCAATACACCGAGCAGAATCCGAAAGCATTCCTAGACTGCATGGCATTCTGGAATGTGATGCGCGGCATCGTGGTTGGCGATGCCGTGAACGGCAAGGCCCAGCTACTGACAACCTCTGACGGGGGCGCGCACTGGACGCCAGTGCGGTCGGAATCGGTGCCTCCAGCAAAAACCGGCGAAGGCTCGCCGGCCTCTGGGACGTGCATCGCGACGCATTCCGAGAAAAAAGAAAAACAGGAAATCTCGCACGCATGGTCGTGACCGAGAACGCGTCGCGCGTGTTTCACACCGCCGATGCCGGCAAGACTTGGACGGTCTCCGAGGCGCCGCTGGTCACGGGCCTAAACCAGGGCGTTTTCTCGATCGCCGTGGCGGACGCCAACCGCCTGGTGATTGTTGGCGGCGACTACGATCATCCGGAGATGTTGAAACCCAATTCCGCCTATACCGACGACGGCGGCAGCACGTGGAAAGAGAGCAGCCACCGTCCCGCTGGATACCGCTGGTGTGTCGCGATCGTGCCCGACACTCCCGGTCCCACCGCGTTCGCGGTTGGGCCAACCGGAATGGACTACTCAATCGATGGCGGAAAGAATTGGGATCAGATGAACGAAGTGGACGCCAATTCAATAGCCTTCGCCGACGCTCACCACGGCTGGGCCGTGGGACAGAACGGACTGATTCTCAAGTTCGAAGGTACTGTACCGGGCGGGACGGCGCCCTCGCTGAAAAAATAGTCACCACAGGGAGTTTGGCAATAAGCAACGTCGGCTTTGGGTCGTGACCTGCAAATTAATGCCCGCTTCCAGGCGCACGATGCAGGGCCCTCTTCGGCCAGAAGCTGTTGTCGCGCCCCCTACCCCAAAGCAGACACTTAGTGGCAAGCGGCCGAGCGGGCTGACGGCGAATCGACGCTCCTAACAACGCACAGTTGCAGGCCGCAAGGTCTTCACCTAGCCTGTAGTACTCACGCTGGAACACTATCGTGCAGAAGAGGGAGGGGGCGATGCGTCGAGGGGCCAAGTCCGATGCGGCAACAGTCGCGACCCGTCAGTCTGTCTCGCGCAAGTCGCGGGCCCCCGCAACCTCCGCTGATCATGGACTCGCCCGGCGCCTCGCGGAAGCGTTAGAACGGGAGGCGGCAATAAGCGAGATCCTGAGAGTAATGTCGAGCTCGCCCGGCGACGTGCAGCCCGTGCTTGAGGCCGTTGCGGAACGGGCCGCTCACCTCTGCGACGCACCGACCGCTCGCGTGGTGCTTGTCGATGGCGAGTGGTTGCGGCCAACAGCAATGTATGCGATTGATCCCGTCTCCTTCCAACTCGCCGATCCGTATCCGCTGAAGCGAACCACTGCCGGCGGGCGCGCTGTTATCGATCGCAAAACGATCCACGACGCGGATATGCTCCCGTTGCTCGAATCGGAGTACCCGGACGCTCGGGCGCCCGTGCTCCAGCATGGAATCAGAGCTAGCCTGGTGGTGCCACTGATCCACAAAGACGAAGCGTACGGCACTATCGCGCTTTTTCGCCGTGAACCGCGCCCCTTCTCTCCTGATCAGATTGCGCTAGTTGAGACTTTCGCCCGGCAGGCCGCGATAGCTATCGATAGTGCACGCCTCTTCAAGGAGACAAAGGATGCGCTGGAGCAGCAGACCGCGACGAGCGAGATTCTGCGGGTCATCAGTCAGTCGCCGACTGACGTTCACCCGGTCTTCGACGCAATCGCGGCCGCCGCGCTAACGCTTTGCAGTGGCAGCTTGGCCACCCTCGCGCGATTCGACGGAGAGTTCGTCGATGTGGCAGCCCTCGCCAGCTGGAAACCTGAGGAGGCGAAGTCGATACGCAGCCTATACCCGAGGCAACCGGATCGCGACACCGCCGTGACCCGCGCGATCCTGACACGCGCCGTTGTGAACATTCCGGAAGTGGAACGAGATGCCGACTACACCGCCCAGCATATCGCACGCTCAGCGGGTTATCGCAGCATCCTTGCCGTTCCTCTCCTGCGCGAAGGAGATCCGATCGGCTCCATCGCTGTCGCACGGCCCGAACCTGGAACGTTCTCGGAGAAGGAAATCGCCTTGCTCAGGACTTTTGCCGACCAGGCGGTGATCGCGATCGAGAACGTGCGGCTATTCAACGAACTGGAAGCGCGCACGCTTCAGTTAACGCGGTCGGTAGAAGAGCTCAAGGCGCTTGGCGAAGTCGGTCAGGCAGTCAGTTCCACGCTCGATCTGGAGACGGTACTTTCGACGATTGTTTCGCGCGCAGCCCAACTCGCCGGCATGGACGGCGGATCGATCTGGGAATACGACGAAACACGCGAGGAGTTTCATCTCCGTGCTACAGACCGTCTGCCCGACAAGCTGGTCGGGGCGCTGCGCGCTACGCCGATTCGAAAAGGCGAAGGGGTGCTGGGCCGATTGGCGATGATTTCGGAACCGGTGCAAATACGCGACATCGCCGACGAGCGCACTTACCACAGCCGGCTGCGGCAGTTAATCATCCGGTCCGGTTTTCGCTCGGTCCTGGCGGTGCCACTGTTGCGTGAGGACCATCTTCTCGGGGCACTCGCTGTGAACAGGGCCAACACTGGCGAATTCGCGCCGGAGGTCATCGATCTGCTCAAAACGTTCGCGACGCAGTCTGCACTGGCGATTCAGAACGCGCGGCTCTTCCGCGAGATCGAGGTGAAGAGCCGCGAGCTGGAGTCCGCGAGCCGTCACAAGAGCGAATTCCTCGCCAACATGTCACACGAGTTGCGCACACCGCTCAACGCCATCATTGGCTTCTCGGAGGTGCTTCACGAGCGCATCTTCGGCGAGATTAACGAAAAACAAGCCGAATACATCGGCGACATTCTGGCATCGGGACAGCATCTGTTGTCCTTAATTAATGACATACTCGATCTGTCGAAGATCGAGGCGGGACGGATGGAGTTGGAACTGAGCGATTTCGATCTACCTGGCATCATCGAAAGCACGCTCACCCTAGTGCGGGAGCGAGCGGTCCGGCGGGGGATCACGCTCGGGCGCACGATCGACGAGCGCCTCGGAACGATCCGCGCCGACGAGCGTAAGGTAAAGCAGGTCCTGTTGAATCTATTCTCGAACGCGCTGAAATTCACTCCTGAGGGTGGACGGATCGACGCACGCGCGCACCTCCGCAACGGCGAGGCCGAGATTGCCGTCACGGACACCGGGGTGGGCATCGCTCCGGAAGATCAGGCAGCCGTGTTCGAGGAGTTCCGCCAGGTTGGTACCGCCGCAAAGAAGGTGGAGGGTACCGGGCTCGGTCTCGCCATTTCACGCAAGTTTGTCGAGCTCCATGGCGGCAAGATCTCGGTGACAAGCCAGAGCGGCAAGGGCTCCACTTTCAGATTCACCTTGCCGTTGCGGGCACGCGACGATCCGCAGATGACTCGGTAGGCCCGCGATGCGAATAGCCGCTTCCGGTGGACCCGTAGGACCGGAATGGGTTGCGAACCAAGGCAAAGTCTCCGCGAAAGATCGGATCGCTATGTTGAAGGCTCGGAGGGCTTCGTTGCATAAGGGTAGATCTCCGGCGATCGTCGATATGCGTCGGCACAACGTTCAGAACAAAACCATGGTTCAGTCGGCGTAGTTCTGCGGTAGGCCGCGTAAGGCGCGAGCATCTTACACACCGGATCTATCCAAGCGGCATCGAACGCCGGCGCGAACTCGATGGAATAAAGTGACACTTGGTCGGCAATCGATCGTAGCGCTGCTTTCCCCATGTCCCGCACAACAATTCCAGATTCTGCCGCGATGTTTGCGACCGCCCGGGTCGCCAACAATTGTCCCGGAGACGCAAAGGCAGCGATCCGCGCTGCGATGTTGACTGTCGAACCGAAGAGGTCGCTCGACCGGCGAAGTACGGGGCCATGGTTAAGACCGGTCCTTGTCAGCGGAATTCTCGGCTCGTTTCGGCAGGCTGGAATCAGACGTCCGAGCACCTGGAGGGCTGTCGCCGGGTCAGGAAATCCAAACATTGCTTCGTCACCGATCCACTTTATCGGCGGCCCAAGTCCTCCAAGCGCCTGGCTCACCAACGCCTCGAAGCGCCCAAGCACCGCTATTGCGGACGCATCTCCATAGACATCCGTTATCGCACTGAAGCCGGCCAGATCGACGAACGCGACGGTTGCGATCGCGGACTCGAACCCCTCGACAGCGCTGACGTCCGTAGGCATAGCTCCGTTCTTCTACACCAACGTTGCGTGAAATCACATCGCAGGGCCATTATAGGGAATCACGACCCGATCATCGCCTCCGCCGGCCACGCTCGCCATCGTCGACAACTGCTGGCGCGCGGCGGGATTTCCACGCACCTCGGCGTCGAAAAACGTGAGCGCCCAGGTGAAGATGTCATTGGTCGATGCCACGTCGAACTGGTGCTTCACTCCGTTGAGCGCAACGAGCTCGCGCGTACCGGCAAGGCGTTGCATACCCTGTTGCGTGACAACGAGGGGAGCAGTCGTATCGGCTGTCCCGCTGATACCGAGATAGGACAGCGTCACATTATCGAGTCCGTGGTTGTCGCGTCCGAACGCCGGCAGGAACACCTGCCCGAAATAAGGCACGTAACCCACCGCCGCCTTGAATCGCGGGTCGACAGTGATCTGGGTCCACGCCAAGCCGAGCGAAGAGGTCAACCCGGCTCCTCCCAGCAGCAGCATGGTCTCGCCACCCATGCTTGCCCCGAAGCCACCGATCTTCGTAGTGTCAATGTGATCTCGCCATTGTGGGAGCCCAAGCATGAGGTCGATCGCGGCCGAAACCGAGAGCGGCCGCAATGCCTGCAGAGCGAGGAAGTCGGTGAGATGCGACAGCAAGGTCACGGCGTCACTGAAATCGTCAATCTTGAGATTCGAAAACCGCGGATCGCCGTGAAACGGTGCCACCACGATGTAGCCATAGCTCGCGAATACGGATAGCGCCTGAATGTAGTCGTTGGAGATCGGACTGCCGCTGTAGCCGTGGGAAAACGCCAGCACCGGATACCGGGCGAGAGCGTCGGCGAAAAGCGGCGGATTCGCACCCGTTTGCATGTGCGGCACGACACGGCCCGTTGGCAGCGGATAGTCGGGCTGGGGATTGTTTGCGACCGTGGGATAGCAGGCGAGCACGACGAATACGACCTGCTTTCCGGCAAATGCTCCATAGAGATTCGAGTCGCCTGGTGCGGTCACCGTTACCAAGAGTGCGTCCGCCGGATCAGCAAGGATGTCCGTCATGTATTGTGGCGCTCCGCTTGCCGAGGGCGAGCCTTCCCAGTAGTCCGTTGCGTTGGCGCCGGGAGCGACGCGGCTGAAGTCCTGCGTCACATTGCTGCACGCGACCGTGTATGGGCCAGGGAGCGGAAGCGGAGGAACGACCGTCGTCGGCGGGGTCGAGGTGGATGAACCGCCACCGCCTCCCCCGCCACACCCAGCGACTGCCAGCACCAGTGCCGACATTGTCACTGCCAATGTTGCTCGCAGCAGCGCTGTAATCATGGCTCTCCCTCGTACGGACGGTTGTTGCTCGATGCCGGCGATGTAAGTTTTGCCATCTCAACCAGCTCGGCTTTGCGAACTATCTTATGATTGAACGTTCGCAGGCAAGTTCCGAGGGGTTCCGAAGGTGTGGGATGACCCTCGCAATTCTTAGGCCAGATGCAGATCCACATCCCTGATCCGGCTTACACCACTTCAGATCGAGCACGGTCTAACTTCCGACTCGCGTTCAAGCTCGCGCTCTGCTTCGTCGCATTGCTCTGGGTGGTCGAGTTGTTGAATTGGGGGCTCGACCTCGGAGTCGCGGACTTGGGGGTCAAGCCGCGCGATATCCGCGGATTGCCAGGCATCTTTATTGCGCCCCTTGTTCACGCCAGCGTCGAACATCTCATCGCCAACACCGTGCCGCTTTTGGTGCTTGGCACGGCGATGCTCTATCTCTATCCGAATGCCGCGCTTAGAGTGCTGCCCGCTATCTATTTGGGACCCGGCATTGCGGTATGGCTGTTCGCAAGAGGAGGCATACACGTCGGTGCAAGTGGAATCATCTATGGTTTGGTGAGCTATGTCTTTGTTGCCGGTCTCATCCGGCGAGACAGACGCGCCATCGCAGCGTCGCTGCTCGTTTCCTTCCTTTATGGGGCGTTGGTCTGGGGCACGCTACCGATCGCACGCGAGATTTCGTGGGAAACGCATTTAGCAGCAGCTTTGCTTGGATTGGGAATGGCGATCTGGCTGCGCAGAATGGACATCCCTCCCCGGCGTCGTTATAGCTGGGAGGACGAAACGCACCTGGAATGAACCTCTGATCGGGAGAGCGTGCATGCGAGAGCATCGGGATAGCGATCGTTTGTATCTCAACCGCCGGCGGTTGCTGAAAGCAGCCGGCGCCACTGTGGTTTGCTGCCTCCTGCCGGCGAGGCGGTCATTTGGGGCCAACGATCTAACCGGCCGCCTGGCGGCTTACATGGTTGCATCACGTGACCGTGTCCTCCCCGATCGCGTCCTGCTCGACGCCAAGCATCGCATCCTGGATACCGTGGCGGCGATGGTATCCGGCTCGGCACTACCCCCCGGCGTCATGGCCACCCGTTTCATCCGCACCCAGGGCGGCACCGCGGAAGCTTCTGTCCTCGCCAGCAACATAAAGACAACCGCCATCAATGCAGCGCTGGTTAACGGCATGCTCGCTCATGCAGACGAATCGGACGACTTTGAGGCAGTGACCAAGGCGCACCCCGGTTCAGCCACCGTTCCAGCGGCTCTGGCCATGGCAGAGAAAGAGCATCGCGGTGGATTGGAAATGATCCGCGCAGTGGCTCTGGGCTACGACGTCGGATGCCGGTTTCTGTTGGCGCTCGGGCCCGATCTCGTCCGGCGCACGCATCGCGGAGCGGAAGGCTACAGCGCCACCATGGCCGCGATGGCAGCCGCTGCTTCGCTGGCCCGCTTCGATGAGAACCGCATGCGTTATGCGATCTCGTACGCGGCGCAACAGGTATCGGGTCTATGGAGCTGGGTCGACGATAACGACCATATCGAAAAGGCATTCGACTTCGGCGGCATGGGCGCACGTAACGGAGTCACCGCGGCGGTCATGGTGCAAGCGGGGTTTACCGGCGTGCACGATGTTCTCGGCGGCACCCACAACCTTATCCAGGCGCTGTCGACGGAGCCCAAGCCGGAGGCGCTGCTGGCTGACCTGGGAAGTCGCTACTTCGTCTCGGAATCGGGCATCAAGACGTTTCCGGTGGGATATCCCAATCAGGCGCCGCTGGACGCGTTTCTGAAGCTCTCGCGCGAGCACGATCTCACTCCCGCCAAGGTCGACCGCATTGTCGTCCACCTGCCTGAAGACGCCGTACGCATCGTGAGCAACAGCCAGATGTCCGACGTCAATTGCCAGTATCTGATGGCCACCGCTCTTGTTGATGGTGGCGTCTCGTTTGCGCATGCCCATTCGCGCGAGCACATGACGGAACCGCAGATACGCGCCGCGATGGAGCGTATCAATGTAATCGGCGATCCGAAGCTGAACGACCCCGCCGCCCCGCGCGGGGGCTTGGTCGAGGTCGTGCTCAAGGATGGGCGGACGGTGAGCAAGCACACCCGGTTTCCTCCTGGAACCAAGGAAAACCCGCTGGACACGGAGACTCTGAACGCCAAGGCGCGCGACCTGATGGTCCCCGTCATGGGTTCACAACGGACCGAGGCCGCGATCCGGCAGCTGAATCAGCTGGAACAGGTGGAAGACATGAGTGAGCTCATTCGCTCTGTCTTCACGGCTTAGGTTTCCCGGAAGACTGGTCGTCGCACGCAAACTGCAAGCTGTCGACTCGCTTGCAACTCCAGCACTACCGATGGTCAACATCGATGGCCACCTTTACCATCCGCTGGTCAATCGAGGAGGACCTATGTTGAACCTGGGCTTGCCATGGTGGGAATTCGTATTGAGGGGAGCGATTGTGTACGTGTTCCTGCTCGTCATCCTTCGCGTCACGGGCAAGCGCAACACGGGACAGTTGGCACCGTTCGATCTGGTGCTTCTCCTTGTTCTCAGCAACGCAGTTCAAAATTCGATGAACGGGGGCGACAACAGTCTGGTTGGCGGACTCATTTCCGCCGCCACGCTGATCGCGCTCCACTACGTGGTCGCAGTCATCACTTTCAAGAGCAAGACGCTGGAAGTGTTGATCGAAGGGGCGCCGCGGATCCTGATTCACAATGGTGTCGTGAATGAGGCTATGATGCGTCGGGAATTTATGACGCGTCACGAGTTGGCGGCGGCGCTGCGTGCCGCTGGTTGCACGGATATTGCGCACGTTCGCCTAGCGACGCTGGAAAACAACGGGCAGTTGACCATTTCGCTCAAGTCCCATTCGACTTAGGCGCGTGGTACGCTCACGTCATCCGCGCTTACCGAGGAATGGGTGCTGCCCAGTCAGGTGTTCAACGGCGCATCCGCCAGCCCGCCATGGCCAATTGTAGTTGCACGCTTCGTAACCAATCGGAAAGGAGAACCTAGATGCTGCACTACCTTTGGATGTTCATCATCGGAATCATCGTCGGCGCCATTGCGCGGCTGATCATGCCCGGGGCTCAGAGCATGGGGATCCTCATGACGGGTGTGCTCGGCGTTGCCGGCTCGTTCGTCGGTGGACTCATCGCGCGGATTTTCAGCAAACCTCCCGAGGGTGCTCCTTTTCACCCAGCGGGAATCATCCTCTCCATCGTCGGCGCATTGATCCTTCTCTTCCTGTGGACCCACTTCGCGGCCTGAGCATGCAAAATGCCGCGGGCGCGCCCTCTGCCAACAAGACGTCTTAAGTAGCGCGCAGGACGGCTGCTTGGGAGGCTTGGTGCGACGGAGGTATCATCGTCGGCATCTTGGAAAGTTTGCGCGTCTCCTCGCTTGCGGTATTTGTTATGTTCGGCTGTCTCACGGCCGCAACGTATGTACGTGCGCAGGGCCAGACCTTGGAGCAGACACTACGCCTGATGTGCGAGGGAATTCGGGAAAGCGGTGATGATCCGGCGAACTTGAAGCGCGAGTCTATCACCATCCAGCTCGAAATCTCTCCCACCGGGTCCGTGAACTCTCACAGCCTGGTGCTATATGCGCACAAGCAAAGTACGGTGCTGCCAAAATTTCGTCTCGACCCGGATACCATCGACTTCTATGCTCAGTACGATACCGAAGAATCCGCTTTCACCTCCAGGTTCGACATAAGCAGAGTGACCGGCGTCGCGCACGAGGCGCAGTCCATCTCGCCGAAGCAGGGAAAGCCTTATACCGTCACCGGCGAATATCGCTGCAGGAAGGTCGACAAGCTAACGTTCTAGGGCGAAGCGGCGCCTTTGACTTATCCTACCCGGGCAGACGATCCGCATATCGTTGTCCCGCGAGCGTGAAGAGGCGACTTGCGCAACCGCAGCACCGCCATCAGCACCACCGGAGTCACGCGTTCCGCCCGAATCAGGTCGCGGTTGCATCCGCACGTGGATGTGCTCAAGCATCCCGGGACGTTCGCCCTCAGGGTAATCAAGAGCTTTTCCGCCAACCAGGGCTACCTGCTCGCTGGCGCGAT
>Ga0126381_100008628_pt1 | contig 11406 bp, 10 predicted proteins | sample PanSoiMetPlot_28_FD_96465 | JGI IMG/M metagenome (GOLD analysis project Ga0126381, IMG submission 96465) | Tropical forest soil microbial communities from Panama - MetaG Plot_28 | ecosystem: Environmental > Terrestrial > Soil > Tropical forest > Bulk soil | place: Panama | collected 2016-02-17 | reverse complement strand
TCGGCCTCGGTCGGCTCTGGCACCGCGTCCTTCAGTTGTTCAGTCACGAACCGGCCCGCCCACCGATGCACGTAGCTCTGGTGGCGAAGCAGGTCACGCACCTGCCAGCCAGGACACGAGGGCACCGGGGCACGAAGGCCGGCCCGCTCCGCCGCCACGGCCATGAGCTGCCCCTCCTGCTGCAGCGACGCGATGTGCTCTGCTATCTCCACACGCCTTATCGTGCCAGGCTCACGGCTCTCCGGGACGCGGCCATGGACGCCGCGGTGGCGGCCACACCCATAGTGCGGGGTGATTGACACTCTGACGCCCCTTGGGCGGCGCGGCGCCGGGCGGTCAGCCTGTGCCAGGCTCACGGCTCTCCGGGACCCGGCCATGGGCGCCGCGGTGGCGGCCACACCCATAGTGCGGGGTGATTGACACTCTGACGCCCCTTGGGCGGCGCGGCGCCGAGCGGTCAGCGTGGCTCGGCCGCGGCGGCGTTGTAGAGGTCTCGCTTGCGCAGCCCGGTCGCGGCCGCGACGGCCGCGACCGCGTCCTTCGTCGTCGCGCCGTCCTGGACGTGCGCCCGCACCTGCGCCACCGCCTCCGCTAGTGCGGCCGGCGCGTCCTGCCCCACTGGCGCGCCAGCCACCACCACGGTGACCTCGCCCAGCGTGCCGTCGGCCAGCTGGCCGGCCAGCTCGCCGAGCGTGCCCCGGAGTACTTCCTCGTGAGTTTTGGTCAGCTCGCGGCAGACCGCGGCGCGGCGGTCTGTGCCGAACGCGGCCGCCAGCTCCGAGAGCGACTGGCCGATGCGGCGCGGTGACTCGAAGAAGATCAGCGTCCGGCGCTCGGCCGCGAGCTCCGCAAATCGTCGTTCCCGCTCTCCCTGCCGTCGCGACGGGAAGCCCTCGAAGACAAACCGGTCGCCCGGCAGGCCGGAGACCACCAGCGCGGTGGTAGCCGCCGACGGGCCCGGCAGCACGGTCACCCTGATGCCGGCTTGTGCCGCCGCCGCGATGAGGCGGTAGCCGGGGTCGCTGACGCCTGGCAGCCCGGCGTCGGTCACCAGCAGCACATCCTGCCCGGCTGCCAGCTCGGCCAGCAGGCCGGGCACGCGGCGCTGTTCTACGTCGTCGTAATAGGACACGACCCGTCCGGTCAGACGGACACCGAGGGCATTCGCGAGGCGCCGCAACCTGCGGGTGTCCTCGGCGGCGATCAGGCCCGCCTCGGCCAGCGCGGGCCCGAGCCGGGCCGACGCGTCGGCCTGGTTCCCTATTGGCGCGGTCGCGACCGTCAGGACCCCGGCGCGACCTGCTGGCCCCGTCGTTGCCGGCCATGTCTCCGCTGGCCCCGCACTCGCGGGCGGCCCTGTCCCTGCTGGCCCCGTACTCGCGGGCCTTGCGCGTGCCCGATTCATGTCGTGCCTAGGCTAGCCCTGCGGCCAATACCATTGGCTGACGATGGACGTGTACCAGACAACGCCTGCAAGGAGCACCGACGAGCCCTCGCTGCTGACGAGGGCCAGCCGGAGTGGCAGCACGCTCGTGCTGGGCAGTGCCTTCTGGGGCTGGGCTGGGCCAGTTCTGGTCATGATCTTCGGCGGCATGCTGCGGTTCTACCGGCTGAGCCAGCCCAACGCGGTCGTCTTCGACGAGACGTACTACGTACCGGACGCGAACTCCATCCTGCGGCATGGCGTCGAACTCAGTCACGTAAAGAATGTCAACGAGCTGCTGGTCCGGGGTAACCCCAACATCTTCCAGCCCACTAGCGGCCACCTGACGGGCGAGATCGTCGCCCACCCGCCGCTCGGCAAGATCATGATGGCATTCGGTCAGTGGACGTTCGGGCTGACATCCTTCGGCTGGCGGGTCTCGGCCGCTGTCGTCGGTACGGTCGCCATCCTCATGCTCGCGCGGATAGTCCGCCGGATGACGAGATCTACCCTCCTCGGCAACGTGGCTGGCCTGCTGCTGGCTCTCGACGGGCTCGAACTGGTGCTGAGTCGCACGGCGATCCTCGACATCTTCCTGATGTTCTGGGTCCTGGCTGCCTTCGGTCTGCTCGTCATCGACCGGGACCGCACGGTCGCCGGCCTGACGTCCGCGGCCGCTGCTGCAAATCCTGACGACGCGACCGGCCCTGGTCTCGGCATCCGGTGGATCCGCGTCGCCGCAGGGCTCTGCCTGGGAGCGGCGGTAGCGACCAAATGGAACGGGCTCTGGTTCCTGTTTGCGTTCGCCGGGCTGGCGATTGCGTGGGACCTCGGGGTCAGGCGCGCCGCCGGCTTCCGGAACTGGCAGGTCGGCGGCCTGCGCCACGACCTCAAGTGGCTGCCGCTCTGGTTCTTCGCGGCGCCGTTCGTGGTGTACGTGGCGTCATGGAGCGGCTGGTTCGCCACTGGTAACGGCTACGACCGGACGTGGGCCGCCGCTAATGGGAACCACACGCCGGTCTGGTCGGTCATCGACTCCTGGTACCAGTACAACCACTGGATGTTGCAGTTCGGGCTCGGGCTGTCGTCGTACCAGTCCTACAAGTCGAACCCGGTCGGCTGGATGGTGCTGGCGCGGCCCATATCGTTCTACTGGTGCTCGACCCCGAAGTGCGGCGTGCCAACTGGCCAGGCCGCCGAGGTACTGGCCATCGGTACCCCGCTGATCTGGTGGGGAGGCACCCTGGCCCTGGCCTTCTGCTTGTTCTGGTGGCTCAGCGGGCTGATCGGTGACCTGGCTTTCCACCGGGTCCCGCGCCGGGACTGGCGGGCCGGGGCCGCGCTGCTCGGGGTGGCGGCTGGCTGGCTGCCGTGGGTCTGGTACGCGGCGCATGACAACCGCACCGAGTTCTACTATTACGCAGTCTCGTACGAACCCTTCATGATCATTGCGATCACGCTGTGCCTCGGCCTAATCATCGGGCCAACCAGGGCCGGCCCCGGCAGGCGTGCGATGGGCGCCATCGGGGCCGGCGGCTACCTGATCGCCGTGCTGCTCAACCTGGCCTACGTCTACCCGGTGCTGACCGCTGAGATCATCCCGTTCTCAACGTGGATGTCCCGTATGTGGTTCCATCGCTGGATCTAGCTTTTGGCCCGCTGACCTGCGCTTCCTACGTTGAGTTATTGGAGTGTTACGCAGATCACGCATCCCAGCTACTCATCTGTTACGTCTAAAGCTCCGTCAGTTCACCGACAAGAGCGGAGCACGCTATGGCGAGGGCAGACCTGAGGCGGAGACGGGCCGATGCGACCGGGCGGACTCAGGCCGGCCGGGCTGCCCAGGACGCCCATGCTGCCCACGGCGCCAAGGCTGCCCAGGACGCTGACGCCCATGCTGCCCACGGCGCCAAGGCTGCCCAGGACGCCCATGCTGCCCAGGACGCCCAGGCAGCGCAGCCGGCTCAGGCTCCGCAGCAGAGGCCGGGGCAGGTCCCGCCGGCAATGCCGGACCGCGAGGTACGGTTCGAGCGCGAGGTGACGCCGCTCATTGGCCAGCTCTACCCGGCCGCGCTGCGGATGACCAGGAACCCCAGCGACGCCGAGGACCTCGTTCAGGAAACGCTGGCCAAGGCTTATGCGGCATTCCATCAGTTCCTGCCGGGTACGAACCTGCGCGCCTGGCTGCACCGGATCCTGGCCAACACCTTCATCAACGGCTATCGGAAGAAGCGACGCGAGCCAGTCCAGGACCTCGGGGCCGACTTCCATGAGGACTTTCAGATCGGTGGCGACCCGCTGTTGCCACCGACCCGGTCGGCCGAAGCCGAGGCGCTTGAGCGCCTCACCGACTCCGACATCCTCCAGGCCCTGCGTGAGCTGCCGACCGATTTCCGGGCCGCCATCTACCTGGCCGACGTCGAGGGCTACCCATACCGGGAAATCGCAGAGATCATGGACACTCCCATCGGCACGGTGATGTCCCGCATCCACCGCGGCCGGACGAGGTTGCGGGAGCGCCTCGCGAGGCACGCACCCCGGACCGCTCTCGCCGTCCGATCCAGCTAGCCCTCATCCCCGCCGCGACGCGTGCTCCGCGCGGCGGTCCCAGGCGACGCCCCCGTCGGCGGCGGGCCCTGGGCTATGCCGGTCACTGGACCCCTGGAGCGCCGGGCACTCGGGGTTGACGCCTGTCGCTGTTCCCCGTCGGCAGCATGCCTCCGGGCGATGCCCGTCGCTGCACCCCCGCGGGGGCGGGCATCGCTGTCAGAAGGGCTGAGCCGTCCTAGTGCGTGTTACATCCGGCACCGCCGTCAGGCGAGCGACAGTGCCACCCACGGCTTGGGCCGGTGCTGGCCTGGGTTTACTCGCCCTTCCAGACCGGCGCGCGTTTCTCAGCGAACGCCAGCGCGCCCTCGCGGGAATCGGCCGACGTGAACACCGGCCCGATGATCTTGCCCTGCCGGTCGAAGGCCTCCGCAGCGGACCAGTCGGCGGACTCTACGATCACCCGTTTGGTGGCGGCGAGCGCCAGCGGCCCGCCCAGGGCGACCCGGCCGGCGAGTTCCCTCGCGGCGTCCAGCGCCTGCCCGGCCGGGACCAGCCGGTTGACCAGGCCCGCTTCGTACAGGCGGGTCGCCGGGTAGTGCTCGCCGGTCAGGGCGATCTCCATCGCCAGGTGGTATGGAATCCGCTTCGGCAGCCGGAGCAGGCCGCCTGCTCCAGCCACCAGGCTGCGCCGCACCTCAGGCAGCCCGAACTTCGCCGCCTCGCTGGCGACCACCAGATCACAGGCAAGGACTAGTTCGAAGCCGCCTGCGAGCGCGTAGCCCTCCACCGCGGCAATGACCGGCTTGGCCGGCGGGCGCTGCACGATCCCGCCGAACCCACGGTCCGCGAAGTTCGGCGTGTCACCTGTGAGGAATCCCTTCAGGTCCATCCCCGAACTGAACGTGCCGCCTGCCCCGGTCAGGATCAGGACCTGAACGTCCTTCCTGGCGTCGAGGTCGTCGACTGCCGCGGCGATGCCGCGAGCCACCTCGCCGTTGACGGCGTTCCTGGCCTCTGGCCGGTTGATAGTGATGACGGCGACGCCGCCACTGACCTCGGTCAGGACTGCGGGCATGGGGTCTGACCTTCCTTACTTCGGCTGGCAAAGACGGCGGGCCGGCATCGGACTGCGAGCTGACCAGCACACATGTTCTGAACGGTGCCGCTGACCTGGCTGCGAACCCAAATCATCCCTCGTCATCGTCGGCCGACGTTAGCCGTTCCTGCTCGTTGTGGGACGGCTCGTGGACGGCTCAGCCTACCGATCCGAGTCCCCCGTAACCAGTGGCGGGCCGCCGCGTGCGCGGGAACGCTGCCACGGCCTTAAGGCCAATCCGAACCCACCGGAAAGGACCTCCGATGCCGTTGACCCGCCACCTGGCACCCGTCCCCGACGTGGACACCACCGACGCTGACCTGCGCGGCGGGCCGGGATCGTCGCAGATCAGATGGCCTGCGCCCTGGTCGCCGCCCGAGCTCATCGTGAGACTGACCCGCCTGTATCAGAAAAGACCCGGCCGCCTCTACCAGTACAGCAGCTCGTATTAGAGCAGAAAGGAGGAAGTCTGATGTTTTATCTCGTCGCCTTTCCTTGGCCTGTCGCGTCGGCAAACGTCCCGCTCGTTGCGACCAGCAGCCGCTCAGTGACGCCGGCGCAAGAACCGACGCGCACCCTTGTGACCGTCGGCAACTCGAAGTGACCTGGGCAGGACGGACCTGCCAGCGGGACAGGGCAGCGCAACAGCTGGCTGGCAGCAAACGTGCTTAGCAGCCGGATGCGGCCAGTAAAGCTGGCGGCCCCGTCCGCGAAGCCGTGCACGTGGCCTTTGCCGTGCTCGATGCGGCGGGAAGAGAAGCCGCTAGGCAGCCGGCGTCGAGGGGAGCATTAGCCCCGACGCCGGCTGCGAGCGACGGCTTCCCGGAGATCTCTAAGAAGTAACGTCACCTGCGGAGGTGGCATCGATTCCATTGATTTTCGTTGCCGAGCATCCCGCGCCAGGCCTCGGCCCCGGGGGATCCGGCCGGTACGGCGATGTCGACCTGTGAGTTCCCGCTGTGGAAGTCCTGAGTGATCGTCGGCGCAGACTGGTACCCCAGGCCGCGGAGTTGCCAGCTCACGGCTTGCCGACGGACCGGAAGGACCAGCGATGAGCATTCGCGCAGGTCAGAGGGACCGTCAGGCTATTTCGGCTGGAAGCGGATGCCGCCGTCGAACCGGATGACCTCGGCGTTCATGTAATCGTTCTCGATCAGCGCTCGAACCAGATGGGCAAACTCGGCCGCCGTGCCCATCCGCTTCGGGAAGGGGACCGGGGCGATCAGCTTGGCCTTGAATTCCTCGCTCCCTGGGGCGTTGCCGTAAATCGGCGTGTCGATGATGCCAGGGCAGATCGTGTTGACTCGCACGCCGATCGCGGACAGGTCCCTGGCCGCAGGAACGGTCATGCCAATGATGCCGCCCTTGGACGCTGAATAGGCGAGTTGCCCAGTCTGGCCCTCGATGCCCGCGATCGACGCGGTGTTGATGACCACGCCGCGGGCACCGTCGGCGTCGGCCGCCTCGGTCTTCGCCACGGCGGCGGCTCCGATGCTCATGAGGTTGAACGTGCCGATGAGGTTGACGTCGATAACCTTGCCGAACGCGGCCCGGTCGTGCGGCTGGCCGTCGCGGCCAACGGTTCGCTGCGCCCAGCCAATGCCAGCGCAGTTGATGACGAATCGCAGCGGCGGGCCGGCGGATGCTGCCGCCTCAACCGCTGCCTGTACCGAATCGGCATCGCTGACGTCGGTCCGGACAAACACCCCGCCGACCTCGTCGGCGAGCGCCTTGCCGAGTTGCTCGTTGAGGTCCGCGATGACTACCTTGGCGCCGGCCGCAGCAAGTGCGCGGACCGTCGCCGCACCCAGGCCGCTAGCCCCGCCGGACACAATTGCAGCGGTTCCGTTGATCTCCATGGCCGGGAGCATACTTCGACGGACCGCGCATATCTCAGTGGGGTGCTGACCAGTACGACCTGTCTCAGCCGCCAAGGCGGCCCGAACTACAGCTGCAGTACGCCCGAAATGAGACGGCACTACGCCCGATCTCGAACTGCCTTGCCCTAGTTTGAGAGAAGGGCTTGACGCCATTTCTACTAAGCAGTAACTTACTCGTTCGTCAACTTGTTGTGAGGTCGGTCACACATCCGCGCGCTGGCCTGACCGCACACCATCACCGGCAGCAAGGAGCCCGCCGATGAGTTCCGACCCCACCCCTCCCCCCACGAGTCACCGGCGCGCCAGATCTGGCGGCACCGGGGCACCCGGCCGCGTTCGCTGGCGGCGGTTCGCGGTCATGTTCGTCCCGGCCGCCGGCGTCACCGCCCTGCTACTCGGCCTCACCGCCAGCGGCGCGCTTGCGTCGTCGTTCTCGATCTCCGGGCAGCAGTTCGAGGTTTCGGCCACGTCGCTGGACGGTAACGGGTTCCAGCAGTTCGGCACCGTCGACTTCACGGCCAGCCAACAGCCGGTCGTCGTGGCAGAGTCCGAGATTCAGTCCGCGACGATCACTAACCTGTGCCAGAGCCTGAACACGACTGTTCCGGTACTCAACATTCCCCTGACCCTGAAGATCACTGCTGGCGGCAGCGGCACCCCGGTGACGGCCGATTCGCTGATCATTGACGCGAACCAGCTGTCCGGCTCGGTCGCCACGTTCAACAACATCAACATCGGCCAGGACGCCTCGAAGCTCGACGCCATCACGCCAGGCAGCGTGCCCTTGGGCCTGGCCGGGACGTTTGGCCAGCAAGCGAGCCACGTCAACATCCAGGGCCTCAAGCAGGTCGCGTACTCGACGTCGGCTGGGACTTTCACGCTCCCAGGATTCAGCCTCAGCCTCACGTCGGGTACCTCGGCTGCCTCCGCGTGCTTCTGACTGACATGACAGACGGCACTGCACACGCTGGCCCGGCCGGGACCCTCCCGGCCGGGCCGACCGTCGATACTCGGCGATCCGGCGCCCTCGGCTTCATCAGCGCTGGCTGGCTGCGGTTTCGGTCGTGGCGCCGGTCCCGGCCGTTCTGGGCCGGGATATTCCTCATCGTGGCCGGGGCCGAATTGTTGCTCATACCGCTGCCGCTGAACAGCATGGGCCTGATCCTGCACATCGGCATCGGCGGTATCTCGGGCATCCTCATCGGTGCCGTCCTGATCGTGGCCGGGCTGCTGCTGTGGTTCCACCCGGTGCAGCGGATGTTCTACTCGATCGTCGCCGTGCTCCTGGCGATTGCGGCACTTGTCGCGTCTAACCTCGGCGGCTTCCTCATCGGAACGATCCTCGGAGTCGTCGGCGGGTCGCTCGGTTTCGCCTGGATGCCCCTGCCGCCTGGGACTGCGCCTCGGCGTCTGTGGCGGCGCAGGCCCACGACGCCAGCTGATGGCGCCACCGACTTCGTGTCGCCAGGCGGCGGCGCCGACGTGACTGACCCGGAAGCGGCTGCAGCGGGCGCCACTGAAACCACGATGAACGCACGCGACGCCGCCCCGACAGCGGACACCGCGGCTGAACCCGGCTGGGGCCGCCTGGACCCTAGCTGGGGCGCGGCCGGCTTGAGCGGGGGGGTCGGCCCCCGCATCACCGCCAGGTACGCGGAGGCAGTTCCGCGCGCCGCCTCGCGGTACAGCCGGTCCGCGCCCTACCACCGGGCCAGCCTCACTCGGGGCACTGTCATCGGCGGCAACATTTTCGCCACCCTGCTGAGCCTGCTGACATTTGGCTTGATCAATCTCAGCCCCACACCCAGCCCGACTCCGGCCGCGGATGCGTCCGCCGCCGCTACCACCCCGACCCCGAGCGTCAGCCCGGCCGCCAGCGCGAGCCCCAGCCCAGGTTCTAGCGCGGGTGCAGGGGCGACTCCGGGCGCGAGCCCGACTGCTACCGCAAGCCCGAGCCCGACCCCGACCGGCAGCGCGCCAGCATTTGCACTCGCCTCGTCTCAGTCCACGCTGACGGCGTCGTCCGCCACCATGACGGGATTCGCTTATGACGGTGTCGTGAGCGTGCCGACTGCCACCGGGACAGTCCAGATGATGCAGTTCTCCGCCTCGTCGCTCGACCTGAGCACAATGCACCTCGCGGTCAGCCAGGGCGGCGGAACGATGACCACCACCGCGTCCTCACTCGACTTCAGCGGCAACGTGGTCCTGTATGCGACCCAGTTGTCCGGTGACCTGCTCGGCATACCGACCACGCTGACGCCAGGCAACGCGCTGGCGACCATCCTCCAACTGCTCACGCAGCTTGGGCTCACGCCAGGCGTGACCCAGGTCATCCCGCTCCAGATGACCAACGTGACAGCTCAGCAGCCGTACACGTCCGCAGATAGCATGAAGGCCAGCGCTCTACAGATTTCCTGATTTCAGCTGCTATTCCTGATCATCCCCGAGGCACCGGGCAGGGCACTGTCAGACCTCTGCCGTAGCGTGGACGCGGAATCGGGTCATCAGCGGAGAGGAAGTCTGTGGCCATCGCGCCAGCGTCGGCAAAGCGCGGCACCAATCCGTGGGTCGTTCTGCTCGTTGTCTCGCTCGGGTTCTTCATGACCTTGCTGGACCTGACGATCGTCAACATCGCGATCCCCAACATGATCGACAAACTGCACGCCTCGCTCGACGATGTGCTGTGGGTCATCAACGCCTATGCCCTGGTGCTCGCGGTAATGCTGATCACCTTCGGCCGCCTCGGAGACCTGCTTGGCCAGCGGCAGATGTTCTTTGCCGGAGTTACCCTGTTTACCGCCGCATCGGCGGCGTGCGGTCTGGCTCCGTCTGCGGGCTGGCTCATCGCGTTCCGGGCGATCCAGGGCCTCGGCGCGGCCATGCTCATGCCGCAATCGCTGGCCATCCTTACGATGGTCTTCCCCCCGGAACGCCGGGGGGCGGCGTTCGGCGTGTGGGGTGCGGTCGCGGGTGTCGCGACGATCGCCGGGCCCACGCTCGGCGGCCTGCTGGTCACCGCGTTCGACTGGCGGTACATCTTCTTCATCAACCTGCCAATCGGCATCGCCGTGCTGATCCTGACCGCGATCTGGATCCCGGACTTGCGCACCGGCCAGCGGCACCGCTTCGATATCGGCGGCATCGTACTGGCGAGCCTGGCGCTGCTCACGTTCTGCTACGCGCTGGTAGAGGGGCAGAAGTACAACTGGAGCACGATCAAGTCGTTCATATCCATCCCGCTGCTCTTCGGAGTCGGTGCCGTGCTGCTCGGCTTGTTCGTCTACCAGCAGGCCAGGCGGCAGGACGGCGAGCCTCTGGTGCCGTTTTCCCTGTTCAGGGACCGGAACTACACCCTGATGAACGTCGTCACCGCCTTCATCGCGATCGGCATGCTGGGCATATTCCTGCCATTCACCATCTACCTGCAGTCTGTGCTCGGGTTCTCCGCACTCAAGGCTGGCCTCACCATGGCGCCGGCCTCGCTGATCTCCATGTTCGTGGCGCCTGCTGCAGGGCGGATGTCGGACCGGATCGGCGGAAAATACATCTTGATGGTCGGCCTGGTGCTCTTCGCCGGGGGCATGGGTGCCATCGCCGTCATCGGTCAGACCAGTTCCACCTGGTACGACTTCCTCGCCCCGCAGTTCGTCGCCGGTATCGGCATTGGCTGCACGTTCGCGCCGATGATCACGGTGGCCATGCGCAACGTGAATCCGAGGCTCGCCGGGGCCGCGTCGGGGGTCTTCAACACCATGCGCCAGGTGGGCACGGTCATCGGGACCGCCGGTGTCGGCGCGCTCCTGCAGAACCGCCTCGTCGCCGGTTTCACCGATCAGATCAACCAGCGGAGCGCCCATCTCCCTGCGGCTGCTCGCGACAAGCTGCTGAGCGGCTTCCAGGCCGCGGCGAAGGGCGGGCTCGGCGTAGGGCCGAGTCATCAGACTCCAGGGCTTGCCAGCCAGATCTTCACGCACGGGTTCGTGCAGGCGATGCGGCCGTCGATGATTGTGCCCATCCTGTTCCTGCTGGCAGGCGCCATCAGCTGCGTGTTCGTCAAGGAGCAGCGGCCCGCTGCGAGCGGCGCGTCCCACGAGGTCACCGAGCCGAGCACTGCCACCGCCCGCTGACCCGGCAGCGGGGAGCCGCAGCCCACCAGCGGGCCCGCAGCTCCCCGCCAGGCCACAACCAACCGACGGACTGGCGGGCCCCCGCGCGCACGCTGGTGCCCGGTGGTAAAGCGCGAGCCGGGGGATCTTGGTGGTCGCGAGCCTGGGTCGGCTCACCCGCTGACGTCCTGACGGTTGGCGCGGCCGGCAAGCTCGGCTCCGGGAATACGCTGCCGGCCCCGGCAGGTGGTTGCGGGCAAGTCTCGGGTCTATTTATGGCATTTGTAACCGCCAACCGCTAGGACGTCAGGACATCAGGACAGGATGGTCGACAGGTCGCAGCCGTCC
>Ga0126381_100008627_pt1 | contig 11406 bp, 6 predicted proteins | sample PanSoiMetPlot_28_FD_96465 | JGI IMG/M metagenome (GOLD analysis project Ga0126381, IMG submission 96465) | Tropical forest soil microbial communities from Panama - MetaG Plot_28 | ecosystem: Environmental > Terrestrial > Soil > Tropical forest > Bulk soil | place: Panama | collected 2016-02-17 | reverse complement strand
CGAGAACAGGGGCTCTCGGGAAGCATCTACAACTTTGGCGGCGCGTACGTCTGGGCCGCCGACGCCTCGCCGGACGACCAGTCGATCGGCGTCCTCGGCACGCTCGGCCTGACCGGCGACGGCCTGACCTCGGCGCAGCGCAAGGAGGCGATCCTCGAGTCCTTCGCCAAGTGCTTCGGACCGGAGGCGCTCAATCCGACCGGCTACGTCGAACAGGACTGGGGGCAGGAAACCTACACCCGGGGCTGCGTCTCGCCGCTGGCGAAGGGCGTGCTGACCCGCCACGGCGCCGCGTTGCGCGCGCCGACCGGACGTCTCCTCTGGGCGGGTACGGAAACCGCCACGGTCTGGGCCGACCTCATGGACGGTGCCATCCGCGCCGGTCGGCGCGCCGCTGGCGAGGCCCTCGCGGCGCTGGTCCAAGAGACGGACGAGGATCGCCGCATCCTCGCCGCCTAGGAACGCGCGTGGAGGGCCCAGGTCGGGCACAAATGTTCCCCGAACTCCGAAGCCACCAGTCCCGGCCCCAGCCCTTAACTGCGCCCTGTCACTTTTCCTAGCTGCCGGACTTTGCGTCCCCGACGAGGATTGTTGCTACGATTATGAACTCAGTACAAGCGATTCGCGTCATCATCGTCGTCATTGCCGTGTCGGTTTCCCCGGGATCCATAGCTGCAGCCCAGGTGAACACCAGTCCATCGCCACAGACTCCGTCAGCGCCCGCCTGGTCACCAGCTCAGAGCATTGGCATGTTCGCCTTCGCCAAAAATGGTCAAGACCAAGATCAACAAGTGAAGGATGAAAGCGAGTGCTACGGAATGGCTACGCAGCGCACCGGTTTCGATCCTCAGAAGGGTGGGCCCACCGCACCTACTGTGGAGCAAATAGAGGCGTCGCAAAAGGAAGCTGCACAGAACGCAGAAAAAGGAAAAGGCGGCGGGATACGGGGCGCTGCCGTAGGCGCCGCCGGAGGAACGGCAATTGGTGCGATTACGGGGAGTGCTGGTAAAGGGGCCGGCGCGGGTGCAGTCGCGGGAACGTTAGCGGGTGGTGCCGCTCAACGCTCACGGAACACCCAGGCACAGCAGAAGGCGGCGGCACAGGCGAAAGCAAAAGTTGAAAAGGAACACCAGGCACAGATGCTGGCCCACGAAGAGGGCCAGGACACCTTTCAACGCGCCTTTGCGGCTTGCATGGATGCTCGTGGATATTCAGTGAAATAGAGTGGCAAGGTTGAATCGTTGACGGGATAGCTACACACCGGCGTTTGGGCTGCCGGAGCAAGCATAGCCTTACGAGCGACTGCACCTTTGCTTTATGAGCTTGATTGGCGTTTTTTTCTAGGCTTGCGTCGATAATTGCTTGAAAACATTGAAAGCGACTACCGAAGATCCTTCGAAAAAGCAAAAAAAGCAAAACAGTCGCGCAAGGTCCGCTTGAAGCATCGAGCACCAATATTGCGCGAGGTGCAGATCGCTGTCCGTTAAGGTGTCCGATAACTGCCGAATCAGGTCGGATGGGGTGCTTTCCGGGACGCGCAAACTAATGTAAGTGATTGGAATTGCGAGGTGGCGTGTCGAGCGGGAGAATTGCTAAACCGTTATACGGGCTTTAAACCCGTATCGAGGGTTCGAATCCCTCTCTCTCCGCCAGATTTTCGATCCGTTCGCGGCGATTGCAATCGGCTAGAACAGTCGATGTCATCGTTCCTTGCTGGAAAACCCGAGTTTTTGGCGTTCCTCAGTCCAGAGTCGGCCAACCTTGACAAAATAGTCAGCCAGTAACTCGAGTTCCGGTCGCGAGTAGCCTGACAACAACACTGTCATTGCCTTCCCTAACGATTCAAAGAGAGATGGCAGCTTTCGAGTCGCCTGCTTCGTCAGCAGCAGGATTGTGCCGCGCCGGTCGTTGGGATCGCGATGCCGCTTGATGAGTCCTGCCTCCTGCAAACGGTCGATCATCGCAGTGGTTGCCCCGCTGCTGAGGCCGGTATGTTCCGCCAACTCCGTAGGACTGGCCGAGCCGTTGAGAATCATCATGTCGAGGCATTTCATGTCTGTGACGTTGATGCCCAGGATCTGACCGACTGCCTGATGGAAAAGGACCGTTCCGATACTGAATTCTCTGCCGCCACGAAGGACCTGTGCAACTAATTTGCTCTTGCTCATGCCGTGTTGAGCCTTTGGCATATGCCTCTACAATAGAGTATCTTCATAGTGAAGGTAAATGATAACCGAGAGGAATTCAAAAATGGCCACGGTACAAGTCCGCTACATTGTCAACGACGTTGACGCCGCCATCGCATTCTACTGTCAGCAACTCGGATTTAAGGAAGTCATGCATCCAGCTCCAGCTTTTGCCATGCTGACGCGCGGCGACTTACGGCTGGTGCTGAGCGCGCCAAATCCATCGGCTGGTGGAGGACAGCCTATGCCCGATGGCAGGAAACAGGAGCCCGGCGGATGGAACAGGTTCGCTATCGAGGTCGCGGATCTGGCAGCCACAGTGGGCACCTTGCGTCAGGCAGGAGCTCGGTTCCGCAACGAGATCGTGACGGGAGTAGGCGGTAAACAAATACTGGTCGAGGACCCGTCAGGCAACCCCATAGAACTGTTCGAGCCGATTGTGCCAGACGCTCGCCTCAATCCCAATTAGGCGAATTGTTCCGGAATACAACACGGCGAGTCTTGACCCCATGGGTCCCTCGGCTCCGCCGTCACGCGCGCGGAGCCGATCAGGCGGAGCAGTTCATGCAAGCAGAGGGTTGCTCTGTCATTGCAAGGCTGGCCTGCAGCTCTAGTGCTCACTCCGTTCCGCGCGTCGCTTCGGCGTCGAGCTTCACTTCGCTCCGGCGCTGCAATGCGCTCCCGTGAGCCATACGCCCTGGTATCGAAAGAGAGTCTTTATGGGCGCACAGGCCCAAAAGCCTTCCAACCACAAAACCAACCTCTCTCTTCGCCATTTCTTTCAATCCCAAGCATTTAGCAGACAATTCACTGCTGGGGTCGCACCTGGCGGAGCCATTTTTGTTTCGATTCGAGAACGCCAGCGAAGGCGCTTCAAGCCTTCTGTATCGAGCAGTGGTAATGCAGCACGACGCAAAACTCCTACATCGCGCCTGGATTGGACAGTCGCGACGGATTCGGCTGCAGCAACCTTCTCCAGGAACACCGCAACTTTGTTTTTGTGCCGAAGTTTAACGCCTTGTTTTATGCTGTTTCGGCGTATGCGCGTTCTGATCGTAACAATCGTTTTTGCGATTGCAGCCCCGGTCCTGTCGGGCCAAACGACTGCTGGCAAATCTATCGCGAGAACCGCCAAGCCAAAGCGGCCGACACCGCTTACGGCCGAGCAGCGTGCCATCCACGCTCTTTCGCGTTTCACATTCGGTCCGCGGCCCGGCGACGTGCAACGCGTTCAGCAGATGGGCCTCGAAGCCTGGTTCGAGCAGCAACTTGAGCCCGAGAAAGTTGACGACAAAGCTCTCGGCGGGCATCTAGCAGCGCTGCGCACCATCCGCATGCAGCCCAAGGACCTATTGGCGCATTTCCCCAATCAGCCGATGATTCGTGGCGTTGTCGATGGTCGTATGCCAATGCCGGACGACCCCGCGACGCGCATGATTTATGAAGTGCAAATGGAGCGGCTGCGGGAGCAGCAGCAGATGCAGCGCCAACAACAGACGCAATCTGTCCAACCGACCAAAATGAGCAGTGCCGTAGCCGACGCGCCAAACTTACCGTCTGACGCCGATGTTGCCGCCGCCAATGAGATCGCGGGCCGCCTTCTCGTCACGCCTCCCAACCAGCGTCTGGCGCAGATGGAAGGCCTGCCGGTTCAAGACCTGCAATTGCTGCTGACAGCCTTAAAGCCAGAGGTCCGGAATCGGCTGGTGAATGAGTTGCCGCCCGCCGATCGCGAGATCGTGACCGCTTTGCAGTATCCATCCGGTGTGGTTACCAACGAGCTTGCGCAAGCCAAGCTGTTGCTCGCCATCTACAGCGAGCGGCAGCTCCAAGAAGTCATGACTGACTTCTGGTTCAACCACTTCAACGTGTTCATCAATAAAGACGCTGACCAGTACTTCACGGCCACGTACGAGCGCGACGTCATTCGCCCGCGAGCGCTGGGCAAATTTCAGGACTTGCTGGTCGCGGTGGCGCACAGCCCGGCGATGCTGTTCTATCTCGACAACTGGCTGAGCGTCGGTCCGGACTCGCCAGCGGCCGAACCGGCGCGCCGAAATCAGGCGAAAAATCCTCAGGCGGCAGTGACCGGCCTCAACGAGAACTACGCTCGTGAGCTGATGGAGTTGCACACGTTAGGTGTCAACGGTGGCTACACGCAGCAAGACGTCCAAGAGGTCGCGAAGGTATTCACAGGCTGGACGATCGATCAGCCTCAAATGGGAGGCGCATTCAAGTTTGACCCGCGCCGCCACGAGCCTGGCCCGAAGACCGTGCTCGGGCACATTATCGGGGCTCCTGATTCAGCCCTTGCCAGCGCGCCAGTGGTTGAATCCGAAGGTATGCAGGTGCTCGACCTGCTCGCGCATCAGCCGGCCACAGCCAAGTTCATTTCGTTGAAGCTGGCACGCCGCTTTGTGGCTGATGATCCACCGCAATCATTAGTGAATCGCATGGCCGATAGGTTTCTCAGTAGCGATGGCGATATTCGCGAAGTCCTGCGGACCATGTTCCATTCGCCGGAATTCTGGTCTCCGCAGTTCTACCGCAGCAAGATCAAGAGCCCGCTCGAGTTTGTTGCTTCTGCAATGCGTGCCTGCGGCGCCGATGTGCAAAATGCGCAACCGCTAGTCAATCAGCTGCAACGAATGGGCATGCCTCTCTATGCCAGCCAGCCGCCTACGGGCTACTCCTCTCTCAACGAGGCCTGGACCAACTCCGATGCTCTGCTCGATCGCATGAACTTCGCCGTGCAATTCGTGATAACACGCCGCAACGATGGGGTGCAGTGTGATCCGGCGCAGACGTTAGCCCTCGCGACATTCACGATGCCTTCGCCCGGGAATGCACCATCAAACATGACACGGGCGAATCCGGACCATACGCAGTCGAGTGAACGCACCGTGCTTTCATATCTCGAACACGCGTTTGTTCCTTCCGGCATTTCTGCGAAAACCGGCGATGCCGTCCTCAAGCGGCTGAGCGAACCAGACCTTAACGCCAACGGTGGCACACCTGACGCAACGGCCGCGCTGAAAAACATCGTCACCTTGCTGCTTGGATCGCCAGAATTTCAGCAGCGGTAATCCTCAATGGCGAATCAATTTTCGCTACGGGCCCGGATTGCTCTCCAGCTCCTCGGATAAACCTCTGGTGGGTTCTGGGCCCTGCATAACGAAGCAGCGCAACCAAGGGCCTACGGGGAGCGGCGCTTAGCGCAGTGCGCGGATGCGGGGCAGTTCTATTGCGAGATGAAGCAACGAGGCTAACGGTGCGCGAGGATCGAAGCGCCCGAAAGTACTGCTTCCACATTTGACCATGGCTTTAGTCAGCGGCTGGATCAACTTGACGTGCCGGGATTGCGGAGTCTAGTACTAAACGAACTTGCTGGCCAAGTTCCGGAAATGTAAACGGCTTGTACAACAAGTTCTCGACACTCCGCGCTATCTGATCATCCGCATAACCCGACATAAAAATCGCTTTAATTCTCGGCCTGTCTCTTCGAATTATTTCAACAACAGAATCCCCGCGGCGGTTGGGCATGTGGAGGTCGGTGAGCACCAGGTCAATCGCACCGGCATATTCAGACGATCTGGCAATTGCTTCCGCGCCATCAGCCGCCTCAATCACTCGATAACCTAAGGATTCCAGGTATGCGCGTGTCATAGAGCGGATGCCGGATTCGTCTTCTGCAAGAAGTATTGTCTCGCTACCGCGCTGTGGCGCCGAAACCGAAGGCGTCGGAACCATTGGAGTAGGTGCTGAAAATCGCGGCAGGTAAACTCGAAAGGTGGCACCTTGGTTGGGCTCACTTGTTACCTCGACCTTCCCGTGGGCCCTTTTCGCGATGCCTAATACCGTCGATAACCCGAGTCCGGTGCCCCTCCCCGGCTGCTTCGTGGTGTAGAAGGGTTCGAATATACGCTCCTGGACTTCGCGCGTCATTCCGTGTCCCGTGTCGCTGACCTCCAGAACAACCAAGGATTGCGACTGTCCATTGAAGTGGTTGCCTTCCGGCAGTACTGACGTGCTGTAGGTCCTTAAAGATAGTCGGCCTCCGTACGGCATCGCGTCCTGGGCGTTGACAGCCAAATTCAAAACCATCATTTCAATTTGCGGGACGTCAACAAAAACCAGCTGGGGATCGGGAGCAAGAGAAACTTCCAGCTGGATCTCATCAGTAAGCAGCCGTCTCAACATGAGTTCTAGGTTCATCACAATCAGGTTGAGGTCAACCGTTATCGGCGCTTCCGGTTGTTTGCGGCTGAATGTCAACAATTGCTTTGTCACCGAGGCTGCCCGTTTTGTGGTTGCCATGATCTGACGGGCAAGATTGCGTCCTTCGTCGATTGAGGTTTGTTCTGTCGCCTGGGATGCGTAGCCAAGTATCAGCATTAACAGATTGTTGAAATCGTGAGCGACTCCTCCCGCTAATTTTCCAAGCGCTTCCATTTTTTGGGACTGACGGAGCTCTGCCTCCAGATTTCTTGCCCGGGTGACATCACGAAAACTCCACACACGGCCGTTTATGCCTTGATCGAGAAGTTGTGGCTGGGAGTAACGTTCAAAAATGCGGCCGTCTTTAAAAAATAGAATGTCGAAGCTGGTCGCTGCCGGGTCTGCATACAACCGCCGTACCTTATCAAGAAAATCGCTAGGCCTTTGCAGCTGATCGGAAACGCGAGCCAGAAGCGCCTGATCATCCTTCTCTATGAGATGACCAGCGTCCAAATGCCACATTTCTGCAAATTTCGTATTGCAGCTGGCGACTTTGCCGTCCAGCGATATTACGAGGATTCCATCAGCGGTCGATTCCAGAGTCGAGTGCAGCAGTGAAATCGTATGCTGCAATCGGCTCTCTGCCTGCCGTCTCGCCTGGTTTTCGATCCGAAGCTCGGCATTGATTTTTGTTAGTTCCGTTGTGCGCTTAGCAACTTCAGCCTCGGTGTCAGCGTTGGCGCGAGAGATAGCGGCCTCGATCTCTTTTCGAAAACGAAGATCTCTGGCCGAAAAGATTACGGCTCGGACCTCAGGGTCATGAAGGCGATTGTTTGCGATGATTTCAAACGGTATCCACTCGCCGGTGTTGTCCAGAATTCTTAGAAACGACGGGATCTGTTCGCCCTGTTGCCGAACCGTTATTGAATATTCCTGCCGAGCGCGTTGTAAATCAGCAGGATGGACAAACTCAAAGATGTCACGCTTTTCGACGTCATTTTCTCTGAATCCCAATACTTTCTCGGTCTGCGGATTAACATATAGGATCTTGCCCTCTGCATCGAGAAGTGCGAGAACTTCGGGAACGTGCTCGATAATTGATCGACAAAGACTTCGAAACTCGGGTCGATTGTGTTCGAGACCATCCCTTGGCTGCGCCATATTACCCAACTTCTTTTTCCGTGCGGCAACAGACTGGTTGCGCGTGCTTCGCTACCTGCGCGCAACTATGTTTCGACGATTCGACACCAGCTCATAGCTGACCGCGGCTCTTCATCTTGCCAAAGAGGATCAGAATTGGTTTCTTCCATCGACTGTCACTTTTGCCAGTCGAAATGAGGGAAACCGCAAACACGAGAATCAACGCCCAGATAGGCCGATGCCGAGCACGGTGATTTTGAGTGATAGGACGGACGCTGATACGGCTGTAAGTTGTTGAGGTCATTCAGGGAAGCGGGGAGCGCAACCCCTCCGCCATTCCTATGGTCCAAATTACTTAGAGGAATGAATCATGCAAGGTGCAGTTCACTGCAGGTGAAGAGTGCTTTTAGTGTCTGATAGGTGTCGGTTAAGGATCTCGGGGTCCTGAGAAACTACATTTCCATCTTCACCATCGCGCTCCGCCTAGTTACCCGGTGCACGCCGGTGCGACTGCCGCGTCGGGCTCTTGCTCCCTGATCTTTCGTCGGACCGCACGTTTCGCCTCGTGATATTCCATCTCGGTGTTAACCGCCCAAATGTTTGCCTTGTCGGTAACGCCGTCCAGGATGTTTTCCACCGCGATCATTGCCGTTAGCATCGAGTGGTCCTGGTTGTTGTAGCGGTGCATCCCGTTGCGGCCGATCAGGAACAGATTCTCAAATCGATCGAGATACTCCCGAAGCGTATCGAATCGGTCGTAGCTTCCGAAATACGCTGGATAGGCCTTCGGCACGCGATGCACCGTGAAATCAAGAATGTCGTTCTTGTTGAGGATTCCAATCCGTTGCAGTTCCTCGCCTGCCAGTTGCCCGAGTTCGAAATCGGGCCTCCGCCATAGCTCGTCAGATTCGTTGCAAAAATACTCGACACCGAGCCACACACGGTCCGAATCGGCGACCAAGTGCGGACTCCAGTTATTGAAAATCTGCAGGCGGCCGGCCGCAATTTCCGGGTCTTGCAGGTAGATCCAATTGTCCTTGATCAGTTTGTCGCGCTGCTCGCGATCGCTCACGGTGAGCCTGCGCACGAGCAGTCCCACCGTCAGAAAATCCCTATAAATCAGTCCGTCCGCGATCTCCCGCGCGTCTCTTGGAACGTCCTCCCCCAGGCCCTCGACCAGTTGCTTGATGGGCATGGTCGAGAGGAAGTAGTCGCCGGAGATGCATATGGTCTCCGTCTCGCCGCTGCGGACTTCCACAGCGCGCACTCGATTGGCCTCCGAATGAATTCCAACCACATCCGCTTCGGTCAGGATCGTTCCTCCGCCCGCAACAACTTTGCGCGCAACCTCCTCCCACAACTGGCCAGGCCCATACTTCGGATAAAGGAATCTCTCGATCAGCGAAGTTTCGACGTCCTTCTGACTGACCTCACGCGATGTTAGCCCTAGCAAATTCTTCATCCCATGTGCGAGCGCCTTTCCGACCGAAAGGCTTTTGATCCGCTGCTCTCCCCATGCAGCGCTGATCTGGTCGCAACATGTGCCCCACACCTTCTCCGTATAGCTCTTGAAGAAGGTCCGGTAGAGTTCCCGGCCAAATCGATGGATGAAAAACTGCTCCAGGTTTTCGACTTTCTTGATGGGAAAAATACGTGCGCGCAGGTAGCCCAATCCGATGCGCAGCGTTCGGATCAGTCCGAGATTCGCGAGCGTTTCCCGCGATAATTGGATCGGGTAGCTGAAGAACCGCCGGAGAAAATAGATCCGCGACCTCCGCTCCCGGACAAGCATGACGTTGTCACCCGCCGTATCGACTTGCGTCACGCTGCCGAGCGGCATGTGCTGCAGCCACCAATCCATTACCCTCTCACTCTTCGAGAAGAACCGGTGGCCGCCCAGGTCCATGCGGTTTCCCTTGTATTGGACCGTGCGCGAGATTCCGCCCATGTACGTGCTCTTTTCGATCACGATCGGGTGAATCTCTGTTCGGCTGATCAATTCATACGCTGCGGTAAGGCCGGCTGGTCCGGCGCCGATGATGACTGCAACTTTCTTTTTCACTCGGGTCCTTTTGTTTCAATGAATGAATGGAAGCTGCGTCCTGCGCCGCGCCGAAAACCATTTGTTTTCTCCCTGTGCGATTCTGAACCCGAGGCCTCTCACGATGTTGTGCAAAGATTGTGTACTTGGAAGGTACTGCCGGTGGATTTCAGCTACAATATGGCGGTACCCTGCTCCGCGAGGAACTTCGTGATCCTCTTCGGGTTCAGACGCAAGTGGGTGCCACCTCCTTAACTGTCTTTCGAGTGCAGATTCGATTTCCCGTTCTATTGTTGCTTTCTGCGATCGCCACCGTTGGCGTTGCCCAAACCGCACCCTCGCAATCCATCAAGGTCGTAATCGTCGCGATCGACGAGAAAGATGCGCCGGTTGCCGGCGCAACCGTGCAAGCGCGAGCGGGCGCCACCGTGATTGCATCCGCAATAACTGGCGCCGATGGAAAAGCTACCGTCGAAATTCCCCTAGCCTCTGCCGTCTCACTGATCATCACGAAATTCGGATATGTGACCAACGAAAGCTCCATCACGTCGTCGAGCACGCAGACGGTCGACGTGGTGCTCACCGCAGTGGGGTTGAGCAAGCAGGAAATTGACGTCTCGGCGACAGCCGATAGTCCAACAGCGGAAGCATCCACCGGCGCGCAACCCATTTCCGCCGACCAGGCGAAGCAGGCACCGAACCGACCGGCGACCTTAACCGACGCCCTTCCCCTTGTTCCAGGCGTAATCAAGGCGCCCGACGGCAGCGTGCAGATCGTCGGCCGCGGCGAAAGCCAAAGCGCGCTGCTCGTGAATTCCGTGAATGTCACGGATCCTGCTACCGGCGATTTCGGCATCAGCGTCCCGATCGACAGCGTCGAAACCATGTCGGTCAGCGAAACGCCGTACCTCGCGCAGTACGGCCGCTTCACGGCCGGCGTCGTTTCCGCCGAAACCCGTCGTGGTGGCGAGAAATGGTCCTATAGCCTGAACGATCCACTACCCGATTTTCGAATCCATGGCCCAACCCTCAACGGGGTGCGTGATGCCGCGCCGCGCCTGAACTTCGACGGGCCGATCGTCGCTAACAAGTTGTATTTCATGGAAGGTGCCGAGTATCTCCTCGACAAGCACGAGGTATACACGCTTCCCTATCCGTTCAATATCACGCGTTCGCAGGCGTTCAACTCCTTCAGCCAGTTGGATTGGATCGTTTCGCCAACACAGGCAGTCACCTTCAGCTACCATCTGGCGCCCCACTCCCTCGATAATGCCGGCCTGAATTTCTTCAATCCGTCCCCGGTCACACCGGATGCGAACTTCCTCGAATCTACCGCCACCGCGACCGACCGGCTCCAACTTGGCGGAGGTGTCCTCCAAAGCACGTTTGCCATGACCCGGTTCAGCGGTGCCATCGGACCACAGGGCACGGCAGACATGGTGCTTTCGCCTACCGGCAACAGCGGCAACTACTTTGGCCGGCAAACGAGGCTTTCGACACGCTTGGAATGGATCGAGAACTACGGCGCTCGAAGGCTCCATTTTCTCGGCGACCACCTCCTGCAATTCGGCGGCGGGGTTGGGCATAGCGAGAACGAAGGTTCGTTTCTCGCCCGACCCGTGCTCATCGACAACGCTGCGGGAACGCTCTTACAACGCATCGATTTCAGCGGTGGCGACCGCTATGTCGTTGGTGACCTCCAACCAGCCGCCTACGCGCAGGACCACTGGCTCCTGAATTCTCAATTTGCGCTCGATTTTGGCTTGCGCCTGGAAGGACAAACCATCACCTCGACTACTCGTGCGGCGCCGAGATTCGGTT
>Ga0126381_100008626_pt1 | contig 11406 bp, 7 predicted proteins | sample PanSoiMetPlot_28_FD_96465 | JGI IMG/M metagenome (GOLD analysis project Ga0126381, IMG submission 96465) | Tropical forest soil microbial communities from Panama - MetaG Plot_28 | ecosystem: Environmental > Terrestrial > Soil > Tropical forest > Bulk soil | place: Panama | collected 2016-02-17 | reverse complement strand
TTTTGGGAAGAGCGGGTGTTTGCCTGAGGAAACCTAACATCTACCACGGAGACACGGAGGCACGGAGGGCACGGAGAAAAAGAGGGTCTTGCCGCAGATGTCGCAGATCCGAGGCGAGATCACCGCGAATGAACGCTAAGGTACGCGAACAAATCTGTTGACTTCTTTTCCGATTCCGGTTATTTGGCGTGTATTCGCACCCTGATTTTTCGATCTGCGCTGTATGCGCCAATTCTGCGGCAAGACCTTCTTTTCTCCGTGCCCTCCGTGCCTCCGTGTCTCCGTGGCAGGTGTTCGGCGTCGGTTTCTCTTGTATAGTTTGCGCTATGGCCAAAGCCGCTACTTCGGTTTCCGATATCCTGCGGAAGCTCGAAGCCCACTACGGCGAGCAGGAACCTTCGTGGCCCACCGATCCTTACCTCTTTCTGATCTGGTGGCACTGCGGATATCCGGCTAGCGACATCACATGCGGCAAAGGCTGGGAGGCGCTGCAACGCGAGGTCGGAGTAGAACCTCGCCAGATTCTGGCGGCCGCACCCGATACTTTGGCAAAGGCTCTCAAGCCTGGCGGCATGGTGCCGGAGATCAGGGCCATGCGCCTTCAGGAAATCGCCGCGCGTATACAAAACGAATTCGCTGGCGACTTGCGCGCGGCGTTGGTGGGACCGCTGCCCCAGGTCCGCAAAATCTTGAAGAGCTTTTCCAACATCGCCGATCCCGGCGCTGACCGTATCCTGCTTTTCGCCGGCATCGCACCGATCGCGGCCGTGGCCTCCAACAAGACCTACGTACTGGTACGGATCCTGCATGGCCGGGAGCGCGAAAACTATGGCGTGACCTATCGGGAAGCCCAGGAGGCCATCGAAGCGGAGGTTCCAGCCAAGTTCGACGCGCGCATCCGCGCCTATTTGTTGCTGAAGCGCCATGGCCAGGAGCTGTGCAAAGGCGCCAAGCCGAAATGCGACCACTGTCCGGTGAACAGCGCATGCGCGTACTTCGCTGGGAAACATCGCGGGCGCGGGGCGCGAGCCTAAACCTTCACACATCTTTACCAAGGAACCTATAGCGAAGAATCCTTTGAGCAACTCTGAACGTGACACTCTGCATCCAACTCTGAAAGTCCTAAGAAGCGCCTGAATTTTTGCCTTGGAGAGAAGGTCAGCTCAACTTCTGGTTTTTGAGCCCTATCCGCGCCACTCGTTACCACAACATGATTTTCGGGAGGACGCTCCAATGAAACGGGTGGCTGTATCCACGGTTTTATTTCTTCTTGCGGTCTTGATCATCGCCGGTTGCGGGACGAGCAGCTCCAACACTACGTCACGCAATGGCGCCGGCACAGTAATGATCGCCATGGGGGACGCAACCAGCGATCGGATCATCGCTTTCGGGTTGACGGTAAACAGCATGACGCTGACGGGAGGCTCGAATCCCACCGTTGTCTCAACGCCTACGCAGATCGAATTCGTTCGCAATGCGGGAACATTTCAGCCTCTGGTACAGGCGCAAATCGCTCCTGGAACCTACACCGGGGCTACGATCATGGTCTCGAATCCTATGATTGTGGCTGTCGATCCCGTGAGCCATCTGCCCGTGCAACTCACAGCGGCTCTTTCGACGAGCACTGTGAATGTCACTTTCAACACGCCGCTGATGATCAGCGGTTCGACGGCGGTCGAAACAGATTTTGATCTGGACCTCGCGAACTCCGTCACCATCAGCGGAACCACGGCAACGATCAACCCGGTGTTCCACGTCAGCACCAAGATCGTCCGCGATCAGGACAACGACGATTTCCGGGATGTGCGCGGGGCCGTCACCGGCGTGTCGGGTGCGAATTTCACGATCGTTTCACGACAGATGACGCAGATGCTCACTTTTGCCACCGATTCCAACACGCAGTTTGAAGGCATCAGCGGCCTTTCCCAACTGACCCCCGGCATGATTGTCGAGGTCACTGCGCAAGAGCAATCGAACGGGACGCTGTTGGCAAAGAGGGTTGAAGTTGAAGAGGACTCCGACGACGGGATGGAGATCGAAGGATTCATCACGGCCGAGACGGGAACCCCGGCAACGCAATTCATGCTCAACAATGAGTTCGGATCGGGGCCCATCGCTGCCCTGCTCAATCTGCTGGGGATAGGAACATCAGTCACCGTAAACGTCAGCAGCACAACCACGTTTTCGGTCTCGGATAGCGACGAAATCAGCACAAGCGGGCTGGCGGTTGCCTTCGACGCGAACGACATCGCCAAGGCGCAGAGAGTGGAGGCCGGCGCCATGCACCAGGGCTCCTTCACCATGTCTGGGCTGGTGCTCAACGCTGACCGGGTCAGACTGTTGCAGCAGTCGCTCAGCGGCACCGTGTCCAATGCCAGCGGATCAACTCCAGGCACGTTCACGCTGACCCTGGCGAGCGATTCGGCTTTTGCGTCGCTTTCCGGCCAGACCGCGATTACCGTCGATGTGCTGAGCACCACGACGCAGAACGTTGCTCCTGCCAATGGGGCCGCTGTGCGCGTCCGCGGGCTGCTGTTCTTCAACGGAAGCTCAAAGACTTACACTCTCGTGGCTTCGCGCATCAACTCGCAGTGACCGGCTGTGCTGGTCCTGCGGCAAGCCAATTAATGACCGCGTCGCGACCCGGAGATCGGCCTCAGTCTCCGGGATCCGCGACCTGGTCACTTGCAAACAGGGTATTTCACCAACACTGCCAGACCCGCTGTCCCGACGGCAACGATCAGCGCAGAAATCCTGGGAGATTGATTCCCGGGTTGGGCTTGATCCAGTTTTCAGCGCCCGAAACGCGGTCGATGGCTTGTTCGACCTGCAGAACGGAGTGGGGCATTCCATACCACTCACCCATGCAGTCTGCCACCTCTTTAACACGTCCCTCAATCTCAACCGAGACGAATACGTCAGGTGCATCGGTCCCGCACCCGCCGTAGGTACGGTTCATAGAAAAGAAGTCGGCTTGCCTGAAGATCGTGATCAGTTCGGCGATCTTCTCTTTCGTTATGGAACCGCTCTTTTGGCCGATGACATCAACATAGGCCCGCCCGACATAAAAAACGGAGCCATCGCCGCGAATCACAACCTGGTATGCGGGGCACGTACCAAAGCACCCTACCCGTTTAAGGCTGATCTTGACTGATCTCCAGTTCCTCACCTCAGGCACGGGGACATGTCGTGATGGCTTGAGTTCAGGCGGGAGCACCATAACGTACCATTGAAACCTTGCCGGAACGGACAGGCCGTGGGACCGAAACGGGTTGAAGCGCAGACGGTGAACCGCCGATTCCGCTTCGTTCACGGTCTCGGCTGGAATTTTCTTTTCATAAGTATCCGGGACAGCCACGGCCCAAAGCACCTCCCCCGTTTTGCCGACGATCACATCGAGTAGGATTCCTCCAAGAAAAAAATTGTGGGGAGCGTTCTTGAGGCGAATCACAGGCTGCTCATCGATCAGGTGACCCACGGCTTCCTCGGTTGAAACGCTGGCTAACGGCAATTCCATGGCGTTCAGTGGCGGTTGAACGGGTGTCTGCAGCGCAGCAATCAAGATCAGATTCATCATGGATCCCCTCAAAAGATGAGAACGGGCAGCGCCTGCATTTTTGCAGCACCTGAATGCCTTTTGTTGCAGTGCGTATTCCTCTTTGCTCGAAGCCGGGTCACCCACGTGGCTCAATTCCCAGAATGCCGATGCCTCCTTGGTAGACCGCACGACCCGGATGTTCGGTAGCTTTTCGTCGCGCAGACTCTGCACCATGCCCCACCTTCTATTGCTTCCCCGCCAGCAACTGCCGCAACACGTATTGCAGGATGCCGCCGTGCTCGTAATAGAAGATCTCTTGCGGTGTGTCGATGCGCACCTGTACGTCGAATTCGATGACATGGTCCTCGCCGGCGGTGGCGCGGACTTTGAGTTGCCGGCCGCCGGCAAACTTGCCCGCCAGCAGTTGCGGCAGTCCGATGATGTCGTAGGTCTCTTCGCCGGTCAGGCCCAGCGTGTCCGGGTTTTCTTCGGCAAGGAACTGCAGTGGAAGGATGCCCATGCCAACCAGATTGGAGCGATGGATGCGCTCGTAGCTTTCTGCGATTACGGCGCGCACGCCCAGCAGCAGCGGCCCCTTGGCGGCCCAGTCGCGGGACGAGCCGGAGCCATACTCTTTGCCGGCCAGGATGATCAGCGGAACACCCGCGGCGATGTACTTGACCGAGGCGTCAAAGATGGTCGTGACCTCGCCCGAAGGAAGATATTTAGTCATGCCGCCTTCGGTCTCCGGAGCCAGCTTGTTGCGCAGCCGGACATTGGCGAAGGTCCCGCGCACCATGACCTCATGGTTGCCGCGTCGAGAACCGTACGAGTTGAAGTCGGCCGGCTTGACGCCGCGTTCTTGCAGATATTTTCCCGCGGGGCTGTTGGGTTTGATGGAGCCCGCCGGGGAAATGTGATCTGTAGTCACGCTGTCACCCAGCTTGGCCAGGACACGCGCGCCCTTGATGTCTTTGACGGGCGCAGGCTGGGCCGGCATGTCGTCAAAATATGGCGCGCGCTTGATATAGGTGGAGTCCGCGGCCCAGGCGTAGGTTTCGCCTTTGGGAACTGGAAGCTTCTTCCATTCTTCATCGCCGTCGAAGATGGTTTCGTAGTTACGGGTGAACATCTGGGAGTCGATGGCGGCGACCGCGTCGCTGACTTCCTTCTGCGTGGGCCAGATATCGCGCAGGTAAACCGGCTTGCCGTCTTTACCGCTGCCCAGGGAATCCTTGGTGATATCGGTATCGATGCGGCCGGCGAGCGCGTAGGCCACCACCAGCGGGGGCGACATCAGGTAGTTGGCGCGGACCTCCGAGTTGATACGGCCTTCGAAGTTGCGATTGCCGGAAAGCACGGAGACCGCGACCAGCTCTTTTTCGTTGATGGCGTAAGAGACGTCCTGGGGCAGTGGTCCGGAGTTGCCGATGCAGGTGGTGCAGCCGTAGCCCACAACGTTGAAGCCGAGTTGCTCGAGATAAGGCGTGAGCCCCGCCTTGCCATAGTACTCGGTCACCACGCGCGATCCCGGCGCCAGTGACGTCTTCACCCAGGGTTTGCGCTGAAGGCCTTTTTCGACGGCTTTTTTCGCTAGCAAACCGGCGGCCATCATGACCGAGGGATTGGAAGTGTTGGTGCAACTGGTGATGGCGGCAATGACGATGGATCCGTCATGGAGCTCCTCGAAAACATCGTCGCCGACCAGCTTTTCCGCAGCCGGGGCATGGGGATCTTCGAGGGCGATCGCCGTTGTGCCGCCTTCCCCCTCAAGGCGGGCGATCTGGACCGGCGCGGCGGCCTTGCCTCCGTTCTTCGCGGTGCGTGGGCCGATCAGAGTGGGCAGGGCTTTCTCGAACGAGTCTTTGGCCTTCGAGAGCGGGGCGCGGTCCTGCGGACGCCGCGGTCCGGCCACGCTCGGCTCAACCGTCCCCAGATCCAGTTCGACCACCTGTGAGTAATCAGCCTCGGCGCTCTTGGCGGTACGGAAGAGGCCTTGCTCTTTGCAGTAGGCTTCCACCAGGGCGATCTGCTGCTTGCTGCGGCCGGTGGTGCGGAGATAGCCCAGCGTGATTTCATCGACAGGGAAGAACCCGCAGGTGGCTCCGTACTCGGGGGACATGTTGGCGATGGTGGCGCGATCGGCAAGCGGTAAACAGTCCAAGCCAGGTCCGAAGAACTCGACGAACTTGCCTACCACTCCGGTCTTGCGCAGGATCTCGGTGACAGTGAGCACCAGGTCCGTCGCCGTGGCGCCCTCGTGCAGGTTGCCGGTCAGCTTGAAACCGACGACCTGGGGCAGGAGCATTGAAACCGGCTGGCCGAGCATGGCGGCCTCGGCTTCAATGCCGCCGACCCCCCAGCCCAGCACGCCCAGGCCGTTGATCATGGTAGTGTGCGAGTCGGTGCCGACCAGGGTGTCGGGATAAGCGAGAGTAGCTAAGTCTTTCTTTTCCGAAAAGACCACGCGCCCCAGATATTCCAGGTTCACCTGATGCACGATGCCCATGTCCGGCGGCACTACCTTGAAGTTGCGGAAGGCAGATTGTCCCCAGCGCAAAAACGCGTAGCGCTCCTGGTTGCGGTCGAACTCGAGGCGGGCGTTGATGCCCAGGGCATTGTTGGTGGCGAACTCGTCGACCTGGACCGAGTGGTCGATCACCAACTCCGCCGGCTGCAGGGGATTGATGAGCGTGGCGTTGCCGCCCATCTTCTTCATGGCGTCGCGCATGGCGGCCAGGTCCACCACCGCGGGCACACCGGTGAAATCCTGCATGAGCACGCGCGCCGGAGTAAATGCGATCTCCTTGTCGGGAACCGCCTGCGGCTTCCACTGGGCGACAAAGCGTATGTCGTCTGCGGTCACGCTGCGACCGTTCTCGGTGCGCAAGAGGTTCTCGAGAAGAATGCGCAACGAGTAAGGAAGGCGATGCGGCGGGCACCCGTGTTGATCGAGCGCGTCGAGACGGTAGATCTCATAGTCCTGGCCATCCACGCGCAGTTTCGAGCGGCTGGAAAAAGTGTTCATCGGTGCCCTCTGGAAATTGGATTCGGCGCACGGTTCTTCGGCTCACAGAAAAGGAGACAACACTAATTGATTCGGGAGCCGCAGGTATCGAGCATTACAGTATAAGGTACGGTGGAGTCAGGGCCTACCGCGGATCCACGCGGATGAGAAACACCCACCACGGAAACACGGAGGAAGATCGACGATTGGACCATCGGATCATCGAGAACAGGCAAATCGAGCCCCTGAGAGATTTTGGAGTTTAGCGCGATTGACCCAGTCTCTCGATGAGCCAATGGGTTCTCCGTGCCTCGGTGTTTCTAATGCAGCCCCGACCACACCTGGTAAACAACGACGGCGATCATGAACAGCAGATAGATTCGCATCAGCCACAAGACCAGGAGCAGCGGACCGCGTAGCTGGCGGCGAGGGACGGGCCTTTTGTGGGCTTCACTTAGCTGGTCAGGTTCCAGAACGGTCGTGACAAAGCTGTCTTGCGAGTTCTCAGGCTCCGGGATGTGGTCGTTGCGAGTCATACCTTAGTGTCCACTCAAACGCGCGAATAAGTTGGGTGCGATCACGCTGACGCCAAACAAAACGCCGGCCGCGGTCAGGAGGATCACGACACTCGTGGTGAGCAGGTTGGCCCAGCGGGGGCTTACCAAGTCGCCCATGATTTCGCGATCGTTGACCAGCATGTAGAGAAAAATCAGGGCCGGCGGCATGGCCAGAACGGCGATCACGTTCACAATCAAGATCACAGAAACCAGCGGCAGCCCGGGAATCAAAACCAGGGCAGCGGCAGCCGTGGCGCACAGCAGCAAGACTGCGTAGAAGCCTTTGCCCTGATTGATTGGCAGGTTCAGGCTGTGTGGCCGGCGCGTGACTTCACCGAAAGCATAGGCTGAGGATATGGAGATCGTGATGGAGGCGACGATGCCGGCCTCGACGATCCCCAGCGCAAACAGGGAAGCCCCGAGGCGCCCGATGATGGGCTGCAAGGCTTGCGCGAATTCAGCTCCCTGGAAATTTTCGACACTCATCTGGTGATGGAACAGAGGCGTGGTGCAGAGAACTGTGGCCAGGGCCGCCGCCGTGGCCAGCGCCGCGCCCAAAACCGTGTCGAAACGTCCAAAGCCAATGTCGCGCCGGGTGAGCCCTTTGTCCACGGTCGCGCTCTGCTGAAAAAACAGCATCCAGGGCGTGACCGTGGCGCCGATGTTGGAAAGAATGATGATGAGCGTCGCCTGGGTCAATCCACCCCGGGGAAACGGCTGCCATGTACCCAAAGCCCTGGCGAAAGCGTGCCAATCCGGGTGAGTGAGCAGGGCCACTGGAATGAAAATCAAGTTCAACCCAGCCGCGGCCAATGTGATTCTCTCCCAGGTCCAGTAGCGGTGTGTGACCAGGGCCAGAACCAGAATCAGCAGAGCGATCAGAACCGCCAGCCAGGGCGGAACGCCAAAGAATCCCAGGCCGGCGCGCACGGCGATGAACTCCGCGACCAAGGTAAGAAAGTTGCCCAGCAGGAGATCGAGCATCGCGAACCATCCCCAGAACGGCCCGAAGCGGGCGAAGATGAGCTCAGCATGTCCGCGGTGGGTTGCCGATCCCAGGCGAACCGTCATCTCCTGGACCACGATGGCCATCACGAAGGTGAGGACGATGAACGGCACAAAAAACCCGACACCGAATCGGGCTCCGGTCGCGGCGTAGGAGACCATGCTGGGGCCGTCGTTTTCACCGAGCATCACCAGGATGCCGGGACCAACCAGCAGCCAGAGCAAACGCGCCCTTGGAAAAAACCCGCGCCCGGCCCGGGCGGCGACTACGCGCTGGCGGTCGCGGGCGCGATCAATGTCTTCGTGGGTGATGTGCGTCCCGGGAAGGGGCGGGGTTTCAAGTTGCGTAGTCGAATCTGGAGGCAGGGACGTCATTCATTCCCAACTCGTTGGTGGCGGCTACACTGCGGCCGGAAAGGCCGGTCGACCAACGGTAAACATGACTATACCATAGATAATTAACTACGGTTAATATCCAAATCTTAGCCGGGCTATAGCTTGGCCAACCAGATCTTGTCGGCGGCGGGCCCTCCGAGACGGCTGGTTTTGTCGTTGGCCGAGAGGGACACGGTGCCGTCGTAGTTGCGGGACTTGACGGTGAGGCGAGTGCCGGGGCGAATGCCCTCGGCTTCAAAGAACTCAAGCAGCTTGCGGTCTCTTTCGTAGACGCTGAACACTTTATATTTCGCGCCGGCCTCCGCCTCGCTGAGCAGGATGAGGCCTTGCTTTCGGCGTGCCGCGGGGCTGCGCAGAGCCAGGCCGTTGCCGTGCGGGCAGCGGTCTCTGTCGCCCAGCTTCGCCACCAGCTTCTTCTCAAAAGCGGCGGAAACCGCGTGTTCCAATCTTTCCGCCTCCTCGTGTACCTCATACCATTCCATGCCGAAAATCTCGGCAAGCATGCGCTCAATCAGGTGATGGCGGAAGATGGTTCTTTCGGCGATCTTGCGGCCTTCGGGCGTGAGCTGGATCTGGCCGCTGGGCGCAACCCGGGCCAAGCCATCATTGGTGAGCCGCTTGAGCGCGGTCGTGACCGCGGGCCGGGTGACAGAGAGCCAGTGGGCCAGGGTAGCGGCGATCACAGTTTGCCCCTCGGCTTCAGCTTCAGCGATGGCCTTGAGGTAGTCCTCTTTGGAGATGGTAATCATCGCTATACTCCGCACCGCTGACGACGGGCGCGGAGAACAAAACCAGCGTTTTTACGCCTGGATGAAGTCTAGCAGATCACAGGCAGCGACGATGAAACAGCAATCAGCACTCAGCCCACACCCCACGCCGAAGGCGCGGATCTCCGGATTTGCAACTGCTGCCACTTACCTGATCAGGCGAAGCGGCTGAAGGCTGTGTGCAGGCCGGTTGCTTGACCCACAAAGTCAGCAAAAACTAAAATCTCAACCTGAGCGTAAGTCTCTGGAAGCCAAGCCTCTCCTGCGCCGATGCAGAGACTTTTCGGAGGTTCCCTTGCCTAGAAATCATCCATTGTGTCTTGCGATAGTCCTCTTCCTGGCCTCATTCTGTTTGTCGTCAGTAACCGCGGTCGCCGTGCAAGGGCCGAAGGCATCAGGTGAAGTACCTGCTGTGATGACGCCTCCCAAGGCCGACGTGGAAGCGGTGACTGACACGATTCACGGCGTCGAGATCACCGACCCATACCGGTGGCTTGAAGACCAAAAGAGCGCCAGGACGCGAGCGTGGATTGACGCGGAGAACGCCTACACCGATTCCGTGTTGTCGCAGATTCCAGGACGAGCCGCTCTCAAAGAAAAGGTAACGGCGCTTCTCAAGACCGAAAGCATGAGCGCACCACGCGTTCGCCATGGGCGGTACTTTTTCTTGCGAAGAAGGGCGGACCAGGATCAGTCTTCGCTCTACATCCGCCAGGGACTCAACGGAAAAGATGAACTGTTGATCGATCCCTTGACCTTGAGCCCGGAACACACAGTGACGGTTAACCTGGCTGCGGTGTCTCAGGATGGATCGCTGATTGTCTATGGGCTGCGCCAGGGAGGCGAGGACGAGATTACCCCGCACCTTCTCGATGTTGACCGGCACAAGGAACTCCCGGACCAACTGCCGCGGGCCCGCTATTCCGGCATCGAGATCTTGCCGGACAAGAGCGGTTTGTTCCTGACGCGGGTCCTGCCCCAAGGGCCGCGCGTTTTTTTCCACACGATAGGAACCAACGTCGATGCCGATAAAGAAATCTTCGGCCAAGGCTACGGTCCGGAAAAGAGCATCGGTACTGACCTCTCCGACGACGGGCGGTATCTCATCATCACTGTCTATTACGGGTCGGCGGCAACCAAGACGGAGGTGTATTACCAGGACCTGAAAGCCAAAGGTCCCGTGATTGCAGTCGTCAACGACGTGAATGCGGCCTTCTACACGACACTGGGGGGCGACAGATTGTTTCTTCGCACGAACTGGAATGCGCCGAAGTGGCGAATCCTGGAAGTTGATTTGACCAACCCAGGTCGCGACCACTGGCGCGATGTCATCCCCGAAGGCGAGGCAGCCATGGAAGGAGTCTCGGCGGCGGGCGGCCGGCTGGCCGTATCTTTTGTGCAAGACGCCGTCAGCCGGGTGCGGCTCTACGATACGAACGGCAAGCTTGTGCGTGAACTCAAGCCTCCGACCTTGGGCTTATTATCGCTGCCCTTTGGTGAATGGGATCACAACGAAAGTTTTTACATTTTCAATTCCTTCCACATCCCAACCACCATTTATCGCTACGACGTAGTTAGCGGAAAACAAACCGTCTGGTTCCAATCCAAGGTTCCCGTGCAAACCGACCGGTATGAAGTGAAGCAGGTTTGGTACCCCTCCAAGGATGGGACCAAGATCCCCATGTTTCTCGCGTATGCCAAGGGATTGAAGCTGGACGGTTCCAATCCCACCCTGCTGACCGGCTATGGAGGATTCAACCTGAGTTCGTCCCCCAGCTTCAGTGCCTTCGCTGCTGCCTGGATCTCCAACGGAGGAGTGTGGGCGCTGGCGAACCTCCGCGGCGGCGGCGAGTTCGGTGAGGCGTGGCATCATGCCGGCATGCTCGAAAAGAAACAGAATGTGTTCGACGATTTCATTGCCGCGGCGGAATGGCTGGTGGGCAATAAGTACACATCCCCGGAGCATCTGGCGATTCGCGGCCGGAGCAACGGCGGACTGCTGATGGGCGCCATGATGACGCAGCGTCCGGACCTCTTCGCGGTCGTGAGTTGCGGCTATCCTCTCCTGGATATGGTGCGCTACCACAAGTTTCTGATCGCAAGCTATTGGGTGCCGGAGTACGGATCGTCGGAGGA
>Ga0126381_100008625_pt1 | contig 11408 bp, 13 predicted proteins | sample PanSoiMetPlot_28_FD_96465 | JGI IMG/M metagenome (GOLD analysis project Ga0126381, IMG submission 96465) | Tropical forest soil microbial communities from Panama - MetaG Plot_28 | ecosystem: Environmental > Terrestrial > Soil > Tropical forest > Bulk soil | place: Panama | collected 2016-02-17 | reverse complement strand
CGGGACGGGACCGTGGTCATGCTTCTTCCCTTGCCTGATCAGCTGGTGCGCGGCAGCGCCTTCCAGTCTTCATAGGCGCGCATCAGATCGGCGAACAAGAGGTCGGCCATCGCCCGGTAACCCGCGCCGCTCAGATGCACGCGGTCGGGCATGGCCAGCGGCGGATCGGCCGCGCTCATGCGGTCGATGCTGCACATCCCGCCCATTGCCGCGAACCAGTCCCAATAGGCCCAACCCTCCCGTGCCGCGACCCGGCGCTGGATGTCGCGCACCGCGGCCAGCTTTGCCGGCTCGCGCCGGGCGCACGGGTCGCTGCTGCCGCACGGCGATGCGGTGCAGCTGCGCTCGGCGCGAACCCCGTCCGGCGGGCCGAGGATCATGACCGGAGCTCCGCCGGCGGCGCGCTGCAAGGCCTCGACGCCACTCTCGAAGCGGCCGGCATAGCGGTCGAGATCGAGGGTGTCGTCGAACCCCTCATTGGTGCCGAACGCGACGACGAGGAGCGCCGGGCGGCGCTCCCGCAGCTCGAATGACGCCGCCGCCGCCGGCGTTATTTGCGCGAGCAGACCGACCGTCGCACCGATCGTGCCGTGGTTTTCGTAGATGATCCCCGGGGTGCGGCGCTCCGCGGTCCAGCCGAGCAAGACCGGCGGCGGCCGCGCCTCGGCGCGCAGCTCGACCCGGCGCGCCGGACGATCGAGCGGCAGGTCGAACAGCTTGATCGCCGTCGTCACCGCGGCGGTCGAGACGCGGATCGGCTCGGCGTCGTCGATTGCGACGGTGAAGGCCGCCCCATTCGGCTGGGTGAGATATTCGACGGCAAAGCGATCGAACCCGGCCGGGTCGGTGCTTTGCAGGGTCATCACCGCGTCGCGCGCCGTGCTTTGCGCCGCCGCCGCGTCGAGACCGAGCGCGGCGTCGCCATGGTCTTTCGGCTTGAGGTGCTCCCAGCCGCTCTCGCTGACGCTGACCAGCTGCGGCCGGTAATATTTGAAGGGAATGCCGGCCGGCAGCCAGCCGCGCCCGGCGGCGCCGAACCGCCCCTGCAACTGCTCGCGCAGGCGCCCGCTGAGCGAATCGTTGGCGGTGTGGCTGTCGCCGATCTGGAGAACGCGCACCGGCTGGGGCGCGGTCTTGTCGTCGAGCGTGGCCAGCGCGGCGAAAAGCGGCGCGAGTGCTTCCGGCGACGACAGACGCGATGCGGCGGGCGCCGGCGCCGGCGGTTGGCTCGAGAAACAGGCCTGCAGCAGCACGACAAGCCCGGCGGTGGCACCGGCCAACAAGGCCCAAGCGGCGTATCCGACAGCCCGCCTGGGCTTAACGCCCATTCGCCTGCAGCGAGGGCAGAACGCTGATGACCCGCTCGGCGATCAACTCATAGCCCGCCGCGGTAAAATGAATGCCGTCGTCGTTGCGCAGCCGCTCGGTGACGCCGCTGCGATCCGGTCCATAGGCGGTGAATTGCCCCTGGTTGTTGGCGATCACGGTCCACAACGGCAGGAACTCGCCGCCGAAATGCGACACCTCGCCGGAGAAGATGTCGTTGATGTAACTCATGTCCGCGGAATATTGCGGGCTTCGCGCGATCGGGTTGCCGCACCAGATGATCTTGAGCCGCGCGCCCGACAGCGTGGTCAGGATGCGATCGACCCGCTTGGTGTAGGCGGCGCGCCATTCGTCGGTACGGAAATGCACGTATCTTCCGTCCTCGTCGCGCAAATCCAGGCGGTCATTGGCGCCGAACATCACCACCGCGATCGCGGCCTTGTCCTTGTCGACAAAGCCGGTGATCGGTCCCAGCCACTCGCTCTCGGAGTGCACCAGCGCGGCGCCGGGGTGGCTGCGGTTCAAGACCTTGTAGCGGGGATCGTCGATCAGCACCCGCTGCAGCCCGCCGGCGACGCCCTGCGCCTGGCTATCGCCAAAAACGACCACCCGTTTGATGAGCCCGTCGTCGTCGCTGCCCGCCCATCCTGCGCCGCAGCGCAGCAGCAACAGGCCAACAACCCCCACCAATCGGGCCCCATACCCGACCCGCTTCAGCCAAGCGATTTCCCGCACGGCGACCCTGTCCCCCGGCCCCCAGCAAATAGGCCACAGCCCGAATACTGCGGTTTGGCAGCCGCGGATGCAAACCCAATTCGCTGGCAATTTGATGATGCGACGTGCTGTCGCCGTGCCGCCGCGCGGCGCGGCTTGCCGCCCGCCGCCGCGCTCGATAGAACCGCCTGCCGCCTTCACCCCTCGCACCGTCTCGATGCTGTTTCCGACCCTCGATTTTCTCGTGTTTTTTCTCGTCGTGGCAGCGGCGCTGGCGGCGCTTGACCGGCATTTCCCGCAGAAAAAAGCGCTGCTGGTGGCCGCCAGCTACTTTTTCTACGCGCAGTGGGATTGGCGCTTCTGCTTCCTGCTCGCCGGCAGCACGACAATCAGCTACGTCGCCGGCTTGTCGATCGGTGGCAGCAACGACCCCGCGCGGCGTCGGCTAGTGCTGGTGCTCGGGGTGGCGCTGCACCTGGGCATCCTCGGCATCTTCAAATACCTCGACTTTCTGGTCTCGTCGGCAAACCAGCTCGCCCGCCTGCTCGGCCTGCAGCACGAGCTGCCGTTTTTCGAGGTGCTGCTGCCGGTCGGTATCTCGTTCTTCACCTTTCACGGGATTTCCTACATCACCGACGTCTATCGCGGTGATGTCAGGGTGTGCCGCGCGCCGCTCGATATGGCGCTCTACATGTCGTTCTTTCCGCAGCTCGTCGCGGGGCCGATCGTGCGCGCGGCTTATTTCCTGCCGCAGCTCGCCCATCCGTCGCGCGAGCCGATCCCGGTCGCCGCCGCGCTGCTGCTGATCCTCGGCGGCATGGTGAAAAAAGTGATCATCGCCAATTACCTGGCGACCGGCCTCGTCGACCCGGTGTTCGCCGCGCCCGAGCAGTACGGCGGCCCCGACCTGCTGCTCGCGACCTACGCCTATGCGGTGCAGATCTATTGCGACTTCAGCGCCTATACCGACATCGCGATCGCGGTCGCGGCGCTGTGCGGCTTCCGCTTTCCGCGCAATTTCAACCAGCCCTACCGCGCGCTGCGCCTGCGCGAATTCTGGCAGCGCTGGCACATCTCGCTGTCGACCTGGCTGCGCGACTACCTCTACAAGCCGCTCGGCGGCAATCGGCATGGCCGGCTCAAGACCTACCGCAACTTGATGATCACGATGCTGCTTGGCGGCATCTGGCACGGCGCGGCGTGGAAATTCGTGATGTGGGGCGCGCTGCACGGCGGCGGGCTGGCGGTCGAGCGAATGGCCTACCCATGGCTCGGTCAGCGCCCGCAAAGCCGGTTCGGCAAGATCGTCTCCTGGTTCGTCGTCTTTCACTTCGTCTGCTTGGCATGGATTTTCTTTCGCGCCGAGGATTTCACCGTCGCGCGGGTCTTTATCGGCGGGCTCGCGCAGGGTTGGCGCGATCCCGTGCAGCAGGCGCAGCCGGCGATGGTGGCGCTGATCCTCGCGGGGATGGCCGGGCAGTTTCTGCCGCCCGGATCGTTCGAGCGCGTGGGTCGGTGGTTCGGCCGGGCGCCCTATTGGAGCCTTGGCGCGGCGACCGGTCTGCTGCTCGCGGCGATCAACGCGCTGGGCCCCGAGGGCATCGCCCCCTTCATCTATTTCCGGTTCTGAGCGCGCGATGAGCCGACCCCCGCCCAGCCCCGGTGAGCGCGCGCCGCTCGTCACCGATGCGATCCCGCCAACCCTGCGCCGCGGCGGCGCCAATCAGCGCCAGGTTCTCGCGATCTGCCTGATCGGTGCGATCGTGCTCGCGTGTCTTGGGTCGCGCGACACGCCCGGCTGGGCCGAGCGACGCGGCGATTCATGGCTCGACCACCAGCTGCGCAGCATCGCCGGCGCCTGGGACGGAGCGATGGAGACGCTCCAGCTCACCGATCCCCACGAGGCGCTGCGCGCCGCGATGGGTCGCGCCCTCGACCGGCGATGGGACGAATAAGCGCGGGCTATTTCGAGCTGGACGGTTGGCAACCGGCAGGCGGTTCAGCGGCGGGAAAACCAGTGGCGCCACCCCCTTTGCGGCGCCTGGCGAACATAGAACGGCTCGATGCGGCTAAAATAATCGTCGAACGCGCCCCCCGGGTAGGCAACGAAATCGACCAGGCCGCGATCCGCCAGTACCCGTTTCAGATCGGCCTGCAGCGCCGTCATCATCTCGCGCCAACCGTCAGCGAACGGCTTCAGCCCGATGACGGGATGCCGGTCGCCATTCTGAAAATCCGCTTGGACGAGATACGCCGCGGCGATGCTCGCATGTTGGCCGAATACGGCTTTCAGCACCTCGGTCAATTCCACCGGATAGGGATGCGGCTGGCTGAGCAGCACCTTGGTTGGCTCGGCGACGCTGACGCTGCTGAACGGCGCGTCAAAATCGCCGGCGAGCAGCCGTGCCGCCTCGGGTGCCGGAAAATCGCGGCCGTAGTCGGAGCCGGGGTTGAGCACAAACGCGGAGCCGGGATAGCGCGCAAACACGGCGCGCGTCGTGTCGGGCAGGAAGACGATATGCGGGTCGCTGAATCGCGCCTTGGCGCGCGACGGGGCGCTGAAAAACGGCAGGTGCGTGACGCCGTTTCGTTCGACGAGCGCCGGCGTCAACCGGGCGCCCGCCGGCAGCGTTGCCGTGCCGTCGGGCCGCGTCTCGACGTCGCGATCGATGTGAAACGCGACAAAGACCTGCGCGTCCATCAGCATGCGCAGAAAGCCGTGGCGGCGGCCTATATCGCTCGCGGCCGCGACAAGTGCCGCTTCGAGGTCGTTTTCCGGTTCGAACATCGGGTCGGAATTCCCCATACTTGTACCGCCCAATACGGAAAGCGAGCCGCCGATGTTCCCCACCCTGAGCGACGAGCAGCGCCAATTCATCGCGACGATCCGCGCGCTGGCGCAAAGCGAGTTTCGCGAGCGCGCGCGCCGCTACCAGGACGGCACGTTCCCGTGGGAAAACATGAAATCGCTGGCGCAGCTCGGCGTGCTCGGCATGGCGGTGCCGGAGGCGTATGGCGGGCTGGGCCTGCCGGTATTCGACACCGCCTTGATCCTCGAGGAGATCGCCAAGGTCTGCTACGTGACGGCGATGGCGGTATTGGGCGAGGTCGGCGTGCAGACCCGCATCATCTCGCACTACGCCCCGGAGGCGATCAAGCGGCGCGTGCTGCCGGCGGTATGCGGCGGCGACTGCCTGCTGGCGATCTGCATGACCGAGCCGGACGCCGGGACCGATGTCGCCAACTACAAGACCAATGTCGATCATGTCGGCAACAAGCTCAGGCTCAACGGCGTCAAGACCTTGATCAGCCGCGCCGAGGAGGCCGGGTGGTTTGTCGTCTTCACCCGGGTCGACAAGAAGCCCGGCCGCGAGGGCATCGGCTGCGTGCTGGTCGAGAAGGGCACGCCGGGCTTCACGGTGACCGGCAGCTACCACACCATGGGCGGCGAGAATTTGTACGAAATCCGCTTCGAGGATGTCGAGCTGCCGCCCGAGAACCTGGTGCTCGAAGACGGGTTCCGCAAACTGCTCAACGCGTTCAACACCCAGCGCTGCCTCAACCCGTCGATCTCGCTGGGGCTCGCCGAGGGCGCGCTCGAAGAGGCGATCAAATACGCCAAGGAGCGCCAGGTCTTTGGCCGCGCCGTCGCCGATTTCCAGGGCATGCGCTGGAAGATTGCCGAGATGTATCGCGACATCGAGGCGAGCCGCTCGATCCTCTACCGCGCCTGCGCCAGCGCCGACCCGTTCCCCGACCCGCTGCTCGCGGCGGCCGCCAAGATCACCGTCAACGAGATGGCGCTGCGCGTCACCAGCGAGGCGATCCAGGTGCATGGCGGGTACGGCTTTACCGATGAGTTCCCGGTGTCCCGGTTTTATCGCGGCGCGCGCTACGGCACGCTCGGCGGCGGCACCACCGAGACCTTGAAGGACCTGATCGGCCGCCGCGTGCTCGCCGGCATCGACCCGGTCGACGGGATTTTGGGACTCGGCGCGTTCTGACGGAGGGAAGGATGAAAATCACCGGCGGCTGCCATTGCGGTCACATCCGTTACGAGGCCGAGGTCGACCCGGCGACGGTCAGGGTCTGCCACTGCAATGATTGCCAGAAGCTGACGGGCACGGCGTTCCGCGCCAATATCGCCAGCCTGCCGGGGACGTTCGCGGTCAACAGCGGGACGCCAAAGATCTACATCAAGACCGCCGAGAGCGGGAACAAGCGGGCGCACGCGTTTTGCCCGGAATGCGGCACGCCGCTCTACTCGACCGACCCGGGCCCCAACCCGTCATCCTACGGGCTGCGCGTCGGCGGCATCGACCAGCGCCAGCAATTCGCGCCGCCGGCGCGGCAAATCTGGTGCCGCTCGGCGCTGCCCTGGTCAATGGACATCAGCGGCGTGGAGCGTGTCGAGCGGCAATGATCGGGCGGTTGGGGAACCGGGTTGCCGGCGCCGTAAGCCATTTTCGGGGATGCCCGGAACGCGTCCGGGCATGACGACAGCAAGGTTCCTCGCCATAGCCTTGAGCGGGGCGGTGCTTGTCGGCTGCGCTGCGGCGCCGTCGACGGCGCCCCGCCTCGCTTCCGGCACGGTGCTGCCGTCGGGTGCGCCGCTCGCCGCCGAGCACACGCTGACCGCCGGCGACGTGTTCGAAATCCGCTTCGCCTTCGCGCCCGAGTTCAACGACAAGGTCACCGTCGGGGAGGACGGCACCGTCGCGCCAAAGCTGATCGGCAGCGTCGTGGTCGGCGGGCTGACCCTCCCCGAGGCGACGGCGCGTCTGTCGGCGCTCTACGGCAAGAAGATCCGCTACCCCGAGCTGTCGCTGACCATGCGCGGGTTCGCCCCGGAGGTGTTGTGGGTCGAGGGCCAGGTCGCCAAGCCCGGGCTCATCCGCAGCGACCTGCCGCTGACCTTGGAGCGCGCGATCAGCGAGGCCGGCGGCATCAAGACCGGGGCGACGACCAGCGATATCCTCGTCATTCGTCGCGACCCGGCGGGCAACGTGCAGGCCTACCGCGCGCCGCTCGCTCCCGCACCGGGCAGCACCGACCCCGTGCTCAACTCGTTTGATGTCGTTTACGTGCCGCAATCGCCGATCGGCTCGGTCAACGAGTTTCTCGCCAGCTATGTCAAGAACCTGCCGTTCTCCGCGACCTCCAACATCGTGCCGATCGCCCCGTCGCAGCAGCTGCCGCCGAAGATCACCACGCACTGAGCGTGGCGGCGCTCACTCCGCCGCGTCGGGCAGCAGCACGGCCTCGACCGAATTGTCGGTGACGCAGGCGGTCTCGAAGTACTTGATCTGCGGGTCCATGCCATAGCGCTCGCGGATGCCGGCGAGCCACGGTCCGGAATAGAACGCTTCCGCGTCGGCGCGCGTCTTCCACAGATAGACGCCGCCGGCCCAGCCGTCCTCGGCATAGATGAACTGCTTGCGGATCAGCCCCGGCACGGCGCGGAAGCCTGGCGCGATTTTGCGGAAATGCTCGGCGCACTGCGCCAGATCGATGCTCGGCGGCAGACGGTATTGGACGATCGCGGTAATCATGGCCGGAGCCTCCAGGGGGCGCGCAGGGAAGGGCGCATCATCACATCATCGTGACGGGCTGCCAAGCTCGGCCGGCTTGCGCGAGGGTTGCGCAGCCCGCTCGCGCTGCGCGTCAATACGGATAAGATGAACATACGAACAGGGGAGGGGACAATGAAACACTGGCGGTGGCGCGCGACGATCGCCGCGGTTCTCGGTCTGAGCCTATGCGCGTCCGTCTCGGCGCAGACACCGGTCGGCCAGCCGACGTCCGAGGGTCACCCGCATAAATGGCAGGCGACGGACAAGAGCCTTTTCGACCTGATCAGCGACGGGTACCGGCTCGTCACCGTGGCCTACGACACCTCGCAGACCGGCCAGGGGGCCGAACCCGACGTGCACTACTTCCTCGACAAGGGCAGCACCGTTGCCCGGTGCGATTTCCGCAAACGCGGCCAGACGTCGTTCTACTGGTGTTACCAGTTGACGAAGGCCGGCGGCTGACGCGCTATTTGCCGTCGCGCCCCGCTACTTTGAATCGGGTTTTCGGCCGGCGGCGAGGAGTTGATCGAGATTGCCTCTGAACACGTTCAAATCGATCCCGCTGAGGAACTCATCGCCGGCGACCCCTTCCGACGAGATCTGCCATATCAGAAAGTCGGCGGGGGTCTTTGCCAATCTGTTGTACTGCGGAAACCACAAGGAGAACCCGTCGGGTCGCGGCGTTGATTTTACAGCGTATAAAATCGGCTTTACATGAAATTCCTCCTCGATCAACGCACAAAGCTTACTTACATTCGCAACATACTCGCTGCCGCTGCCGGGTTTGTCGCCGATATCCAGAGCCGGCGGCAGCTCCCAATGATGGGCATGCAGATTGCCGGCAAACACCTTGAACTGAGCAGCGGCGTCGACATTCGGTTCAACAAAATGATAGAGACCGAACTTTATCTTTGCGTCCTCGGCCCCCTTCACTTGCGCTGCGAGGACGGGATTTAATATAGTACTGCCCTGAGAAGATTTCAGATAGGTGAAACTTACGCCTTTTTGTGACAAAGATTTGAAATCGACGATTTGATGATTCAAGTCCACACCGAGAATGTAACCGCTCTCCAACAGAGTCTTCAGTTGATCGGCGGATATGTCGCCATTCAAGGGACGCTGCTGAGTCGTGTTCGCTAGAGCCGCGCCCTGGCCCGGTTTTCGATTAGCCAGATAATTTTGTAACTTGCTCGCTGTCGCGACGTCCGTGATCAACCCCGTATCAAGCAGAAACTGCAGATTGGTTGCGGCTTTGTCCGGGTCACCGCCCGTACTGATCGCCTGAAGCAAGCGCGATCCATTTTCTTTCAAAGTCTCTAAATCCACTTGCTTCTTATGATTGTCCTCTTGGATTTTCTGCTGCTCAACATTATTTATTTGAGTTACCGCGATGTTGCCGGCGGCGGCGGCGGCGGCGGCGAGAACCGCGAGCACCAGCGGATTGAGGACACGGCTTCGCCTGGTTTCTTGCTGTAACCGGTTCTCCGTTTGCTGCTTCAGCGCCAACTCCTGACGCCGGAGCTCCACATCCGCAGCCCATTTCTCGCGCTCGAAAGCGAGTTGATCGGGGGTATCGTTCACGTTGCCCTCCCGATGTGATTACGGCGAGGCTCCTCTCCGCGAGCGGGGGCGTCCTTCGATGCCCCGCCCGAATCGAGCGCAACCAACGCGCGCCGCGACGGTCCGCGACGAGCCGTAGGGCCGCGGCCGGCAATACGGATACACCATATGCGGCTATTGGTGTTTTTGTAATGCCGCTAATGCCGCCAAAGTTGAACGCAGCTCCTGCCAGTGCGGATCGCGCTGGTTGACCGCGACGATCTTGTCGATTCGCGCCGTGGCGGCGCCGAGACCGCCCGCCAGATCGCAGCCGCCGGCGACGAGGAACTTGATGTTGGGCACTTGGTATTCGACCTCCTGGCCGGCGTTGAGGTCGTACCTCTCGGGGTTGTCCGCCAGCTTGCGCAGGGCGGCGTCATAGGCGGCGCACAGCACCGGCTCTCCCTGCAGATCGAACCGCCACAAATCGACGAGCCGGTAAATCTGCCCCTGGTCGAGCATTTGCGCGGCGTCGGCCTGCCGGCTCTTGACGTGTCGCGCGCCCTCCAGCGCTTGCTGCTGCCGCGGGTCGTCGTCCGGCAGATTGCGCACGAAATAGACGTAGTCGGCCAGCGGCGAGTCGGCGCTCAGCGTGAGGAACTTGGCGTCCTCCTGTTTCTTCAGCTTGGCGATTTCAGCCTGCTCCGCGGCAATTTTCGCATCGAGCCGCCGCTCATCGGCCGCGACATGCGCCGCCAGCTGGGTCTGATCGTAAAGGCCCAGCGGTACCGCGCCGACGATCACCACCGCGAGCGCGCCGAAGGCGATCCGCGCCGCGCGGTCGGCGGGAACCCGCGCGGCAAGCGCCGGCACCCGCACCCATAGCGCGTACCCCGCGATCAACGGCGGCAGCAGCGCGGGGACGAGGATCGACCAGCCGCCATCCGCTGCGACATAGGCCGCGAACGCCCCCCAGGTCGCGACCGCCGTCAGGCAATAAAGTAGGAAGGCGACCGAGGTCGCCCAGGCGGGCATCGCGCGCCGCGCGAGCAGCAGCATGCCGCCCAGTGCCAGCCACAGCAGCGTGCCGAAGAACAGCCCGAACAGGTCGGTGAACGCCTGGCCGTGCCGACACTCGCCGCTGCACTGCGCCGGATCGCCGGCCGGCGCGGCGTAGACGACCAGCACAAACGGCACATAAAGGAACAACCCCGCGACCACGATGAGCGCAATCAGCCCGCCGGGTGGCGGCGGGCGCGCCGGGACGGGCGGCGAGGACACGGCCCGTGTCGCTATAATGTCGTTACTCCATCGGCAGCCCGGCGTGGGTGTTGCGCGAATCGAGCGAGGTGAAACCGCTTTGCAGCGACGGCATCCCCACTTCCGCGATCAGCTCGGGCGTCCAGCCGCCATTGTGATGCACCATGCGCACCGGCCGCGGGTGTGAATAAAGCGACAGCTCGCCGGCGCGCTGGTGAAACACCTGGCCGTTGACGTAGCTCGCCTGCTCGGAGGCGAGGAACACGCAGAGCGGCGCGATCGCGTCGGCCCGGCTGCGCCGCAGCCGCTCCTCGCGCATCGCCGCGACCGCGGGGTCCTTCGGCGTCGGTACCGAACGGGTCATGCGCGTGTCGGCCGACGGCGCGATCACGTTCGCGGTAATCCCCTTCGACGCGTTTTCCATCGCGATGATCCGCGCCATCGCGACCACCCCCATTTTCGCCGACCCGTAATTGACCTGGCCGATATTGCCGAGCAGCCCGGAGGTCGACGACACGAGGATCATCCGCCCGTAATTCTGTTCGCGGAACAGGTTGATCGCGGCGCGGTTGACGTTGAAATGCCCCGTCAGATGGACATCGATGACCGCCTGCCAATCCTCCGGGAACATATTGTGGAACATCTTGTCCCGCAGGATGCCGGCGGCGTTGAAGACGATGTCGAGGCGGCCGAATTCGTCGCGCGCCTGCTGCACCATCTTGAGGCAGTCGTCGAATTTGGCGACCGAGCCGAAATTGGCCGCCGCCCTGCCGCCCTCGGCCTTGATCTCGTCGGCCATCGCCTGGGCGGGCGCCTCGCCGCCGCCTTCGCCGGCGCCGCCGACCCCGGGATCGACGATGACGACCGCAGCGCCTTCCTTGGCCATCAATTTGGCGACTTCCGCGCCTACGCCGCGCGCCGCCCCGGTGCAGATCGCCACGCGCCCGTCGAGCATGCCCATCGTTTGTGCTCCTCCCCAAATCTCGCGCCAAAGTT
>Ga0126381_100008624_pt1 | contig 11408 bp, 10 predicted proteins | sample PanSoiMetPlot_28_FD_96465 | JGI IMG/M metagenome (GOLD analysis project Ga0126381, IMG submission 96465) | Tropical forest soil microbial communities from Panama - MetaG Plot_28 | ecosystem: Environmental > Terrestrial > Soil > Tropical forest > Bulk soil | place: Panama | collected 2016-02-17 | reverse complement strand
AGCTCGGTCATCTCGGCTAGCGCCCGCCGCAACTCGGCTAGGTCGTCGGCGGTGTACACGGGCACGGTCAGCCGTACGGCCAGGGCCTCGAGCAGCACCCGGCTGGCATACTGCTGCTCCAGGTCGGCGACCGACAGTCCGGCAACGCGCACGCGGCGATTGGGCTCGGAGTCGATCAGCCCCTCCCGCTGCAGCATCCGAAGCGCCTCTCGCAGCGGCGTCCGGCTGACGCCCAGCCGGGCCGCTAGCTGCACTTGCGACAGCGGGACCGTTGGGTCGAACTCTCCGCGCAAGATCGCCTTGCGGAGCCGGTCGTGGACGACCTCAGTCGACAGCTGTTCGCCGTCAGCCGTGCTCATCAGACCGTCCTCAGCTGGCGGCCTGCTGTTCCGCCGCGGCCAGCCGCGCCGCCACCTCGATCACGAGATCCTCCTGCCCGGCGACCGATTTCCGCCTGCCGACCTCCACCAGCACGTCGCGAGCGTCGACGCCGAATCGCTCGGCCGCGCTGAACGCGTGATGGAGGAAGCTGCCTGGAACTCCTGCGAATCCCTGGGTAAGGGTCATCCGATCGACCACCGGGGGAGTAGTCATGATCGGACGCACGATCTGGTCCGCGACGTCTTCGAGTGTCCACAGGTCGATCCCGGTGTCAAGGCCGACCTTCGCCATGACAGCGACGAGCGCTTCCATCTGGCAGTTACCGGCGCCGGCGCCGGCCCCGGCCAGGCACGCGTCCGCCAGCGTGGCTCCCTCGCCGAAGGCCACGATCGTGTTCGCGACGGCCAGCGACAGGTTCTGGTGCGCGTGGATCCCGGCCTCGGCCTCGCTGCCGAACTCGGCCAGCATGGCTGCGATCCTCGCCTTCACGTCGTCCATCGTGAGCGCCCCAGCAGAGTCCATGATGTGCACCCCGGTCGCACCAGCGTCGACCATGATCCGCGCCTGCTTGGCGATCATTTCCGGCGTCGTCATGTGCGGCATCATCAGGTCACCGTGCACGTCCATGCCGAGCGCCCGAGACAAGCCGATGTGCTGGATCGCTATGTCGGCCTCGGTGCAGTGGGTCGCGATCCTGACCAGATCGGCGCCAAGCTCCGCGGCCCGCTCGAGTTGTTTCTTCGTGCCGATGCCAGGCTGGAACGTCACGGCCAGCCGGGCCCGCTTGATCGCCCTCCTGGCTGCGGTCAGCAGCTCATCGTCGGTGTGCAGCGATCGCATGTACTGGATGGATGATGCACCTAGACCATCGCCGTGCCCGACACCGATGGAATGAATACCCGCCTGGTCCAGCTTCCCGGCGATCAGCTCCACCTGGTGTGGGGTATAGCGGTGTCTGATCCCGTGCGAACCGTCACGCAACGTGGAGTCGAGCAGCCGGATCTGAGGGTGTGTTGTCGCGTCGCTCACAGCGCCCGCCCTTCCGCGTATCGCTCCGCAACCCGCACGGCAGCGGACGTCATGATGTCGAGATTCCCGGCAAACGGCGGCAGGTAATCCCCCGCGCCCTCGACTTCTACGAAAGCCGTGAGCAGGCCGTCGGCGACGAGCGGCCCGGTGGCGAGGTGGTAACCGGGCACATAGGCGGCCACCCTGCCGACCGCAGCCCGGACGGCTTCGACAGCCTGATCGGCATGCATCCCATCGATCTCGGCGTAGATGGCGTTCCGCATCATGATCGGTGGCTCGGCGGGATTAAGGATGATAATGGCCTTGCCCTCCGCCGCGCCGCCAAGAGTCTCCAGCGAGCGCGCTGTCGATGTGGTGAATTCGTCGATGTTGGACCGGGTTCCCGGCCCGGCCGATCGTGAAGCCACCGTTGAGACTATCTCCGCGTAGCGGACCGGGCCCAGAGCGGACAGCGCGGCGACGATCGGTACCGTCGCCTGCGCCCCGCACGTGACCAAGTTCATGTCGAAAGAATCGAGGTGCTGGTCGAGGTTCACATCCGGAACCACGGCCGGGCCGAGGGCGGCCGGGGTCAGGTCTATGCACCGGATGCCGCGCGCCGCGAGCAAGGGCGCGTGCTCGATGTGCGCGTGGGCCGAGGTCGCGTCGAATACCACCGCCACCTGCCGATGGTTATCCAGGAACGACCCAACGCCCCGATCGGATGCGTCAACGCCTAGTGACCGCGCCCGCGCCAGGCCTTCCGATGACGGATCGACGCCGGCGACTCCTACGAGCTCAAGCGCGGGGTTGCGAAGCACCTTGTACATCAAGTCGGTGCCGATGTTTCCGGAACCGAGTATTGCTACTGCCAGCGCCATGATCCACCATTCCTCAGAACACCGCGATCGGGTTGACTGGTGAACCCGTGCCTTTTTCGATACGGAGCGGGGCCATGATGCACAAGAATTCCCATCGGCCTTCTTGCTCGCAGGCAGCGGCGAGGTCTTCGAAACAAAGGCTGTCGGCGTAGTACAGGCCCATCGCGGCGATCCCGATCGCGTGGATCGGATAAGCGACGCCCTCGCACTGGCTGGGGACCGTCTCGCCGTCTCCGTCCCAGCCGATCGCGGCCACTCCTCGTTCGTGGATCAGCGGCATCACCGAGGTGTGCAGCCCGGCCTTAGCGACCGCGGCCTCCCATGGTCCTTCTTCCATCCGCTTGCGCGCGTGCCCGGTCCGCAGGAACAAGATGTCCCCGTCGGAGAGCCGGAGGCCGGCGGCGTCCTCGGCGGCCTCGATCTCGTCAGCCCAGACGAAGTCCCCCGGCTCGACCCACGCACTGCCGCGCAGGCGCGGGATGTCGATGAGCACGCCGCGGCTGATCAGGCCGTCCTTCGCGACGTCCATTGTCTGCCGGCTGGCGCCGAGCGAGTTGACTGCCTCGTCTACCGGTACGCCGTTGTAGAGCTTGCCCTGATAGGCCATGTGGCACAGCGCGTCGAGGTGCGAGTGCGCGTCCCCGTGGAACTCGATCCCGATGAAGTCCCCAGTGAATCGCAGGTCACCGGCGTCGCCGATGTGGATGTCCTGCAGGATCGTCATGTGGTGCAGGACCGGCTTGGGGTTGTCCGGTCCGGCCTGGGTATCCAGCGGCCACGAGCATGAAACGGTCCGGCCTGACGAGACCAGCCGCGCGGCCGCCGCGACGCGGTCGGGCGTGATCAGGTTAAGCGCGCCCTTCTCGTCCTCTGGCCCCCAGCGCCCCCAGTTCTTGCACGCGTCGTAGGTGCGGCCGAACTCCGCGGCGGATACTGCCGCCGATGTCGGCCTCGCAAAAGTCATGCCGTTCTCCGATCGGTCGGAGGCGGTCGGGCGCGCCCCCGCTCAGACCTGGGGCGCGCCCGCACCACCGGCTAGTGGCCTGCCCCGGACTCCTGGAAGACCAGCTGAGCCTTGCCTAGCCATTCCTCCTGGCCCCGGGCCCGCAGATAGACCAGCGCCAGTATCGTCACGGCAAGAACCGCGATGAATACCATGAGCCCCCAGAACACCGGCCCGGTGCTGGTGAACGGCGAAAAGTACGACTTCCAGACCACGACGACGCCGGCCGCAGAAGCGACGAGCGGCACGACGATGTGGAGCATCGGGTTGAACTGAGCCCGGCCCTCGGTCAGGTAGTACTTCACCACGCCGATATTCGCCAGGATGTACATCAGCACTAGGCCGATCGTGATCGCGTTGGCCCAGGAGAAGAAGACGTTGTCGGCACCCCAGATCAGCACGCACGCGAAGGCGACAACCTGTGTGCCGACTTCCAGGTGAATCGCGTTGATCGGCGTCCTCCGCTTGGCGTTGGTCTTGCCGAGCATCGACGGCAGCACGCCCGAACGGCCCATCGCGTACCAAGTCCTGGTCCCGCCGTTGAAGCAGGCGATCGACACCGCGATCGCGGAGTTCAAGAGCGCGAACAGCAGCAGCACCCAGGCGCCGCCCCACACCCGCTGGGCCATGGGCGCGACCGGCCAGGGCAGGTTTACGTTGCCGGTGGCCGCGATGTTGTGGACGCCCGTACCGACAAGGTATCCCCAGGTGACGAAGACGAAGTAAATCATCAGGATGATGACCGATCCGACCAGGCCGATCGGCACGTTGCGCTTGGGGTTCTTGCTCTCTTCGGCTAGCGGGCCGGTGGACTCCCAGCCGCTGAACGCGAATATGGAGAACACCACGCCCAAGAACAGGTTGGGTGCTAGGTGGAAGTTGCCGGGATTCAGCGGTGCGAAGCTGAAGCCGCCCTTGCCCGGAGAGGCAAGCCCGGTGATCGCCAGGGCCACCATGATCACGATCTCGATCGATCCGGTGATGATCAGCGCCTTCTCGGAGATCGAGATCCCCTGATATGCGAAGTAGATCACCAGTGCCAGTCCGACGACGACCCAGATCCACCAGGGGATATCGACGCCATACCTGGCCTTGATCGACGGCTCGAGCACGTCATGCGCCAGCAAGGACAGAGTGAGCGCGCCGACTGGCGGCAGCCACACCGAGAAGAGCACCCCGGCGAAGAACCCGGCCCGCGGGTGGAAGGCTCGCGCGATCCACGTATACCAGCCGCCTGCCGACGGAAATATTTTCGCCAGTTGCGAGGCATTCAGTGCCTGCATAGCTAGCAGCGCCCCGCCGAACAGGAATGCCCACGGCGTGGACAGCCCGGCGAAGCCGACGATGAACACAAACGAAGCCAGGATCGCGAAAGACGGCGCGATCGTCGCGATGCCCTGCATGAGCATTCCGGGAAGCCCGACCGCGTTCTCCCGGAGGTCAGTCCCGATGGTGCCCGTACCTGATTGACCAGCCTCTACTGCCAACGCCCGCTCCCTTCACTATTCGTCGTTCGCACTGGGTCAGTGACCCAGCGTCATGCTTGCCTGGCGATCGTGCCGAGGTCGGCTAGCGTCATCCCGACCTTGGCCGTCTGCCCGCCGTCGACCGCGAACACCGCGCCGGTCACGTACGACGCGTCATCGGAGGCCAGGAAGACGGCGGCCGCCGCTAGCTCCTCTGGCCGAGCCAGGCGGCCGATCGGCATCGCCTCTCCGAACCGCCGCATCTCGTCGTCGGTCATCACGCTGCCGAGCATCGGAGTCGCCGTCGGCCCAGGCGCCAGCGCGTTGACCCGGATCCCCTGCGCCGCGTGATCGACGGCCATCGCCTTCGTCAGCATCGCGACACCGCCCTTGGAGGTGACGTAGGCGACGTTTCCAGGTGACGCGTCGTGCGCCCCGGTCGACGAGGACACCGTGACGATGGCGCCGCCGCCGCGCTCGGCCATGGACGGAATCACTGCGCGGGCGGCCAGGTACGTGCCAGTCAGGTTGATGCCGATGACCCTGTTCCAAGCCTGCGGGTCAGTCTCGGTTACCGAGCCGAACGACAGCACCCCGGCCGCGGTCACCAGCAGGTCCACGCCGCCGAATTCAGCGATGGCCCGCGCGGCCATGGCCTCCACCTGCTCGGGGTCGGACACATCGACCGCGAACGCGATAGCGCGGTCGCCGGCGCCGCCCGCCACATCCTCGGCGCTGTCGCCATCCACATCGGCAACGAGAATGGCCGCGCCTTCAGCGGCGAACCGGAGCGCGACGGCCCGCCCGATGCCCGAGCCTCCCCCGGTGACGACGGCCACCTTTCCGGCTAGCCGATCGGCCATTCGCCCACCCCTTTCACTCGCCCGTGCTGGGAAGCCCGAGGTCCTCGATCCCGAGCGTCGCGCCAAGCGTGAGACCGCCATCGATGATCACGTCTTCGCCGGTCATGTAGCCGGCATCGTCGGAGGCGAGGAAAAGCACGACCTTCGCGATGTCGTCGGCGGTGCCGTAGCGGCCCACCGGGATGCGCTTGAGATAGTCGGGTCCGGCGACCGGATCGTGGACCAGGCCGAAAGACAGCCTGGTGTCGATGATCCCCGGGTCGACCGCGTTGATCCGAATGCCATGACGTGCCAGGTCCATCGCGGCGTTGCGGACGAACATCACCAGGCCGCCCTTGGTCGCGCTGTAGGGGGCGTTGGACTCCTCGGCGAAGAACGCGTTGGTGGACGCGAACACGACGATGGCTCCGCTGCGACGCTGCGCCATGACTCGCCCAACGGCCCGGATAGTAAGGAAAACGCCGGTGAGGTTGACGTCGATGATGCGCCGCCAGGCGCTCTCCGGGAACTCAAGGATCGGCTTCAGCTCGACGATCGCTGCGGTGTGCACGAGGACGTCGATGCCGCCGAACCGGTCGACGGTCCGGGCGACCGCGGACTCGACGTCGGCCGCCACCGACACGTCGCCGCTCATCGTCTCCACCGCATAGCCGCGTTCCCGCAACTCAACCCCGGTAGCCTCGACCGTCGCGGCCTCGATGTCGAACAGTGCGAGGTTCGCGCCTTCCCCGGCGAAGCGTTCGGCGGACGCCCGGCCCATGCCCTGCGCACCGCCGACGACGAGCACGGTCTTGCCGTCAAACCTGTTCATCGCGCGTCTCCTGCCTGGCTGGCCGACACGAGTATCTTCACCTGGTCGCCAGCCGGGTCGGCAAGCCGCTCGATGCCCTTGGGCACGATGTCCCGCATCGCGATCCGGCTGGTCACTACGCGTTCGGCCGGGAGTCCACCGGCGGCGATCTGCGCGAGTATCCGCGCCAGGTCCCAGATCTTGAATGACCAGACTCCGGCGACAGTCAGATCACGCCACACCCAGCCCTCGGGCCGCACGGTCCGGTCGCCGAGGTGCAGAGCGATGACGGCGACGGTCGCAGCGCGGCGGACGGATGCCACGCATGCATCGAGGCCGGCCTGGCTGCCTGAGCACTCGATGGCGCAATCGGCGCCAAGCCCGCGGGTACGCTCGGCGACTTCCGCGCTCACGTCGCAGGACGCGGGATCGAATACAGCGACCGCGCCGTTGCGTTCGGCCATGCGGCGGCGCGCCTGCTGTGGTTCGGATACGAAAATGGCACCGGCACCGCCTGCGGCGGCGACGAGCACGGCTAGCTGGCCGATTGGCCCGGCGCCGGTGACGAGGACATTGTCGCCAGGCCGCAGGCCCGAGCGCTCGACTCCGTGCACGACTGTGCCGAGCGGCTCGAGGACCGCTCCCTGCTCGAACGAGACCTCATCCGGCAGGGGCACCACAGAAGAGGCGGGGACGACGGCTTGCTCGGCTAGCCCGCCCCACGGCCACGTCACGCCGGCGAGCTTGAGATTGACGCAAAGCCCTTGCCGACCGCGAATGCAGTAATAGCAGGTGCCGCAGAATACGTGCGGCAGCACCGCCACCCGGTCTCCGGGCCGGAGAGTCGTCACGCCGAGGCCGACCTCATCGACGACCGCGGAGAATTCATGCCCGATGACTTGCGGCAGGTCCGTCGCGGGGGTGTAGAGCGGCCCGTGCGCGTACTCGTGCAAATCAGTCCCGCAGATTCCGCACCACTGCGGTCGCACGCGAACGTGCCCCGGTGCTACCGCATCAGGCTCAGGTACGTCTTCGACCCGGAGGTCTCGGTTCCCGTGCAGCCTTGCCGCCAGCATTCCGGCCGCCTCCACCTGCCACCATCGGGGAGATCAGCATCGGCATCGCCTTCGCTGGCAGACACTGTATGCAGATACGGCTGAGGTAGGCAAGATACTGGTGCCCGGAAATTCCGGTACGTCACACCCGAAATGTCAGCAAGTGACACGTGACCCGGGATCTGTAAGACAAGGGGAGTGACGGCTCGTCCGCGATTGCATACAGTTTCAGGCACGGATCTGCGGCGCCGCCCGGCGGCCTCGGAGCCGCCCGGCAATGTCGCTCACTCTCCGACGTAAGCGACCGCCTCGATCTCGATCATCATTCCGGGCACCTGGTGGAGGTCGCTGCCGACCGTAGTCCTGGCCGGATAAGGAGGCGAGAACCGCGCCTTGTAGGCCTCGTTGTACCGGGGGAACAGGTTCGTATCGATGAGGTGGACGGTCACCTTGATCACGTCGCTCAGAGCCGCGCCTTCGGCGCGCAGAACGGCCTCGACGTTGTCGATGGCCTGATGCGTCTGCTCTTCGATGCTGTCGCCGACTACCTTGCCGTCGCGCCCGATCGGTCCGGTGCCCGTCACGTAGATGAAATCTCCCGCGCGCCAGCCGTGCGAGTAGGCGCCCAGCGGCGGAGCGCCGTCGTCGGCCTGGATTACGTGCTTCGCCATCCCTGCTCCGCTCAGACTTTGCATGCGGGCCGCCAAGCCCCGCGTCATTTGAACATTCGGCCCGGAATCAGGTCCGCAGTCCGCGTGCGGCAACTTTCCAGATAACCTCAGCGCGATCGCCACGGACACCGACAATCTCATTCGTCAGGTTGCAGCAAGTGCAAGCGTGGAACGGATAGAAGCGAAGCTTCTCTCCCAGCATGACGGTGGCTCCGTCAGCTGGATGACCCATTCCGTGCTCTTCAGTCAGCCGGTCGATGACGACCCGGCCATCAGTCGAATACGTTACGGCGGGCGGCGCCCCCTGCGCGTTTCCTGAGCCGACTACACCGCGGTCACCAGAGAACGTCTTCGAGCCACCGTCGATCGTCAGGCCATCGTCTCCCCACCGGCTCGCCACGCTGCAGAGCGCGGTGAGCGCGAGCTGGTCTTCCGTCGCCGAGCCCTCGGCGACGTGCATGACGTCGTAGAAGACGTAGGTGCCGGCCCGTACCTCGGTGATACCAGGGACCTCGGCCACGAACTTCCCTGTGAACGAGCCGCCCGCGTTGACTTCCCGCACATCTAGGCCCCTCGCGCGCAGGTCATCGGCAACGCCGACGAGCAGTTCTCCTTCGAAATGGCCCTCTTCTTCACGGCTCTTCTTGTCTTCGAAGAAGTAGGAGCGATGCGTGGTGAGCCCGTCGAAATCGACGCCGGGCATCTTCGCGATCGTCCGTGCGAGAGCCTCGATGCGGTCGACGTCGACCACGGGGACACCGCCCCGCCGCATGCCGCTATCCACGTCGATCTGCAGGTTCAGCGTGACCCCGGCGGCGGCTCCAGCCTCAGACGCCTGCCGCACCCCTTCCTCGCTGTCGCAATTCGCCGTCATCCGCACGCCGGACGCGGCCATCTCGGCGATTCGCGCCCACTTAGGCGCGCCGAAGATCGGATAGGCCAGCGCGATATCGCGGATACCGGCCGCAGCGAACGGCTCAGCCTCGCTGATCTTGGCGCAGCAGATTCCGCGGGCACCCGCCGCCAGCTGGAGCAGTGCGATCTCCGGCACCTTGTGTGTCTTGACATGTACCCGGAGCTTGACGCCATGGCCGTCCATCCATGACTGCCAGTCCGCGATATTGCGCTCCATCCGATCGAGATCCGCCAAGATCAAAGGCGTATCCAGGTTCTCAACATGGTCGCCGATAGCGGCACGGATCGATCCGGTCTCCCATGGCTGCGCATCCACCATCGCTGGCCTCCCACGCCTCAGGGCGAACTGTATGCAGGTCGGTCCAAGCGAGTCAATGCCGCCCGGGCTAGTCCGCCGGTTGCCGAACTTGGACAGTCTCCGGGCTGCGTCTCCAGGCCGGGAGACGATAGACGGTTCCTGGGCGCGGTTGTGCAGCGCCCTCCGCGAGGCGCCGCCGGAAGCTGTGGATGGGCGTCGCCTCGGGATCAACCCGGACCTCCACCACCGCAGGTCGATCGGCCGCGAACGCGGCGTCCAGCGCGTCGCCAATTTCAGAAGGCTTGTCGACCTCCTGGCCGTGGCAGCCAAGGCTCCGGGCGACGCCGGCGAAACTCGGCGCGGCCGATGGACCCTCGAGGTCCACCGACAGCCGGAGGCCGTCGAAGTACAGCCGCTGCCACATCGCCAGCCAGCCAAGGGATCCATTGTTCAGAACAATGTGAACGCTGCGCGTGCCGATCTGGGCATGGGTAGCCAGTTCGCCGAGCGCATACGAGAAGCCGCCGTCACCGCTGACCGTGATGATGCGGCTCTGCGGCCTGGCCACAGCCGCGCCGAGGGCGGCAGGAACGGCGTAACCGAGTCCCCCTTGGCCACGTGCGAACAGGAAGTCGCGCCCGCCGCGCCGCGAGGGCACGTGGGACGCTATCCACCCGGCGGAGAAGCTGGCGTCGCTCACGACGACATCTCCGGGAGCAAAGCGGGCGCTGAGTTCTGCCATGACCCGCTGCGGCGCGATCGGCACCGAATCGCTGGCCTCTTCGGCAGCGCGTTGCGCCGCCGCCGCCGCCATGATCAGAGCTGTTTCAGTGCGCCATTCCGGACGCCTGGCTGGCCCGAGGTCGCGCAGCAGCGCATCGAGAGTGGCGCGGACGTCGCCATTGAGCGCCACGCTCGGCCGGAAGGTACGCCCGAGCTCCTCCGGGTCGATGTCAAGCTGGATCGTCGCCTGGCGCTCGAGCGGCAGCGTCCAGTTCTGGCTGGTGTTCTGGCCAACCTTGCAACCGCACCAGAAGACGAGGTCCGCCTGGTGCGCGAGCTTGAGCGCAGCGGTCGAGCCGAGCGGATTCAGGACCCCGGCCGCATACGGCGCCCGTTCGTCGACCGCGCCTTTCCCGGAGAAGCTCGTGACCACCACGGCGTCGATCCGCTCAGCCAGGTCGGCGAGCTGGGCGGTAGCGCCCGAGCCGTGGACGCCGCCGCCAGCCACTATCAGCGGCCGAGCCGCCGCGCCGAGCAGCGCCATCGCCTCGACGATGCTGGCCGGGTCAGCGACGGTTCGGAAGGATGGGGCGTGCGCTGTCCGGTCATCGACTCCGACGTCATCCCGGCCGCCGGCCCAGTCAGCGTCGAGCACGTCGTGCGGGACGATCAGCGCGACCGGGCCCGGTCGGCCGCTCGTCGCGATCCGGAACGCGCTGCGGACGAGGTCAGGCAGCGCGGTCAGGCTAGGCACGGGGATCGCGGACTTCGTGATCGTCGACAGGAAGCTGACCTGGTCGAATCCCTGAGAGGCCACGCCCTTGTGGCGCAGCGGCGCCCAGTCCGTCGGCAGCTCGCCGACCAGCGCGATGACCGGGACGGAGGCGTTAAAGCTTTCTACGAGGCCGTCGGCCAGCTTGGTGGTGCCCGGTCCCACGGTCACGTCGCACACGCCGGGGCGGCCCGTCAGCCGAGCGAACGCGTCCGCGGCGTAGGCCGCGGAGCGCTCGTCTCGCACGAGCAGGTGCCGCATCGCGGGCTGGTGCGAGATCCCGTCATAGAGCGCCGCCGTCTGACCCCCAGGCTGGCCGAACACGTGCGACACGCCGGCGCGGCCAAGCATCAGCGCAAGCAGGTCCCCGCCATGAGCCATTAGCGTTCCTTTCCCTGGCTAGAGAGGATCTCGGCGGCGAAGTCCCGATATCGGAATAGCTTCGTCTCATAGCGACGCGCGCGAGCCTCATCCGGCTCGTATCTCCGGCCAATCCTCGCCAGCGTCGCAGCCTCAGTCAGGGACGCATAAGCGCCTGTGGCTACGCCGGCCAGCGCGGCCGCGCCGAATGTGCCTGGCTCT
>Ga0126381_100008623_pt1 | contig 11409 bp, 8 predicted proteins | sample PanSoiMetPlot_28_FD_96465 | JGI IMG/M metagenome (GOLD analysis project Ga0126381, IMG submission 96465) | Tropical forest soil microbial communities from Panama - MetaG Plot_28 | ecosystem: Environmental > Terrestrial > Soil > Tropical forest > Bulk soil | place: Panama | collected 2016-02-17 | reverse complement strand
CGACGAGGCTGCGATGTGGGTTGACGAGGTCGCGACGGCGACCGCGGGCGAAATGCCCACGAAAATCAGCATCGGCGTCATCAGAAATCCGCCGCCGATGCCGAACATGCCGGAGATGAAGCCGACCGCAAGCCCCATCCCGAAGATGACGAAGACGTTCACCGGCAGGTCGGCGATCGGAAGATAGATCTGCACTGGTTCGTCCGTCGGTTCGAGCGATCCACCGGCCAATAGGCCGCACAACGCTCGCGCCAGCGATAAAGCATTTTGCGGAAAAGGAAACCGGTTTTCGGGCGGGCTGGCGCGGCCGGCGTGACGCTGCGCTCAGTGCGCCGTGGACGCAGCGGGGCGCTCGGCCTTGGGGGCTGCCGGGCGCGGCTTGGGGCGCGCGGGCGCGACCACGGCGAGGTCCCAGCCGCCGGGCGGGGCGGGCGCTTGGATCGCGGCTTCCGGTTGCTCCATCGGGGTGAAGGCCTCGGCGGCCGCCTTGGCGGCGGCGAGCGACTGCGCGTCCATGCGGCGGCCCACGTCGTCGCGCTTGGCGGCCGATTCCTTGTCGCCGTCGCGCGCCGCGAGGGTGAACCACTTGTAGGCTTCCGGCAGGTTCGGCTGCATGCCGACCCCGCGCCCGTACAATATTCCGAGATTGTACTGGCTGTCGGTGAGGCCGTACTCGGCGGCCTTGCGGAACCATTTGGCGGCGGTCTGATAGTCGGGCTTGCCGTCGATGCCCTCCGCAAAGAGCACCGCGAGATTGTGCATGGCCTTGGCGTTGCCTGCCTCGGCCGCCGCAATGTAAAGGCTGCGCGCGGCGTCGAGGTCTCGCTTCACCCCGAAGCCCTTCTCGTAGAAGCTGCCCAGACGGAACTGCGCGATCGGCAGTCCCTGCTTGGCGGCGCGGTCATACCAATCGGCCGCCTCTTCCAGGTCTTCCGGCACGCCGCGCCCTTCGGCGAAGCGCTGGGCGATCTCGTATTCGGCGGCTGCATCCGCCTTGGCGGCGGCCGCCCGCAAGACACCGCCGATTGCGGGCGGCAGCCTGTCGACGCGGGCCGCAAGGGCTGCCGAGGCTGATGATGCGTTGATCGCCGGCAGCGCGGTCGGCGACATCGTGGTCATCGCTTGCGAGATCGAGCCGGTGACGTCTTTCTCCGCAGGCCCGGGCAAAGGCGCAACTCGAGCCGGCGGGGAGCCTTCAACCGGCACGGTCGCGGGCGGGCTGGGGGGCGTTTGCCGCGCCGCGGTCGGGGCAGGTGGCACCGGCGTATCAGCATTCGGCGCGGTTTGCGGCTCGGGCGTCCGCAAGTCCTCGGGTGCGTCGGCGGAGCCCAACAGACTCATCACCATATGCACCGAGCTCAGCACGATCAACACGACGCTCACGGCGACCAGCACGGAGCGCACGCGGCTGCCCCATCCGTCCGGGGCCTTGGAGGGCTCCGCCCACTCGGTGGCTGGCCTTGGGGCGCGCTTCTCGCTCGTGCCCTCGCTGTGGGCGGCCTGGGCGGCGCGCCGCGCGGCGGCAATGAAATTCGACTTGCTGCCTGCCTCGGGCGCGGGCAGCGGCTTGACCGCGGCCAGCGCCGCCTCGGAGGCGGCAATGCGATCGCTCAGCGAGCCGCCGGCTCGGCCGCGCGTGGCGCCGGGCTCGAGCGGATGATCGGGTGGCAGGGTCGGATCGATCGGCCGGTGCTCGGGGCTCGGCGGTGGCGCCGGTATTGCGGGGGCCGCAGGCCGCAGTGGCGCGGCGGCCGGCATTGCGGCGGTGTCCGCGGGTCTGCTGGCGGCAGGCTGGGGCATCGCGGGCGGCGGCCGGCGCATGTCGCTCTCGATCGCGGCGAGACGCTCGACCAGCTGCTCGAGCGCGCCCTGCACGCTTTCGAGGGAGCTCTTGGTCTGCTGCACGTCCTGCCGCAGCGACGAGACTTCCGGTGGCGTGGCGGCAGCGCGCTCGAGGTCGGACTGGCGTTGTCGCTCGAGGTCCGCCATGAGCTCGCAGAGCCCGCGCTCGATCGTCTCCAGATGATTGAAGCGGGCGTTGGACGTGTCGAGCCGCTCGACCAGGCTCGTGATCCGCTCCTCCAGATGACCGAGCGCGGTCTCATCGATGCGGCTGTGCCCGAGCAATCGCTCGGTGAGACTCCTGACCAGGCCGTCAATGTCGCTCGGCATCGCCGGCTCGGCATGCGGACGCGCTTCGAGCGCCACGGCCATCGACGCGAGGCGCTGCTCCAGCGTCGACAGCAGGTCGGCCCCGCTGTTCGCCGAGCTTGCGATCTGGTCGACCTTGTTGGCAAGTGCCCCGACCTCATCGGAGAGTTTTGCGAGCGCGCCGTCGGAGGCCACATGGTTGGCAATGCCGCGCAGCCCGACGATGGCGCCTTCAAGCTGCTGCATCGAAGCCGGGTCGGTGGCGTTGGCGGCGATGCGGTCGATTTTTTTCGCGAGCTCGCGCAAGGTCTCCTCGACGCCGACCAAATTCTCCGCCGGCGTGAGTGCGCGCAGCGCATCGCGAACCTCAGCGAGCCCGCGCTCGATCCCGGCAATCGCGGCGTCGGTCGCATCGGCGTTGCTCTTGCGTGCCAGCCGCTCGGAGAGCCGGCGCACCTCGGCCTCCAAGGCTTCGATCGACTTGCGCGGCATCGCCTCCTTGAGCATCAGGCCGATCTCGGCGAGATCATCGCGCAGTGTCTCGACGGCCTCTTTGATGCCGCATGGCCGCGGCATCTCGATCCGCGTCGTGACCTGGCGCAGCTGTTGCTCAAGATTGGCGAGATCGGGCTGCGGCGCAGGTGGCGGGCTCTGCGCCTGCGGCGCGGCGACCAAGGCTGGCTCGGCGTCTGCGTGCAACAAGCGCTGGCGCTGCGCGATCTCCAACAAGGCCTGCTCGATCGCCTTCGACCTGTCGGCCGCCGGTTGCGCGGCGTCGGTACGTGGCTCGATCGCTTCGCCCGCCCGCGTCATCAACTGATCGAGCCGCTGGTCCAGGCGCGAGATGACGTCACCGAGCCCGTGCGGCGGCGCATCGGCGCGCAGATTGGCTGCCCCGGCGTGGCGGGAGAGTTCCTCGAGCCGGCGGCCGACCTGGTCGAGCCGCTCCTTGACGTCGGTGATTTCCCCCTGCTCCGGCGGGGCGTGCCAAGCTTGGTCGTTGATGACCGTGTCCAGCCATTCGCCGACCGACATGCGGGAGCGACGCGCGGCCTCGCCCGCGGTCTCGCGCGCCTCCGGTCCCACGCCCTCGACTTGCCACGGTACGCCAGATGTCATGCCCGCATCCACGGTTCGCCAGGAGAGGAGCGGGAGCCGCCCATTATGAACCGGTGCTCGCTGACAAGGGGGACGACGCACGCGGCCCTGTATCCTCGGCTGCAGTTTTTGCGGCTCACGGTAAATGGACGGTTAATTTCGCGTGCGGGCGCGGTGGCATTGGGATATTTCGGGCTGCCCGGCGGCGGCTTGCCGACCGGCTTGATCGAGCGGTCACCCGGAGAGTCGCATGCCCAAGATCGACATCGGCAGTCTTCCCATGGATAGCGGGACCGGTTACCCGCCGCCATACGAGCGCGTGGTCCGGGGGCGCGAGCGCAAGCGGCTTGGCAACGCCGCCGGCCTCGAACAGTTCGGCGTCAATCTCTCCACGCTCAAGCCCGGCGCGGCCGCGGCGCTGCGGCATTGGCACGAGTGGGCGGATGCGTTCATCGACATACTTGCAGGCGAGTTGGTGCTGATTGAGGACGAGGGAGAAATGCTGATCAAGCCGGGCGATGCTGCCGGCTTCAAAGCGAGCACGCCGAACGGGCATCATCTGGTAAACCGATCTGAATGTGCGGCGGTGTACCGGGAGATCGGCAGGCGCTCGACGCACGAGCGGGTCGAATACCCGGATGTTGATCTCCTGGTTGTGCGCCACAATAGTGGCATGGCTACACCCGCAGGAACGGCGAGCCGCATGCATGAGCCTCGCTGAATTGCGTCCTTTTCTGTCTTGAAGCGCATGTGTTGAGACTTATCTCATTGCCGAAGGGGCCGCCGCCCCGATAAGGTCGCGGCCCTTTCTCGCGGGTTCCCACTGCATGGCTCGTGACCAAGTCGACATGACGCCCATCGCCAGTCGCGACGAACTGGTCGCGTGGCTCGCGGCGGGCATCAAGCCGAAGTCGCAATTCCGGCTCGGCACCGAGCACGAGAAATTCGCTTTCACCATCGAGGGACGTCGTCCAGTGCCCTATGCGGGCCGGCGCAGCATCCGCGCGCTGCTCGAGGGCATGCAGCACCTGCTCGGCTGGGATCCGATCATCGAGGACGGCAACATCATCGGCCTCTTCGATGTGACCGGCGGCGGCGCCATCTCGCTCGAGCCCGGCGGCCAGTTCGAGCTCTCGGGCGCGCCGGTGGAGACCGTGCATCAGACCTCGGCCGAGCTGATCGCGCATCGTGCGCAGGTGAAGGAAGTGGCGGCTCCACTCGGCATCGGCTTTCTCGGCATCGGCATGACGCCAACCTGGAGCCGCGCCGGCATGCCGACGATGCCGAAGGGACGCTACCGTATCATGACCGCCTACATGCCGAAGGTCGGCCAGCTCGGCATCGACATGATGTATCGAACCTGCACGGTGCAGACCAATCTCGACTTCGCCTCGGAAGCCGATATGGTGCGGAAACTGCGCGTGTCGCTGGCGCTGCAGCCGATCGCGACTGCGTTGTTTGCAAACTCGCCCTTCACCGAGGGCAAGCCGAACGGCTTTCTGTCCTTCCGATCGGAGATCTGGCGCCACACCGATGCGGCGCGCACCGGCATGCTGCCGTGGGCGTTCGAGCCCGGCATGGGCTTCGAGCGCTGGGTTGACTACGCGCTCGACGTGCCGATGTATTTCATCAAGCGCGACGAGCGCTATCTCGACGTCTCGGGTCAATCCTTCCGTGCTCTGATGGCGGGCGATCTCGCGGGCCACCCCGGCCTCGAGGCAACGATCTCGGATTGGGCCAATCACATCTCGACAATCTTTCCGGAGGTGCGGCTTAAGCGCTATTTGGAGATGCGCGGGGCCGACAGCGGTCCGTGGCGATGGCTGCCGGCATTGCCGGCCTATTGGGTCGGCATTCTGTACGACGAGGATTCGCTGTCCGCCGCCTGGGACCTGACCAAGAAATGGAGCGCGGAGGAGCGGCAGAAATTGCGCGACGAGGTCCCAAGGCTCGGCTTCAAGGCGATGGTCCAGGGACAGAGCGTGCTCGACCTCGCACTCGCCACGCTATCGATCGCCGAGGCGGGGCTGCGCCGGCGCCGAAGGCTGGACAGCAATGGGCGCGACGAGACGCGCTACCTGCGGCCGCTGCAGGAGATCGTGGGACGCGGGGTCACGGCGGCCGAGGCGCTGCTGGAGAAATACCATGGGTCTTGGGGCGGATCGGTTGAGCCGATTTTCGACGAATACGCCTACTGAGCGAGCAGCCGCGGCATCTCCAGGCGTCCGAATTGGCCATCGAAGCACTCGCGCCCGCCGCTGTGGTTATCTAACATGGCGCACAAGGGTGGCTCACAGCTTGCAGGAAGGCTCGGCTGATGCGGCACCGTGCGGTGAAGTGGATGGTCGGCCTCGCGATGGCGCTCGCGACGCTCGCTGCGGCACAGGCGCAGGTCGGCTTCGACCGGCTCGGCGGGGATTATACGAGCTTCCCGCTGCGCTCGGGCGACCCGGCGCAGTGCGCGGCGCGCTGTGAGCGTGAGGCGCGCTGCCGCGCCTGGGCCTTCTCCTATCCGGTGACCGAGAACGCGGTCGCGATCTGCTGGCTCAAGTCGCGCGTGCCCCCACCGGTGCCCGCCAGCTGCTGCGTCTCGGGCGTGCGCGGCGCCGACGTCATCGAGCCACGCAGCGACCCGATCGAGTTCGGCATCGACCGCGTCGGCGCCGATTTCCGCAGCCTGGAGCTCGCGCCCGACCCGACCGGCAAGAGCTGCGCAGCCGCCTGCACCGCCGAGCCGCAGTGCCGCGCCTGGACCTATGCGCGGCCAGGCTACAGCGGGTCCTCGGCCACCTGCTTCCTCAAGGAGCGCGTGACCCGCCCGCAGCACCGCCCGTGCTGCATTTCCGGCGTGGTGCGGTAGGTCATCAGCCCGTCCCGCCGACCGTGATCCGGTCGAGCCGCAAGGTCGGCTGGCCGACGCCGACCGGCACGCCCTGACCGTTCTTGCCGCAGGTGCCGGAGCCCTCGTCGAGCTTGAGGTCGTTGCCCACCATGGTGATGCGCTTGAGGTCGGTCGGGCCGTTGCCGATCAGCATGGCGCCCTTGAGTGGCGCCCCGAGCCTGCCGCCTTCGATGCGGTAGGCCTCGGTGACTTGGAACACGTACTTGCCCGAGGTGATGTCGACCTGCCCGCCGCCGAAACTGACCGCATAGATGCCGTTCTTGACCGAGGCGATGATCTCCCCCGGGTCGCGGTCGCCGGCGAGCATGTAGGTGTTGGTCATGCGCGGCATTGGCACGTGCGCGTGGCTCTGGCGCCGTCCGTTGCCGGTCGGCTTCATGCCCATGAGGCGTGCATTCTGGCGGTCCTGCATGTAGCCGACCAGGATGCCGTCCTCGATCAGGACGGTGCGGCTCGTCGGCGTGCCTTCATCGTCGATGGAGAGCGAGCCCCGCCGCTTCGCGATCGTCCCGTCGTCGACCACGCTCACGCCTTTGGCGGCGACCAACTGCCCCATCAGGCCGGCAAAGGCCGATGTCTGTTTGCGGTTGAAATCGCCCTCGAGCCCATGCCCGACCGCCTCGTGCAGCATCACGCCGGGCCAGCCCGGCCCCAGCACGACATCCATCTCGCCGGCCGGCGCCGGAACCGCCTGCAGGTTGACCAGCGCCTGGCGCACGGCTTCGTCGACGCCGTGCTGCCAGCGCTCCGGCGCCAGAAAGCACTCTGAACCCTCGCGGCCACCGTAGCCATAGCTGCCGGATTCCTGCCGTTGGCCGTCGCCGGCGACGATCGCCACATTGACGCGCACCAGCGGGCGGACGTCGCGGTAGGTCTCGCCCTCAGCGCGCAAAATCTCGACCGCCTGCCAGGTTGTGCCGAAGGAGACGGTGACCTGTCGCACCCGCGGATCGCGCGCCCGCGCATAGGCGTCGATGGTCTCGAGCAGGCGGACCTTGCTTTCGAAGCTCGGCGCGCCGAGCGGGTTCTCGTCTCCATAGAGGCGCGTATTGGTGCGGGCCGGCGGCGCCGCGTAGTGCCCGCAATAGCCACCCTTGACGGCGCGTACCGCATCGGCGGCGCGGGCGAGCGCCGGCTCGGACAGGTCCGAGGCATGCGCATAGCCCACCGCCTCGTCCTTTACGGCACGCAACCCAAAGCCTTGCGAGGTATCGTAGGTGGCCTGCTTGAGCCGGCCATTGTCGAAGGCCAGCACCTCGGACTGGCAGTATTCGAGAAACAGCTCGCCGTCATCGGCCCCTTCGAGGCCACGGGTGAGATGGCGGCGGGCGTCGTCGCGGTCGAGGCCGGCGCGGTCGAGCAGCGATGTGGAGGGTGCGGTCATGTTGGTGCCTTGCGTTCGAGGCCACTGATCTCGAACATAGTCGCAGGCCGCCACAGTTGCGAGAGGCGGCTGCCGGCCCGCTCAAGGCAGCTTGTCGAAGCCGTCGCCGAAGCCCTTGAGGCTCATCGGAAATCCGATGCCTTCCTCGGGCGTCTGAAAGATGATGAAGGTGGCGGTGGTGCCGGTGCGCAGCTGCTTGATCAGGTTGTCGTCCATGACCACCTCGGCGACGCAGCCGGTCGGCAGGCAGCGCACGAACCCGGCGCGCCCGACATCCGCCTGGTCGATCTTGAGGCCGAGCCCGGACGGCAGCAGCACCCCCATGGGGGCGACCACGCGCATCAGCCGGCTCTTCTGATCGGCGGTCTTGAGCACGATCACGGTGATGCCGACATTGGCGCGGTCCTCGGCGGTCACGCTCTGGATCAGGGCGCATTGCTCGCCCTGGGCGCCGGGCGGGGTGTCGCAGCGTATCTGCCAGTCGTTGAAGACCGAGCGGACGACTCCCTGCGCCGCCCCGGGCACGGTCGTGCCTGAGAACGCTACGACGAGCGCCCCCAGAGCGAGCGAAATCTTGCGCAAGAGCTTTCCTTGATCGGATAAGACCATCACCGCCTCAAATCGTCGGACGCCGCCCCACCGCGGAAGTATTCGAATCACGCCGCATGTGGATCAAAATTATGGTGCTTTCGAGCCGTCAACCAACCGTAAATGCCGGCATCGGGGGCGCCGGAAAGGGAGCCGGAAAGGCCGATTTCCCGGCCAGCACCGCGCGGTCAGTCGGCCGCACGCCTCGCTCGATGAGGTGCATTGCGATACGGCCGGAATTGTGGTTTGACGGGCTGGGATTTCCCAAAGGTCCCGCCCGCATCTCCCGGCGCCGCCCATTGGGCTGCGCGGCCAAGCGTCCCGCCCTATCGGTTCACGTGCTTGGGTGCAAGGAACATGCGGCGCGGCGCCCGCATGGCGCCTGTTCGGATCGCGGGATGGCGGCTTCTTCGAAGGAGCGATGACAAGATGCTGGTCTTCAAGCGGTTGGCCGCGGCGGCGGTCGTGATCGGAGCGCTCGTCGGCGCGGCGCTCACTGCCGGCGTCGATACGGCGCTCGCGGCGCTCGGGCAGGCGACGCCCTGGCAGTTCGGCATGCAGGACGCCGCGACGCCGATCATGGAAGAGATCAACGGCTTCCACAACTACCTGCTGGTCTGGATCACCGCCATCGCGGCCTTCGTGCTGGTCCTGCTGATCATCGTCATGGTGCGCTTCAACGCCCGCGCCAATCCGACGCCCACGCGCGTCACCCACAACACCTTGCTCGAGGTCACCTGGACGGTCGTGCCGATCCTCATTCTGATCGCCATCGGCGTCCCCTCGTTCCGGCTGCTGTTCCACGAGCTGACCATCCCGCCCTCCGACCTCACCGTGAAGGCGACCGGCAAGCAGTGGTATTGGACCTATTCCTATCCGGACAATGGCAAGTTCGAGTTCGACTCGCTGATGCTGCAGGACAAGGATCGCAAGGAGGGCCAGCCGCGCCTGCTCGCGGTCGACAACGAGATGGTGGTGCCGATCAACAAGGTCGTGCGCGTGCAGACCATCGGGTCCGATGTCATCCACTCCTTCGCGGTTCCCTCCTTCGGGGTCCGTATGGACGCCGTCCCGGGGCGGCTGAACGAGACTTGGTTCAAGGCGACGCGCGAGGGCGTCTATTACGGCCAGTGCTCCGAACTGTGCGGCCGCGATCACGCCTTCATGCCGATCGCGGTCCGCGTGGTGAGCGAGCAGGCGTTCAAGGAGTGGGTGGATGCCGCCAACGCCCGCCCGGAGTGGAAGACCGCGGGCGCCGATCGCGCGGCACCGACCGCGGTCGCTGACGCGAATGCATCGACTGCCCGATAGAGACGCGGGGCGCGCGCGGGCCACAGCGTAGGGTCGAAAGAAGGACATTGACAATGGCTACACCGGCAGCAGCTCACGATAACGCGCATGATCATGGCGATCATGGCCATCCGAGTGGATGGCGGCGTTTCGTCTACTCGACCAATCACAAGGACATCGGCACGATGTACCTTGCGTTTGCGCTCATGGGCGGCGCCGTCGGCGGCTTCCTGTCGATCGGCATCCGCCTGCAGCTGATGCATCCGGGCGGGCAGTTCCTGCACGACTCCCACCAGTTCAACGCCTTCATCACGGCGCACGGCCTGATCATGATCTTCTTCATGGTGATGCCGGCGATGATCGGCGGCTTCGGCAACTGGTTCGTGCCGCTGATGATCGGGGCGCCCGACATGGCATTCCCGCGCATGAACAACATCTCGTTCTGGCTCCTGCCGGCCTCCTTCGCGCTGCTGCTCACCTCGATGTTCGTCGAGGGCGAGCCCGGCTCGCCCGGTGTCGGCGCCGGCTGGACCATCTATGCGCCGCTATCGTCGACCGGGCATCCGGGACCGGCCGTCGACTTCGCCATCCTGTCGCTGCACCTGGCTGGTGCCTCCTCGATCCTCGGAGCAATCAACTTCATCACCACGATCTTCAACATGCGTGCGCCGGGCATGACCCTGCACAAGATGCCGCTGTTCGTGTGGTCGCAATTGGTGACGGTGTTCCTGCTGCTCCTGTCGCTACCGGTGCTGGCCGGCGCCATCACCATGCTGCTCACCGACCGCAACTTCGGCACCAAATTCTTCTCGCCCGACGGCGGTGGCGATCCGCTCCTGTTCCAGCACCTGTTTTGGTTCTTCGGGCATCCTGAAGTGTACATCCTGATCGTGCCCGGCTTCGGCATGGTCAGCCAGATCGTCTCGACCTTCTCGCGCAAGCCGGTGTTCGGCTATCTCGGCATGGCCTATGCGATGGTCGCGATCGGCGGCATCGGCTTCGTGGTCTGGGCGCACCACATGTACGTCGTCGGCATGTCGGTCGGTGTGCAGGCCTATTTTATTCTCGCCACCATGGTGATCGCGGTGCCGACGGGAGTAAAGATATTCTCCTGGATCGCCACGATGTGGGGCGGCTCGATCGAGTTCAAGACGCCGATGCTGTGGGCGATCGGCTTTATTTTCCTGTTCACGATCGGCGGCGTCTCCGGCGTCGTGCTCGCAAATGCCGGCGTCGACCGTGCGCTGCACGCGACCTACTACGTGGTGGCGCACTTCCACTATGTGCTATCGCTCGGCGCGGTCTTTACCATCTTCGCCGGCTGGTATTATTGGTTCCCGAAGATGACCGGCTACATGTACAGCGAGCCCATCGGCAAGCTGCACTTCTGGCTCACCTTCATCGGCGTCAACCTGACCTTCTTCCCGCAGCACTTCCTCGGGATCGCCGGCATGCCGCGCCGCATCGCCGACTATCCCGACGCGTTCGCCGGCTGGAACTATGTCTCCTCGATCGGCTCCTTCATCTCCGCGTTCGGCACGCTCGTCTTCTTCTACGGCGTGGCCATGGCGTTCATTCGCAAGGAGAGGGCGGCGGACAATCCGTGGGGGCCCGGCGCCACGACCTTGGAATGGACGCTCTCCTCGCCGCCGCCGTTCCATCAGTACAGCGAGCTGCCGCTCATCAAGTAGGCCGGACCTGACGTGACCGACATCTCCGCCAATCATACGTCGCAGCCTGGCTCGCTCGCTGCCCTGCATCTGGTGAGCGAGGCCAGCGTCGGCGATTATCTCGCGCTGATGAAGCCGCGGGTGATGTCGCTCGTCGTGTTCACGGCCTGGGTCGGGCTTGCGATCGCGCCCGTGCACGTGCATCCGGTGATCGCCTTCACGGCCTTGCTCTGCATCGCAGTCGGCGCCGGCGCCGCCGGCGCGCTCAACATGTGGGTCGATGCCGACATCGACGGCGTGATGAGCCGCACCGCGGGGCGACCAAT
>Ga0126381_100008621_pt1 | contig 11409 bp, 8 predicted proteins | sample PanSoiMetPlot_28_FD_96465 | JGI IMG/M metagenome (GOLD analysis project Ga0126381, IMG submission 96465) | Tropical forest soil microbial communities from Panama - MetaG Plot_28 | ecosystem: Environmental > Terrestrial > Soil > Tropical forest > Bulk soil | place: Panama | collected 2016-02-17 | reverse complement strand
TCTCAAAAAGTGCCCCTCCGAAATTAATTCAAAGTTGTTAGTCGCGATCGTGGTCGTCGTGGTCGTGATGAGCCTTTTTGTACCAGCCTTTGTGCTTGCCGTTGTCTTGGTGCCAGCGGTCGTTATCCCGATCGTGGTCATGGTCCCAGTTATGGTCATGCTCAACGCGCCCGTGCGGACCGTTCCAATAGCCACTGTAGTAGCGGCCTTCTGAGTAGTGCGGTACGACCCAGACCGCGCCAACATACGGCGGGCGCGTCCAATAGCCTCCGTGCCAGTGGTAATGACCCTCCGCCGGATACCAGTAGCCCTCGATCCACACAAATCCGTTATCTTCCGGCTGGGGGCTTGGCGGGCGAACAGCGATCACCTGGGGTGCCGGCGGTGCGCCGATCTGAACCCCTATTGAGACCTGGCTGAACGCCGCAGGCGCCCCGGCAAAAAGTGTGCCTGCGAGTAGCAGCGTTCCTATCCACGTTTTGTAGTTGAGTTTCATATTCCTGCCTCTCTCCGCGTTCCTGAAGCGCCGCGGGATTACCTCCGTTAGCGTGAAAATAGCTGGGGCCGCGGGTAAGCTGGGTGGGTTGCGGCGTGGGTCCCTCATTGCCATCGTACAAAGGTAAAAACACCTACGAGAGATTTTTGTTGCGAAGGTGTAGTTGGCAAGGTACCTGCACAGAGGTTCAGGTGAGCGGTTGCATCGTATCCACTTGGCTTCGCCTGCGGCTGCGAGCATCATTGCCGAGCTCGTTATCGGGCATTTGCGTCGAACCGCCTCGGGCGGCCACGGTTGCTAGTGCAGTCCGCGGAGATCGCGCGGCTGCGGGCTTCTGGTTTGTCCATGCGAGCAATCGGAAGGGAAATTGCGAATCTCTGAAGGTTCAGTGCGGCGCCTGGCGGGGTAAACACAGCCTAGTGCCCACATGGAAGGTAAGCCCCGCGTCGACCGTCTGAGCCGGCACCGTTAATCGGGACCTATCTGGCCAAGCTGGATTGAATAGCGGCCTTCTATGAGTTTAGGGAGTTCCCAACAGCGCGAACTTCACAGCTTCGCTGCCCCTGGAGATCTCCCTTTCGTTTTTCGACTTCGCTATTTCCCGTGCCCTTTCTGCATCCGGCGTCCACAACTGGGAAAGAAAACACCGACTCCGGTAGCAATTAAAGACCACTTTGCCCGACTTGCCCACGTCGTGGAGCGTCCGGTTCGCTTGCACTTTGGCCACGATAATGCCGCTGGACGCACGTAGCATTACCAGCTCGCGCTGCGACCAGATAACGTATTCGCCTGCCGGCAACGTCTTGTTCGCGACCTCGAAGTCAAACGGCACATTCACCTTCAGGCCTCCTGCTTGGGCGTGAGTGGAAACCACCCCGCCCAACAAGCAAACGGCTATGGCAAAAAGTTTTGTTCTCATGGAAGTTCCCTCCTGTTTCGTTATCGAATCAGATTGCGAACCCTGCTGGCTGCAATCTTTGGCGGAGTTTGTCTTTCAAGCTGTGGCAGAACAATGGAGAGGCTGGGGTCCGGAAGGGGAACAACTCTGACTACCCAAGTCATTGAATTTAAAAGCTTATGTGGCACAAAATGACTTGCAAGAAGCCAGCTTTGGACCGCCCCTGAGTGTATACTTTCCGGCAAGCCTGGGATGTGACCCATGGAAGAACTCACCGCCGCCAGGAAGGTCGTTCGCTTCGGCCTCTTTGAGGTCGATCTCGAATCCCAGGAGCTTCGTAAGTCCGGCATCAAAATCAAAATTCAGGATCAACCCTTCCAGATCCTGGCCCTGCTGCTCGAGCGTCCTGGTCAGATCGTTACCCGCGAAGAAATTCAAAAGCGCTTGTGGGCCGGCGACACGTTCGTTGACTTTGACCTCGGACTGAATAGTGCGATTAAAAAACTCCGGCAGGCGCTGAACGACAATTCGGAGAATCCCCGGTTTGTCGAGACCCTCTACCGCCGCGGTTATCGGTTCGTCTTTCCAGTGACGACGGATGCTCCTAAACAGAAAGACGAGACAGTAACAAACCTAGGCGTCTTCGCGCGGCGCTGGAAATTCGTTGTCCTTGTGGTGGGCACCGTCGCGATTGCCATTGGGGCTCTGTTCTCGTTCGTGCACAAGACAAGGCCCCTCAGCGAAACTGGGACGATTCTCATCACAGATTTTGAAAACCGCACGGGTGACGCCGTCTTTGACGATACGCTACGGCAAGGACTTGCCGTCCAATTGGCGCAGTCGCCTTTCCTTAATGTTCTGTCCGACCGAAAGACACAGGATGCCCTGAAGCTAATGGGCCGGGTAGGAGAGCGGCTAACCCCGGAACTTGCACGCGACCTCTGTCAGCGCACCGGAAGCGAGGTGTACCTGAGTGGCGCGATCACGAGCCTAGACAGTCAGTTTGTCGTCAGTCTGAATGCCGTTAACTGCCAAACAGGGGAGTCTCTAGTACAAGAGCAGGTGCGGGCGACGAGTAAAGACGAAGTTCTGAGAGCTTTGGATCAAGGTGCCACCAAGCTACGCCAAAGACTGGGCGAATCTCTCAGTTCTGTCCAGAAATTCGATGCGCCGCTGCCGGAAGTCACAACCTCATCCCTCGAAGCTCTGAAGGCATACGCCTTAGCAAAGAAGGCGTGGGCAGAAAAAGAGGACTCGGGCGCGGCGACTGGCCTACTCCTGCAAGCGATCGAACTCGATCCCGATTTTGCTCTGAGCTATGCGAGCTTGGGAACAATCCAACGGGCATCCGGATACCCGGGTTTGGCGCGCGAGTACACCAAAAAAGCTTTCGCACTTCGTGATCACGTTAGCGCCCGAGAGAAGCTTGCCATCTCTGCGGCCTATTATGGAGGCGTCACGGGAGAGTTGGGGGCGGCGCTTTCAAGCTGCCAACTGTGGGAGCAATTGTATCCGCGGGATGCCGAGGCCCGCCGCAGCGCTGGCTACGTATATGCCAGGTTGGGAAAACCCGAAAAGGCGCTTCTAAAGCTCCAGGAAAGTGTCGCTCTCGATCCGGACAATACCGAGGGAATTGCCGCTTTGATGGGAGCCTACGCAGGGGTAAATCGGTTTGTGGAGGCCAAAGCCGTTTATGACAAAGCGCTCAAAGATCATCTCGACAACGGCTCCATGCACCTGGGGCGCTTCTACATTGCGCATCTCGAGAACGACACCGCGGAAATGAACCGACAGCTTGAACGGTCGAAAATCAGACCTGACGAGGAGGACGGTTTCCTCTACCTCCAGTGCGTTATCGAAGCTCGTCGCGGACGGATGAAGACCGCAGGTGAATTTTGCCGCCGGGCCATGGAAGTTTCAGAGCGAGACGGCTCGACCGAAGAGGCCGCAGGTGCACCCGGTTGCCTCGCAGTGTGGCACGCGGATTTTGGCGAGCCAGGGCTTGGTCGACAGTCTGCTTCTACCGCATTGAGCCTCGCGCAAAGTCGCGAAGTGCAACTTAGGGCAGCGTTGGCATTCGCGCGCATTGGGGATTCCTCTAAGGCTCAGGCCCTGGCAGAGAAACTGCACGAGCAGTATCCGTCGGATACGCTCCTCAACCTCCTCTGGCTGCCCGTGATCCGTGCGGCGATAGAACTCAATCGGCACAACCCGTACGCGGCGATCGAGCTACTTCAGCCGGTGACCCCATACGATCTAGCGGCAGACGCGTTCGAAGAACTCTACGTTGTCTATCTTCGAGGGGAAGCCTTCAGGCTCGCCCATCGCGGGAGTGAGGCTGCGGAGGAGTTTCAGAAGATCCATGACAATCGAGGACTCTTGGCAATTTCGACGCTTGACACTCTGGCGCGGCTTGGCCTGGCTCGTGCGTATGCCTTGCAAGGTGATACTGCGACAGCCCGCGCCAAGTATCAGGACTTCCTTACCCTCTGGAAAGACGCCGACCCCGACATCCCCATCCTGAAACAAGCCAAGGCCGAATACGCGAAATTGCCTTAGTGCCTTCAAAATTCGGACGCGCAACTTGTCAATGCCTGGTACAGAAGCATAGAATGGCTCGGTTCATTAGCCCCTTTCTTTGGCATCAGGCTGGCTGTTCTCCTCGCCGTTATAAGTCTAAGCATAGGTTGTTCCATATACGTTCTATGGAAGTACACTATTCGTAGCTTTTCGTGTCACTATGTCTAACCTCGCCAAAAACAGCAAATCTATACTGTTGTTAACCACAACCGGTCTGGTTTCTGCCGTCGTCACAGTCCTGCTGTCACCGGGGACGGCGATCATACCCTTGCTGCCCAAAATTATTGCAGATGAACTAGGCATGGGTTTCGCCGGAAGCGTGTACGGTATTGCCATTGCTCTCTATTTCGTCAGCTTTGAGCGCATACGTTCTGTCTGGAGAGTTCTCCTGTTCATCATCGTTTCGACTTGCGCTTACTCTGGCGCGGTCTTCAGCGCATTTGCTCTCTTCCAAGTCTGGCCCTCGAAAACTGGTGCGAATATGAGTTCGCCAAAACTCGACATTCCTTTGCCAATCCCCTTCGTGGCAGGCCTTCTCGGAGCGTTTCTTGTGCTTTTCGCCGCACTTTACTTGTTCTATCAAAGGGTTTCCCAAATACGCGTCCTTAAGCTCGCTTTCTCCGGGTCCTTCCTGGGCGGTCTGTCCGGAGTTCTAGGCTGGGGCCTGGGTACTTTGTTGCCAGGCAACGACGAAATTTCGATTGTTTGTTCCTCCCTCACGTGGCAACCCGCCGTTAGCTTCACACTCGGCGTTCTTCTGGCCGCCGTGCGTCCCCCAGTGCATGTCCCGCAAACTCCCAACCTTCTCGGAATTGCTTGGCCTCGCGCTGTCGACTCCTTTTCCCCGTCCTCCGCTCCACAGCCCTCACAAACTCCCCGAAGCGCAGGCTTTCCGATCATCGCCGTTGTCTTTTTCCTGGTAATCGCCAGCTTCGTGGCTTGGCGTGCTTCTGAGGTGCTTCATGCTCAGAGGTTTGCTCGTGAATATCAAAAATGTGTCGCCACCATGCCATCCATGAATGACTTGCCCGTAGTCCATCCCATTACTCCTGAGCAGGCACTCATCCTCCATCCAATCGGTGTTGTTAGCCCCAAACAACCTTATGACCAATCCGCTATCGGTTCGCTGGGGCCGGTTCCCTCGCCTTCCGCTCCCGGAGTTTCAGTGCTCTACGCCAAACCGGAAGAAACCGAGTTGCGGCGCGACTCACTCATGATGTTTGCGACCGTTCAGCAGTACCCCAACGAGGCTTGGGCGAATTACTATGCGTCGCGGCCCTGTGCCGTGCAAGCACGCCTGAACAGAATAAGCAAACTCGGCTATTCCCTGACAGTCGACAATTCCACCTATGACAGCGTCAGTCGCCGACGCATCTTCATCTGGAATAGCGTGGACTATCTCATCACAATTCGTTTCGATAATCCTGGACCGGCAGAAGACTCCGTCGAAGACACCTTCCTGAAGCCGTATCTCGAGAAATACCCGAGTACCATGTGACGCGCCGGTGCGTTGCAGGCCTTCCCCACTTCTGCTTTCTATTTTCGCTTCCCCCCTCCGACCGCAAATCCAGATTCGGAGATTCGGAGCAAGAAGCAGCCCAAGAAAATCACCTGAATATCCTTCGTGGTTGCGAGAGTCCTGGTAAGCCGGGTTACCGGTAAAGTGGCTCACAGTACTTCCCTGGTTCCAAAGTCCGTCATCGCGAGAAAAATTCCAAATTTTCCAAAATTTCACAGCCGACAAACTCACAGAAACTTTACACGCCCGGAAAAGAGGCCTCCCCACCCCTCGCAGGCAGGCGCAAGGCGTGAGCGCCCATTGAAAAAGCTGCACCCAATCCTGCACCCAAGTGGATTCTCAGGCCTACGTTGGAAAATTCATGCGGCGCATGAGGTCCTGAAACCGCGGGTCGGAACGCAAATCATCCAAACAGGGATCGACCTTGAGCAAAACCATCCACTCGGCACGCTGCTGGTACGCAGTTTCCAGCCAACCGAAAGCTTCGTCCATCTGGCCCAGTGTCGCGTAGATCCTGCCTACTACGTAGGGCGTTACATAGCGCTGCTTCGACAGCTCTTGCAACTGCTCCAAGACCTTGGGTGCTTCGTCTCTCCGCCCAGCCGCTGCATAAGCCTCTCCGAGCAGACCAATCGGGGACGAGCCCGGCCAAAACTCACACGCTTTTCGCAAAGAGGCGATGGCCGGTTCATGCAGCGACTTGAGCGAATACGACCACCCCAGGCCAGCGTGTGCCACACCAGAGTCTGGGTCCAGCCCAAGCGTTTTGTGAAACTGTTCGATGGCCTGATCATAGCGGCGACCGTATAGGTAGACCCATCCTACGAATGCATTGACGCTGCTGGAGAGCGGATCCAGACGGAGGGCTCGATGCACTTCCGTGTAGGCCTCCTCGTAATGTCCCATCAATGCGAGATAGAAACCGTACTGCTGATGCGTGGAGGCATACCGCGGATTAAGCTCAATGGCCCGCTCGAATTCCTTCATAGCCGTAGTGAAATCGTAGTTATAAATGGTGGCATAGGCCAGCGCACTGTGCGCTTCAGCCAAGCCGGGGTCCATTTCGACTGCTCTTTGTGCCAGTTGCCTAGCCTTGACGCTACCCTGACCCGCCGGCACAAGCCCATAGGCGCTAAGAGCGGTGAGGCAATCGGCCAGACCTGAATAAGCGGCAGCATAGTCCGGGTCCTTGGCGATCGCTTGCTCAAAGTGCTGTGTGGCCTTTCCGATTTCTGCGGGGCGCCGGTACCAATAGTAGCGGCCCTTTAGATACGCCTCGTAGGCTTGCGGGTCGACAGACTGGACACGCGCAAAGTGAGCGTGGTCGTGAGGAGTCAGTTTGACCTGAACTTCCCGCGCAATGGCCTGGGCTACCTCTGAATGAAGTGCAAGAATATCGCGCAGGTCGCGGTCATAGCTCTCAGCCCAGAGGTGCGTGTCCGTTTTGGCGTCGAGCAACTGCGCAGAGATGCGCACACGATCACCGGACCGCAGCACGGTTCCTTCGATGATTCCGTCCACGCGGAGTTCCTCGGCGATCTCGCGGAGCGGCCGATGGGCGCCCTTGTACTGCATGACTGAAGTTCTGGAAGTCACGCGCAGGGCGCCGATCTTCGCCAGGCTGGTAATCAACGCTTCGGTCATGCCTTCGGCGAAGTACTCCTGCTCGGGATCGTCGGAAAGATTGTCTAAGGGCAGGACGGCGAGCGACTCTATGCGGACCTGGCTGGCCGCAAGAGTTCCGATAAAGCGATAACCACGATTGGCAACGGTTTCGATATAGCGCGGTTTCTCGGCCGAGTCACTCAGAGCCACGCGCAACCGCTTAATGGCGTTGTTTATGCCATGGTCGAAGTCAACAAACGTATCAGAAGGCCAGATCTTCTGGCGCAGTTCTTCTCGCGTAACCACCTGACCAGGTCGCTCTAGGAGAATCTCGAGTATTTGGAAGGGTTGTTCCTGCAGCTTGACCAGGGCACCCTGCTTGCGCAGTTCCGCCGCACGCATGTTCAGCTCATAGACATCGAACCGAACAGTTCCCTTTTTCGATGGGTAAGCCTCTTCCATTTGAGGATAGCGGTCTTCAGAACTTGGCCAGTCTAACACCCTTCGGACAAGTCGGCGTTTTCCTCGCTTAGCCGTTTCCCGGAATACCCAAAGGAGAGTCACTGGAGATTTGCGCGGGATTGACGATCCCCAGTAATTGAAGCACAGATAGCAGCACCATTGCGGCCTGCCGCACAAAAGGCGGGTCGCGAGTTCGTGGGAAAGAAAAATGCACCGGAGCTTCGCGTCCGGAAAAGCAAGAAGGAGGACACCATGACAAGGAATCGCGCAATTTTGATTCTAGTGTTTGTTTTGGGCACAGCTTGCTCAGCTGGTGCTGAAGAGGACTCTGTCGTGATGACCGAGCAAGGACAAGTCGTGGGGACCGTGACGCCTACGCTTCGCAAGTTCCTCGGTATTCCGTACGCGGCCGCCCCCGTGGGAGACCTTCGTTGGGTGCCGGCTCAACCTCACGCTCCCTGGGACATGCCGTTAGACGCTACTCAGTTCCGCAACCATTGCCCTCAGGTTGCATCCGTTTTTGGCGTAGCAAGCTTGAGCGAGGACTGTCTCTTCTTAAACATCTTCACGCCCAACGAAGAGGAGAATGGCCGCCACGGCTCTCCCGTAATGGTATGGATCCACGGCGGTGCACTAACGGTTGGGGAGAGCGACGACTACATTCCCACAAAGCTGGTGCAGCAAGGTCACGTTGTTGTCGTCACAATTAATTATCGGCTTGGTGGGTTGGGATTTCTTGCCCATCCAGCATTGAGCGCAGAATTGCCTGACCACATCTCGGGCAACTACGGCCTTATGGACCAGCAGTTCGCGCTGAAATGGGTGCAGCGGAACATCGCGGCATTCGGCGGAGACCCGAGAAATGTAACTATATTCGGCCAGTCGGGCGGCGGGCTCAGCGTCCTTTCCAACTTAGCATCTCCAGTGGCAGCAGGATTGTTCCATCGGGCAATCGTCCAGAGCGGAGCGTACGAGCTTAGTTTGCCCACACTGGCAGATGAGGAATCGCATGGCCTGGCCTTCGCGGTTAGCGTTGGTTGCAAAGACCAAAGCACGCAGTGTTTGCGATCGAAATCTGTAAAAAAGATCCTGGCAAACTGGGGTCTCTTCGACAGCAATCCCAACATGGACGGCAAGGTGCTTCCGCAATCGCTGGATGCAGCGTTCGCCACTGGTCAGTTCAGCCATGTGCCGGTGATGCAGGGGACGAATCACGACGAATGGAGGTTTTTCGTGGCGCTGGACGAGCTGTCCGGAGCGCCAATCACCGCAGCAGAGTATCCATCCGCCGTCGTGGATCTGCTGGGCCCCGACGCAGCGTCGCAGGTCTTGGCGGAATACCCGCTTCAAAACTTCGACAGCCCCGCACTGGCAGTGGGCGCTCTGGGTACCGACTCCATTTTCGCTTGCCCTGCCCGTGCGGTCGACCGGGTGCTCTCAACTCAGGTGCCAACATTCGCCTACGAATTCAACGACAGCAATGCTCCGGAGCTGTTTTTGCCTCCAGTCACCTTTCCTTACGGTGCCACTCACGCGTCCGAGCTTTTGTACGTCCTTCAGCTGACACGTCCCGGCGAGCTGGACCCCCAGCAACAGATTCTCTCGGATAACATGATTCGCTATTGGGTGCAGTTTGCCAGATCAGGGAACCCCAACGGGCAGGGCCTTCCCTTCTGGGCTCGCTACGACAATGCAGTGGACAAATTCCAGTCCCTGGTGCCGCCGCCGCCTATGGCCGAGTTTGGGTTTGCTGCAGATCACAAATGTGATTTCTGGGCAGCGCTCTTTGCTGCTCGTGCCGGCAACAAATAGAGAACGGACGCTGATATAACCGCCTCGTTTTGAGTGCCTCGCGTACTATCACGTAAATAGTACCCATTTCTCTGACAACTGCTCCTCTGGAGGGCAAAAACGCCGGGGCGTCGCAGGGGTGTCCTAGCGCGCCAAAACGCAGATTGTGTAATGTGAAATTGTAGTGTGGTCATGGGAGGCCATGTTTGTGACAACGAAGAACACCGATGAACGTTTGGCGGATCGACTGGCGGTGAATGCATCTGAAGCAGCGCGTCTGCTCGGTGTATGCCGCACAACGGTTCGCGTGAATATCAAGAACGGAAAAATCCGAACTGCAAGAGTTGGCTGGCGCCGGCTTATTCCGGTCTGTTCGCTCCACGAATTTCTCACGGAATCTTCCGCGAAGTAAATTGCCCCCGTACTCATGCAACAACCTCGAAAATCCACTCCTCAGGAAGCCTCAATGCCTCCATCCCTCCGTGTCTCAGAAAAAGTTCAACTCAAAACCTTTCGCTGCCACGTCTGCGGAACTGCCGATGAATTTCCCGCCGATAGCACACGTGAAGATGTTGCTCGCGGGTGCGGCGTCTGCTACATCCACGCGTGGCACCGTGACGACAGAGTGAGTCCGTTTTGCGCAATGTGCGCGGCGTGACGATTTAAGGCGAGGCTGCGCGCGATTCGGATTCTTATCACCAGTTGGCGAAACCTGCTGTGAAACAGGAGCAAAACATGAATCGTGAATTTAGAACCCGAAGGTTGCATTTCGCCGCGTATGCGATTGCAGCAAGCGTGCTTCCGTTTGTGCGATGCGAATTGAATGGACGCGGCGTCGATTTTGTTTTCGAGGATGAGGACGGAGTCGGGCATGAAGCCGAATGGGCCTTTGACGCTGGCGCGCCGTGTCCGGCAGTTCAGTTGTTTTCGGCCGTGACGTTTTTGAGAAGAAAGATGGATCTTGCGAAGCAAACAGAAACAGGAGAGAAGTATGTCGAATCCAGCCCCCCAGTTAATTCCCCCGCAGTTACTAATCCCACCTCACAAGCCCCGGTTGCGCTTGCAGCACCGCACACCTTCGAGAATTGGAAGGATGCACTGGCGGCCTTCAATCGCAGGTTTGCATACATTAAAACACTTGACGCGGTGGTCCGTCTCGATAATCTACAAATGTTCACGCCCGATAAATTTGTCAGGTGCCAATACGGCAACTGGACTTTTAAGTCTGAGAAAAAAGTTGAAGGAGTCGAGGACAAGAAAGAAGTCCAGTATCTCCCTGCTGCTCGAAGATGGCTTTTCAGCAAGGACCGCAACGAATTCGACGGGATGACCTATGCGCCTGGAAAACCCGCGTCTATCTGCAACGGGCTTTACAAAGAGTTGAATCGCTGGCGGCAGCCGGATATGAAAGCCGCTAAGGGTGATATTGGTCCCTGGAATGAGCTGCTTGACTTCATGTTCCCGGATGCAGCGGAGCAGCGAATGTACTTTGAGCAATGGCTGGCCTATCCGCTGCAACACCCCGGTACAAAGCTGAAGACTGCGGTCGTGCTTTATAGTCGCCGGCAGGGTGTCGGCAAAAATATTATGGTCGAGGCTGTCGAAAAGATTTACGGCAGCAACGCAGTTGAGATTGGAGAGAGCCAATTATACGGTTCGTTCAACTTTTGGCAGAAGGACAAGCAGTTCGTTGTTGGGGATGAAGTACAAGGAGGAGGGGACAAGAGAAAGGTAATCGAGCGGCTGAAGATTCTTATCACTTCGCCCACGCTTGAGATCAACGAGAAATACATGCCGCAGTTTTCCATTCCCAATCTGGCAAATTTCATTTTCCTCACGAACAACCCGGATCCCTTTTACGTGGCCGATGGGGATAGGCGGTTCTGGGCGTGGGAGATTCCCCAGCAGGAAGCCCTGCCGGATTCGTTCTACAGAAGATTCCACGACTGGAAGGAATCAGGTGCGGGTATTGCCGCCTTGTACTGGCATCTCCTGCACGTGGATGTGGCGAGCTTCAATCCCGATGCAAAAGCACCAGTGACTCAGAACGCACAGGTA
>Ga0126381_100008620_pt1 | contig 11410 bp, 9 predicted proteins | sample PanSoiMetPlot_28_FD_96465 | JGI IMG/M metagenome (GOLD analysis project Ga0126381, IMG submission 96465) | Tropical forest soil microbial communities from Panama - MetaG Plot_28 | ecosystem: Environmental > Terrestrial > Soil > Tropical forest > Bulk soil | place: Panama | collected 2016-02-17 | reverse complement strand
TCAAACGCGCGATTGTTCTCTTTCCAGAACAGGTAATCGCGAATACTCAAGGTGCCGAACGCGAAGTCCCGCGGGAAGTAGCGCATGTATACGACGGCCACACGGTCAGCCGCGGCATAAGGCAGCGGCCGCAAGAGGATGCCATAGGCCACGCTGAACATCGCGGTATTGGCGCCGATGCCCAGGGCCAGCGCGAGTATGGCGACCGCAGTAAAAGACGGGCTCTTTCTCAAAGTGCGAAGGCCGTAGTGCGCATCGCGCCAGAGTTGTTCCAGGCTCTGCGCTGCACGTACATCCCGGACTTCTTCTTTGACCTGCTCCAGGCCGCCCATCTCGATCAGAGCGGCGCGGCGGGCTTCCGCTGCGCTCATGCCGGCGGCGCGCTTCTCTTCCGTCAACTGGTCAAGATAAGCGCGCAGTTCGTTGTCGAGGTCCCGTTCCACGCGCGCCCGTCCGAACAGATTCCGGAAAAGACTGGCAAGATAGCTGGTGAACTGCACGGCGGCCTCGTTCAGTTAGTTTCGAGCGCGCGGGTCATGGCCAGCGCGATGGTTTCCCATTGCCGCGTTTCGGCTTGCAACTGCCGGCGGCCGGAGGCCGTGATCCGGTAGAACTTGGCACGGCGATGATTGTTCGAGTCGCCCCAGCAGGAGCGCAGCCAGCCGGCTTCTTCCATCCGGTGCAGCGCCGGAAAGAGCGAGCCGGGCTTTACTTGAAAAGTTCCGTTGGTCATTTGCGCGATGCGGTTGGAGATTGCCAGACCGTGCATTTCCGTCAAGGCCACTGCTTTCAGGATCAGCAAGTCCAGGGTCCCCTGCAAGAGATTCGTGGCGGACATATAGAATGTCTGTAGGACGGAAAGAAGGCCGAAAAGTTAGTCGTGCCGGCCACAGTATGGCCGGGACCGGGCGACCCGATACGGCAACTAAACGACTTAGTCGTTAAGAGTGAGGTTTGCCGGCCATACTGTGGCCGGGCGAGGGGCTGAACCCTGTCCCGCCGGTCGCAACCCGCTTGTGCGCTCGTTGGTGGGACAGGCGGTTTCGCCTGTCCGATCAGGCCTTTGCCGCAAGAATTCTTCTTGCGTTTCCTTCGAACAGCAGGCCCTTCCTGGCTTCGGGCAAGCCGGACTCCTGGACCTTCAGCAGCGCGGCCTCAAAATAAAACAGCGGGAAATTCGAGCCGAACAAAACGCGCTCGGGAGGAACTTGCTCCACCAGCCGCGCGACTCCTTCAATCCCTTCCAGCATGGCAAAGTCGAAATACAGCTCCCCGGCATCGGCCAGCGGTCTGATCTGCTGCACCCGAAGCGCCGGCCACCAGCTGAGGAGCATCAACCGGGCGGCACGTTGGTTCTTCATGACCGCGACCAGCGCTGAAAGATCCACCGGCGGCACTCGCATGAGTGGGTGCTGAGTCCTTATGTCTTCCATCGAAACCACCAATTGCACCATCAGTCCATTCGCCGATGCCACCTGCAATACCTCCGCGAAGACCGGATCTTTCAGTTCGTATCCGTGATAGTTGGGGTGCAGCCGTATGCCCGGCATCCGGTAATCCTTGGCGCAGCGCCGAACATCCTCCTGCCAGTCCGGAAGCTTCGGATTAATTGACCCGAACGGAACCAGGAAATCTTTGCCATGCGTAACGCAGTCCGCCGCCAGCCGGGCGTTCACCCCGCCAATATCCTTGTGCAGAACCCCGTCGAAACTTCCTGCCCAAGCTTGCACGACGTTGACTTTGCGCAAGCGCGTCACCAGGTCCGGAGTCTCATCGCCCGGCAGGCGGCGAAACGGCCAGCGCGAGAGATTGACATTCGTGTCGATAATCACGCCTGGTATCCTTTGGCTCGCAAAGCGGGAGCGAACAACCTGCGCAGATTCCCGCCCAATACCAGCTCTTTGGCGGAATCCGGAATATCCGCTCCCATCACCTTCGCGAGCTGCGAGGCGAAGCTGCGGCCGCCCACATCGCTGCCGTACACCACTCGCTCGGGACCGAGTTCCCGAACCGCCATCTCCACCACGCCGGCGGTGGGATCGAATCCGGCCACTCCGGCACAGATGTTTTTGGTAGTTCGGATGATGCGAATCCCGCGTTCCCAATCGCCTCCCGTGTGCGCACAGATGAAATTGGCATCGGGATGCCGGTGTGCGAGTTCCACCAAATCATAGGGCGTGGATTCGCCCGGCAAATTGCCGTCCAGTTTCAGCCACGTGTGCTGCAGGATGGGCGCCTTCGTGGAGATCGCCCGCTCCACAATCGGATCCAGTTCCGGCGCGTTGCATCGCATGTCCGCTTCCAACTCTCCCACTCCGACCATGGGCCCGTCGCGCACGCAACGGTCGAACTCCCGCAGGCTGAATTCCAGGAAGCTGGGGCTCAGATAAACCGAGCCGTAAGCCCGTTCGGGAAAACGCCGCACGGCGCGCATCACCCGGTCGTTTTCCTCGCGGAGCTGCTCTGGGGTCGGATGCAGGTCGGCCGAGTAGCCTTGCGACAAGATGATCCGTTCAATGCCCAAACGATCGGCGCACCGGATTAGCACCTCCATCCGTGCTTCCGGTGTGTCGCCCGGCGCCGAGTGGAGGTGAGAATGCGCGTCCCAAATTCTAAATCGCCCACCGGACGTCTGAGCCGCGGATAATCGCGGATCGTTGCTGAGAAGCGCGGATGCACCGGCTGCCATCAGCGAACCGGCAGCCCTCCGGCGAGTCATCATGAATGTAGTGTGCCACGCCCGGCGCGTGCGAGTGCGGAGGTGTATGCTTTGGGGAGCAAGAGGCATCGCATGCAACCAGGAACCAGCCGAAGACAATTTCTGAAAGCGGCAGCCGCCGCATCTCTGCCGCTGCCGGCGATTGCCGCCGCGGAAGCCGTCGGTCCAATGAAGATCACCAAGCTCGAGGCGGTCCGCTTCCGGTCCGACTTGTCCATCCAGGGCATTGCCCCGAACTGGATGTGGGTGCGGGTGCACACCGACAAAGGCCTGGTTGGAATCGGCGAGTCGTATCCGGGATACGACGCTCACCGCGGCGCCCTTAAGGAACTGGCGCCGGTCATCCTGGGCAAGGATGCCACGAAAATCGATCGCCTCTGGCAGGACATGTTCTATCGGATCTCCTACCAGCCCTGGGGCGGCGCCGATTTTCGCATGCTCACCGCCATCAACATCGCGCAGTGGGACCTTCTCGGCAAAGCCTCCGGCCTTCCCGTCTATAAACTGCTCGGCGGCAAGGCGCAGGAAAAGCTGATGGTCTACAACACCATGAATGGCTGGCCCATCAACGGCATGCGCGAGCATACCGAACCCGAGAAGCTGACCGAATTTCTGCTCAAGCGCGGGATTCGCGGAATCAAAATCTATCCCTACGATCGCGGCCCGGTCAATGCGCTGGCCCAGCATGGCGGAACGTTCATCACACAGTCGGAGTTGAAGCGGTCGCTCGACCCGGTCCAGCGGATGCGAAAGGCCGCGGGCGACGAGATCGAAATCGCCCTTGATCTCAGTAGCCGCTGGAATCTTCCGTGTTCGCTGCAGATCGCGCATTCGTTGGAGCCGTACGGCATCATGTGGCTGGAAGATCCCATGTTGGCCGACAACCTCTCTGCCTACGCCTCGCTGGCCCGCGAAACTTCCATCCCCATCTGTATCAGCGAGAGGCTCGCGACCCGCTACCGCTTCCGCGAGATGTTCGAACAGCACGCGGTGGATGTCGTTATGTACGACGTGACCTGGTGCGGCGGAATCTCCGAAGCGCGCAAAATTTCGGATATGGCCGATACCTACAAGATCCCCACCGCGCCGCACACCGGCGGCGGGCCGATCCTCTGGTATTCTTCGATTCATACGGCAACTTCGCTCATCAACTTCTACATCATCGAGAGCGTCTACCACCTCTACAACGACGTGTATCCGCATTTTCTGAAGAATGTTCCTGTGCCGGTGGAGGGTTATGTCACGGCGCCGGAAACACCCGGACTGGGAATCGAGATTCGGGAGGAGGCCTTCCGCAACGGCGACGCCGTGATCGAAACCGTGGCCGAACTCTAAACAGTTGCCACGCATTCCCGATTGCTATTTAATGGACTGGTTATGAAACGACGAGAATGGTTGGGCGGATCAGTGGCAGGTGGTTTGGCGTTGGGAGGCATGGCGGCGTTCGCGCAAACGCCGGGCCGTCCGCGTTCCGATCTGCCCGCGAAATTCGCACCCAGTGCTTTCGCGGTGCCGAGCACGAAATATAGCCCGTTTACCACACCGGATTACTACACGTACGCGGACGACCTTGTCGTAGAAAGGAATCGGCCCGGCAAGCCGCACGCCGGCAAGGTGCTGGCGGCGATTCAAGCCCATTCGGACGACATCCCCCTGTTTGCCGCGGGCACTGTGGCCAAGCTCATCGATGAAGGCTATACCGCGTACCTCATTCGCCTCTCCAATGATGAGGCCGCCGGGCGCACTCTTGGCTACGGCGTGGTGCAGAACGAACTCGACAATCAGAACGCCGCCAAGGCCCTGGGATGCAAGAAGGCTTACTCGTTCTACTACCGCAATCACCGCATGGACGATTGCGCCATGATCGAGATCCGCTCGCGCCTGATCTTTCTCTTCCGCATGCTGCAGGTGAATACGGTTGTCTGCATGGACCCGTACAACCACTACGACGAAAACCCGGACCACATCATCGCCGGCAAAGCGGTGGAAGGCGCCTGCTGGATGTCGGGCAGCGCCCGGGACTACGCCGAGCATTACAAAGCCGGTCTCAAGCCGGCCCGCATCCGCGAGAAATACTACTTTGCCCGCTCGCCCCAAGGCCACAACCTGGTGAACCGCGTGGTGGATATCAGCACCTATATCGATACCAAGGTGCGCGTCAATATGGCGAATAAAGGAAAGGGCCCGGCGGGGAGCGCCGGCGCACGGTTGCGCCAGGAATTGCTGCAACAGGGCAAGAAATTGCCGCTGCTGGGCGAGGACGACGAGGCCGCAAATTTCCAGTACGTGAAGTTTTTCCTGATGGCGGATCATCACCTTTTCGGCCAGCAGTTCGGTTGCGAGTATGCCGAAGCCTTCCGCTATATCGGCACCGAGCCGAACTACGTGGACAACATTCGCAAATACGCCGCCGAGCACGCGGTCCCGGCATAGAGGCTTTCATGCAGAATAACAACGTCAACATCACGGTAGTCCGAAAGCAGACCGGCCAGCCTCATGCGGGTAAAGTTTTCGCAGCCGTTCATGCGCACCAGAGCGATGTCCCGCATTATGCCGCTGGCTTGTGCGCGCGGTTGATGGCGGAAGGCTACACTGGTTATCTCATCCGCACCACAAACGATGAAAAAAGCGGCCGCGGATCGATCGCCGAGAACATCCTCAGCAACGAGCAGGAACAACTGAAGATGGCCGGGGTGCTCGGCTTCAAGGATGTCTTCGATCTCTATTACCGGAGCCATTTCATGGATGCCATCGCCGCCGTGGAGATCCAATCCCGCCTGGTTCTGCTGTTTCGCATGCTGAAAGTTGACACCGTGATCACGTATAACCCCGCGGCGCAGGGCGATGATGATTCGGATCGCGTGGTCACGGCGCACGCCGCGCAGGAGGCGGCCTGGATGGCCGGCCAGGATCACGATTTTCCCGAGCACTTCGAGGCCGGGTTCCAGCCGCATGACGTGCTGGAACGGTATTTTCTGTGCGCTCAACCCGGACAGCCGTTCAATCGCGTCGTGGACATCAGCGCGCACATCGATCGAAAGGTCGACGCCCTCGCTCAATGCAAGTCGCAGGGCGGCGGCAATGGCGGGTCGCTACTGCGCGCCCGTTTGGAGCGCGAACAGAAGCGGCTCCCCATTCTGGGCGACAACGATCAGACGGCCGATCGGGAATACATACGCCAGTTTCTGCTCGATGACAGCCGCGAGGCCGGCAAGCCCTACACTCTCGCCTATGCCGAACGTTTCTACTACGTGGATCAGCGGCAGCCATCCCGATCCAAGGTGGACGATTATGTCGAGAAGCATGCCGTCCGCCTGTAGCCAACGCTCTACGGCACGCTATTTTCTGCTCGCCGTTCTGCTAAGCCCGCCCCTGGGGTTCGGGCAAAGCGCGAACACCGCCGGTTCTGAATCCTTCGCGGCGCGATGCGCCGGCTGCCATGGAGCGGACGCGCGCGGCACCGACCGGGGACCCGGCCTTGCCTTCAACCGGCGCCTGCGCGCCAAATCCATCCTCGATTTGCGAGCGTTGATTCGAAAAGGAGTGCCGGCTTCCGGAATGCCCGCCTTCGATTTGCCGGCCGCCGAGTTGGACGCGCTGGCGGCCCTAGTCCAATCGCTGAACGCGCCTGGCGCGGAAGGGCCGTTACCCGGAGACATCAAGACAGGAGAGCAATTCTTTTTCGGCAAAGGCCAATGCGCATCCTGTCACATGGTGCAGGGGCGCGGAGCGGCAATCGGCCCCGATCTGTCCGATGCCGGCGCCCGATTGACCGTCGAAGAGATCCGCGAATCGTTACTCCAACCTGGTAAGCGCGCCGCGGCTGGGTACGAACTCGTCACCGTGCACCTCCGCGATGACCGTAGCCTGCGTGGCTTTGTGCGCAGCCGGAGCAATTTTGACCTGCACTTGCAGGATCTCGCGGGTACTATTCACGCCATCGACAAGAATCAGGTGGACCGCATCGAGGCGGAATCCGGCTCGGCCATGCCTCCCCTTCATGCGAGCCCGGACGAATTGGCCAACTTGCTGGCATACCTCGCCCGTCTGAAGGGAGCTCAACCTGGGATACCGGCGTCGCCTCAGACCCGCCCAGCGGGTGGTATCGAGTTCTCCAGGATCGTGGAGGCGCGTCCGGGTGACTGGCTGACCTATGACGGAAACCTGAGCGGCAATCGATACAGCCAACTGGCTCAAATCAGCCGGTCTAATGTCCGTGGGCTCGTGCCCAAATGGATCTTCTCCGTCCCTCTCTGGTCGCAGTTCCTGCCCGACACTCCCTACTATCACGAAAACATGAAGTATTTCGGCCTGGAGGTGACCCCGCTGGCCGCCGATGGCGTGATGTACATCACCGGGCCTCAATCGGTGTACGCGCTCGATGCGCTCACCGGCCGCCCGATCTGGCAGTATGGGCGTCCGCGAACCCCGGGAATCGTGAGCGATGCGTCCCTGGGCACGAACCGCGGTGTCGCCATTTTGGGCGACAAGATTTTCCGCGTGACGGACAACGCGCACCTGATTGCCTTGAACCGCACGACGGGCAGCCTGGTGTGGGAAGTCGTGATGCCGGATGAACCCCAACGCTACGGTTCGACGGTCGCCCCGCTCATTGTCAATGACTTGGTGGTGGCCGGCGTTTCCGGCGGAGATTGGGGAATTCGCGGCTTTCTCGCCGCTTACAAAGCCGCTACCGGCGAGCGCGCCTGGCGTTTCTGGACCGTACCGCGCAATGGCGAGCCGGGCTCGGAAACCTGGCAGAGTAAGGATCCCGAGTTCGGAGGCGGCTCGACCTGGCTGACCGGCACCTACGATCCCGAGACCAGGACTCTCTACTGGCCCACCGCCACTCCCTATCCGAATACCGACGATCGCGACCGGCCGGGCGACAACCTTTTCACGGAATGCGTGCTGGCCCTCGACCCCGATACCGGGAAGCTGAAGTGGCATTACCAGTTCACACCTCACGATGTCCACGTTTGGGACGCCACCGAGCCGCCGGTCCTGGTCAATGCACGCTATCACGGCGAGGACCGAAAGCTGCTGGTGCAGGCCAATCGCAACGGCTTTTTCTACGTCCTGGATCGCAGGAATGGTAAGGTCCTGCTGGCGAAGAAATTCGTCGAGCAGGTGACGTGGGCCAGCGGAATCGGCCCCGACGGCCGTCCGCAGCTTCTGCCGCCCGGCGAACTGGTCTGTCCCGAAGACGCCACCAACTGGGCCGCAACCGCTTATAGTCCGGTCACGCGCCTGTTTTACTTCATGGCGCTGGAGAAGTGCACGGTTCGGCGATTACCCGGCAAGTGGAACCAGGAGCATCCAGCGGAGAAGCCCGGCAAAAAATATCTGCGCGCGCTCGATATTGAGAACGGGAGGGTGGTCTGGGAGATTCCCCAAATCGGGCCCACGGACGGCAAACGATGGGCTGGCGTTTTGGCGACTGCGGGCGGACTCGTCTTTTATGGAGACCCGAACGGAGATTTTGTGGCAGTCGACGAACGCGACGGAAAGGACCTCTGGCATTTCCCGACGAACGAAATCATCAAGTCGTCGCCGATGACGTACACGGTCAACGGCAAACAGTTCGTGGCCATCGGGGCCGGGGCGAGTATTGTGGCGTTTGGCTTACCTTGAGGAAGTGCGCGCAAAGTTCCGGCGTTCGCGGCCAGTGACGTATCCTGGATAAAGAGGGGTCGGTCAATGGACATCCGAGCAGAAATCGTTGCGCGAGTCGATAAACTTTCCCGTGAGAAGCAAGAAGAGGTTCTGCGATTCGTGTCATCTTTGGCCCTCGCGGGTCCGAAGGCGCAAGGCGGAGCGGGCTTGCGCCGATTCTCGGGATTGATCGACCACTCATCCGCGCGCGAGATGAGCCAGGCGATCGAAGAGGCATGTGAGCGGGTAGATGCCAACGAGTGGTAAATTCCTGCTGGACACCAACATCGTCATCGCCCTATTCGAGGGCGAGGAGCGAGTGTTATCTAGCCTCGACGCAGCGTCGGAAGTGTTCATTCCCGCAACCGTAATGGGGGAGCTGTTTTTCGGAGCGGCAAAATCCGGCCGCTCGGGCGACAACACGGTCAAATTGGAGCGGTTTGCAACAGAGGCATCCATTCTTCCGATCGATCTGGACGTGGCGCGCGAATATGGCCGCCTCAGGCATGGCCTTCGAGCGATAGGGGCGGCCAATTCCCGAAAACGACATCTGGATTGCCGCCACGGCGACTCATCATGGACTCGTCCTTGTCACTCGCGACCGGCACTTCCGCGAAGTTGACGGCTTAATGGTCGCAATGTGGTGCGCAAAATCTTCGCCGCGGTGGCCATCTCGGGTCGAGCAGGAGTACCAGCGTTCAACGCGCTCCCGACGACATTCAGTTTGTTTTAGGTCCCGCCCCCTTTACCGTCCTTCCCGCGCCCGCCGTTCGTACACCGACTTGGCCTGCTCGAAAGCTGCAAGGGAAGACTTCTTATCCTCGCCACTGGCGAATCGCGCCTCCGTTTTCAGCCAGTCGATCGCGTGCTCCAGGTAGCCCACATAATATTGTGCGTCGTCCCAGCTCCGGATCGGCTTCCCGTCTGCCGTCACATAGACCGGTGACGTGTGGGCGAAGACGTTCTCCGGCCGCCGCGTTCCGTAAAGGCTGCTGAACAGTGTCCCTTCGCCGCGGTGGATTCCGCTGAAATTCACCGCGGGATACCGCCCGAGGTCCTCCATGGCGCGCGCTGCGATCCAGCAACTTCCGCGCAGCGGATGCTCCAGCCGGATCTGTGCAGTATGGCGCAGGCCGCCCGGTGACGCCGATGCGATCACATCTCCATTGCAGATGACTTCGAGTTTGTCGTACGGCAGTTGCGATTCCGCGCGCGCGAAAATCTCGAGTGCCCGCTGTTTGCTCGAAGACAGCGCGAGATTGGCGCCCGGCTCCTGCCCGTTCACCGTAAACGTCAGGATGGGATTGTTGCTCACGAAGGTGCGTCCCCGTTTCAGCGCGTCCACCCAGTTCTGGTAGCTGAACTCGCCGTCTACGTGGGCGTAGACGCGGTTCGCTCCCACGGTCACAAACGTGGTCATCTTATCCGTTCCTGCCGTGGCGGCCAGCCGGAAGCCGCAGTTCAGATACCGGTACCACATTCGCAGCCCGCTATTGGCGCCCATCTCCGGCACCTGTTTGCGCACGAATACCGGCAGCTCGCGCGGCTCCAGCACGCACAGAATCTCCAGGCCGTCCAGCTTCTCCAGGGCCACATCCAGCGGGCTCTCCAATGCAGGCATGCTTGGGAAATGCGCCCATGAGACGTAACCGCCCTGCGCGTGGACGCGGTCGCAGACCTGCGCATGCAGGGGGTACCCATAGGGCTGTTGAGTCGCCACGGGCTCGATCAGTTGTTTCAGGTTCAGCAGGCACATGTGGCCGAAGTGATCGCTGCGAAACTCCTGGCCCACGTAGATCAGGCTCCGGCCACTCGAATAAGCATTCAACTTGCCTTCGAACTCCGCCCGGTCCCGCGTGAAGTCGGAGGTCAGGATGTTGGCGACATTCAAATCTTCGGCGTCCATCTCGAGCCGGCACGTCTTGGGCGCGATGTGATGAATGTGGATATCGCCGCTATACCATCCCCGATCGGCGACAGACGACCAGCGGGACAGCGGAATCGTGAACGTGCCCTCGCGCGATGCCGCGGCCGTCAGTTCGCCGCCCGCGATGCCATACTCGTAACCCTTCAGGACCTGGTACTCGAGAGGCAGCCGCCGCGGGTCCACACGGAACTCGCCGTCTACATAGGAATAGCGCCGTCCCTGGAAGCGCACGTCTCCTTCCTGTGCGTCCTCGGCAAGCGCAGGCGCATGCCCGAGAGGCACCACTTCGTTCGAATACTGATCCACCAGGCGCACTCGCGCCGGAACCGGCCGGCCGGAGTCCCGGTCGATGACGCGACAGAGAATCGCCTGCCCGGATGCCGCGGTCTGCGCTTGGGCCGGTCTGGCAACCTGTGCGGCAGCCACCGCGCCGAGGAAGCCGCGGCGGGTGTAGGGCAAGTGCAAACCGGCTCGGTCGTTTGGCATGGCCACCAGCATATCGCTCCGTAGGGTAGGTCTCCAGACCTGCCCCCACAAACAACAAAGCCCTTAGACGACGCAGGCGCACGATTCCCGACCAAAGTTGGGTCGCCGGCGGTTTCCGTTGATCGCTCGCGGCTGCTTTCGTCCCAGAAGACTGAGTCAAAGAACACCTACTTTCGCCAGCCCATCTGGCGATGGGCAGTTTCAGGAAGTGGCTGAATTCGACGCTGGAGGCACTCGGCCATAGCGCCCACTCCCGCGAAGTCGAACGCCCCTGGAAGACGTCGCAGCGGAACGTGGGCCAAATGGCCGTGGGCTACCCTGCTGGGTCTCGTACGCGAACTTCCGAGAGCGGCCCATCAATTCAACACACGTTTGTGCAAGTAAGACGCATTCCTGCAAGAGAAGAGTGCTCGTGTCACTTTAATCTTGAAGACGAGGGCAGCATCGAACGGCGTTTTCTGCACGTTCTTCAGCCTTCTATAGGAGACCAGAAATGCAAACAACCCAAGACGTGATTGACGTGAAAACAACAGCAAATCGCTTCAGAGATCTTTTCGATCGACAGAAGGCGTACTTCAACACAAATGTTACGAAGTCGTATGAATGGCGGATCGATCAACTCG
>Ga0126381_100008619_pt1 | contig 11412 bp, 4 predicted proteins | sample PanSoiMetPlot_28_FD_96465 | JGI IMG/M metagenome (GOLD analysis project Ga0126381, IMG submission 96465) | Tropical forest soil microbial communities from Panama - MetaG Plot_28 | ecosystem: Environmental > Terrestrial > Soil > Tropical forest > Bulk soil | place: Panama | collected 2016-02-17 | reverse complement strand
TTGTCGCCGCTGGCGCCTTCAGCATAGGCGCGCACGTCGTCGGCGCCGGAAATAAACAACTGTTCGCTTGAATCGAGCACTTTATCGCTGATGTCCTTCTGTGCCGAAAGAGAAGTCTTGGCGGACAACGGTCCAAACAACTGCAACTCGGAACTATATTTGAAGTTCAGCTTTCCGTAGGTTCCATCGCTTCCGCTGAGCCTTCTCTGAATTGGATCGACAACTTCCAATTGGCCTGCTGCAACGCTGGCAGCAAGCACTGTATAAAACTTTCGGCCAAAAAGACTTCCGAATTTCAGCTCCTGCACAGTGGCTATTCCCAGGTTTGCGTTTCTCGGATTGTTAGTCTTCACCGCGCTGAGGTCGTCATGCAGCTCTTTGTGCTCTCCGCTCAGGATAAAGTCAACACTCTCGTCATGCCTGCGGCGAATCGGATAAGAAAACGTTCCTTCGAGTATCTTCGCCGCGCCTGTACCTCCCAACGCCCCGAAAGCGCCTCCCAGCGTATAAACAGTGCGCGAGTAGGTGACCGCCACTCGAAGCCCGTTATAGTTCAGCGGAATACTGTAGGATGCGCTTCCATTCTTCAGGCCGATGCTGTCAGTGGTCATGCCGCTGATGCTCAAGATGTCGCCGAGGCCAAATGGAGAATTGACATCGATCCCACCGTAAGCACGTTGGCGTCCGGTAAATTGCGATCCGTGATTGTCACCTACTAGATAACCATGGAAGCGGTGTGCCTCGTCGACTTTCACCATCAGGTCGGTCGTGCCGGAAAGTGTGCCAGGCTTGATGGAGACATTCGGGGTCGCGCCGCCCGGCATCTCCTTGAGCAACATCATCGCTCGTTCGAGGCTGCCTCGCGTTACGTCGGGAGAATTCGTTTTCATCTGCTCAAAGATGCGCCGCACGACATGCGGCCGCAGGTGCGAGCTGTTCCTCACTGTCACCTGGCCATAACTCCCTCGCCTCAAGCCGATCGTCAACACTCCTTCTTGCGCTGCTTGCTTCGGAATAAAGGCCCGGGCCACAAGATAGCCATGATCACGGTAGAACCGCGTCACCGACGTGGCGGCTTCGCTGATGTCGGCCATCGTCAATTCCTTGTTTGCGTAGGGAGCGAGAATCGGCGACAGCTTCTCTTGTTCGTCATCGTCGGCGCCGTCGACGGTAATGCTTTGTACAAAAATCTTCTCGTTCGCAGAAAGCACGAGCGGTTTGAGGGGCTCGGTGCCAACTTCCGGCAAAAGGATCGGAACGACCTGGTCGGACGGGTTCTCGGAAGTGGCTGGCACAGGTGGCGTAGCTTGTTTGACAGCGTCACCCACGTTATAGCTCGGAGTCTGTGGTTGCGACTGGGCGAAGGCGTTGCTGTCCAAAAGTCCCAGAGCAGCCCACGCTAGCACGGCGATGGTGGCGAGAGTGTTCCGTTGCATCAACGTCCTCATTCTAGGCCGTGAAACCGGCTCGCGCGGCTTGCAACGTGCCCCGGTTCCTCCCAGTTTTGTCGGAAACCTATTCAATCTTCCTTCAGCTACCTCAATCCGACGGGCCAACATTTGCTGAGCGATCTGAGGATCCTCCCGGTTGCTGAAAGTTTTGCAGATGAGAGAAGCCATTCTGCGTGACGCTTGACTCTCCGTCAAGACATCGTCCATCATGCTAGACGCTCGACTGGGCTCGGCTGCCACTTCTGAACACCCTTTTGGCGGGACGCGATCTCGCCTCAGGGGCTGCATAACTCCTGGAAAGTGATTACAGCGATGAAATTAATCCTCAAGACGGGTTCATCAGAGTCGCGCTTCTCGCCGCGCCAACGCCTTTGGTCTGCGACATTTCTTGTCGCCCTGGCGGTCTGGCTGGCAATTGTTTCTGCCTGCGGCGGAGGCTCGGTCCCCGCCCCTGTAATCTCCAGCTTTACGGCAGTGAAGAACAGCATTACCAGCGGCAACAGCACTACCCTGAACTGGTCGGTCAGCAACGCAGCTTCGCTGGCAATCAATGGGACTACCGTGACGGGAACCAGCTACCCGGTCAGCCCAACAACCACCACGACCTATACGCTCACTGCCACCAATACTGTTGGCAAGAGTGTGACCGCCCAGGTCACCGTGACGGTGGTTGGAGCCCCAAGCATCGCCAGCTTCACGGCCGCCAGCAACGCTATCACCGCTGGCAATAGTACTACCCTCAATTGGACAGCCAGCAATGCCACGTCATTCAGCCTCGATGGCACTACGGTGTCGGGTACCAGTTACCCGGTGAGTCCCATGGCGACGACGACCTATACGTTGACCGCCACCAATTCGCTCGGGGCCAGCGTAACCGCTCAGACGACGGTCCACGTTCTTCCCGGCATCTCCGCGTTTACCAGCAGCGCTTCCAGCGTCAGCGTTGGTGGCAGCGGTGCAACATTGAGTTGGTCGGTCCTCGATGCCAACTCGCTCAGCCTTGCAGCAACCCCGACTGGCGGAAGCACCACGACGACCGACGTCACCGGAACCACGAGTTTATACGTTAATCCTACGGTCGCGACCAGCTACGTATTGACCGCTAGCAACAGTGAAGGTAACTCAAATTCGCCAACCGTCCAAATCACGACAACGCCCGCACTGACCGACATCACCAGCTTCTTGGCATCGCCAACAGCCAGCACTGGTGGCTCGCCCGTTGTCGCGGTCACATTGACGCCGGTCTTCGTAGGTGGCGACACCGCCACTATTACGGACGATCAGGGAAACACCGTAAAATCGCCTGCGACCAGTGGCACTGGGGTGTCGGTAACGCCCAGCAAAACCACCACCTACACTCTTACGGTGAACAACTCGAGCACCACTCCACCCGGCACCGAGGTAAGAAAGCTACGGGTCGTGGTTGGCGACATCACGGATTTCTCCGGCGTGGGCAATCCAGAATATGGAAATTTTTACCAATTCCTTCCTGGCAGTGCGACTACAGCACAGTTCTATGTGCCCTACTCTCTGACGGCAGATCCCACGGGAAACGTCTACTTCACAGACGCTCAGGCTTGTGTTCTCGCAAAGTTGGATACTAGCGGGAACGCCACCATCGTTGCCGGCATCGCGAACAATTGCGGCTCCGCCGACGGCGATGCACTAACCATGGCCCAATTCGGTGCGTATCTCTCCGGCGTTGCGTTGACTTCCTCCGGGGAAATCTACGTAGGTGATGGGGCAAACAATGAAATCCGCATGATTTCCGGTGGACAGGTGAGCACTCCAGCCGGCTCACCCACGAATACGACGGACATGGACGGCACCGGATCGAATGCAGGGTTTGCGGCGTTGTCCATCGTGGATGCGGCGCTGGATAGCGTCGGAGAACTGATCGTCGCAGAGAATGGCGCGATACGGGTGATGGATAGCAGCGGGACGGTAACAACCCTGGCTGGCGTCAGTGGTTCGACAAGTCTCACCGACGGCACAGGCAGAACTGGTAACGGTACCAACACTGCTCGCTTTATTTATGTCGCTGGTATGGCCATCGACACCTCGACCGACACCATTTATCTCACTGACGACAATACCGTCCGCACCATGACGCCCGACAAGAGCACGGGGTCGGGCGCGGCCACCTGGACTTGGACAATCACGACTTGGGTTAATCCGTCCGACACCCAAGGAGATTTGGATGGTCCGGCGAGCACGGCGCAACTGTACTTTCCAGGTGGCATAGCGCGCGCTTCTGACGGGACCCTCTTTGTGGCGGACTACGGTAATTACATTCGCAGGATCACTCCAGCCGGGGTTGTGGATACGATCGCCGGCAGCCCCACTTCATGTGTTCCTTCCTCCACCGCCATGTGCACGCTGCCCAACACGAGCAATACAACAGCGGAACCGCTTCCAGGGTTAACGTATGCACCTTATAGGATTGCCGTAGATCCAACGTCAAACCAGTTGTTCTTCGATGTTTACGATGTGACCTCGGTTTTCACCATGCCGTATTGAAGCGCGTTACCAACGAGGTCGAGAGTACTCGTGGCCTTTTTTTTTGCCTCGAGGTTCGAAGAAATTTGTGCGCTCAGTCTGAGCCGCAGTGGGCGAGCAATCTTGGGAAGGACACCCTTCCTGAGATGGAGAATTCCTCGTCACGTGAAGAGACATAAGAGGATGGTCGTGATGACGAATGCACCGCTAAGGAGAGTTAAGTCTGGATGGTTCTTCTCGTTCCGCCAAAACCACTTCGCCACGACATTCTTTGTCCCATTTGTGTTGCTTCTGGCGATGGCTTCTGCTTGCGGCGGCGGTGGGGGAGCGAAATCCACCTCGAGCCCCCCGGTGATCTCCAGTTTCACGGCGGCCAACAGCTCCATTACGAGCGGAGGCAGCACGACGCTTAGCTGGACGGTCAGCAACGCAGCGTCGCTTACCATCAATGGCATCGCCGTGTCCGGAACCAGTTACACGGTCAGTCCCACAATCACCACGATTTATACGCTGGCCGCCACCAACTCCACTGGAAGCGTAACTGCCCAGCTCACCGTGACAGTAGCTGATGCACCGGAGATTTCCAGTTTCACCGCGGCGAACGGAATCATTGCCTCCGGCAGCAGTACCACCCTCAACTGGACGGTGAGTAACGCCACCACGCTCAGCATCAACGGCACTACGGTAACTGGGACCAGTCTCACGGTCAGCCCAACGACCACCACGACTTACACACTCACTGCGACAAATGCAGTCGGCAACGGTGTGACCGCTTCGACTGATGTGGTTGTGGAATATGCGCCCAGCGTCACTTCATTCAGTGCGACTCCAAGCCAAATCGTGAGTGGCCACGGTACCACGTTGAATTGGAGCGTCGACAACAACACCACGCTCACTATCAACGGCAACTCCGTTGGCGGGACCTTCGAAGTGGTTAGCCCAGCCTCAACCACAACATACACACTCGCCGCCGCCAACGATGTGGGCCAGAATGCTACCGCTCAGGTCACCGTCACTGTCCTTCCAGGTATTTTTAACTTCACCACTTCGCAGCCCAACGTCGGTGTGGATGGACTCGGCGCAACCCTCAATTGGACGGTCGATGCGGCTACATCGCTGAGCCTTGCCTCAACTCCGGCAGGCGGAGGTACCACCACGACGAATGTCTCCGGAACTACCAGCCTCACGGTTCATCCCACTACCAAAACGGTTTATGTTCTGACCGCCACCAACATATCCGGCAGCACCACATCTCTACCAGTCACAGTTACGGCGACGACTTCGCTCGACGACATATCTAGCTTTTTGGCTTCGCCCACGGCCAGCACCTCTTCCGGAACTTCGATTAACGTAACAGCCATTTTCGCCACTGGAGATACGGCGGCTATCAAAGACGATCATGGCAATACCATTGCTTCGTCAGTCTCGAGCGGAGTTCCAGTTCCGGTGAGCCCCAGCACGACTACCACGTACACGCTCACGGTAACCAATCCGTCTCTCCCACTGGCATCCCCGGAGACCCGCACCCTGCGAGTTATTGTGGGCGACATCACAGATTTCTCCGGCGTGGGCAACTTGTTTGTCTTCGGGGACACAACCTTCAGCGACGGCTCTGCGGCTGCGGCAGAGTTCGAATGGCCTGGAGCGCTCACTACTGACTCCACGGGTTACGTATATTTTGTCGACCAGATGGCCTGTCTCATCGAGGAGCTGGATCCGAGCGGTAATGCAACCCGGGTCGCCGGCATGGCCAACAACTGCAACAATGGCACTCCCGTTGATGGTAATGCTTTGACGACGGCTACGTTTGGCCCCTATATGAGAGGGGTTGCCGCCGAATCTTCGGGGAATGTTTATGTCGGAGACGAGTACGACTGCGAAATTCGCAAGATCTCGGGGGGAGTGGTAAGCACTCCCGCAGGGAACAACAACCGCATTACCGACGTAGATGGCCCTGGGTCAACTGCCGGGTTTGCTTGTGGCCTTACCGGGTATTCGATCACAGACTTGGCCCTGGACAGCAAAGGCGAACTAATCGTGGCTGAGGGACGCACGATCCGCGTCATGGACAGCAGCGGAACTGTGACCACCCTGGCGGGTGACCCGATTTCGCCAAATCTCACGGACGGAACGGGCAAGACTGGTTCTGGCGCCAATACCGCCCTGTTCGAGTTTGTTAAGGGAATTGCCATCGATACTTCGACCGATACCATCTACCTGGTCGATGACAACACCATCCGCACGATGACACCCAACAAAAGTACGGGGACTGGCGCGGCGACCTGGACTTGGACGATTCGCACTTGGGCGAATCCTTCCGACACTGCCGGACACGCGGACGGAGCAGCAGTAACGGCCCAGTTGGATTCTCCTGCCGGTATTGCGCGGGCAACCGACGGGACACTGTTCGTTACGGACGGGGGTTACACCGGGAATAGCTATATCCGCCGGATCACACCCAGCGGAGTCGTCGATTCGATTGCAGGAAACGGCAGTACCTGCAATCCAGGTACAATGTGCACTTTGCCCAACTCTTCTAATCCGGCACCGGACCTGCTTCCCGGCGTGGTTTTTTCTAACACAATTGTCGTCGATCCAACGTCAAACCGCTTCTTCTTCAACGTCGGAGACGTGACATCGGTCTACACCATGCCGTTCTAACCGCTATCGCGCCAATCAGCGAGCCGGCGCTGCTGGCTTTTTGGCCATTTCGTATTTCTCAAGACTTAGAAGGAAGGACGTGCTTTTTACTTGACATTGTCTTTGTATCAGAGACAATGGGCAGCGCTTCGGGAGAGTGCTCCCAAAGCTCGCACACCGAAAACCTCAGTTCTTATCAATCAAAACGAAAAGGAGATATTCCTGTGTTGAGCAGAATCAGCAGGTGTTCGCTATTGCTTGCCTGTCTGTTGATAATTGCTGTCGCTTCGGCTAATGCGGCGACATGCCCCACCAGCACCTCCACGTTGACGACCTACGGATCAGGCTCATCAACCACCACCATCGCGGTGGCCGCCAACTTCAGCCAACCGATGGCGAGTTTTTTGACCACCTACTTCACGGTGGCGTATCCGGCCTACACGGTCATCATGTGCGCGGACTCGACCGGTAATTTTGAGGCGACGATTGATGCGGCTCTCGCCAACGGACAACCCAGCCCGTACAGCATGCTCTTTGCTGCCGACAATAGTCCCGTCACCAAGTACGCCAGCCATAGTCCCTACATGTATGCAAAAGGCATTCCTGTCCTTTTTGGCTACTTGCCTGGGTCTGGCCAATCGCTCACCATCACGGGGTTGAGCAGCCTGGTCGCAAACCAGACCAGCAACTACATCACGGCCAACACTGCGGGTTTGCATTCCCGCACCGTCTCGACACATCTCACAAGTGGCACGGCTGAAGTGGCAATGGCAAACCCAGCAAAGGCACCTTACGGTGTCGAGGCGCAGAATATTTTGAATGCGATGTTGCCGATCGATGGCAGCTCGTTTTCCATTCCGACCAATGTTCCAGCGTGGATTAAGACTCCATTAACCACGTACAGCAACATTACCCTGACTTTCAATGCCGTAGGCACGTCCGAGCCAGCTGGGTTTGTGGCCAAATCTCAGATTTGCGGCCACCTGAAAGACGGCACGATTGCGTGGGTCCAGTTCTCCAGCACTGACTTCCAGCTGCAACAAACCGCGGTAAATTTTGGTACCAATGCTGGTGGCAACCAACTGAGCACGTACATCAAATCTTGGATGACCCACCCGCCGGCTACACGGTGGAATACGTTTCTCACTACCTGGTGTTACGTCACAATCTAGCGCCCGTCATCAGTACAGGCGCGAGTCCAAGTGATGAAAAGAGTGGTTTGCAATCGTAAGTTGAGCATTGCATTCCGCACAGCCATTTCGAGGAGAGAAAATGCGCATACATGTATCCAACTTGTTCGCCGTCGCGGCGCTGATCGCCCTTGTCTCGTTTTCCGCACAAGCACAGACTGTCAAAACACAAATTGCGTTTCCACAATTCGTCCAGGGCATTGCCGCAAGTCCAGCTACCAATCAGATATATGTTGTCGTCGTTTCCGGGACGTCTACGAGCGACACCCTCGCTGTGATCAACGGCAGTACTGACACTGTAGTCGCTAACATACCGGTGCCGGCCGGCGCCTATGTTCCCGCGGTCAACATCCTTACCAATCGTGTCTACATTGCCACTTGCAACTACCTAGTCGATCCCACGCCGTGCTCGGTTACTGTTGTCGATGGCAACACCGGTACTGTTGTTGCCAGCGTCCCGGTAACAACCACTCCCGGTGGTGGATTGCTCGGCATCGTGGTTGATCCGATCACCTTCAACGTGTACGTCGCGAACGCCAGCGATAATGTGATCGACATCATTAGCGGCTTCAAGAACCGAATTGTCGGAACCATCAACCTCAATGGCGCGGCCCCACAGGGTCTGGGCTTCAACGCTTTCAACAGAGAGCTCTACATCACTTTCGGAACAAACCAGATTGGCATTGTGAACACCGCAAAGAAGCACCCGGTCGTCGCGATGGCCTCGGTGGGCAACACAACTTACAATGCCGCAGCCAACTTGGCCTCCGGAAATGTGTTTGTTACGGATACGCAGTACGACACTGGAACCACCGATGTTCTGAGCGCGAATGGAACGGCCCTTGCTCAAGTTGCGGTCGACCCAAATCCCTGGGGCGTGGACGTAGATCCGATCACCAACCTCGCATTTGTGGCCAATTCGGAGTTCGGCAGTGTTACGGCGATCGATGGCAGTACCAACACCGCGACCGCCGCCTCTCCAATTGAGGATGTTCCTGCACTCTTCGTTGCGGTGAACTTTGCCACCGAGAAGGTGTACGTGGCTGGGAGTCAATACGTGACAGTGCTTACCGAAAAATAGTCGCTTTTCGCCGGGGGGCGAGGAGAAGGTCCTTCTCGTCTCCCTTCCTACAAATCCCGTTCAATTGGAATAGCTGAACCGTGGAGCGCCCCGAAGTGACTCTCGTGTGTTTGTGCGTTGCCCAGAAACGCAGTCCGTCATCTCTTAGAGCGACGCCAGGTTGCGCGCCGGCGTGGCAGGGCTGATTCCATTTCTTGGCACGCTGTCGAGAAGGGCGGGCAGACTACTTTTTGTTTTCCTCTTTTTTCTTCACTTCCGGTTTCTTCTGCTCCTGGGTGGCCGAGTCGTCGTTTACCTGGTATTCAACACCATCGACGATGACGGTTTTGACGGTCGCCGAGTAGTTCGACGAATCATCGAACAGGATGCTTCGCTCCATCTGTTCTGCCGTCGATTGGCGTGGGGTCTGAGCATCGTCTTGCGCTTCGCTCAGTGTGGTGTCACCCGTCTGGTTGCTCATCGTTGTGGCCGCGCCATTGGCAGAAGCAAAATTGACGGAGTCGGAATTGACCGTTCCATATGCATTCGAATCCGTAATGTCTTTCGCGTATCCCGCAACTCCGCCTACATTGTCGTTCCCTTGAACGGAGCCATAAGAATTCGAAAACGAAACCGTGAGCTCGGCTCCATAGCCCGCAATACCTCCCACATAGTCGCCCGTGCCCGTGACATTTGAATAGGACGCGACATCGGTGACCGTTCCTGTCTCGATTTCCGGGTTGCTGTTACTGCCTGTGATTACGCTGCCGACGAACCCGACAACACCGCCAACATCGCTAACTCCATTGACCTCTCCGTACGCCACCGAATTGGAAACGGTAGCCGTTGAAAAGTAATCAGCGAAAACCGGATTGTAAAGAAGACCCACCAACCCGCCAACCGCGATGCTGCCCGTAACCCTTCCGGTGGCATGGCTGTCTGTGAGAGTACCGATATTAAGCAGTCCAATTAACCCGCCCACATCTCCTGCAAAGCCATCGGGTGCACCGGTAACATTGCCTGTTGCGTAGGTATTACTTACGGTTCCGCCCGTGAACGCACCGATCAATCCGCCTACAGCGACCGCGTATGGGCCGGTTGCGCCGGCCTGCTCATAGCTAGAAGTGGCATTGCCAGTGGCAAAAGAATTCGTTACGTTTGCTCCCTCGGCATATCCGATCAGCCCGCCGGTGGCGCTGCCTTCCAGCGCGCTGGCGGTGTAGTCGCCGATGCTGCTAACGTTGCCTGTGGCATAGGTATTGTCGACGGATAAATAAGGCGGCAGGAACCCGCTCGAGTTGTTCTCCTGCAAACCGATCAGGCCGCCAACTTGGTCGTAGCCACTGACGCTGCCCTTCGCGAACGAGTTCGAAACATTGATGCCTGAACCCCAGCCGATGAGACCGCCAGTCGCCGAACCATAGTCATACAAAGAGGTTGTTGTCTCCGTCACGCTTCCGGTGGCATACGAGTTGGTGACGGTAGGCGATAAAGAAGCAGAATTGTTGCCTGATGCGTCGACATAGTTGCCGGATATCAATCCAGCGAGCCCACCGGTATAGCCCGTCACGCTCTTGACCGCACCGGTGGCGTCGCTGTTGCTGATTGCGGCGTAATATGCCTCTCCGATCAGTCCGCCAACGGCGGGTGAGGCGAGAGATACACCCGTTACCGTGGTCCCGGTGGGGTCATATGTCAGAACATCGGCGGCAGTAGACGTTACATTTGCGGACGAATCCGCATAGGAAATCGAGGCGAACTGCGGTCCACCAAAGATTTCCCCGATCAAGCCTCCCACGTTGCCGTTTGAGGCGCTCACCTGGCCGCTGCCGTAAGCGTCTTTTACGGTAAGCCCGGTTGTATCCGTTGTTGTTCCGTAGCCGAGAAGGGTTCCAACATTCGCGAACCCGTTGACATTCGCGTTTATCAGACCGATATCGCGCAGCGTCGCGCCGGAGGCCTGGCCAATAAGACCAACGTTGCTGACTGACGGCGCATTGATGGTCAGATTGCTGATGGTGTGTCCCAAGCCGGCAAGCGTGCCGGAAAACGATTGGATCGGCGAATTCGCGTAGGTTACACCGGTCGCGTCAAGATTCTGGGCGACCGCGTAATTACCCGAGACAGTGGTGGCGGAGGTGGCGCCGTTCAGATAGGTGCCCGTGGCCGCATCGTAGTTGTCCAGCGCGTCCAACTGGTTCATGGTGTGGATCAACGTGTACGCGCTACCGTTGATGTTCAGGCCCGCGTTAGCCCCACTGAGCGTAACGCTGCCGTAAACGCCATTGCTCGTGTCGGTGTTGGCCACCGGAATCCCGCTTCCGTTCAAAACAGCTCCTGCATAAGAGGCAGGGGTGAGGATGTTGTAGTAGCCGCCGTAGTTCATTGTTAGCCCGCTGCTTGCGCCAGAGAGCTGAACGGCATTGTTGATATTGATGTCGTTCCCGGCGGTCAAGTTCAAAACGGCATTGGCACCTGTAGCGGTGATCGCCTGGTTGACGTTGATGTCGTTCGTCGCTTGAAGCGAGAGGCTTGTGTTGGCTGACCAGCTGACTGTGTCATTGACGTCGAC
>Ga0126381_100008618_pt1 | contig 11413 bp, 5 predicted proteins | sample PanSoiMetPlot_28_FD_96465 | JGI IMG/M metagenome (GOLD analysis project Ga0126381, IMG submission 96465) | Tropical forest soil microbial communities from Panama - MetaG Plot_28 | ecosystem: Environmental > Terrestrial > Soil > Tropical forest > Bulk soil | place: Panama | collected 2016-02-17 | reverse complement strand
GCGCGGCCCAGGTGGAACCAGGCCTCCTGCGGGATGTCGCCTTTCGCGATGGCCACGAAGACTGCAATGCGCGCTTCGGAAGCCAGCAGGTCGTAATAAGAGTTCTCCAGGCTGCCGGCCGAGACGTCATACCCCACGGAGAGAACCTTTTTGCGCGGGTGGTAGAGAAAACGGAAATCCATGTCGCGCACCAGCGTGTCGCATGCCGCGGCGATTTCATTCAGCTCGCTGGTCATTTCAGCGGTGAGCCCGCGCCGCGCGCGCGGTTCGCTTGAGAGCTCCAGCGCCGCCTGCTTCAACGTCCACAGAGCGGCCGCGAGATTCCCGCTATCTACAGTTGAAACGAATCGTGGTTCCAGCGGCTCGAGCGTGTTGGTGTCATACCAGTTCAGCAGGTGACCACGATGCTTCGGCATCGCCGTCAGGCGCTCGAGCGTCTGGCGCGTATGGAAGATGAATTCACCCAGGCTCATGGCGCCGAAATGTAGGGCTGCGATGCGCGCGTTGAGCAGCATTCCCAAATTCGTCGGCGAAACGCGCAGCGCCACCGCTCCATCCTCACGGACGCTATCCGGTATCAGCCAGTTCGTGCTGGGTGAGCTCCAGTCATGAAAATAGCGACAGATCTTGTCACCGTTCTGCAGAAGCCAATCGCGATCTTCGCGGGCGAGCTTGCGATTCACCGTCTGCGGCGCGCGATTCAGCCACGCCGACAAGGCGCGCGAACCCACCCACAGAGCGATCACCGGGGCGGCTGCCGGCAGCGCCGCTGGACGCAGTGCCCATACGGTCACGCCAAGGCAGAGTGCAATCCACGGCGTCCATTCGAGATAAACGTCCACAGTCGATTTGCTCCGGCGCGCGGCTTCAGCCTCCGCCGCCGTCTCCCATTCGAGCAGCTTCCGCTTGGTGACGAACACGCGCAGAACGGACCGCACAATTGCGTCAATCGAAAGCAGCGCCTGGTGCAGCAGAAACACCACTGAGAAGAACGCAATGGCATGGCCGTTCACGAAGTTGCGCCCTGTATCGCGGGCCCACGCAGTCCACGCCCGGGCCCGCAGCGGCATGCGAACAAGCGAAAAGGCGAAGTCGCAGTAGACAGGCAGAAACAGGACGGCAACCGCCACCGCCGTCCAGTAGGCCGGCGCACCTGCAAGCAGCAGCCAGCCGCCAACCATTAGAATTAACAGGCTCGGGTCGAACAGGCTGCGCCGCAGGTTGTCCAGAATCTTCCACTGCGAGATGAGGGCGATCGGGTTAGCCACCATCTTGCCGTAATAATCCGGCACCGTGCGGCAGATCCAGCGGAGGATCTGCCAGTCGCCGCGCATCCACCTATGCTTGCGGCGGTTGTAGGCGCTGAAGTGCGACGGGTAGTCCTCAATCAGTTCTATGTCGCTCGCCAAAGCGACACGGGCGTAGGCTCCCTCGATCAGGTCATGGCTCAGCAGTCTGTTATCGGGGAAGCGGCGCTCCAGGACGGCGCGCATCACGTCTACATCGTAGATGCCCTTGCCGGTGAAGATCCCCTCCCCAAAAAGATCCTGGTAGACGTCGGAAACGGCGCGTGTGTAGATGTCGAAGCCCGTCTCGCCGGAGTACAGCGCGGCCAGGTGGCTGCGCGCCGACGACTGAATGCTGACGCCAATGCGCGGCTGGAGAATGCCGTAGCCCTCGACAACGACCTGTCGCACCGGATCGACCACAGCAGCGTTCAACGGATGCGCGATCGCGCCGATCAGCTTGCGTGCGGCATCGCGCGGAAGCTGCGTGTCGGAGTCGACCGTGATGACGTACTTTATGTTTGGCAGAACCTCGAGCCGGCCCACCTTCACCGGAAAGGCGTCGAAGCCGCCGCGCATCAGCTGATTCAAATCGAGCAGCTTGCCGCGTTTGCGCTCCCACCCCATCCAGCGCCCCTCGGAGTCGTTATAGACACGGTTCCGGTGGAAGAGAAAGAACGGTGATCCGGCGTAACGCCGGTTGAGTCCTACGATCAACTGCCGGCAGACCGCGACCAGCGCATCGCGCTCGTCCACCGGACGGTCCGAATCGGGAGCGTCGGTCACAAGACCGAAGTAAATGTTGGGATCGCGATTGGCGAGGAAGCGAATTTCGAGATCCAGCACCAGGTCACGCACCTGCGCTTCGTTCAGGAGCAGACTGGGAACCGCCACCATAGTCGCGCACTCGTCGGGAACACCCTCGGAGAAGTCGAGCTTGGGCAGCGCGCGCGGCCGTAGCAGATGCGTGATCAGGTGGTTCATGAAATCGACCGCTGTCTGACTCGCCGGCAGAAGCAGCAGCAGAAGACCAGCCAGAATCGGCGTAAGCCGCCCAGCGCCGGAGATCAGCGCAGCCACGACCACGAAGGTCAGTACCTCGATGCCGATCAGGTACGTTGCCGTGGGAAAACGCTGAACGAACTCCTGAACCCGGCAGCGCACTGGCGGCCGATACTGGAGGCGGCTCCTCAACAGCGGGAGACCGCCGTCGATCAAGTAGTAGCCGACATGCCGGCGGCGCGGTGCGTCGGCGTCGCGCGCGAGTTCGACCGCGATCTCAGCGACGTCTCGCTCACTAAGCTCGCTAAATTTCGCTAGCCGTCCAATCGCATTTCGATAGAGCTCGCAGCTTTCGAAATCCATGCGCGTGTAGACTCCGGCCGGATCGTCGGCGAGCGCACGGTCGACCGGGCTGACAGTCTGGAAGAATTCCTTCCAGAGCATCTCCCCAATGTGGCGCAGGCTCGTAATCCACTCGGGCCAGCCGGATTCCGCTGTTTCGAGCCGATGCAGAATTTCGGACTGAAGCGCCGGCTTCAAGCCCCAGATCTCGCCCATCTGCAGCGGAGCCACTTCCTGAAATCCGTTCAGGAACGCGGCACAGGTCTCTTCGGCGAAATGCGCGTGCACCACGTCGAGGTAAGTGCGGGCGATCAGGCAGATGCGCGGCATTTCGCCGAACGCGCCTTTTGCTGCGGGGAACTCGTGCAATCCCGCGGCGAATTCCATAGCCTGTCGCGAGGCCGTGCGTAACAGGCGGGCATTGTCGAGCAACCAATCGCGCGTCATCGCCGGCGCAGCAAGGGCGCGCGTCAGGATGCGCTCCGCCTGGTGCTTCCGCGGTTTGGGTGCACGTTTGCCTTGCGGACTCGTACTCGATATCGATTCGGCGAGATGCCGGCCGGCCAGACGGCAGGCTGCCAGTTCGTCTTGGCGAACTGCCTGGCCGGAGCGATCAAATAGGGTTTCCAATTTCATCGGTAACTCGAAGCCTGTAGTTCAAACATTCCGGAGTAGCGGCCGCCCAGCGCGACCAGTTGCTGGTGACTGCCCTCTTCGGCGATACGTCCGTTTTCCAGCACGACAATCCGGTCCGCCATGCGGACCGTGGAAAAGCGATGCGAAATCAACAGTGCCATGCGGCCGGCTGTGAGATCCGCGAAACGCTGGAACACCTCGTATTCAGAGCGCGCATCGAGCGAAGCCGTGGGCTCGTCGAGAATCAGGATCTGCGCCTCGCGCAGGTACGCGCGGGCGAGCGCCATCTTCTGCCACTCGCCGCCTGAGAGATCGACGCCGCCTTCGAAGCGGCGGCCCAGCAACTGCTCGTAGCCATGCGGGAGTCGCCCGACCACCTGGTCGGCAAGGCTCTTGCGCGCCGCCTCGCGGATGGCGCGTTCGGCCGCATCGATTCGCCCGGCGCCGATGTTGGCGCGAGCGGTCATTTCATAGCGCACGAAATCCTGAAAGATGACGCCGACCTGCCGGTGCAGGTCTTCGATGCTGTATTCGCGCAGATCGATGCCGTCGAGCAGGATGCGGCCTTCCGTAGGATCGTACAAGCGGGTCAGCAGTTTGACGAGCGTGGTTTTGCCCTGGCCGTTCTCACCGATCAGCGCGATGCGCTCGCCGGGTGCGATTTCGAGATCAAGGCCGTCCAGCACCTGGCGCGCGCTGCCTGGATAAGCGAACGATACTCGGTCAAAGCGAAAACCGCGAACAATGGGCCGCGGTGCCGGCAGCGCTTCCGGCTTCGAAGCGATGCGCGGCTCAACCCGCAGGAACTCCACCAGGTCCGTGAGGAACAGCGATTGGTCGGCGATACTGGAGAAGGTGGAGAAGATGCTTTGAATGTTCGTGCTGGCGCCGGCCAGCGCCCCGGCCAGGAATTGCAGCGAGCCCCATGTCAGCGTGCCGCTAACGGTTCGGTAGATGACGTAAGCGTAGGCGCCGTAATAAGCCGCGGTGCTGAGTAGAGAGAGCGCCGCGCCGGCCCACAGGCGGCGGCGCGCCAGCCGCACGTTTTCGTCGTAGAGCTCGTTGGAAAGGCGCGCGTATTCGCCGGAGAGAAAGCCGCTGAGATCGAACAGCTTTAGTTCCTTTGCCGATTCCTTGCTCGCGCCCAGCGTGCGAAGGTAGTCGAGTTGTCTCCGTAGCGGCGTCTGGCGAATGTTCAGGGAGTTGTCTTTTAAGGCGAAATGGCTCCCACCGAGAAACGCCGGCAAGACCGCGAGAACCAGCACAACCAGCAGCCATGGCGAGAACCATACAATTCCGATCGACAGGCTGGCCGCGGCGATCACCTGCTGCGCCACGTTCCCGAGCGCCTGAACCATGGCAATCCGGTCGGTGGCCTGCACGCGCGCCCGCTCCAGTTTGTCGTAGAAGACCGGATCTTCATAGGAAGCGAGATCGAGGTGCGAGGCGTGCTCCATCACGCGAATGCTGACGTGGCGCGTAAAGCGATCCGCCAGCAGGGCATCGAAGTAGCCGGTGGCGCGGCCGATCACGGAGCCGAGCACCGCCAATCCGAACTCGCCGGCAACCAGGTACCAGAAATTCGATGGCAGCGGCTGGCCCGCAAAGTGCGTCTGTACGGCGTCCAGAATGCGTTTGGAGACCGCGAGCATCGCCAGCGGCACCAAGGCCGCGGAGATGCGGCAGAAAGCTCCCGCCGAGACCACTCCCGGGCCGGCATTCCAGACGATCGAGAGAAGAGGCGGAATGTTGCGGAGGGCCCTGATCCGGTCCTTCCAAGTCGACAGAAAAGTGCGGCGCTTCGCGATCATCGAATGTGCTGGCCTACGAACAACTGAAGACGGCGTTCTGCGTTTCGAGAAATTCCGGCAGTTCCCGGGCCACTCGTGTGCGCCCAACGATTTAGCTGAAACAGGGTACGGCCGGAATGTAGTTTTTACTTGTGACCACCCGGCGGAGGACAAATCATGCTTTGCAATTCTTTTATTTTAGTTTAAACTAAATCAGCTCTCGATGAAAGCGATGCTCATAGCCGTGGCTTCACCCCGCCGGTGCGAGATTCTCCGGCTCGTTTGGAAACAGGAGCTTAGCGCCGGCGAGATTCATCGGGCGATGCCGGATGTGACATTTGGGGCGGTCTCGTTGCAGCTTAAAGCGTTAACCCAGGCGGGGCTGGTGGAAGTGCGGGCTAACCAGCGGAACCGATTCTACAAGGCACGGCGCGACGCCCTCGGTCCCGTCGGAAAATTGCTGGAGCGCATGTGGGACGATTCGCTCTGGCGTCTCAAGCTGCAGGCAGAGTTGGAGGAATCGCGGCGTGGTCCGCGGCCGCGGGGTAAGCGCAAAAAGTAAGGAACTCGAAATGGACTCATTGACGCATTTGCTGCAACGGACTATCGCGATTCAGGCGCCCCCGGAAACAGTGTTCAGCTTCTTCACAGACAGCGAACGGTGGGCCCGCTGGTGGGGCGCGGGTTCTTCGATCGAGGCCCGGCCGGGCGGGCGGATGTTTATTCGTCACCCGAACGGAGTCGAGGTTTCCGGCGAGGTGCTGGCGGTTGAGAGCCCGCGCCGGATCGTGTTCACGTATGGCTATGAGAGCCGAAAGCCGATTCCGCCGGGCGCGTCACGCGTCACAATTGTTCTCGAACCAACGGCGCGCGGAACTGTATTAAGCCTCACACACGAGTTCAGCGATGCCGCCGTGCGCGATCTGCACCTCCAGGGATGGCGCTTTCAGCTTTCGCTGTTTTCCAACGCGGTGGCGGACGAAGTCAATGCGGAAGCCATATCGAAAGTGGATGGGTGGTTTACCTCGTGGTCGGTCACGGAGGATACCGCGCGGCGCGAGGCGCTGGCCAGGATCGCGGCGCCGGCGGTTCGGTTCGCCGACCGCTACAGCGCGCTCGAAGGCATCGACGAAGTTTCGATGCACATCGGTGCGGCGCAGCGGTTCATGCCGCCGATGCGGATCGAGCGCCGCGGCGGCGTGCGGCATTGCCAGGGTGTGGCGCTGGCAGATTGGACCGCCGTGGCGCCCGACGGCCAGGAGCGAGCGAGCGGTACGAACGTATTCGGGTTCGGGCTGGACGGGTCGATTGAGTGGAGCACGGGCTTCTGGAACGCCGCGACAGCAAAGAGTGCTTGAGGGCTGTTCTGGCCGTCCCGGATTCGGACAGTCATCGCTGCGAACATACTGATTTTCAAAGCTAACGGATGGCACTGCGCATGCGTGAACGCGTCCGTGCGATCTCTCGTCCAGGATCTCCGTTACGGTTTCCGAATCTGGCGGCACAAGCCGGGCGCCGCCGTGTTGGCCGTAATGACGCTGGCGGTCGGGCTGGCGGCTACGACTACGGTATTCAGTTGGATTGATGCAACCTTACTACGGCCCATTCCTGGCGTCGCTGAGCCCGGGCGGCTCGTCACGTTTGAAACGGTGGCGCCGGACGGCGGCTGGATGGCTTCCTCATACTCCGACATCCGTGACTTTCGCGATCATTTGAAGTTGATCTCGGGAGTGGCGGCCGCACGGCCGAATGTGTTCAGCATGGGTCCGCCGGAGCATGCCGAGCGCGTCTGGGGCGAGCTCGTGTCGGGAAACTACTTCGCGGTTCTGGGTGTCAAGCCCGAAGCCGGCAGGACGTTCAGGCCGGACGAGTACGGGGACGCCGAGGGCGGGTATCCCGTCGCGGTGATCAGCCACGGCTTATGGCAGCGCGTATTCCAATCAGATCCGGCTGCGGTGGGGCGGACTGTCCTGGTGAATCGGCAGCCCATCACGGTTGTCGGGGTGACGCCGCCGGAGTTTCGTGGCATCAACGATGGCTTGGCGGAGGAGATCTGGATTCCGGCCATGATGGCTGTGCGGCTGAAAACGATGCCGGACTGGATGCTCAAGGACCGGCACAGCCGCGAGTTCGTGGGCATCGCGCGGCTTCGGCCCGGAGTCACAATTGAACAGGCGCGCACCGAGGCTGCCGCCATGGCACGGCGCCTTTCCGAATCGTTTCCGAACGATGACCAGGGGCTGGGCGCCACGTACTTCCCCTTGTGGCAAGGGCACTACGGCGCGCAAAAGACGCTGATCGAGCCGCTCGAGATCCTGATGGCGATCGGCTGCGTCGTGCTGCTGATTGTGTGCGCCAACGTCGCGAACCTGCAAATGGCGCGGGCGACCGGCCGATATAAAGAGTTCAGCGTTCGCCTGGCGGTGGGTGCGGGTCGCGGACGGCTTGTGCGGCAGCTTCTGACGGAAAGCCTGCTGCTGACGCTATTCGGATCGCTGGTCGGCGCTGCGCTGGCGGTGTGGACTTCGCAGGCAGCCGGCTACCTGCTTCCGCCGACCGGGTTGCCCATCTCGCTGGACGTTCCGGTGAATGCGGATATCCTGCTGTTCACCATCGCCATGGGGGCCGTGGCCTGCGTGGTTTCGGGAACGGCGCCGGCGCTGCAGGCTGCTCGAGCGAATCTGCACGATGTGATGAAGGACGGTGGAAGGGGCGCTAGCGAGGGCTCGGGGTCGCAGCGTGTGCGCGGCCTGCTCGTGACGGGAGAGATCGCGCTCGCGTTAGTCGCGACGATTTCGGCGGGACTGTTCGCGCGCAGTTTCGAAATTGCGCGCCGCATGGACCCGGGCTTCGATCCGAACAACGTGGCCGTTTCGCACGTACAGCTTTCGACGGCCGGTTACACGGTCGCGGAGCGAAAGCTCTTCTGCCAACGATTGCAGCAACGGCTCGAGGCACAGCCGGAAGTCGCCGCCGCGAGCTACTCTGACTCCGTGCCGCTCGGTTTCGACGAAGGCTCATGGGAAGAGCTCGAGGTCCGAGGTTACGTGCCCAGTCGCAACGAGAGCATGAACACTTACCGCAACGTGATCTCGCCCGGCTATTTCAGTCTGCTGCGCATACCGCTTGTAGAAGGCCGCGACTTCACAGCGCGGGACGATGAAGGATCACAGCCGGTGATGATTGTGAACCAGACGTTCGCGCGGCGGTATTTCGGCGGCGGCCAGGTGCTGGGCCGCCAGGTGCATGGGTGGGGGCGCTGGTTTACGGTCGTGGGTATAGCGCGCGACAGCAAGCACCATGCGCCTAACGAAGTGCCGAAGCCGTACGTTTACGTGGCGTTCCGGCAGTTGTACCGCGACGACATGGACACGGCGATCTATGTGCGTGCACGCCAGAGTGCGCCACAGGCCTTGGCGGCCATGCGGCGGGAAGCACACGCGATCGATCCCGGGCTGGACTTCTACGACGCCATGCCGCTGCGCGATTTCATCCAGGCATCGCTGTTCCCGCAGAAGATTGCAGCGTCGCTGGTGAGCGTGTTGGGCGCCATCGCGCTGGTGCTGGCGGCCATCGGTCTGTACAGCGTAATGTCCTATGCCATCTCGCAGCGCACGCGCGAGATCGGCATTCGCATGGCGCTCGGTGCACAACCGGTGGACGTGCGCAGGATGGTGGTGCGGCAAGGAATGACGATGGCGGCGGTTGGACTTGGCGTGGGAATCGCGACAGCATTCGCAGCAACACGGATGGCCGCGAGTCTGCTGGTCGGGGTTAGCTCGACCGATCCAGCGGTATTCGCGAGCGCAACGGTATTTCTGGGCTTGGTCGCGTTGGCGGCGAGTTATGTTCCGGCGCTGCGGGCAACGCGGATCGATCCAAACGCAGCGTTAAGGGAAAGTTAATAGCGAGGCGCGCAAAGCGCTGGGCGGTGCTCGGTTAACTAGCTCGCGCAAGTAGCGCGCTGTTATAAAACAAACATCACATTTTGTGTTCTAAGACACGTTCGATCAGCTTTGCTACTGCATCGCATCGATTGGAAGGTAAGTGCCTTAATTTCAACCGATTGTGCGGATCGTCAACGAACCGCGCGCACCAGGATCGGTGCAGGACCGTGGCTGTCGAGAGTACCTTCAGACCACCCATGTTAATCGCATTGTTGCTATTTTGTAACTGTTGTGTAACACACTTTCACTAGCGAGATAGGTCAACCGGCTTAAAATGGTTACATGGTGCGACACGCAAATGCTGCTACGGTGCAGCACCGTCCTAAAATCAAGATTTTGAACGGCTCTTCGATGCGTTGCGACGTCCCTGGCTGCGGCCAAAAGGCCGCCTTTCTGTTCCGCACGGGCGAAGGCCCCATTCAAGCCCTTTGTGACAATCACGCCGGCGAATCGGCTTCCCGACTGGGGATCGCTCTGCCGCAATCGATTGTGCATGTGTTACGGATGGGTTCGCCCCTCTGATAAATACCCGATTGATACTGGGCACGGAGTTCCGCTTCAGGCCGCGGTCCAGCCGCCGTCTATTGCCGGCGTTGCCCCGGTGACAAACTCGGCTTCGTCCGAGCACAGGTATAGCGCCATATGCGCGATCTCTTCTGGCCGGCCCATGCGCCCTATGGGCTGACGCTGGTGCAGTTGCTCACGCACTTCGTCCTTCTCGTGTTTGTGAAATTTTTCGAGATATGCTTCCACAAAAGGCGTATGGACGGTGCCGGGGCAGATGCAGTTCACGCGCAGCCGGCCGGCGTAATCTACGGCGAGTTGGCGCGTTAAGGCCACCACCGCGCCTTTAGTGGCGCAGTAGGCGAAACGCCGCTTGACACCGATCAGACCTGCGACCGACCCGATGTTGACAATGCAGCCTCGGGCGGCCAGCAGCTTCGGCATAGCCGCGCGCGTCACCAGGAACATGCCTTCGACGTTGACGCTCAGCAGGCGCTCGAAGTCTACCTTCTGTGTCTCTTCGATGCTGCCGACCAACCCGATGCCGGCATTATTGACGAGGATGTCGAGCGAGGCCATGGCGCCGATGGCCTCATTGACCGCCTTTTCATCCGTGATATCGAGCCGCAGGGCCGCGGAACCCGGAAGCTGGGCAGCCAACGCCTGCGCGTGTTCTTCGTCGATGTCGACAATCGTAACGATCGCGCCGGCATTCGCCAGCACGCGGCAGGTGGCTTCGCCGATACCGCTCGCTCCACCGGTCACCAGCGCCTTGCGCCCGTCGAGCCGAAAAGGGGTTGCCATAAATGGCGATTGTATCGCTCCTCTCTCGGTCCGTATGAACTTTCTCCGCGGCGAATCGGTATTTGAGTTCCGCGCTGTGACTACAGTCCCCTAAGCCTCTCCGCCGCCGTTTCCGGCGTGATGTCGCGTTGCGGCGTACCCAGCATCTCATATCCAACCATGAACTTCCGCACTGTCGCCGAACGTAGCAGGGGCGGATAGAAATGCAGGTGCAGATGCCATTCGCTATGTTCCATGCCGTCGCTCGGACGTTGATGGAAGCCCATGCTGTACGGAAACGAGACGTTGAACAGCCGGTCATAGCGCGCGGTGATGCGCTTCAGAATGTCAGACAGCGCGTCCCGGCCCGCGTCGCTCAACTTATCGATTCCGGTGACGTGCTCTTTCGAGACAATCAGCGTCTCAAAAGGCCAGACCGCCCAAAACGGGACCACCACCAGCCATCCGTCGTTCTGCTCCACGACGCGTTCGCCGCTCGATTCCTCCAGACGCGCGTAGGCGCACAGCAGGCAGCCGCCGCGCTCGCCGCGCCACGCTTCCTGCGCGGATTGCTCCTTTGTAACCTCGTTGGGAAGATCGTAGCTCGACCAGATCTGGCAGTGCGGATGCGGATTGCTGGCGCCCATCATAGCGCCACGATTTTCGAAGATCTGCACGTACCGGATGTTCTCACGTGCACCGAGTTCGCCGTATTGCTCCGCCCAGTGATCCACCACCGTGCGGATGTCGTGCACCTCCATGTTGGCCAGTGTGAGATTGTGCTTGGGCGAGAAGCAGAGCACGCGGCAGATGCCCGGCTCGGAATCGGCGATCAGGAGGCCGTCGCGCTCGAAACGTTCGCGCCGCGTGTCCGGTTTAAGCGCCGCGAAATCGTTATCGAAAACGAAGGTCGAAGTGTACTTCGGATTGCGCACGCCGCCCGCGCGCGCGTTGCCGGGGCAGAGATAACAATCCGGGTCGTACTCAGGCGCAACGGCCTTCGCGACCTCTTCCACCTGCCCTTGCCACGGGCGTTGCGAGCGATGAGGCGACACCAGCTCCCACTCGCGCGTCAAAGGATTGAAGCGGCGGTGAGGATCCTGCTTCCAATTGAACATGAACT
>Ga0126381_100008617_pt1 | contig 11413 bp, 10 predicted proteins | sample PanSoiMetPlot_28_FD_96465 | JGI IMG/M metagenome (GOLD analysis project Ga0126381, IMG submission 96465) | Tropical forest soil microbial communities from Panama - MetaG Plot_28 | ecosystem: Environmental > Terrestrial > Soil > Tropical forest > Bulk soil | place: Panama | collected 2016-02-17 | reverse complement strand
CTCGGCATTCGGTTTTCCGATTCTTCTGAAGAACGAAGTTTTGGGCGTACTGGAGTTTTTTAGCAAGCAGATCGAAAAGCCTGACCTGCGCCTGCTCGAGATGATGGGCGCGATTGGCAGCCAACTTGGTCAGTTTATCGAGCGTATCGAGGCAGAGGAAGGTTTACGCGTGTATGCACGTGATGTGGAAATTGCGCGTGCGCGCGCGGAGGACGCGACGCGAGCAAAAAGCGAGTTCTTGGCCAACATCAGTCACGAGATCCGCACGCCCATGAATGCCATAATCGGCATGACGGAATTGGCACTCGGTACGTCGCTTAATCGGGAACAGAGGGAGTATTTGAGCGTAATTCAAAGCTCTGCTGAAGCCCTGCTGGTTCTAGTAAACGATGTGCTGGACTTTTCAAAGATCGAAGCGCGCAAACTGCGACTCGAACAAGTCGTTTTTCAGCTCCGCGATGTGCTTGCGGACGCTATGCGAGTGCTTGGATCGCGAGCCCAACAAAAGGGCATTGAGCTCGCATGTCATGTCGAGCCGAGTGTGCCTGATATTCTGCGAGGGGATCCGCTGCGCTTGCGGCAGGTGGTCGTAAATTTGACTGGCAATGCGATCAAGTTTACCGATCAGGGCGAGGTGGTACTTCATGCGTGGAAGGCGTCTGAGACAAACGGGACCGTCGAGGTTCGTTTTTCGGTGAAGGATACGGGAATCGGTATCTTCCCTGAAAAGCAATCGATGATCTTTGAAGCTTTCTCCCAGGCGGACAGTTCGACCACGCGGCGCTACGGGGGAACGGGCCTGGGACTTGCTATCTCCGCTGAACTTGTGGGGCTGATGGGTGGAGTAATCTCGGTCGAAAGCGAACCCGGCCGCGGCAGTACGTTTCACTTCACTGCGCGATTCGGGATAGAGGACGCTGACGACGATAAACCGTCACTGACGCAGCGTTCGCTCGCTGACCTACCGATCCTGGTTGTGGACGACAATCTCACCAATCGGCGAATTATTGCGGAGGTTTTGACCAACTGGCACATGCGTCCGGTTACAGCAGAAAGCGGCAGCGCGGCCCTACGTTGTTTGGAAGATTCGCTTCGAAGAGATCAGCCGTTTGCGCTGGTCCTACTCGACGGACATATGCCTGAGATGGATGGATTCGAAGTGGCGCGGAGAATCAGTCGGGATCCAAGATTCGCAAGCTTGAGGGTAATCTTACTCACGTCGGGACTTCCTGAGGACCAGAATCGTCTCCGAAAACTGGGCATCTCGTGGAGTTTGAGCAAACCCGTGAAGCAGTCGGAGCTCTTTGACGTGATTATCACCGCGGTTGGCGAGTCCGAAAAACAGACGGCCCGATCAATCCGCCGTCCACGCCGAAGGAGCAGGGCTAACTGTCCTCCTGGCCTCCGAGTTCTGGTGGCTGAAGATAACCAAGTCAATCAATTAGTCGCGAAACGCATTTTCGAGAACTTGGGTCATAGCGTCAAGGTTGTCGAAAACGGCGAAGAAGCGGTATCCGCGCTCGAGAGCGGCCGGTTCGACCTAGTCGCGATGGATGTACAGATGCCTATTATGGACGGGCTCGACGCCACGGCGGCGATTCGCAAGGCTGAAGAGAAAACCGGGAAGCACGTTCCGATCGTGGCCATGACCGCCCATGCCATGAAGGGAGATCGCGAACGCTGTCTGAATGTAGGAATGGATGGCTATGTCGCGAAGCCGATCCGCTCCTTAGAGCTGGAAAAAGCAATTTCCGAAGTAGTTGCCAAGGCTCAGCCGCTCACTGAGGACAACAAGCTGGGGGATGGTTCTGTCCTCGACTCCCGAGCGTTGCTCGAAGGTGTCGGCGGCAATCGCCGCCTGCTACAGGAACTGGCTGAGCTTTTCCTCGCGGACTTGCCCAGATTGGTGGCGCGAATCAAAACCGCATTGGGCTCGAACAACGGGGAAGAATTAGCTAGGGCAGCGCATGCCCTCAAAGGCTCGGTTGGCAATTTCGGGGCAAGCAAGGCCGTGGGATCCGCGGACAAGATCGAAATGCTTGGAAAAAGTGGCGACTTTTCTTCTGCGGCGAAGGCTTTGGCGACTCTAGAATCCGAGCTAGCGCAGGTGACGAGAGAGTTGCAAGAACTTGCTGCTTCAGGTTCCAAGCGTCGATCAAGACTACGCCGCGAATGAGGCCACTCAGCTGACCGCGGAACCACGAAAAGACTTACCCCGTCTGTGCCTTTCAATGATTTACGTGATGTTTGTATGACGGTATCTCACGCTGTTTCTGGGCGTTCTGAACGCAATCTGTTCCTCGACCCTTTTGCGGACTCTTGGCCGTCGCAACCGTTTCCGGGACGGGAGAGGATGGTCATGTCACTCGATGAGGTAACTTAGATTCGTAATTCGTATAATTTGCTGTGCCTGCTGATTTGCATTGATCAACCTAAGTTGACAATCCTGCCGTCGGGCGGACAAATAGGCGCCCACGAGCACACCGAGACCAAAACTATCCAAGTAGGTCATGTCTTTTAAGTCCAACACCAAGCGTTTTGTTTCCGGAAATAGTGGCCGCACCGTACTCCGCAACACTTCGGCACTTGTATATGTCAGCTTGCCGATGCATCGGATAAGCGTTTCCTCTGATGTTGTCACGGTCTCTAGTTTTAGTTCCTGGTTTGCGGGCATTTGTGCCATTGCACAGCTCCTGAGCCCTACGGTTTGAACCAAACGTCCGACCTCAACTTTGGTCAGGCCACCGAAAGCTGATTAGTGAGAAGCCTATTCGGCGAGGTTGAAATGGGCCCGACAAAATACCGATACGATATGCCTGGCGGCGCCAAAGTCAAGCCGGAACTGCACAACTCGCAAAACTCACACCACTGTCTGTCTGGCCCGAACGTTCGTGGATGAACCGCCTTCGGTCGCCCAGGATGGTAAAGAAGCTATCGGCTCTTTCCGGTGAGCTCCAACGCCAGCTGGAAATCCTCATCCGCTCCCGCAACCAGCTCAGCGATCGTGTGTTTTCACAACGCAATCCGGGATCATGCCACGAGCGGCCTCGTGGTCGTGACTAACAGCAATGTAGCCGTCCGTGAACGGGAGACTGGGCACCATTGGGTATTGGGAAGGGCATCCTTACCGCACTTCCACTGGTATTTCGGTAGTATCCTCCACCGGATACTTCTCCGATGAAAGTCGTACGGTGATGAGAGTCGAGCACGGACGCCAACTCTGAAGTCGTGGAAAAAGAACATTTGCAATGCGAACGGTGACGAACGCAGCGGATGCTTCGGCGTTTTCGGTTGGAAAAATAATGAGTAGGTGAGCGACGGACTCCTTCTAGCGAACAATTCTAATATCGCGGCGGCAAACTAAACTGAAGGATAATCTATGTGATCTCTCTACGGCCAAAAGAAAAAAGGCGCTTTGAGGGACTACCTCGCAGCGCCCGTTGCGGGCCGAATTGTTTAGTTCTACCGTTCAGGATGAAATTGATTCGGCTCGCAGCGGATTGCTTGCGAGTTGCCGACGGTAGTTCCGGAATGCGCTGGAAGCACACAGCCAGCACTTCTAGAAGAAGAGAGCGGACATCGGCGAGCTTAATGCGATCATTCTTGCTTGTCCGTTGACGAGCATGTCTTGCAGCCGCACAGCCGTGCGAAGCACTCTCGCATCCTGGCCGTGGTCCGCGGTGAGTTGCAACCCCAGAGGCAACCCGCTCGGAACCGGCAGGGGTATGGAGATTGCTGGTGTTCCCAGGGCGGTCCAAGGTGAGTTCATTCTTGGATCGCCGGTCGATGCCAGGCCCAACGGGGCGGGCCCCACTGCAGCCGGTGACAAGATCACAGGTGTCGCCTTATATAGCTCGGCCACACGGGTCTTACACTCCGTGATATACCGTCTGGCCTGATCGTACTGCTCCACAGACATCTGGAGACCCTTTCGAACTAACTCCACAAGTTCTGCGCCTATCCGGGAACCGTATTCGTTAAAGCGGTGCTCGTGGAATCGAGCACCCTCGTAGAAGGTTACGGTGTCGGTCGCAGCGGAAAGCTTCACCAGCATTCCGCTGATATCGAGCGAGCGGATGGGCGTACCAGCGCTTCGCAACACTGCGATTGCTTTCTGAAACGCCGAGGCCATTGCGGGCTCGACTTCAGGCATGGGTTCAGGCACTCCCAACGCAAAATCCTCTGTCCGGCCCGTGGGATGTCCCATCGATTTCCAGAGCGCGAGCATGTCAACTGGCGTTTGGGTGAAAAGCCCGAGCGTGTCTAGACTCTTCGCAAGGGGCAGTACGCCCTCCATCGGGAGGAGACCATAGCTGGGCTTGAATCCAGTAACGCCGCAAAAGGAAGCCGGCCGCAGCACCGACCCCTTGGTCTGGGTTCCAAGAGCGACTGGCACCATTCCCGCCGCGACGGCGGCTGCTGACCCGCTGGAGCTTCCGCCCGGCGTGTGCTCCAAGTCCCGCGGGTTGCGGGTTGCTGCGGGCGTGAAATATGCGAAGGCAGTGCACTGCGTCTTTCCCAGCAGAATAGCGCCACGTTGGCGTAAGTCGCGAACAATTGCAGCATCGGCAGTGCCAATTCGTCCTTTGTAGAGGGGCGAGCCGTATTCGGTAGACAAGCCTCGCGTCTCGATGATGTCCTTCGCAGCGAATGGAATCTCGGATAACTTTCCGTCCTTGGTTGGCTTCTGTGGTAACACCTGGACCCAGGCGTGAATGGAGGGGTCCATTTCTCGAATGCGATCCAGGCATGGCTGCAAGGCAGATTGGCGCGATTTACGGGAGGCATTCAGCCACTCGGTCAATGTTTCAAGACGAGGCGTTTCTGCGTTGGCGTCAATGGCGGCGCTCATAGCCGCTGCGAAGCCGGCAAAGAGAAATGTCCGACGATCAATCTCACGGCCTTCGCAGCTGGTCACCGTGCGCACCGTAACAACTCATCTGGAATTTCCGATTTCAACTTGATCCTTTGCGCAAAACCATAGGCCACATGGCCTGGCGTGTCAATCGTAGATCGCTCCGGTCAACGCTTGCGCATCAAGGTAGACCAACACTCATCTATCTGGTCACCTCGGTCATATTCTGCGGCTGTGAGCGGATCACGCGCAGGGTCCGCCGCACAAGCGGCTTCGTTCCTACGGACGATTCGGGAGTTGATGATTGATACCGAACCACAGGCGCATCTCCGATCAGAACGTGTTCCAGCTGCCCGATAAGATAGCCACTATGCCGTCTCTTGTAGTAGCATTGCCGGAGTGGATAGGAGACTATGAAAGAGCCACGCCTTTCTAAAGCCGAAACTCGCATTTTGGAGCAGTACTGGAAACTGGGGACCGCGTCGGTGCGCGAGGTGTTGGAAAGCCTGCCTGAGGACGAACGGGTGGCTTACACAACCGTGCAGACGCTCGTCTACAGGCTGGAGGAGAAGGGTGCGTTGCGAAAGGTAAAGAAGATCGGCAATGCCCAACTCTTTCAGCCGGCTATCAACAAAAGCCAACATCGCGGCAGACTAGTAGGCGATTTGCTCGATCTGTTCGGCGGCTCGTCGCGTCTGCTGGTCTCTAATCTGCTCGAGAATGGCGCCCTTACCCTACGGGACCTAAAGGCACTGCAAAGCGCGGCACGCACTCATAAGAACGGCCGCGCTCGCGGAGGCAAACGTGCATGAACATATCGCACGCGCGATGTACTACTTCAGCGTTCACCTGCTGTTTGCTTCGATTGTCTGCTCGGTTGCATGGGCGCTGACATCATCAGTCCTGCGAGCAAGCGCCACCACGAAATATTGGATCTGGGTTGCGACCGCTTGCAATTTCGTGGTCCCTTCAGGGGCCCTCATCGATAAGGTTTGGGCGTCCCACTTGACGTGGGCTCGACCGCTGGGTGCTATCGGGGACCCAGTATGGGTTATGACGGAAGGCCGGACCGCCGTGGTTCTTGGCACGATATGGACGATCGGGGCCTTTTCCATGCTTATCCGATTGATGTCGCGTATACGCAAAGAGCGTGGCGAGGTGAATGTGCCGAACCGTCTGAACCATCGCGGCCTGACCTGTCAATTTGTAGCAGGGGGCATTCCCGTGACCTTCGGCGACGGGCATCCGAGTCCGGCAGTTTGCGGAGTTCTTGCCCCTCGCATCCTGCTTCCCACTGGCATCGACCGGCTGCTCAACCCAAGTGAATTCCGCGCAGTGTTGATTCACGAGCTGACTCATGCCAGACGGCGTGATAATTTAATCCGTTTGTTTTACGAGCTTTCGTTGTGCGCCCTGTGGTTCCATCCGCTTATGTGGCTCACTGGGGCGCGGATTGGCCTGTATCGCGAGCTTTCCTGCGATGAATCGGTCATCAGGCATGCGCACGGGAAAGAACTGGTTTCAGCGCTCGCCAAACTTGCGGTTCCGGAGGGAGCGGGAGTTCTGCAAGCGACAGCCTCATCGCATCTCAGCTATCGCTTGGCCCGCTTGGCCGGGCCGGCACAAACGACGTATTGCGCAGCCAGTCTGATACTGACATCCCTGTTTGCCGCTGCCATCGCGGGCGGCATCTTTCAAACAATCGCGCACACCGCCTGCTGTTTCGCCCTGAAGCGATAAGCTCAAGAGTAAAAAAACGATTTGGCGCGTTAGGCGCAACAGATCAACACGCCGTTGCAAACGGCGCGAAGACCGCCAAAAACAGAGAGACTCGGTACACTTTCTGGATAACTTCCGTATCGCCGACCAGGACTAAGCCGCTGGCGCGGCGGACGCTACGCGTGGGGTGAGCGGAAAAGTTGGGGAGCTGACGTAGTGTGGGTCACGGAGAAAGGAGACTCCTGTGACCAGTTTACGCAAGATGATGTTGGAGGAACTCCAACGTCGCAACTATTCTGCCATCACAACACGTAATTACCTGCGAGTCGTGACCGACTTCGCTAAGTATTTTGGCAAGTCCCCCGACAAGCTTGGCCCCAACGAACTTCGGACCTATCGAGCCTATCTGTTGCAAGACCGCAAGCTGACGCCCGGCACGGTGGTCAACTGGGTCACGGCCCTGCGATTCTTTTTCGTGAAGACTCTCAAGCGCCATCAGTTCCGCGAGTTCTTGCCCTATCCCCAGGACCGGCGGCGACTGCCAAGCTTGAGAAGTGAGCGTCGTTGGTTCCGACCGCTTTATCAATTCGGATGGTTGCGGTACGGGGAAGTGACTGAAAGGAAAGAAGAATTGGTTGCAGTGTCCCGATTCGTACCGAATAGAAAATTTTTGAGCATACCCTTCCGCAGCGAATTGATTCACAGCGTTGCCTAGGCTCAACAAACGACAGCGACTATTTAGGCCTCAGTTTCCGTGTGGCTAGCGACAATTCGCGAGTTGGTGGCGACAAGCGCGTTTACTCTGCTGTCGTCCCTTTGCAAACCTCGATCAGCGCGGTGGCGGGCCACTGAATTGTGGGAAGGGTACGCCCGAGCGCAGTTGTGTCGAGCCACTCCGTTTGCTAGTTTGGCCCACATGACGCCGCCTTTGCCGGAACAACTCAGCAGCACCATTGAAACTCTTTACCGGTCGGAATCGGGGCGGATTCTGGCAACACTCGTGCGCCTCCTCGGAGATTTAGATCTGGCCGAAGAAGCCATGCATGAGGCATTCGCCGCCGCTCTGCAATCCTGGCCTGAGACGGGAGTTCCGGAAAGCCCGCGCCCCTGGCTGATTTCAACCGCACGTTTCAAGGCTATAGACGGAATGCGCCGGCGCGCTCGCTTCGACGGCGAGACACAGAAAGATTTTGCTATCTACATCGAAGCGCGCGCCAACGATGCTCCCGTCGCTGATGGCGAAATCGAAGACGATCGCCTCCGCCTGATCTTCACTTGCTGCCATCCTGCTCTGGCCCCGGAGGGACAGGTCGCACTCACCTTGCGCGAAGTGTGCGGCCTGACCACAGAGGAGATTGCCCGGGCATTTCTTATTACGCCGGCAACGCTCGCGCAACGCATCGTTCGCGCGAAGGCTGTCATCCGTGATCAGGCGATTCCTTATCAGGTGCCAGCCTCCCAGGAATTACCAGCCCGGTTAGGGGCGGTCCTCCTGGTGGTCTATCTGATCTTCAACGAAGGATACACGGCGGAAACGACAGGCGCCGAACTCAGCCGCGAGGCAATCCGCCTGGGCAGACTCCTCCTCGACCTGCTTCCGGAACCCGAGGTGATGGGCTTGCTGGGACTCATGCTGTTGCAGGAGTCGCGCCGCGCCGCAAGAACTTCTCCCAATGGAGACTTGATCCTGCTGGAGCAGCAGGACCGGTCGTTGTGGAACAAGGATCAGATCGCCGAAGGCACTTCACTCGCCGAAAATGCTCTTCGATCGCGCCGCTTCGGTGCCTACACTCTGCAGGCGGCGATTGCCGCCGTTCACGCCGAGAGTTCCTCCGCAGCATCCACGGACTGGCGCCAGATTGCGCTGCTCTACGACCGGTTGCTTCGTATTCAGCCTTCCCCAGTGGTTGAACTGAACCGCGCCGTGGCCATTGCCGAGTGCGAAGGTCCGGAGCAGGGGCTGCGGCTGATCGATGACCTGCTGGCGCGCGATCACCTCACCCATTATTACCTTGCTCACTCTGCCCGCGCGGAGCTGTGCCGCAGATTAGACCGTATTCCGGAGGCTCGTTCTTCTTACGAAAAGGCGCTGACCCTGGCGCGGCAAGAATCGGACCGCCGCTTCCTCGCCGGGCGGCTTGCCAAACTAAAATAAAAAAGTTCGCCTCCCTTGTCGATTTTCACCCTGCGCGACGACTATAAGATGAAAGGCCCTGCGCAGGGCGATGCTGCTGGCCCGCAAGATCATTAGGACCGGATCATTAGGAGAAGTCATGACGCAATACTTGATTGCCATTCACCACCCCGACGGCTATGACGGGTCTCTCGAGGACGAAACGATGCACCGCGCCATAGATGTGCTCAACGAGGAGATGGTGGCTGCTGGTGTCAGGCGCTTCGTTGGCGGTTTGCGCCCGGCAGCCGACGCGAAATCGCTGCGGGCGCAGCCCGACGGCAAGGTGCTCGTCACCGACGGACCATACCTTGAGACCAAGGAGCACATGGGTGGTTTTTGGGTTGTGGAAGCTGCCAACCTGGACGAGGCGCTGGCATGGGGCCGCAAGGCCGTCGTCGCCTGTCGAGCGCCGGTCGAGGTCCGCGCCGCTTTTTCAACGAAGAACCGGCGCAAGTAACTAAGAATCCGGCGACGAGCCGAATGTTTTCCGAGCTTTCGACAACCGAAGTTGAGTAGCGTTCCGTATGTGAGGAGACTGCATGAGAAAGATCAAGATCATCGAACATATTTCGCTGGACGGCGTGATCCAGGCCCCCGGCGGGCCGGGCGAAGACGACTATCCGTACGGCGGATGGGCGGCTCCGCATGACGACCCCGAAGGGGGAGCGGCAATCGATGCGGCTCACGCTGAGCCTTTCGATCTGCTGCTAGGCCGCCGAACCTACGATATCTGGAGCGCCTTTTGGCCGAAAGCCCACAAGGGTTCGATGGCGGACAGTATGAACGCCGCAACGAAATACGTCGCGACCCACAGGCCGGACACTCTTGGATGGGGGTCAGCCGAGAGCCTTGGACCGGACATCGTCGAGGGCGTTCGCCGCATTAAGGCGCAGGACGGGCGGGTCCTGATCCTCGAGGGCAGTTCGACGCTGGCACCGGTGTTGCTTGAACACGGCTTTGCGGATGAGGTTTTGCTGCTCGTCTTTCCGGTTCTGTTAGGCAAAGGCAAACGTTTCTTTTCGGATGGCACGCCGCCACGCGAGCTCGCGCTCGTCAGCGCGCTGTGTCCTCGGGCGTCATCATCAGCACCTACAGGCCCAGCGGGCCTTTGCGGACCGGCTCCCTCGGCGACGCATCGTAAGGCGGCAATCACATGAGAAACCTGATCTTCGCAATCAACAGCACACTGGATGGCTGCGTCGACCACACCAGGCAAATTGCTGATGAAGAAATACACAAGTACTTCACGCACCTCATGCGAGAGGCTGACCTGCTCGTCTATGGGCGCAAAACCTATCAGCTGATGGTTCCTTTCTGGCCGGAAGTTGCAAGAAAACAGTCCATGACTCGCGCTTCGAACCAATTTGCCCAGGTATTTGACTCAATCAACAAAATTGTTTTTTCACGATCTTTGGACACCGTTGAAGATAGAAACACGAGGATTGTTCGCACGAACCTTCGTGACGAAATGCTCAAATTGAAACAAGAACAAGGCAAAAATATTTTGCTCGGCGGTGTCGATATCCCTTCACAACTTATGGAGCTTGGCCTGATTGATGAATATCGTTTCGTCATTGGTCCGGCCATTGCAGGCGAAGGAAGACGCTTATTGGAAGGTGTTAGCCTGCCGCAGAAATTACATCTGAAACTTGTTGACTCAAAGATTTTTGAATCAGGATGTGTAGCGCTTCGTTACTTGAGCACCGCACGCTGAAGGACGGGCTGGCAGAAAGAAGCCCATTCTCGGGAGGAAAACAATGCGGAAAACGCAGGTCTGTGCAATCGCAACCAAGTGCTTCGTACTACTTGTTGTGCTCGGTACGGCGTACCAAGCGATGGCCCAGGATGCCATGACACCTTATCCGGACATGGTCCCGATCGCGCACTACCTCATGGACCGAACTGCCGAGATCGCGCTGGCGCGCAGCGCGGCACCCGAGTCCATTTCACGTGATGCGGAGGTCCTGGTTCTTGGACCTCGTGGTTTCGAAACGGCGGTCAAAGGCAAGAATGGTTTCGTGTGCACTGTGGAACGTTCCTGGACTTCCGCACCCGATTCTGACTTTTGGAATCCGAAGGTGCGGGTTCCGATGTGTCTCAAAGCGCCAGCCGCGCGTTCCTTCCTTCTACGCAACCTCAAAAGGACCGACTTGATCCTGGCGGGACGCTCGAAAGCTCAGGTGGACCAGGCCATTGCCGCCGCCGTCGACAAGAAAGAACTGCCCGCAATGGAACCCGGGGCGATGTGCTACCTGATGTCGAAGCAAGGATATGCGGGCGACGGCGCCGAACATTGGCCTTCGCACCTCATGTTCTTCTATTCGCAGGCCGACCCCGCCACCTGGGGAGCTGGACTTCCCGGGTCTCCCGTCCTCGGTTATGCCGATGCCCAAGAGCACCTGACTACGTTCGCGATCGGCGTGCAACGGTGGTCAGACGGAACAGAAAGTCGCTAAGCCGAACCGCGCAAGGCGTGCGTCCTGCGGATTGCCGCGCGATTAGCTCCGCATGACTCGAGGCCGATGTGGGTCGCTAAGCCATTTTCGTGTGACTTTTTCATTCACTACACCTCGCCGGTTTTAACCGGCGCACAAGGAGAAGAACAATGAAATACCTGTGTTTCGGATACTTCGACAAAGCCAAGTTCGATGCCCTGACCGAGG
>Ga0126381_100008616_pt1 | contig 11413 bp, 12 predicted proteins | sample PanSoiMetPlot_28_FD_96465 | JGI IMG/M metagenome (GOLD analysis project Ga0126381, IMG submission 96465) | Tropical forest soil microbial communities from Panama - MetaG Plot_28 | ecosystem: Environmental > Terrestrial > Soil > Tropical forest > Bulk soil | place: Panama | collected 2016-02-17 | reverse complement strand
TGTGCTGCGGCTGACTAACGTCGACGCTGGCGAAGGCTGGCTGATTTTTGGACTGCCGCCCGCCGAAGTCGCGGTTCATCCATCCGACAAGAACGACGTTCACGAGTTTTATTTGATGTGCGACGACGTGACGGCCCTTATCGCCGCAATGAGGACCAGCGGTATCGATTGTGGTCCGGTCCTTAGTTTGGGTTGGGGTATGCTCACTCACATACCGCTTCCGGGCGGCGGTAAGCTCGGAGTCTATCAACCGCGACACGCCCGGCCCAGAGCAATGGCTGTCCCTGGAACCAGGAGAAACACAGCCAGGGTGGCGGGAAAGCCTTTGAAGGCGAGTTCGACGAAGTCCAAAATCTCGACGAAAGCCAAGCCCTCGAAGAAGTCCGCCAAAGGCCTGGCTAAACGGGCGCCCCAGCGATCACCCAAGAAGCCGCGAGGCCGCTAGTCAGAGGAAGCGGAGTAGACAGGCCTTTTTGAGCCAGACCGAGGAGGTATTCTCTGGCCGGAAGCGGCGCTGTCAACTTCGAAGGTATGCTAAGCTGAGTCTGATTCCAATTCGGCTAGTCGCCGGCGCAGATAGGATTGCTCAACAGCGTTGTTTGTGAGCGCAATCGCTTTCTGGTATGAATCGGCGGCTTCCCGAGAGCGGCCCAGCCGTCGAAGCAAGTCGGCGCGCGCTGCGTGTAAAAGATAGTAGTGATCAAGCTCACCAGTAGACCCGACCCGGTCTATTGCCGCAAGTCCCTGATCGAGCCCTCTGGCCATAGCGACTGCCACGGCGCGATTCAGTCTTACAATAGGCGTCGGAGTCAGAATCGCAAGCTCGTTATACAGGGCTAGAATCTGTTCCCAGTCGGTTTCGCCAGCGGTTCCAGCCTCCGCATGAACGGCGGCTATTGCTGCTTGTAATTGGTATGGTCCGACGCGGCGCATTCTGAGGGCCCTGTCCACCAGTTTGGAGCCCTCAGCTATAGTGAACTGGTCCCATAGCGAGCGATCCTGTTCTTCGAGCGGGATGAGATTGCCTTTTTCGTCCGTACGTCCAGAGCGGCGCGAGTCGTGCAACAACATCAGCGCGAGCAAGCCCAGACTCTCCGCGTCATCGGGCAAAAGCTCGCACAGGATCCTGCCCAGCCGTATTGCTTCGACACACAGCCCGCTTCTGATCAGATGTTTGCCCTCTGTTGCTCCGTAACCCTCATTGAATACTAGATAAATTACTGTTTGGACGGCCGCCAGACGCTCAGGCAATCGATCCGGAGCCGGTACTTCGTAAGGAATGCCCGCATCGCGAATCTTGCGCTTGGCCCTTACCAACCGCTGAGCCAAAGTCGCCTCCGGGACCAGGAAGGCCCTGGCGATCTCGGGGGTCGTCAATCCCCCCAGGGTTCGAAGGGTCAGCGCGACCCTGGCCTCGGGATTCAACGCCGGATGGCAGCAGGTGAAGATCAGTCGCAATCGATCATCAGGAAAACTCATCGCCATCGTATCCAAGGTTGTATCCAGACTTACATTCAGGCTTGCTTCTTCGGTGGATGCCTTCGATTCGGTCTCATAAATGAGGGCGTCTTCTTTGTCGCGACGAGTCTGCTCCCGCCTGGCATAGTCGATCAGCTTGCGATGAGCGGCTGCGGTGATCCATGCCGCCGGATTCTCAGGAATTCCCTTCTTCGGCCACGAGACTATCGCGGACGCAAATGCGTCTTGCATAGCCTCTTCCGCCCGGTCAAAAGAGCCCGAAATCCGGATCAGTGTGGCGATGATCCGGCCGGACTCCTGTTTGAAGACTGACTCGACGGCACTCAGCGAATCAACCATTTTCAGTTCATGTCACGCGCTGCCGCGAGTCTCGGTGGCTTGCACAGCGCCTCTACTCCAATTTTGAAGTTGGTAGTGATACGCTCCTCGCTACACCATGCTAACTCTTCTGGGAATGTACGGCCAGAACTCTAAGCGGGCGAATTTCGATGCAACCCTCTCTGCCGCCGCAGGCCGTAGGAATCTTGGCAGACCAATCGATAGCTTCGTCGAGATTGTGGCAATCCAGTATGTAGTAACCAGCCAATTGTTCTTTTGTTTCGGCAAACGGACCGTCGGTGACCAAGACCTTGCCTTCCTGCACCCGCACGGTTGTCGCAGTACTGGTCGGCTGGAGTGGATCTGCCCCCTTCAATATTCCTCGGCCGGCAGTTTCCTCCATCACGGCCCGGTGCCCTTCACGTATCCTGGCCATTTCTTCCACCGATTCCCTGGCGGCAGCGTCTTCATTAGTGTATATCAGCAGCATGTAGTGCATACGGATCTCCTTTGTATCGAGAAACCTGCAGGGTGAGTAACTCCATCCGTTTTCTTGTTTAGCACGTCATGGTTGAAACCAAACAGCAATCTCGTTCCTTCCACATCCATGTCACCTGCTCCACGATCGATTCCCCGTGTCTCGCTGATACGACGCCCCACCATCCAGGAATCGACAGTGCCTGGGACATTTGGTTTGAGGACCACCGGCATAAGGTGAGTGTGGTGATCGTTACGGGCATGAAACAGCTACCTAGGACGTTGTCAGCGCGCCGCGTGATAATTTGCCAGCTCCCACAGTTTGACCAGATACTCGACATCCCAGGCCGCCCGATGGCGCCTGGGGTTCTGCCGTCTTGCTTCTTGTTTGAGGACCGCGATTTTGATGAGTCCCTGGGTTCTGCCGGACAGCTCAGGGCAGATCAATTTCACGAGAAGGTCATCGATATTGCCCAGATTGAATCCGGATTTGTCCCGGCCGCATGCGGAAAACAATCTCGCAAGCCAAGCGCCGTCAAATCTCGGAGCATCTGTGTAGATCCTTTTACCAGCAAGTTGATCGGTCATGCGGTCGCAAACAAAGTGCGGGGTTTTCCCATCGGCAGCCAGTACATGCCTTGAGATTCCGTGCACATTTTCAGCCGCCGGATCCCAATCAGTCCATTCCTCTATTCCGGCAGGAGAGATCAAATATGACTCGATAGGGCCATCCGGACTGCTCCAAGCCACCTCAATCGGATACGACTTGTTAGACAGGCTCGAGGCCTCAAAATCCAAGAAGTAAATCGTCTCGCTCATTCGCAAATCGCAACCTTGAACCTGGTCGATCAGACCTGATACTATCATATTTCCGGAGCGGTAGTGTGAACGCTATCGCGAGTTGTTGTTTTTTGAGGAGCGTCCTTCCTCTGCACGGAAAGTGCTTGATTAGCTTTTCATTCTCTTTCCCGCAAAGCTTCGGAAGTTCCTTTTAACCCCAGGAGCTAAAATGAGCAAAAGAATTTATGTCGGGAACCTTCCGCATCAGGTGACATCGGATGACCTCGCTGATTTGTTCGGCCAGGTTGGCGAAGTCGAGTCAGCCACCATCATCACCGACCGCGTTACGGGACAATCCAAGGGATTCGGCTTTGTAGAAATGAATAATGAAGATGCTGAAAAGGCCATCGGCCAGATGAATGGGATAGAGTTGAACGGACGCCCTCTTACCGTCAATGAAGCAAGGCCTCGCCAGGATCGTGGCGGCGGCGGCGGACGAGGCGGTTACGGCGGAGATCGCCGCGGCGGAGGCGGCGGCCGGGGAGGCTATGGTGGCGGCGGTGGAAGAGGCCGCGGTCGATACTAACCGGGTCTAGGAGGCCGAAGAGCACCGCCGAGCAGTCGCAGCAGGGTGCTCTTCGGTTATTGGTTAAATGCGCGGACAAGTTCCGCTTTTGTTCGGAAATATCTTTGAAACAAGAGATCGTCAGCACAGGCCCGGAATCAAGTCTCGCCGGATCGATTCCGTCATTGCATTCAGCAGACTGGACCGAAATCCAGCTCACGTCAATATGAAGAGGTTATATGGCCGTCCGTCTTTTCGTCGGGAATCTTCCCTATGATACGTCCGAGTCTGAGATAAGAGAGCATTTTTCCCAGATCGGCCCGCTTTCGTTTGTCTCTGTCCCAGTTGATCGCGAGACCGGCAAGCTCCGAGGCTTTGCTTTCGTCGAATTCGGGGACCGCGGCGACGCCGAAAGCGCGATCAAGCGCTTCGATGGCCAGCTTTTCAAAGGCAGGCGCCTTGCCGTCAACGAGGCCCGAGAGAGGGCTCGTGGAACCGGCCCGGCTGTGCCAATCCGACCACAACGCTTTGATTCTGGACCCGGGCCTGCAGCAGGCCAGCCCGAACCAGGCATCAGCAGGGGCGCCCCCAATTTTGGACCGGACGCAGCGCCAAAGCGCACGCGCAAGAAACCGAAGAAGGGCCCGGATTCTGAGCGCCGGCCGAAACGTCCAATTCCTGAGATAACTAGGGGGCAATACCTGGGCGGCGATGATAACGATCAAGAAGATGAAATAGAAGATGATTTATTAGAAGACAACTTCGCCAGGCGATTGAGCGAACCTGAAGACGAAGACCAATTCTAACCAATATTAATTCTGATGCCAGCGCTGACTCGCAAATCGAGAGCTGGCTAAGGGAGTGAGGTTCAAGTTATGGCGAAAAGATCCAAACCCACATTTCAGAAAAAGGAGAGAGAAAGGGCCCGACTACAAAGGCAGAAGGACAAAGAAGCTCGCCGCGTCGAAACTCGAGAGCGCAAGGCTACAGAGCCGCCCCGGATAGGGGACGAAGACCCCGATATAGCCGGAATAAAGCCCGGCCCTCAACCCCTTCCGGAGCAGTGGGACTATTAAGAACAAGGCAATTTGAGCCGACCGGGCGACTGGTTGTACAATATATAGTGGGTGTAGGCTTCAAAGAAAACAGGGAGTTATATAAGTGATATTATCTGTTGGAAAGAAGGTTGTGTATCCCAGCCAGGGTCCGTGCCGAATCGATCGCATCGTCAAAAAGGAAATAAACGGCAAAGCCGTCATGCTTTATCAGCTTGCTCTGTTGGATGATAGCGGCAGCGAACTGTTCATCCCCGTCGATAAGCCTTCAATGGGGATCAGGATGTTGCTCCACAAATCAGAGGTTCCGAAAATACTGGCTTGTCTCAAAAAACAAGCAGCATCGGCAGATAGTTGGAAGCAACGGGCTATCGACAATTCCAAGTTGCTCGCGTCCGGCTCGGCCTTTGACCTGGCAGAAATCGTCGGTTCGCTAACTGACCTGAAGCGCAGGAAGGGATTGTCCGCCGCCGAGATCCGGACCCTCGAGAAGGCCTGGAGGCTTCTGGTCTGCGAAATCGCGGAAGTAACCGGCCAGACCAGGACGATAACGGAGGAACAACTGGAAAAGGCCCTTGAAACGGCCGGACGCGCCTGATCAAGTATTGCCTTCGACGGGGCAATTCTGAAGCGTGTCTCGACCTGGACATCGGATGCCGAATGGATCGTTTGACCTCGGCAGTCTGGCTCGCTAAAATCTCGAACTTGGGCCCCGAAATCGGCGAGGAGAACAGATCGGAGATCGAGTAGCCGGCATGAGAGAAAGAAATCGAGAAATCCACCGCAGACAGCAACGACACATCAAACGTAAAAAACTACGCAAAAAGCTTGAGGCAGCCACCACTGATCAGGAACGGACCCTGATCCATCAGAGGATTAGGAAGACTATTCCCAAATTCACTCCTGAAGGTTAGCGAGATTTGCGCGCAATTCAGCACTCCGAATAGCCGCAGGCGTGGCAGCTCTGGCAACCCTCTTCCCTGACAAAGGCAGCGTCACCGCAGCTTGGACAGATGTCTGCCCATCCTGAATCGACTGGCGGTTGTTCACTTGCCGGCGCAGCGCTTGTCGCTGGCGCCACTCCCATCAATGACCCCTGGCCAGCCTGTTCATTGCCGCTACTCATACCCAGGTAGTTCTCAGCCAGAGCCTGGCCTACCGCGTCTGGCAACGACAGTACTTTTCGCTTGCCAAACCCGTATGATCTTGCTCCCCCGATTCCGGTAATCTGCTTGACAATCTCGCGGACTCGCTCCATTGGAGATACCGGGCTGGCCATTCGTAATATCAGGGACATCAAGCGGCCCATTGCCTCGGCCATCGCCTTTATATCCGACCCTGCCTTGCCTATCTCGACGAAGACCTCGAAGGGCTGTTCTTCCTCATCCTCATTCATCGTGATGTGGGCGGTCCCGGACGGTGTAGCCTTGCTGACCGTATACCCCCGCCGTTTGTAAGGCCGCGGCCGAACCTTTGGTTGGAGTCCGCCATTGGCCCTCACCAGCTCTGTGCTCGAATCCGCAGCCGCAATTCGCTCCGCTTCGACTTCTGACGTCGCCGCAGATACCGCAGGCTGGTCCTGGGCCGAAGTCACATCTTGCGGGGCTGCGTCTCGCGAGCGCTCGCTGATTCCCTTATCTTCTTCCTTAAGGTTCAGGACCTGGGTGTCTCGCGAGCCGTCTCGATAGATGGTGCCGCCCTTACAGCCGAGCTTGTAGAGCAATTCATAGATGCGGCGAGTCTCTTCAACAGTATAGGAGTTCGGAAGATTGCAGGTCTTTGAAATCGAAGAGTCTACCCATCTCTGGATGACAGCCTGTACCTTCACGTGCTCTTCAGGAGCCAGGTCCATTGCAGTTACGAAGTATCCGGGCAGCGTCTCTCCCGGGTGAGTTTGCTGCCACTCCTCGACCACTTTCACGCGTTCCTCGTGCTTTCCCAGTCTCGACTTGCGCAGGTAGCTCCAAAAGTAGAACGGCTCGATCCCGGTAGAGGTGCCCACCATCGTCCCAATGGTCCCATTGGGAGCCTGGGTCAGAAGCGTCACGTTCCTCAAACCCTTTTCCCGGACATCATCACGAACGTCATCAGGCATGTTTCTCATGTAGCCGGATTCCAAAAACTTGTCCGCTTCGAACAGAGGAAACGGCCCTTTCTCCACGGCGATTTCGGCTGAGGCATGGTACGCTTCCGTTGATATGAACCTGTAGAGCCGGTCTATGAACTGGACCGATTCCTCCGATCCGTAGCGAATGCCGAGCCTGATCAGCATCTCTGCCAGCCCCATCGTATTGAGTCCAACACGGCGTTCAGATTTCTGCTGCGCGTAATTCTCATCGAAAAAGTAGGGCGTGGCATCGATTACGTTATCCAGAAAGCGAACTGCATATCGCACGGTCTTGCCCAGATCTTCCCAGGCCACCTCTCCGTCGACAACAAATTTGGAAAGGTTCACTGCTCCCAGATTGCAGACGCCAAAGCCGGGCAGGGGCTGTTCTCCACATGGATTCGTGCAACCCAGGTATCCCGAGTCATAGTACCAGGAATTCGACATCTTGTTGGCCCGCTCCAGAAAGAACACGCCTGGTTCTGCCGAAGACCATGCGGACTCTACGATCATGTTCCACATTTGTCTTGCCCGTACAGTCTTATAAGTTATCACTGGCTTCCCAGCCCCCCGCCATTTGTCGAGATTGCCATCCCACGCGCTCTCATAGTCAGGCTCAGAAGTATCCGGAAATACCAGGTCCCAGTCGCCGTCCTTCTCTACAGCCTCCATGAATTTGTCAGTTATGCCCACCGATATATTGGCGTTCGTAATCTTGCCCATTTCCCGTTTTGAATTGATGAACTCCAAAACATCAGGGTGCCAGCAATTCAGAATGAGCATCAATGCTCCCCGGCGGGAGCCGCCCTGTTCTATCAATCCGGTCACGAAGCTGTACAGCGCGCCCCATGAAACGGACCCCGACGACCGGCCGTTTACGCCTTTGACATATGAGTGCCTTGCCCTAAGGCTGCTGACATTGATTCCAACTCCGCCACCTCGCGACATGATCTCCATCATCTGCGATAGCGTGTCTACGATTCCCCGCCGGGAATCTTTGGGAGATGGAATTACATAGCAATTATAAAAAGTTAACTGCTGATCAGTTCCGGCCGCAGTCAAAATGCGGCCTGCTGGAACAAACTTCCAACCGTTCAGCAGCCAACGAAACCTGGCGTACCACTCGGATGCGTATTCCGACTCGACTGCGGCGATTCCCCGCGCCACTCTTTCCATCATCTGCTCGGGTTCTGTTTCAATCGGCTTTGAAACATGTTCGTTCAAGCACTCTACTGACGACCCATTTCGCAAATCCACGATCACGCGTCCTGATCCGGCTTCAATGGTTCGCACTTCTCCAATCTCTCGCTGGCCGGTTTTGACGTCAACGCATACGATCACCAGGTCGCCGACCGAAAGCGTGCGTTTACGCATGTCCTTGAGAGCGTAGCGATCAAGGAAAATCTTTTGACCTAGTTCGCTCAGCTCATTGCTCTGGCTGGCCTCTTTCCCACTTCGGATATCTACATTGGGCAGCACTGGCGAGATTGTTTCATCGATTCCAGACTCACTGCTTGCGGCGCTACCTTTGATATCACCGAGAGATCGGGTCGACATTCGGTTTTCCTCCCAGGGCCATCCTATCTCTATGATCCCTTATGATAATTATATTCGTTCGGTACCTGCCTGCTCTGCCTGATAACCTGGATCCGGGCTTTCAAGGGGGAAACCGGTCCATCTAGTCAACTGACTGCCGACACCACAGCCATGATTGGCTACTGTAAACCTGAGGTTTTCCTGCTAAGGTTTCTTGGCTTGCAGCCTGACTTTCCTGCACCCAAAGCCAGGCTACTTCCAGGTGTGGCTAAGACTTCGCCGCGCCCACTCAAGCGGCATCGCCATCCGAAGCACCAGCGGTGAAAAATGGCCGTGCCGGCCAACTAGCATTCTGGTGTTTGATAGTATCAGTGCTGCTTTAACATAAGCCTACGTCGAAATGCTTATGCCCAAAGCCTATGACGAACAACGACACCAGAACGCGGCCCACGACCATCTCTGTCTGCCAGTCCAACAAGTGGCAGCGCCAATGTTCATATTTACACCAAGCATCGCCGTCTGTCAATCAAAAACCACAAGATGTTGGGTACTTCTCGTTAGATGGCCTAATCTATTGCGATATCGGGACTTAGAAGGCGGATTTTGCAGTCAATCGCATTCTGCCCGCGTGCCGCCTTGCAGACGAGATCGACCAGATAAAGGTGAAGAAATCTCTACTGTTTCTGGAACAGATTGATTCTAAAGCCAATCCGATTACATCAGGCGATTGTGTCTCCGGATTGTTTCCGGGTGCTGCTCCTGATGACAAAGTCGACCACACATTGAGTCTTCGGCGCAGCCCCGGGCATCCGGGTATATTCCAAAGTCAACAGCGAACCTCCTGCCGTTTGCCAGCCTGCCCTGCTCGTCTTCTCGGCAGTGTCCAGCCTGGACGGCGGCCCGAATGATCCGGACACTCGATCCACCACCGATTCAAATGACTCCTTCAGCACCGTCAAAGTCGAGCTGCAGTCGATCTCGATCAGGCGCTCCGGTTTTTTGATCTCGAGATCCGAGCTGTCGAACATTAGATAAGCGCTCCAGTCATCGTTAGCGGACTTTCCCACACCCAGCAGAAACACATTGTCGCGAGTGTTGTAAGCCAGTGCGTCCTGCTGGAGCGTCGCCGGCAAGGCTCGTTGGACTTCGTCATACGTCATGCCAATGTGGAACTGTTTCAGAAACGAGATCGAGTCAGCAAGGTCGCTGTCCCGATTGCTAGACCCGCTTATCTGGCGGGCGAAGGTATTGGCCGCACCGCTCCATAACAGGAGGGCGCATAGAGCTATCGCGCAGAACATGGTCTTCTGCATTTATCAATCCTCTAGTACTTGTTGCTAGGGGCGGGACCTGAAGTGGCTTGGGGCAAACCTCAACCTGAATTCGGCCTATCAAACCTCACTCAAGTTGACTCACTACCTGATCCTTCAATCCGAACTATAACACTAACTTGACAAAAGTCAATAAAAGACTCTAATTACCGAGCAGACGGCCGGCTCACAGAGACTCCAAAACTCAAACGGCTTTCCTTGTGATCATTGAATGAAGATGCGAGGGTGAATAAGCGCCCGGCAGAAGACCCTGGTCGTTCATCTGGCGCATTATTTCGATCAGCGCCTGATTGTAGGGAGTTGGAATGCCGAGCTCCTCGCCCAACCTGACGATCTCCCCATTCAGAAAGTCAGTCTCGGTTGACTTGCGCTTCAGCAAGAGGTCCTGCAGCATCGACGGATAGGTCCTGCGTCCCTCGGGCCAGGCAAGCCCTTGCTCGGATGGCCCGCCGGGCGGCTGCCGAAGCTTTGCAGTGTCTTGTCTGATTCTTATCGGATTCGGCTCGCCATCAGGAGGCTCGACTGCGATTCCTGCCGCATCCAATACTGCCAGGCCTTCTTCCCTGACTGCCAGCATCAGGGCGCGCATTTCGGGATCAGCGGCAGATCTCTCGAGCCAGTACCCAGTAATGGCGTGTGTTGCATTGTTGAGATTGGCTATAAGTTTAGCCCACTTCAACGACATTATGTGCGGCGAGACCAACCCGTTGAACCCTGACCGGCCGAGATCGGCTGCGAGCCTTTCGGCGGCTGAATCAACCCCTTCTGGGAAACGCCCGATCGCTATCTTGTTCCCTTTCATTGTCACGACAGTTGGATCCAGCTGAACCGTGCTGATCAATAGCAGGCCTCCATACACGCGTGTGAAGCTTTGAGATGCGATGTGTTCATTGCTTACACCGTTCTGAAGGCAGACGAGCCCAACATCCGGACCATATAGTTCATGCAGATCAGCAACCGCGGACCGCGTGTCCTGCGATTTCACCGCGATGATGACGACGTCGGCCGGGTCGATACTGTCGCGATCTAGCCCAATAACAGCTTCGCCCTTCACGTATACGTCGGATTCGGCGGTCTTGATTTCGAACCCGGAGGTGATGGCTGCCGCAATTCGCGGACGCGCGACAAACAACACCCTGCAGCCGGAATTGACCAGCAGTCCTCCTACAGCGCATCCGATGGACCCGGCGCCGTACATGACGTATCGCGTTTTTGAATCGTCTGGATTGCTCATCGACCTTCACATCATATCACGCCACGGGGCTTTTGTTTGAAATCGGACCTCCTGGTTTAGAGGGCAGCCCTCAGGGATTACAACGGAAGTCAAGTTGGGTTAGATCGACTTTCAGGACCGGTCAAGCTGACCGATTCGCAGTTTCTGGTTCGGCTTCGAGATTGGAGCGGGCGAGCTGTAACTCTCAGGGAGAAACAACTTAACTGGACGACATTGCCACATTAATAGCGTGGCATCTCCCTTGCTCTATTAGAGACCGGCTGCCATAAAAGCGAGCTCGAAAGAGCCTGGAGGCCGCGATGACCTTGGATTCGGGAGCGTGGGTTATCATCGCGGCCTCCCCTATTTCTGGCCACATTCTAAGCCTAAACCGACCTCGGAAAGAAATCTCGAGAATGAACAAAAAAAGAAGGGCAGGAGGAACCGCCCTTCTTGAAAGTACGCCCCATATAATCAACTCAGAAATGAGCCGGGCTGGTTAAGCCCAACCCACCCATAAAGAGCGAACTCACCGTTGATTGATACATGCGT
>Ga0126381_100008615_pt1 | contig 11414 bp, 5 predicted proteins | sample PanSoiMetPlot_28_FD_96465 | JGI IMG/M metagenome (GOLD analysis project Ga0126381, IMG submission 96465) | Tropical forest soil microbial communities from Panama - MetaG Plot_28 | ecosystem: Environmental > Terrestrial > Soil > Tropical forest > Bulk soil | place: Panama | collected 2016-02-17 | reverse complement strand
CGGGCATGAAGCGTGTCCTCATGGGCGGATACCATCGCGGCCAGGCTCCGGTGTTCTACCATCACGCCCTTCGGGTGACCGGTCGTCCCCGAGGTGTAAATCACGTAGGCGAGGGCGTCGGGTCCCGGCAGCGGCGGTGCCTGGCCGACGGTCCGGCGGGGCGGACCGATCGGCGCACCCAGGCGGTCGACCGTGACGATTTCGGTGCCGGGCTCCGGCGAGACCCGCGCCTCCCCTGGCATGGTGATGACCGCGCGAACGCCGCTGTCGCGCAGCATGTACGCCAGGCGCCTGGGCGGTCCGGCCGGATCCACCGGCACGTACACTCCCCCGGCCATCCAGATCCCCAGAACGGACGTCACCGTGGCGAGCCCACGCGGCAGGCAGGATGCGACCGGAGTCCCTTCCCGCACCCCGGCCGCGGCCAGCCGGCCGGCCAGGCGGCCCGCGACCTCGGCCAGCTCCGCGAAGGTGAGGACCGCGTCGCCGAAGACCACGGCGGACCGGTCGGGCGCGGTGATCGCCTGCGCGATCACCGCCTCGTGCAGGCACCGGTTAAGCGCTTGCTGCATGTTCAACTCCTTGTGAGACGGTTTGCGGCCCTCCGAGGCGCCTAACTCCCGGGACCAGCGCGGCACATCCGCAGGAGGCGATGAGGGCGATTCCGCCGGCGCTGAGCACAGCGGATGCGCCGAATTGCCGGGCTAGCAGGCCAGCGACGGTGTATCCGACGGGCAGCAGTGAATAGGAGACGGCGATGTTGACGCTGTAGACCCGCGATAGCAGTCGTGGCGGCACCATGACCTGCATCGCGGTGTTCTCGATGACATCGAACGACAATCCGGCGCCGATGAGTACGGCTCCCGCCGCCAGAGCGGCCATCCCGAATCGCGAAAAGCCGAGTACCACGGTGCCAAGGCCGATCACCGACGCCAGCGCGAGCAGTGCGGAGCCAGCGCGGGCGCCACTGCGCATCCGCCCTATCACCAGGACGCCGGCGATCGTGGTGCCGATCTCGACGGCAGTCAGCAGGCCGAGAGTCCGCGGATCCCCATGGCGGGACCTGACCAGGTCGGGCAGCAGCACCGCATAAGGGGCCAGGCACAAGCAGTTCGCGATCAGCGAGATCGTCAAGATGAACAGCAGCCACCGGGTACTGACGGTGTACCGCAGCCCCGCGGCCAGATCTCGCAGGACACCCGGCTGTGCTGGCTCGACTGGCTGTGCTGGCTCGACCGGCTGTGCTGGCTCGACCGGCTGTGCTCGCGGGGTCGGCCGGCCCGGGCCCGTGGCCACGGTGAACAGCATGGCGAGCGCGGCCAGCCCGAACGAGGCGGCGTCTAGACCGAAAAGCAAGGTCGCGCCGCCAAAGCCGAAGACGACACCGCCTACCACCGGGCCGAGCAGGCGTGCGGCACTCCTGGAGAGCGACTGCAGGGAGTTCGCCTGACCCAGCTGATCCTCGGCGACGAGATCGCGGTTCATCGCCGCATACCCGGGCTCGTGGAAAGAGCTGACGATGCCGAGCAGAAACGCTCCGGCCATAATCGCCGGTATAGACAGGCCGCCGATCGCGGATAGTGCCGTGAGGCCTCCGGTGAGGATAGCCGCCGCGGCATCGCCGATGAGAACGACTGTCCGCCGGGTGATCCTGTCCGCCACAGTGCCGCCGATGAGCAGCAGGACAAGCTGCGGCATGAGATTGACGGCGAAAACGAGTCCCATTTCCGCCGGTGAGCCGGTCATCCGGTATACGGACCAGCTCAGCCCGATCTGGTATGCGCCGTTGCCGATCCGTGAAATGGTCTGCCCCGACCAGAAGAGGAAGAAGTCCCGCTCCCGCAGCAGGCACCACCGGGAGGCAGGCCGGCGTCGAGCGTGCCTGCCCGGCAAAATACCAGGCCTGTTCAGAAGCGTGCCGCTGGTCATCGACAGCGCCGGGCAGCTTCGCGGAAACCGCGGCCCGCGACGCTCGCGAACACGGGACTACGCAGAATCTCGATTGTGGTCTCCGCGTTGAACACACGCACCTCGCGATCCGGCGCGACTTCGCCCCATGCGGAAGAAGGGTCGGATGCGGCCCACTCGCAGAGGAAAAGCTCCACCGGACCCTCGTAACGTCTCAGCCTGGCGCGCTGATGAGCATACGCATTCGCGGCATAAATGACTTGACGCCAATAGAAATCTTCCTCCGCGGCATCGGAATCTATCCAGCGCAGTTCGCGGAGGGCCTTCATCACCCGTCCCGCGTCAGCCCGCAGGTCGGCTGCCGCGAACAGCCGGCCAAGCTCCGCCAGCCGGAGTTCGTAATGATCCTCGAGGCCGAGCGGAGGGAGTGCCAGCAATTCGCCTCGGCCGCCGTTGACCAGGAGCAGGGGACCGACCTCTTCGCCCGCCGCCACCAGCCGGCCCGCCATCTCGAACGCGATCTGGGACCCTGAGCAGAGCCCGCCGAGCAGGTACGGTCCGTGCGGCTGCACCTGCCTGATCTCGCGCAGGTACCGGTCCGCCATCTCGGCCACCGAGAGCAGCGGGCGGCGCCGGTCCCGCAGTCCCGTCGCCTCGAAGCCGAAGACGGGGTGGCCGCCGCTGAAGACCTCCGCGAAGTCCCTGATGAAGGCGATGTTCCCGAGAACCCAGTGAACGAGGTAGAGCGGGGTCCCCGTGCCGTCGGCCAGCGGGATCATGCATCGCGGAGGCGGGCTACCGTCCGGCTCGCGGCTGCGCGCCCATTCCGACGCGAATGAAGTATCGGACATGGCCGGTCAGTCCCAGCCCGCGCCCTGATCCCGATTACCCTGGCCGAAGACCGCTGTCGACATCTTCCCCACACCTTCCCGAAAGATACGTCTAATAAGACAACTCATCGCCGGACCTGCCAGCCATGCAGCAACGGACTCTGCTGGCAGGCGCGCGCGCAAAGAGCAATGGCCGCGGAACGTGCTTCGCCGACACTTTGTGCGCCAGAGAAAAACACAATTCCTATCTCGCGAGCATCCGCCAGGACACGAACGTGCTCTAGCCGCGCTTCATGTCCGGCAATTACCCAGATGACATCTTCGACGATCTGGCTATCCGGAAGCAGGCAGGCGTCCGATTCGCTCCGCACGAGGGTCACCATTGTCATATACACAAGTCGCCCGATTAGATCCTGGTTGACTGCCGCCGGAATGCGGCTTCACTCAATACTGTTATCGACCCGGGCGACTCTGAGGAAGCCCTGCGCGTGGCACCCAGCTGCACAGGCAGCTAGCTGCCACGGGGAGGGCGGTGAAACCACTGCTCGTTCTGCCAAATGACCTGAGCAGTCAGCAAGCTGCCAGGCCACTTGCTGCCAGGCCCTGACCCTTCTGTACGGCCGATGGGGGCGGCAGAATTCTTTATGTTAATTCCGCTGCCCGCGTCCTTAGAAGGGAATTATGAGCCTGGATATCGTAGCCAGCAGTGCATTCAGGGCGGGCGATCTGATTCCGCTGAGCTGGCAGCAGCGAGTAATCTGGTATCAGTCGATACTTGCCCCGGACTCGACCCGCTATCACTGTCACGCGTTGTTTCATTTTGAGCGTCCGCCCGATCTGGCGGTGCTGAATGAGGAGTTGCGCCGGCTGGCTCGGCGGCACCGGGTGCTGTTGACCCGGCTGATGTACCGGGAAGGCGAGCCGTACCAGGTATATCCGGACGTGGCCGACGCGGACCGGCTTTGTGTCGATGAAGTGCGGCTGGCCGAACGGCCCTCGACCTCGGCGGAACTGGTGGCCAAGGCCGAGGCGAACCAGATGTTCGACCTCCAGGCCGGACCGCTCTTCCGGTGGACGCTGGCGTGGCTGCCCACCGGGAACGCGATCTTGATCCATACCGAGCACCATCTGGTGCATGACGGGATGTCGCTCGCCACGCTGGTGAACAGCCTGACCGCGGACGCCGGGCCGGCCGAGGTGGACGACGCCTACTTCGCCTACGCCGCCGCACAGGACCCAGGGCCGCACCCGGGCGCGGCGGCCGTCGCCGGTGAGTTCCTCTGCGCCGCGGCACATCGCTTGCCTCGATGCGACCAGCCCTCGGGCCAGGATCCGGCGTTGCGCCTGCCGATGCCAGCCGCACTCGTCGCCGCGGCCCGCGCGACCGCGAAAATGGCGGGGACCAGCCTGTTCACGGTGCTGTTCACGGCTTTCGCCGAATCCGTGCGCCGTTCCATGGGCCCCGCGGTGATGGGCACCGCCGTCGCGAACCGGCCTGCGGGACACGAGTCCACGGTGGGCATGTTCGTGTCCACCGTGCCGGTCTCTATCGGGGATGACGCCCGGATGTCGCCGACGGCGGTGTCCGCCGCGATCAACGCCGCGATCCGTCGTTCCGATGTGCCGATCATCGACGTGGTGGCGGCCCTGCCGGCCGACGTCGTGGACCGGCACGGCCTGGTGTCGGTGGGGTTCAGCCTGCATGAGCAGCACGGCGACCCGGTCGTGCTGGCCGGGGTGCGGGCCGAGATGGAGGTCGGGGTTCCGCCGAGGGCGGCCAAGTTCCCTGTCAACGTGGTGGCATTGGTCGACAGCGCGGACCGCACCAAGGTGACCATGCTCATCGACGGCCAGGCCGAGTACGCGGATCACGACCAGCTATGGGCGCTGTGGACCGGGTATGCCGACTGCCTGGCTGAATTGTGCCAGCTGGCACGGCGCGAACCGTCCCGGCGCGCTCCCGGGCCGGCCGATGTGATTACCGCGGTCCGGCGGATCGCCGCCGAAGACGGCGCCCTGGTGGCCGTGCGGGACGAGATCACGACGGTCAGGTACGCCGAACTGATCGCTCTCGGCGACAACGCACGCTGGTGCGCCGGGGGTTCCGTGGTCGGCTTGCTGGGTAACGCGTCAGCCAGGTTCTTCGCGGCCGCGTACGCCGTGGTGCAGGCCGGCGGCACGTATGTCCCGCTGGACGGCAGGCAGCCGGCCGAGCGGCTGGCGCACATGATCCGGCAGTCAGGTTGCCGGGTGGTGGTCGATCTGGATGGGAGCCAGGCGCCGGAACTTACCGGTCTTGCCGGTCTTGCCGGTCTTACTAGTCTTGCCGGTCTTACTGGGGTGCGGCAGGTCTCCTGGGATCAGTTCTGTAGCCCGGGCCTGGGCCTGGGCACGGGCCCGGGCGCCGGTGAACCGGATCCGGCCGAGATCGCGTACATCATCTTCACCTCGGGCAGCACTGGCACGCCCAAGGGCGTTCGCGTGCGCCGGACCTCACTGGCTTGGTTGTGCGACTGGGCGGGGGCCACGCTCGGATTCGGCCGCGGCACCATCACCAGCCAGGTGGCCAGCATCGGGTTCGACGCGGCCGTCTGGGAACTGTGGCCGGCCCTGTTTTCCGGCGCTGAACTGGTGGTGGCTCCCGACGAGGTCCGCGGCGACCCGGCCGCGCTGGCGAAGTGGCTTGCCGCGCAGCGGGTGGAGGTCGCGTTCGCGCCGACGCCCATGGCCGAGATGCTGATGAACCTGCCCTGGCCGGAGCATCCGGATGGTCCGGCGCTGCGCGTGCTCGGCGCCGGGGGCGACCGGTTGCACCTGCCGGGAAAGGCGCTGCCGTTCGAGCTGATCAACCTGTACGGGCCGACCGAGTGCACCGTGGTGTCGGCCGCACAGCGCGTCGATCCGCGCGACAGCGCGCCACCGCCGATCGGTACCGCGCCGTCGTACTGCACGACAGCCGTGATCGCCGAGGATGGTTCACGGGTCCCGGACGGCGGGATTGGCGAGCTGTGGATCGGCGGGCCAGGTGTCGCGGACGGCTACGCCGACGCGCCGGAACTCACCCGGCCCCGGTTCGTGCCCGATCCTTATTCGCCAGACGGCGCCATCGTGTATCGCACCGGGGATCTGGTCCGCCGCGATCATGACGGCAGGCTGACGTTCTGCGGCCGGCAGGACCGGCAGGTGAAGGTGTCGGGCGTCCGGATAGAACTCGCCGAGGTCGAGGCGACCGCCCTGCGTCAACCGCAGGCCCGGCAGGCCGTGGCCATGACCGCCAGCGGCGAGCACGAGCCGGGAAATGGAAAGCTGTGGCTGATCGTGGTTCCGGCGCCGGGCGCTGACGAACCCGCGTTGGCCGGACGGATCCGGGACAGCTTTCCCACCTACCTGCGGCACATCCCCATCCGGTTCGTCCCCGCGCTGCCGCTCAACTCCAACGGAAAGGTGAACCAGACGATGCTGTCCACACTGCTATCAGGATCCGAATCGTCCGCGTCCGGTCAGGGTGCGTCCGGTCAGGGTGCGCCCGGTCAGGGCGGGGGCGACGCGCGTGCGGCCGCGCTCGCGCTCGCCCGGTCGACGCTGCAGACCGCCGAGATCGGCACGTCGTGGTTCTCCGCCGGCGGTTCCTCGCTGGACGCGGCTCGGCTGGTCACCCGGCTCACTATCGAACTCGGCCTGTCCGTCACGGTCAGGCAGCTACTCGAGGCATCCTCGGTCGAGGAGTACCTGGCCGGACTGGCCGAGTCCGGCCCGCCGACGCCATCGAACGACGCTGTGCCAATCGATCGTGTGCCAATCGATCGTGTGCCAATCGATCGTGTGCCGGGGCCGGAGCCGGCGGCACATGCGGTCACCCGCCCGGTGTCCGCCGTCGCAGTGCTGTGGCCGTCGATGTCGGACCTGCCGCCGGATGAGAAGCTGCGGCTGGCGAGCATGCTGGTGAGTGCGGCGAGCGCGGACATCTGGCCGGGATGACCGCGCGATGACCACTGCGCCCGTGCTGATGGACACCACCTCCTGCCAGCAGGCCCAGATCCTGGCCGCCGACCTGTCGCCCGATCCGCTGGCCGGCGTGGTGGGCCGGGTCGTCCCGCTGGGCCCTGGCTGCCGGTACGCCGATGTGCAGCGAGCCTGGACCGCACTGCTGCGCAGCCAGCAAGGACTGCGGGTGCGCTTCTATCTGCGGGACGGCCGGATCGCACAAGAACTCCGTGACTACGGTCAGCTCCCGGAGGTCACCAGGAGGGTGCTGGCCACTGGGCGGCCGCGGGACATCGCCGGGGCGGGCATCCAGCCATGGGGGCCGGTCCTGATACGGACGTACTTCTGCGAGGACACCGGTGAGCTGACCCTGCTGGTCCATCACGCCCTCGTTGACGAGCACACGCTCGGCCTCATGCTCGACTTCCTGCGACGTGAGGTCGGCGAACCGGCCTCGGCCAGGTCCGCTCCGGCAGTCGACTACCGGGCAGCGGTGAACGCGCTGATCGCGGCCAGCCAGGACAGCCAGCGGACGTCCCGGCAGTACTGGGGTGAGCAGCTCCGCGGCGGTGGCAGCAACCGTGCCCCGGTGTGGCCGGCCGGCCCGGCGACGGCGGGCGGCACGTGGCAGCGGGAGCTGGACCCCGGCTGGGTGCGGACACTCAGTTCCGCCGCGCGCGGCGCCAGCGTGTCCGTGCCGATCCTGGTACACGCCGCCACCGTGATCTTGCTGCATCGCTACGGCCTCGGTGACCGGCCGGTGATCGGCGTGCCGGTGTCGCTGCGCGATCACCCGGGCATCGGATTCGACGCGGTCGGCGTGTACCTGACCGCCCTGCCGGTGGTGACGGAGGTTCATGGCGATGACCAGCTCGCAGGCGTGCTAGCCCGGGTGCGGACCGCACTCGTCCAGATGCACGATCACAAGTTCATGCCGCCGATGGAGATGCCGGGCTTCGCCGACCTGACCGCTACAGATCAGGGGAGCAGCCAGTTCGGCGTCACCCTCGCGGTGCACCAGCTTGCCGCGGATGGTCCGCATGCCGCGATCCGTGCGCTGCCGACGGGACATCCGGTGTCCGCACTGCACATCGATCTGGTCCTCACTGGCACCAGCGGCCGGCTTGCCCTCATGTGGCGGGACGGGGTGGTTCCGTGGCCGGCGCCAGACGCCTTGGCCGCGCACCTGGCTCGCGTGATCGACATGATCGCGGCCGATCCCGGACGTACGGTGGGCGGCTTCGCGCTGGACACCGGCCGGCGTCCGGCACCGGCGGCGGTGCCCGGTGCCGCCGGACTCGTACCTGACCTGGTGCGGCGTACCAGCCAGAGCAGGCCGGACCAGCTCGCGGTATCCGACGGGTCTGGCGGCTGGACCTATGCGGATCTGGACCGTGCGGTGGGGCAGGTCCGCGCCGCGCTCCACGCCCGGGAGGTGCCGGCCGGATCCCGCATCGGAGTCGCGTGCGGCCGGTCGAAGTGGCAGATCGCGGCGATCCTGGCGGTGTGGCACGAGGGCTCGTGCTATGTGCCGCTGAATCCTGACGGGCCGGCTGGCCGGAACCAGATGATCATCGACGACGCGGAGCTGGCCGCGGTGATAAGCGCCGGTCTTGGGTTGCCGGGATCGCTGACGCTCGACGAAGTCCGCCGGCAGGCTCCAGGAACCTCCGGGCCTGAACCCATCGGCCCTGATGCCCCGGCCTATGTCATGTACACGTCCGGCACCAGCGGCCGGCCCAAGGGCGTCGTCCTCACCCATGCCAACCTCGCCAGTTTCGCCTCGGCCCTGTCGCGAGCATTGCCGGTCGCCGGCAATGGCCGGTGGCTGGCGGAAACCGACGCCACCTTCGACATCTCCCTGGTCGAACTGGTGCTCCCGCTGGTCTGGGGCCAGTCGATCAGCGTTGCCGACGCGACCGATCCGGCCGCGGCTGACGGTGACCAGTTCGACTACCGTCAGTTCGACTACCGCCAGTGCACGCCGTCCCGGGCGCGGCAGTTGCTGACCGCACGGGAACTCGGCGAGCCTCTGGGGCACTGGCACGTCCGGCCGAAAGTGTGGCTTATCGGCGGCGAAGCGCTGCCTGCTCCGCTCGCCCGGGAGCTGTGCGCCGCATATCCCGACACGGTGTTCGTGAACATGTACGGGCCGACCGAGACCACGGTGTGGTCGACCTGCCACACGCTTCGCGGCGATCATCCGGCCGGCATCTCGTTGGGCAGGCCACTGCCCAATACCGAGCTGATGGTGCAGGACCGCTATGGCTGGCCAGCCCCGCCTGGGGTCGTGGGTGAGCTGCTGATCGGCGGCCATGGCGTCGCGGCCGGCTATCTCAATCGTCCGGACCTGACCAAGGAGCGATTCGCCGCCACCGGCGGGACCAGGATGTACCGCACCGGAGACCTGGTCCTGCTAGGCCCGGACGATAACCTGTACTTCCGCGGACGCGCCGATGATCAGGTCAAGATCCGCGGCCATCGCATCGAACTCGCCGAGGTCGAAGCGCACCTGCTGGCCCATGAGGCGATCGCTGAGGCCGTGGTGTTCGCGGTCGCCGACGATCCGGAGTCCGCTCGGCTCGACGCGGTGGTGGTCCTTCATCGCGGCCACAGCCTCGATCCTGGCCAGCTCATCTCGTCACTGACCGGGCATTTGCCGCACGCCATGATCCCGGCCCGTATCAGGGTGGCCGATGTGCTCCCTCGCCTGCCCAGTGGCAAGATCGACCGGCGTCAGGCCAGTCAGCTCACCGCGACCCGTCAGGCGGATCCTGAGCCAGCGGGTGATCCGTGTGCCGTGGCTGTCGCCGGCGTGATGAGCCAGGTAGCGGGCCGCCGGGTGGGCCTCGACGACGACTTCTTCCGGGTCGGCGGCAATTCCCTTACCGTGCTGCGGGTGATCGCCTTGCTCCGCGAGCGGGACATTCGCGTCCGTCCGCTGGACGTGTTCCAGTGGCGCACACCAAGGCGGATCACGGCCGGGGTCACGAAGCTGACAGTGCCTTGGCCGCCCGTTGGCATCAAAGAGATCTGGGATGCCAGCATCGACCCAGGAGCCGGAACGGCCCCGTCGCCGCTGGTCCCGCTGATCCCAGACGGAAACGGCGCGCCGTTGTTCTGCGTGCACTCCGATACCGGCGCGATCCGGTTCGTAGCCGAGCTGGCCGACGGCTTCCGTGCCGGTCATCCGGTCTATGGCCTGGAGATGGTGGGCTACCGGGGGAATGTGCGGCCGTTGCTGTCGGTCACCGAGATGGCCGAGCGCTACGTTACCGAGATCCGGGCCGTCCAGCCGGCCGGCCCGTACCACCTGGCCGGCCTCGGCCAAGGCGGCATCATCGCCATGGAAATGGCTCGCATGCTGCGCGCCCGCGGTGCGGACGTGACGCCGCTCGTGCTCATCAGCCTGCCCGCGCAGGCTCCGCCCCGCTACGATCCCGGCTGGGGGCTCGACCAGATCTACGCGGACGGCTGGGAGTCCCTGCGGGCGCGCTTCGGTGTCGAAGGCCCGGACGACCTGCCGCGCGCGATGACCGAGATGATCGCAGCCGGCTGGTACGAACCGGGCGAGGAGCTGGCCGACCTGTACCGGCTGGCGGCCTTGCGGGCAGCTGGCGCGTTCGCTCACGACCATCATGACCCCGCGCCGTACCACCATCCGGCGGTGCTGGTCCAGGACACGGCCACCGCCGACCAGGTCCGGGCTACTTGGGGATCGGTGCTGACGAACGCCCGGTTCGTGCTTGGAGACTGGGGGTCGCCGGTTGAGATCCTGCTCGACCAGAGGTTCCGCGAAGCGATGCGCGACATCTTGTTCGCACGGGGAGGTACGCCATGACCGCTACCAGCCCGCTCGCCGGACTACGCCGACGGCTGGCGCAAGCGCAACAGGCCGGCGAAGCTGGCGATCCACGCCGCGCCGTAACGCTGCTGAGCGCGCTGGTCCCGGAGTATGAAACGGTCGTCGGCGCCGATCACGTCGATACCATCGCGGTCCGGGACAGGCTGGCCGAGTGGATCGGGGAGGCCGGTGAGCCGGCCCGCGCGGCCGAAGCGGTCCGCTCCGTACTCGAGGACCGGCGGCGGATCCTGGGGCCTGAACATCCCGACACCCTCTACACCATGCATAACCTGGCCTACTTCCTCGGCGAGGCCGGCAACATCGCCGAGGCAACCGCTCTCAGCCGTGACCTGCTCGGCGCCCGGCAACGACTGGATGGGCCAGAACACCCGGAAACCCTGATCACCCATCACCGGCTCGCGTACTGGCTCGGCGAGGCCGGAGACACCCGTGCGGCCGTCGCCATGTTGCGGGAGGTACTCGAAATCCGGGAGCGGGTGCTGGGATCCGAAGACCCGGACACCCTGACCACCCGGCACGAACTCGCCCGGCGGATCGGCGAAACCGGGGACGCGGACACCGCGGTGACGACCTTGCGGCCGGTGCTCGAGCTACGGGAACAGGTGCTGGGCGCAGAGCATCCGCATACCCTCACGACCCGGCACGAACTGGCCCGCTGGACCGGTGAGGCCGGCGACCCGCACACCGCGGCCGAGATGTATAAGGTCCTGCTGCCGATCCGGGCCCGTGTCCAGGGTGCCCGGCATCCCCGCACCCTGGCGACCCAGCACGAGCTGGCCCGCTGGACCGCGCGGAGCGGAGACGTCGCCGGCGCCGTGCGCACGCTG
>Ga0126381_100008614_pt1 | contig 11414 bp, 13 predicted proteins | sample PanSoiMetPlot_28_FD_96465 | JGI IMG/M metagenome (GOLD analysis project Ga0126381, IMG submission 96465) | Tropical forest soil microbial communities from Panama - MetaG Plot_28 | ecosystem: Environmental > Terrestrial > Soil > Tropical forest > Bulk soil | place: Panama | collected 2016-02-17 | reverse complement strand
TGCCTACCCGCTTTCCGGTCGGCCGTTCGGGGAGTTCAGTCGGCAAGATTCGATAAACAGGTTGTCGCCGCGCTAACCGTAAGCGCAGCGGCGCCGATACGGAGTGCATCCATTAGGCGACGCCCCGAGCACCGCGAGTGCGCGGCGAACATCAGCAAGCTTCATGCGTTTCGGATGATCGAGGCAGCGGAGGGCATGTGATCCAAGAGCATGGCCGCGTCATGCGGTGTTTGTCCAGTTGGTACGAGTGGCGTTTTTGATAGTTGCCGGCTATGGCGACTGGAACATCCTTCCGCGAGAGCGGACTAACGATGGAGTTCCGCCATCTCCGCTATTTCGTGGCGGTCGCCGACGAACTGAATTCTACGCGCGCGTCCAGGAATGCCTGGACCAGCCCATTGAATGTGAGCGCCGCGCGGCTATGGCGCAGGACGAGCCGGCCAAGCCGTACGTTCGCTGACGCCGCGAAGGGCGTGAGCTGGCCGCTGCGTTTTCGCGGATGACGCGCCGACCTGCATGAGGGTGGGTTTGGTTCCGTCCGTCCAGCGGCTGCCGGCGAGCACGTCCACGGCGCGGCGGTAAGCTTTGGCATGCATGCGGTCCAGTGCGGCGGCGTGCAGGTTTATGCCCGACGACCGGACCAAGATTTCCGCTACCCAAGCAAGAACAGGACCGGACATCGGACGCGGACCGCGCCCCTATTAGGGCGCGCGTCCGTCCGTCCGCTCTTGCGCGGCTTACTTGCGGGATTTTTGAACGGTGGCGACCGGCGTCGAACAAGGCTTTGGCGGAAGGGGTGTCCGCCAAATAGGCCTCCGAAGAGCCCGTTTCATCGGCATTTCAGAAATTGCCGCTACCCTCACCCATAGCTTGACCCATAGTCGCCTGGGGAATTGCACATCAGATAGCCGTAAATTAGCCCCAGACGACGGGCCATTCTGGCCGTCATGCCCTAGCTGAAGCTCTCCGCCGATCAGCGCCGCGCCCTCGTTGTCCTCGCCGGATGCGCCGACGGCTGCACCGAGGCGCTCATGCTAGTGCACGGCTTCACCCGCAATCTGCTCGCCGCATTGATCCTTGACGGGCTCGCGAGAGCCGACGCCGACCGCATGATGGCGGGCGGCAAGGTGGTCAACGTGCGGCGGTTCAAGATCACCGATGCTGAACGGGTTGCGCTTCAATAGCACTGAAATCACCGCTTGCAGACCAGCTGACCGGCGCGGTACGATCCGTTAGGGCAGCGCGGGGGGAACAAACAACATGGCCAAGCCTAAGGGCGACGAGCACTTTCCCAGGGATGAAGCCGATTACAAAAAGCTGGAAAGGTTGGTCGCGAAAATCCAACAAGACCTCGCTCCGCATTCCAAAGTGAGCCACAACGTCCGAATTACCGGGAAGTCGGGCGCGCAGCGTCAGGTCGACGTGTTGGTCGAAGATAAGGTGGGTCAGTACGATGTGCGCATCGTTCTGGACTGCAAGGATTACAAACAACCAGTCGATATCAAGGATATCGAAGAATGTGCCGGTCTATTTGAAGATGTGTCCGCCATGAGAGGTGTGATCGTTTGCCCTGCGGGTTTTACAAAAAATGCCAAGGTCCGCGCCCAGCAATTACAGATCGATTTGTATAGCCCCGTCGATACCGAACCACACAAGTGGCAGGCACGGCTCAAAATTCCAGCACTGTGTGATTTTCGCGAGGCGCAGATGTCTTTCGGTGTCTCAACGAGCGCGCCGTTCCCATTCACGCTATCCGCTGACTATCCTACTAGGTCGAACGTAACAGACGCCGAGTCAAATGAAGAACTCGGAACGATGCTCTCAATTGCCTCAGCTGAATGGGATGCGGGCCGATATCCGACCGAGCCCGGCGAGCATGAACGCATTCCGATCCTGCCGCGCAAGCTCAAGATGGACAACGGACACGGGATGCAAATCCCTGTAGACCTTACCGTCGGGCTGCGTGTCTCAAAACATCTTTACTTCGGTCAGTTTCCCGTCACACGCCTTTCTGGCTTTCACGACCGCATTCATGAAGGCATCATCACAAATGCCTTTGAAGTCGGGCTGTTGTCGCTTGAAGAAGTTCATAATTGGAGGCGTCTCAACGACGCCTGCGAGGCTCCGGTCAAACCTGTAATAATCATGACCGCGTTGTACGCCTGGAGTGAAGAATCGTTCGAGGTTAGCGAAAACGCCCCCCTCCGCTGAGAGACTCGCAGGCCGCAGCTTGGTCAATCGCGGCGGTGCGGCGGCAGCTTCGTGCTGACCGATCAGGGGCGCGCGGTGCTGGAGTCGCTGTTAGCCTCCAAAAATCCCCGACGTTCTTTGAAGGTATGAAATGGGCTGATCTGTCCGAAACATGCGTTCGCCTCGAACTCCGAACAGCACCATTTCATGTGGGATCGTAAACTTAAAGACTGGACGTGAGACGTTTGCGGCGTAGCTGTCCGGCGTGGTGATTGTTAAGCTCAGACAAGCTAGTCCGGTGTTTACATCGTTCATCGCAGCCAATCCCGACAATAGAAGGCCGCCTCCGTCCGCTTTTTTGAAATAACCAAGCCGCTCCGTCGCGAAGTCTTTGACCAAAATCTCTCCGGGTTTGAGAACAAATGCAGGTATATCGAAAAATAGCGGAGTTGTGCGGGCAAACCCTTTATCGCAATCACCGCCTTCCGGCTCATCGAAGTTGGTTAGTAAGCCAGAGACGCCTGTGATGGCCGCCGACCTATTTCCGGAGTTGATGAATGCCGCGGTAAGTGACCCGTATATGATCAACGCATTCTTGGAGTGAACATTAAGCGATGGGGGACTTCCGGGCGCCACTCGGATATCATCTACTTGGCGCACAACGTTAAAGTAATTGACGGTCCCGCCGATACTGAGCGATGCCACGCCTGTTATGGTTCCGATGATCCCCGTGATCATTCCAATCACGGCTGCACGATCCTTGATTTCCATGGCCCTCCCCTAAAGCCCTAGGCCGTTATAGGTTACAATATGTTACATGAGGATTGTACTCCTAGGGGGCGTCTATGTTGATCCTGGAAATAGCCGCCGTTATCATCTTGGCCGTCCTTGTGCTCGCGTTTCTTCCAATCATCCTCCGGATGCTTTCTTATGGTCTCAGCGCGGTGCTGCTGATCGCAATCGGCGGCGGGATGATCTGGCTTGCGCGCAACGGAATAGACAAGGATAACGCCGTCCCCCTCCTGTGCATCCTAGCGGTCTTTATTCTATGGGGCTTCTGGTACGAGCGGCGCTCGCGACGCGCCAACTCTGATCGCGTCACGGACTCGTCGTCGGCGAATACGGATTGAGGCGCCCCACCTGGAACGCCGCCTGCCCGATCGGCCGGAACGGCAACTGCCCAAGCGGGCCGAGCCTAACGTATCGCCAGCGCGGCGGGCGAGCGCACCGGCACCAAAGGCGCCATTAGCCCGCGAGCCGTCGCGACGTCTTATGGGCCGCAGGCCTGCGGCGGCCGTGTTGGCCCCTCTGACATCGCGAACGCCTTCTCGATGCAGGTCATCAGGGATTTCATGTTGCAGGGCTTGGTAAGGTAGTCGATAGCCCCGGCCGCGAGCACGCGTGCTCGGGTAGTCTCGCTGAAAAACCCGGTGATGAACACGGTTGGGATGCGATACCCGTCAGCGATCAGCCGGGCCTGCAGGTCGGCGCCGCTGATCCCAGGCAGCTGCATGTCGCTGATCAAGCAGCCGGTGTCGCGCATGAGGTCAGACGCGAGATATTCCTCGGCTGTCTCAAAGGTGCTAACGGCGTGATTGAGTGATTGGAGGAACCGTTGCAAGGCTTTGCGAACGGCAATGTTATCGTCCACGATTGCAATCAGCCTCTTAGAGATCGTGCCGCTCTTGTCCCTCTTTTCCCCATTTGCCGGGACCGCCCCGGCATTGCGCTGATTCAGAATAAAGTGCTCAAGGCGCTCTCTAAGTTCTTCCGAACGAGCAAGTGTATTCCAGCCATCCTCCGAGAATAGATGGTCACGCCGTGCAAACGCATCCTTCGACTCAGTCGCGCGCTGCCGGGCGTTGGCCGCCTTTTCAAGGCAATATCTGATCAGTGAACTCAGTCTTTGCAGCATAGACTGGTACCCCGTTCCCCGCTTTCGGCAAGCTGTGTCATAGTACCCGCCAAGCGTCTAGATGGACCGTGGCTGCATTGACTTTTATGTACGAACTTATTCTCGTTGATTCTGCGCCCCAAACTTACCGTGTTGTCGGCGAATACGGATTGCGCCCCACCTGAAATGCCGCTTGTCCGATCGTGCCATACGGCAGCTGCACGAGCGCCTGCGCGCTAGGCCCAAGCGCATCGAAAGGATTGGTGGCGCGACGGGCGAGTTCAGTCACCTGTTGGCCGTAAACTCTGGAGCAGCAGAGGCGCGCTGACGGGTTTCTGCAGCACGGCTGCGACCTTTCCTTGGTCAAACGAAGCGTCGCCGTAGCCGGTCACGACCACAATTCGAATGCCCCGATCATGCAATTTATCAATCAGATCGTGTGCCAGTTCGCCGCCTCGAAGTCTAATGTCCACCAAGGCCACGTCTATTGTCCGCTCGGAAACCAAATGGGCGGCCTCGGCCGCCGTTGCCACTGGTCCGGCGACGTCCGCTCCGCACGATTCAAGCAAGCGCTTCAAAGCTGCGCTGACCTGCCACGAATCCTCGACCACCAGAACGCGCAGGCCATTGAGCTTTGAGGCCCCAGGCTCTCGCAGATCATGAGCATTCATAGCGGCCATGGAACACAACCTTGTCCACGGCCCAAGTTACAACCTCGCAACAAGAGGATGTCAAAAGGCCACGCAGCAATCTCGTACTTCCGAGTTCGCCCATTTCTGCCTCCCCAGCTATGCACCTATGGTCTAACCGGCGAATAGGGATTGCGCCCGATCTGAACGCAGCCTGCCCGAGCGGCTGGAGGGGCGGCAGCTGCCCCACCGGGCCGAGCTTATCGCAAACGTTGCTGGTGCAACGGGCGAGTGCTCCCGCGGATTAGCTCCATAGCCCGCAAGCCGCGGCGAGCCCTGGGATCACCGCCAAGGCGCTCGCGCCGAGCGCATCAGCCCAAGGCAGAACCAGGCGAAGCGAACATCGACCTGAGTAAGGCGCTCGGCGACCGCGAAGCCCGTCGAGTGTATTCCAACTGCAGCCGTCCGTAAGATGCGCTGGATACCGGGGGATCAAAGCATTATTCTCGAATGCTGTAGAGGCGGGCGCTTGTGTCCCTGGGTGCTTATCTAAAACACTCTGCCGGTGCTTGGACAGTTCGCAGTTTTCTCATGCGACAGCCTGCGTTGAGTATTTGCGCCGAGGTGGCTCATGTTGCAGAAGACTTCTATTGGTATCCAACGTCCCGGTTCACGTGACGATCTTGCAACCTCAATCACGGCTATCCCCGCAAGCGCCCGGCAGCGCAAAGTTGCGCTGGGTGCCTTCATCGTCTTAGTCGTTATCGCGGTCGGAAACGCACCGTTTTCGCTCATACCGTTGGACCGCGCTCATTCTTTTATTCCAGTTATTCAATCGCTTATGTGCGCCGCCAACCTCCTTACAGCGGTTTTTCTGCTTGTCCAATACTCGCTCTATCCTCAGCCTGCTCTGCTCGCTCTCGCGGGCGGCTTTGTGTTCAGTGGACTGTTTGCACTCCTGCATACGCTTGCGTTCCCAGCAGCCCATAGCTCGTCCGTTCTGATCGGCGACAAGCTCAGTAGTCCGACGTGGCTAATGGCCTTTTGGCAAACCACGTTTGTGCTGGCCGTCATCATCTATGCGCTGTCGAAGGATGCCGGAAAACCCGTCAACCAGTCCGGTCGATCAACCAGGGTTGCGGTTGGCGTCACAATCGCGTGCGTGGTCATGATGACGGGTGCGCTGACATGGCTCGCGACCGCAGGGGTTGGGTATCTGCCCCCTCTCCATCACACTCCGATCCAGCGGACACCATTTGCATTGCTTGTGAACGGCTTTGTTCTGCTCCTAACCTCCACGGCGCTCGCGGTATTGTTTGTTCGCCGATATACGCTCCTCGATCAATGGCTGATGGTGACGCTGGTCGCGTGGTTGCCCCACCTTGTGATGGCGAGCCTTTTCGACAGCACACGGTTTTCCGAGGGCTGGTACCTAGGCCGGGTATATGCCCTGTTCGCTGGCTCTTCGTTATTGGTTGTCCTGCTGACGGAGACGCTGCTCCTCCACAGACGCTACGAGCAGCATCAGCGGCGGCTGATCGCCGAGCTCGACCACAGGGTAAAGAACGTCCTGGCGCAGGTTGACGGGGTCGTCACTTCTACGGACGAAGGCAGCCGTTCAATTAAGGATTTCATTCGATCACTCCGCGGACGCATCCATTCCATGGCAGCCGCGCACACCCTGCTGAGTGAATGTAGCTGGCGCAGCGTTGCTCTGGACAACCTCGTCCTTACCGAACTTGCGCCCTACGCCACCGACACGAACGTCAAGATCACCGGGACGGATGTCATGCTCTCCTCCGCCGAAACTCAGGCGCTGGCGAAGGTGCTGCACGAACTGGCGACGAACGCCGCGAAGTATGGAGCGCTATCGATCCCCGGCGGCGAGGTATCGGTCAGCTGGGACCGTAAGCCAAACGGGCAGAAGGCAATCCTGATGCTGGAATGGCGCGAGCTTGGAGGTCCTCCGGTAGCGTCCAAGATTCAATCCAGCTACGGCACCGATCTCATACGCAATCTCACTCCTCACGAGCTCGGTGGCAGGGTCGATCTCGCGTTCGTAAAAGAAGGCGTGAATTGCCGGATCGAGATTCCTTTGAAACAGGCGTGACCGTCCAGCGGTGGTAAGGGCCGTTTTTGACCCATATCCACCGTGCGCAGCGTCCAAGTATGAGGGAAGCTCTCGGGAGAAAAGCGGCCATGGCTCATGCCACCTGAAATCCATTCCGCAGACCCATCAAAGAATACCGGCGGGCACGCTGATGCGGTGATCTATTGCCGACGCATCCGCAATTCGCTTCACGGCCCTTCTAGCCGCGGGCGCTGGGAGGAGTGGCTTGGCCCCCCTTGAGCGATCCGTGAGGCTCAATCAGGTGGCTCCGGCAGACGTGTTTGCGCACGTTGGTGGCGACGCGCTCGGTGACCGTCTGGTTATTGTCCTGAATACCGCCTGATCTAAATTATCGTCGGGAGAAACAAAGAGGCGCCCTGCAAGTCTGGGGGACCCCGAGGGCGCCTCTGCCGATGGAGGTTGGTGATCGGATCAGATGAGGGAACTCCATCGGCAGACACAGGCTGCCAAATAGGACGACGGCAGCACAGTTGGGGCCGCTGGTTGTCCACAAGTCTCTAACGAAAAGAGGCGACCCAAAGAGGTCCGATGGTACTGCGGGGGCGAATTCGATCACCGCCCTTTCAGCAGGCCCTGGCAGTGGGGGAATTCCGGAACCAGTTGGCCGTGTCGAGGAAGGACCCGCACGTCCGTCTGGCGGCGCGCTCGTCGCGGCACGGCAGCGCGACGCAGAAGATCACCGAGGATCTTCTGAAGCCGTGGCTCGCCGTCGGCGCGCACGCTCTCGGCCAGGACCGTGCGCCAGTGAATGTCTTGCTTGCCGCCCGCGTATGCTGGCCTGCCACGTTTTCGCGTCTGCCAGCGGGTGTATAATTCTGGCGCGGGCTCGCACGTTTTTATGCATTACTCACGCTAGCAGCTGACGCAAAAAGAAAGGCTGCCCCGATCGAGTTTTAGGGCAGCCTTGCCGATGGTACTCGTAGTCGGCCACTAATCCATCGGCACAGGTATGATGTCACGAATACGAAGCCGGATGGCAGTTAATAAATACCGCTAAAGCAAAAAAAGAGGCAGCCGCCGCCTTGGGGGATTAAGGCTGCCTCGAGACCTAGCCAGAGAGTGAATGATGCTACCAAATCGAACTTAGGCGGTGGTATTGCAGTCGTAATCCACAGGGAAGTTCAATCAACATACGGCTGTCGGCTACCTTCGATCACGTTCCGGAATTCGCGGAAAGTGGCGATGGCAAGATGTGAGGCATGTGTGGAACGCGAAGTCTCTAACGAAAAGAGGCAGCCCAAAAGGGATTGTGATCGGGCTGCCTCTTACCGATGGCGCCACTTGCTGGGGGCAGAGAAGGTCCCATCGGCACCGCATCGTGCCATCAAACCCAATGTGGATGACGGTACGTTAGAGAGGATCACGGGAAGTTCAATGCAACAATGGCTAATGAATACCAACCTAACGTCATCAAACAAACACAGTTCCGCAGCGGGATTAGACCCGTCGCCTGAGCGGTTGGAAGCTCTTTTCCCATCGCTGACGCCGAAACCTCTTGAGGGCATGTGTGGGTCGCCAGCGACGAACCTTCCACGTCGGGTGCGCGACACAGTATTGTTGAGCGCCCGACACAGTGAACTAGAGCGACTTATTATCACCACAATGTGGTTCTCAAAACATCAACCTGCGCGCGGGACGTGGATGGGGGTGTGCCATGTCGCTGTCGTTGTTGGACTGGCTCTTCGGCTTCACGATCTTGTTTGGACTGGCGCTGGTATACGCGCTGGTTGCGGTCGGCTGAGACCAGCGTTTCGCGGAACGTCCCCTTCGAGTTGCTACAGGCGCCTGCGCGTGAGCGCTGGACGATTTGCTTGATAGAACTGTGATATCTGTTTGTTTGATGTATTTTGTTTGTAAACGATTTTACAGGTCCAACTCGCAGCGCTTCCAACCCGTGACAAAAGTAGCGGCGCCTGCTGCCAGACGCAGGAACGTTCGACGTTTCAAATTGAAGCCCCCAGCGAAGATGACCCCCAGGCGTCATCCTATACTACTTTACCGCGCGCACCCGAAGGGCTCTGGCGGGTGTCTGCTGTTGGCCCCGCTCTTATGATTTCTGGAGATTGGCGGACGGCGGCGGACTACGGTGGATGCGCCTGGGAGCGGAAGGGGTGGGATTCGAACCCACGAGGGAGCGTGAACCCCCTGCCGGTTTTCAAGACCGGTGCCTTAAACCGCTCGGCCACCCTTCCGTGAAAGCAGAATCATCGGCCACCCTTCCGTGAAAGCAGAATCAATAGTTTAGCCGATACCCTGCCCTGAACATCCTGGCAACTGTTGAGGCGTTGGACCCAATTTGGGCCCAAAATACCCTGCGCGGGGCTCGGGAAAGACTCACGAAGCGGGGCTCCCGGGAATGGCCTGTCTGCACGTCTTCCAGGATCCACTGAAGGTTTACCACCTCGCTACATCGTGTAGCGCCCCCGACGCGGAGGTTCAGGCCGCGCCGGGGACTTCCACACCCGACACCATTGGGGAGCATCGGATGGGGCACAGCCGCGCTATCACCGGGTCGGTAGTCAGCAGCCTCAAGGCAAGGTCGTCACTGCCCGCCTCAAGTTGCGCATCGCCGAAGCGGAGCGAACGATTCGGGGGCATCGAGCTTGCGGCCAGTACGTAAAGGCGGGCGGCAACGCTGGAAACGGCTGCAGCGGCCACCCGGAGGTATGTCATGAGCGATCATGACCGATGGCTAGACGCGAACCGATACATATAGATTCGCAACTGCCGCAAAATCGGGAGGATTGCCCAGCTGTCCTCCGGTATACCTCGGAACTTGTGGAAGGGTGTTTGTCTGGGGTGAAATGAACGTCGCTGTCCTTCGTTTCAAGAATGTGCATTGAGGTCGCCTGGCGTATTTGCCCCGAGGTTCCTTTCAGTTCTTCGTGCGAGCTGGTCCCAGTGGTCCGCTACACGGAGCCACAAATAATTGAGCATCTCGTTGGAGGCATTGGCAGCCTCGTGCCTAGCTAACTCCGCGGACACGAGAAATTCTTGCGAAAGTCTGGCGACCGCCTGATTCAAGGCGCGCGTGCCTCCAACAGGGCGCAACCCGGATCAGCCGCAACCGACCCGGGCCACTTGTCACCCGCGCCGGGGCTGAGGCGGTGCGCAATAACCGAATCACATTCTATCAAAAATCCCAGATCATCTATTCGCCCATCCGATTTGATCGGGCTTTTTTTCCTCAAAGCGGTAGCGGAGGGCCGCTGCGTTTGGAAAAAGGTAAATCCCCACCAAGCAAGAGTCGGCTACCGAATAGACAAGCTGCGATTCAAAGATGATGGTTCCCCAGTCGGCCCCCAAGAGCAGCCTGGTTTTACAGGGGGGGCCTGAAAGGGCCGGTCAGGAACGCGACGCCTTCCATTCCTGACCTGCCTTCTTGCCCCCCGCGTTTGGCGGGGGGCTTTTTCATACTTATGTGTTGCGCGGGCGACCACGCTGCCCCGCACCATACTCGAATACTTTCCAGTGCGTTTAATCTAGACCACCAACCCGATTGTTCTGATTCGCAGGCTCGTGCAATCTTGTTGGGACCGGCGCCTGCTGCCCCTTTCATGCGAACAATCGGGACGCTGGTATTCTCGGCCCCGCCAGCCCCAGACAGGCGGGGCCGAGACAGGCAACATGCGGGAGGTTCGCAAGCTCCTGAGGCCGGCTGTAATCGTGTCCAGGGCTCGGCCCCCGAAGTCGCTACCAAGTGCGAGGGGTGTGTGATGAGTACGCATGTCGATGAGGTCGTCGAGCTATCGAGGGCGGACAACTTCCGCAAGCAGGCAGAAGCGTGCCAGGCGAAGGCGGAGCAGAGTGATCCATTGGATGGCCAGCTTTGGTCACTGATGGCGAGCCAGTGGACCCAGTTGGCGCGATACGTGAGCAGCGCTGCTCAAACAAGCCCGCACGTTGTGCCCTAGGTTCTATTGCGCCGGAGGGAAAGAGCCCCGCGGGCTTGGCTGCGCAAACAGTTTGCTCCTTGCTGGTGCTGAGACGCGAAACGCGCGCGGCGGCCACGCTGCGGCGCAACGCCCGTTAACCATTTATTAACCTAATTCTCCTGCCGCTCGCGGATTGTGTTAGATCGTGGCTGCGCGCGGGAAGCGCCCATCCCCCCGCAATCCCCCCAAGGGCGTTTTTGCGCGTAGCTGCCGGCGTGTCGGGCGATTCGGGGACGCGTCGGCAGTCTTTTCTGGCTTATGGCGGGCGTCAAACTAAAGCGCGGGGCCGGTCCATCCAGCCCCGCGATAAGACCCAAATAACTTCCCGACGTGACATAGATCAAAAATGCCTATCGCAGGATCGGTGTAGCGTGCGGCTGCGCATGGTCCCTGGTCCGTGCGCATGTTCAACGCTCTACACCGACTAGCCCCCGCCACACGGGGGTTTTTTTTACCTGTGGGCTGGCCGCCCTGCTGTTTCCGCTGTGACCTATGTCACAGGCACGCGCGAGGGAATGCGATAACTAAAGATTTGCGCGGACTGCTCCCTCCCTCCTCCCTGCGTCCGCGCATCTGCCGGATCGTCTATGGCCCACCATGACGATCTCGCAATCCTCCCTAGACTTGGCCCCCCC
>Ga0126381_100008611_pt1 | contig 11415 bp, 8 predicted proteins | sample PanSoiMetPlot_28_FD_96465 | JGI IMG/M metagenome (GOLD analysis project Ga0126381, IMG submission 96465) | Tropical forest soil microbial communities from Panama - MetaG Plot_28 | ecosystem: Environmental > Terrestrial > Soil > Tropical forest > Bulk soil | place: Panama | collected 2016-02-17 | reverse complement strand
ATCGAGCAGTTCCTTCCACGGCGACGCCAGATCCTTGTAGGCGGCGAGGACCGCTACCAAAGCGCCGAACGACAGGCTGCCGCGGATCACCAGGTATCCGCCTATCGAATAGAAAAAGAACGGCGTCAGCTGCGAAATAAAATTGTTGAGGAATTTGACAAAGAATTTGCGCTGGTAGATCTCGAAGCGGATGCCGTAGATCGTACCGAGAAGATGGGCAAACCCGGTGAGCTGCATTTTGACAGCATCATTGCTCTGGATATCGACGATGCCGGCCGCCGATTCCTGTACGCGATCGGCGACTTGGCGGACAGTGCGTACGCGCTGCCGGTTGAGTTGGTTGACCTTGCGCTGCAGCCGCGGGATCACGTATCCTTGGAAGGGGTACAGCGCGATCGCCGCCCCGCCCAGCACCGGATCCTGCATAAACATAAAAAAGATAATCGTCAGCAGGGTTCCGCCCTGAAAAGCTGGAGTGACAAAAGAGTCGCCAATAAAACCGCCGAGCGTTTCGCATTCGGCGGTGATCATGGGGATAATCTGAGCCGACGAAGTTTTGTTGAAGTGGCCAAGCGGGAAGCGCAGAAGACGATGATAAAGGTGATAGCGGAAGCGCCGCAGCATCCGCTCGCCTAGCTGTCCTTTCAATGTATTGATGTGGTATTTGAACGCGCCGTTGATAAACACGAGGACTAGAAATATTCCGCATAGGATCAAAAGATAGGGGATTTGCTGGAACTCAAATCCGAATAGCCGTTGGGGAAAATGATGATCTTTGATCGCACGGTTGATGATCGTCTTTGGCAGTTCGAGCGAATAATAGAGAAACGGAAACGAGACCAGGGTCAGAAGCAGGAGCCACAATTGTTGGGGCAGGCTATGGCGCAGAATGAAGCGATAGATCGACGGTTCGAGGGCGTTAAGGTCTTGCGGCGGCGGCTCCACCGGCGGAGGCACGGCGGCTCGCTCACGCCGATTGAACAGGCGCCGCGACCCACCTCTCGGCGTCAACGCCGGTTCCACGCTGTCGGCGACGCCCGTCATTCCCTTGATCGCTGCGAGCTTCATAAAAAGATCATTCCGCTACCCGACCCGCCGTGCAATAGTCGAACCGCGCAGCTGGGCGAGGTGACGTGAAATGAACGGCCGGCGTCACCAAAAGCGCGTGCTCATCTATAGTCATGACAGCTTCGGCCTCGGTCATCTTCGACGCTGCCGCGCCATCGCCCATTCGCTGGTCGATGCCGACCCGGCCTTGTCGATCCTGATCCTGTCGGGGTCGCCGATCATTGGCAGCTTCGATTTCCGCGCTCGCGTAGATTTCGTGCGCGTGCCCGGCGTCATCAAGCTGCGCAACGGTGAGTACGTCTCGCTCAACCTTCATATCGACATCGACGAGACGCTGGCGATGCGCTCTTCGATTATCCGCCACACCGCCGATATCTTCGATCCCGACATGCTTATCGTCGATAAGGAACCGCTCGGCCTGCGCGGCGAGGTGCTCGATACGCTGCAGCTCATGCAGCGCCGGCGAGCGACGGTGATCCTCGGGCTGCGGGATGTGATGGACGATCCCGAAGCGCTCGAAACCGAGTGGGAGCGCAAACACGCGGTTCCGGCATTGAGCGAATATTACGATGAGCTTTGGGTCTACGGGCTGCCGCAGATCTGCGACCCGCTCGCGGGGCTGGCGGTGCCGCCGAGCGTGCGTCGGCGCATGGTCTATACCGGCTATTTGCGTCGCATGGCGGGCGATGCGGTGCTGACGCCTGACCTCCAGGAGATCGTCGACAAGCCGTTTTTGCTGGTGACTCCAGGTGGCGGCGGCGACGGCGACGCGCTGGTCGATTTCGTGCTCGCCGCCTACGAGAATGACGCCGATATTCCCTTGCCGGCGCTGGTGGTGTTCGGTCCGTTCATGGCGCCGGAACAACGCGCCGGGTTCGCGGCGCGTGCTGCGCGGTTGCCAAACGTTTATGCGATAACCTTTAACGCGCGGCTCGAAGCATTGATCGCGCGCGCCGCCGGCGTTGTGGCAATGGGGGGATACAACACTTTCTGCGAGATACTGTCCTTTGATAAACCGGCGCTGATCATGCCGCGCACGGCGCCGCGACTTGAGCAGTACATCCGCGCGGCGCGCGCCGAGGAGCTCGGTCTTGTCTCGATGCTTCCCGAGGAACGCGCCCGCGACCCGCACGTCATGGCGATAGCGCTGCGTCGGCTGACCAACCAACCGGCACCCTCAAACGCGGTCATTCCCGGCCTCCTCGATGGAATGCCCAACGTCAATCGGCTGGCGAAGAAATGGCTCGATCGGGGCCGCGGCGGGCGGATCGCGGTGCGCGCGCGCATGAGGGCGTAGGGATGCGGGGATCGGCCGCACGCCGTGGGCGGGTGGCCTTTGTCCTAAAGGGTTATCCGCGGCTTTCCGAAACCTTTATCGCGCAGGAAATCCTGGCGCTCGAGCAGCGCGGGCTCGACATTCTGATCGTCTCGCTGCGTCAGCCGACCGATCGCAAGACACACCCGTCGCACGCGGCGATCCGGGCCGCCCGGCTCTATTTGCCCGAATATCTCTACCAGGAACCGCTTCGGGTGTGGCGCGGCTGGCGGCGGGCACGGCGAAATCCCGGCTATCGCCGGGCATGGCGCAGATGGATCATCGACCTCCGCCGCGATCCGACCCCGAACCGCGTGCGGCGTTTCGGCCAGGCGCTGGTGCTGGCGGCGGAACTCCCCGAAGACGTTGAACATCTCCACGCCCATTTCCTGCATACGCCGGCCTCGGTCGCGCGCTATGCCGGGCTGATTTGCGATCTCGGCTGGACCGTGTCGGCGCACGCCAAAGACATCTGGACGACGCCGGACTGGGAAAAACGGGAAAAGTTGAGCGAGGCGTCGTGGGCGGTGACCTGCACCGCAACCGGTCGTGCCCATCTAGCGGCATTGGCGTTCCGGCCGGAGCGGGTGGCGCTGTGCTATCACGGGCTCGACCTCGACCGCTTTTCCTCGCCCCCGGCGCGGCCGCCGGGCGGCGACGGCAGCGATCCGGTACGCCCGGTCGTTATACTCTCGGTGGGTCGGGCGGTGCCGAAAAAGGGCTACGACGATCTCCTCGCGGCGCTGACCCTGTTGCCGCGGGAGTTGGCGTGGCGCTTTGTGCATGTCGGCGGCGGCGCGCTTGCCGCGGATCTCCGGCGGCAGGCCGAAAGCCTAGGCCTGTCCCAGCGTATCGAATGGCGTGGCGCGAGCACTCAGCCCGAAGTGTTGGCCGCCTATCGCATGGCCGACCTGTTCGTATTGGCCGCTAAAGTCACCGAAGACGGCGATCGCGACGGCCTTCCCAATGTGCTGTTGGAAGCGCAGAGCCAGCGGCTTGCTTGCGTCGCGACCGGTATTTCCGGGATCCCGGAACTGATCCGCAACGGGACCAACGGGGTGCTTGTACCGCCGGCTGATCCGCCGGCGCTGGCCCGCGCCCTTAGCGAATTGATCCGTGATCCGGCCTGGCGCGCTGAGCTCGGCGCCGCGGGCGAACGTCAGGTGCGCACCCGGTTCTCGATGACACAGGGGATCGATTTGCTCGCGAAATATTTTGGACTGGAGCCCGAGAAGGCTGGCGGCGAGATCGGCGCTTGGCGCGAACTCGTCGAAGCACATTGATCACGAAACCATGCGCATCGCCTTTTACGCGCCGTTGAAGCCTCCCGATCACCCGGTGCCGTCAGGCGACCGGCGGGTCGGCCAACTGTTTCTCGACGCGCTGCGACTTGCGGGACACCAGCCGGTGCTGGCGTCGCATTTTCGCAGCTTTGAAGGACGGGGCGATTTGCGCCGGCAAGCTCGGCTGGCCGCGCTCGGCCAACGGCTGGCGGATCGCTTTATCCGCCGGTGCAATGCCGCTTCCGGCGCGGCGCCCGAGGCATGGTTCACCTACCACCTCTACCACAAGGCGCCAGACTGGCTGGGACCGCGGATATCGAAAGCGCTGGGTATTCCCTATATCGTCGCCGAGGCTTCATTCGCACCGAAGCAGGCGCGCGGGCCGTGGGCCGCCGGACATAGCGCCGCCGGCCACGCGATCCGGCTGGCCGATGCGGTAATCGGGCTCAACCCGACCGACCGCGGCTGCGTGCTGCCGCTGTTGGCTCACCGATCGCGCTGGGTCGAGGTCAAGCCGTTTCTCGATGCGAGCCTCTACACCCCGGCGATCGGGGAGGGCGGCCGCCCGCCGCGGCTGATTGCGGCGGCGATGATGCGGCCGGGCGACAAGCTCGCTTCCTATCGTCTTCTCGGGGATGCGTTGTCGCGTGTGCTCGATCTTGATTGGCTGCTCGAGGTTGTCGGTGACGGGGCGTCGCGCGCCGAGGTCGAAACCGCCCTGGCTCCGCTCGGTGAGCGCGTAGTATGGACGGGGGCGATTGCCTCGGCAGAAATGGCGCGTCATCTCGCCGCCGCCGATCTTTGCGTGTGGCCGGCTATCAACGAGGCCTTTGGCATGGCGCTGCTCGAAGCGCAGGCGAGTGGGGTGCCGGTGATCGCCGGCGCCAGCGGCGGCGTTGCCGCTATCGTCGCGCACGAAGCGACCGGGTTGCTGGTCGCGCCGGGAGATTCCACGGCTTTTGCCATGGCGGTGCGGCAGCTGCTTACCGAACCCGATCTGCGACGACGTTTAGCCGCGGAGGCGCGCCGCCGCGTACTGGTCGAACACGATCTTCCCGCCGCGGCGCGGCGTATCGGAGCGGTGATCGAAGCGCTGCGACCGGCTCATGCCGCCTAGGGGGAGCCCCATGATCGGCGCTGGGACCGGCCCGATTTTATTCTACGTCCAGCATCTGCTCGGTATCGGACATCTGCGGCGCGCGCTTCATCTCGTCGACGGGATGGCGCGCGCGGGTTTCGACGTGACCCTGGTTACAGGTGGCCTGCCGCTACCGGAACTGGCCCATGCTCGGGCGCGCCGCGTCGTCCAGTTGCCGCCGATCCGCGCCACCGACGCCAGCTTCAAGACTTTGGTCGATGCTGATGGCCACCCGGTCGATGACGCTCTTCGTGCGGTGCGCCGCGAAGCTTTGCTCGCTGCCTTCGCGGAAACCAAACCCGCCGCCGTGGTGGTCGAGGCTTATCCGTTTGGACGGCGGGCTTTCCGTTCTGAACTCGAGCCTCTGACCGCCGCGGCCCGCGCGCAGCACCCCTGCGCTCTGGTGCTGTGCTCGCTGCGCGACATCGTCGTCCCGCCGGAGCGTGAGCAACGCCGGCATGAAATCGTCGCCCGCGTGCGCGCCGATTTCGATGCCGTACTCATCCACGGCGATCGCCGGCTGATCTCGCTGGAGGAAAGCTTTCCGCTGGCGTCGGAAATTGCCGACCGGCTGGTCTATACGGGCTATGTCGCAGCCCCCGGCCCGACTGCGCAGGATGGCGACACCGCGGGCGCCGACGAGGTGCTGGTTTCCGCTGGCGGCGGTGCGGTGGGCGGTGCCCTGCTGAGTGCGGCGCTCGCGGCCCGCCGGCGCGGTTGTCTTGCCGATGCCGGCTGGCGCCTGCTCGCTGGCCCTAACCTGCCGGAAGCGGAGTTTGCGACGCTGACCGACGACTTGCCGGATCGCGTGGCGATAGAGCGATACCGGGCCGATTTTTCACAAATGCTGCGGCGCTGCCGGGTGTCGGTGAGCCAGGCCGGCTATAACACCGTGCTCGATGTTCTGACCGCCGGCGCCGCGGCGGTGCTCGTCCCGTTCGCGGACATGGTCGAGACCGAGCAGACCATGCGCGCGGAACGGCTGGCAGCCAACGGGGTCGTCGAAATGCTGCCGTGGGCGGAATTGTCGCCCGATCGGCTCGCTGAGGCGATCGAGCGGGCGGTCCGCCGGCGGCCAACCGCCCTGAGGGTCGATATCGGAGGGGCGGAACGCACCGCTTCACTTATTGGCCAAATGCTCGCAGATCGGGCGAGACTAGGCGCCGGTCAGAAATTTAACATACGCCCCGGTGACTATCGGGTCGGCTAATGATAACTGTTCTCGCCAGCCCCTCGGTCGCGCCGGCGGGTTGGTCCGATTTGGCGGACGAATTGGATCGATGGGGAGAAGCAGGGAGGACCGCTACGCTGTGGTGGCGTGACGATGATGCAGCCGCCCCCTCGCGGCGCCTCGACGAGCTCCTGGTCACTGCCAGGGAAGTGCCCGTGGCACTTGCGGTCATCCCCGCGATTGCCGGGCGGGAACTCGCTGCGCGGCTTGATCAATGTGAGCAATCGTCGGTGCGGGTGCTGCAGCACGGCTGGGCTCATCGCGACCATGCAAATGACGGCAAGAAGAGCGAATTCCCGTCGAGTCGGCCACGCGAAGAGATCGCAGTCGATCTGGCCGCAGGACGGGAACGGCTAACTTCGCTGTTCGGCGCTCGCGCGCTCTCTGTCATGGTGCCGCCGTGGAACCGTTTCGATGACGGCTTGCTGCCGCTCTTTGCCGAAATGGGTGTTGGTGCGATTTCACGAATAAAGCCGCGCCGATCGGCATGGCCGGTAGCGGATGTATTCGAGGCCAATGTTCATATCGACCTCGTAGCCTGGCGCGATGGTCGGGGTTTTGTCGGCGAAGCGGCCGCACTAGGCGGGCTCGTCGGCTTTTTGCAAGCGCGCCGCCAGGGTGAGGCCGATCCCGACGAGCCCACCGGGATCCTTACCCATCATCTCGTTCAGGACGCGGCCACGGGTGGTTTTCTAGGCCGGCTGGTGTCGGCAACCGCCGCGCATCCGGCGGTGCGCTGGCTTGACGCCGGCGAGGTTTTCGCTCCCGCTGTCGGCCCGGAGGCAGCGGTCCGGGCATGATGCGCCACTCCTATCCGAACTCGGCAATGGTCGGCGATTATCTGCGCGCCGGCGCCGGGTTCGTGCCGGCGGCGACGATCCTGGTGACATCCGCTACCGGGCCTGTGGCTACCGGGTTACTGGCCGGCTTTGCAATGCTGTTTGCGCTGTTCGGCATCCGCACCGCGCTGCGTCATGCAACCCGGATCGACGTCACCGAAACCGAATTGTCGGCATCGGGTCCGCTCGACACCACGATCCGCTGGGCCGAACTCGATCGCATGAAGCTGGTCTATTACTCGACCCGACGCGATCGGCGAGATGGTTGGATGCAGCTCGAGCTGCGCGCCGGCGGTTCGACGATCCGCCTCGACAGTCGGCTCGAAGGGTTCAACCGGCTGGTTGAGCAGTCGGCGCTGGCAGCGGCAGCGCGCGAAGTTGAGTTGAGCGCGGCGACGGTCGCCAATCTCGAAGCGCTCGGCATCAAAAGTGCGGCCTTCCCGAATTTTGCGGGGATGGCGGGGAACCGAGCGTGAGCGATTTGCTGAGGATTTGCGATCTTCACGTTCGCTTCGGCGCGCCCGGAGGCTTTATTCAGGCGGTACGGGGCGCTTCGTTCCGGGTGCGGCCGCGTTCGACCGTGGCGCTGGTCGGCGAGTCCGGGTCGGGAAAATCGGTCGTCAGCCAAGCCATCATGCGCATCCTTCCGCGGAGCGGCGAGATAACTCAAGGCCAGATCCTGTTTGCCGATCCGCGAGAGGACGGCAGAGACATCGATCTCGTCAAGCTTCCGGTCAATGGGCTTGAAATGAGGGCGATCCGCGGCGGCCGGATTTCAATCATCTTTCAGGAACCGATGACGTCGCTGTCGCCGCTGCACACCATCGGCAATCAGGTCGGCGAGGCGCTGCGCCTGCATCGGCGGGTCAGCTCCGCCGAGGCCTCCGAACTGACGCAGGAGACGCTCCATCTCGTCGGCTTCCCCGATCCGCTCCGAGCGCTGAGGAGCTATCCGTTTGAGCTGTCCGGAGGCCTGCGGCAGCGGGCGATGATCGCCATGGCGCTGGTTTGCCGGCCGGCGCTGCTGATCGCCGACGAGCCAACCACCGCGCTCGACGTGACCATCCAGGCCCAGATTCTCAAACTCGTGCTCGAATTGCAGCACGAATTGGGCATGGCGGTACTGCTGATCACCCACGACCTGGGGGTGGTCGCCAACGTCGCCGAAGAGATCGTCGTCATGTATCGCGGCGAAATCGTCGAAAGCGGCACGCTCGACGACCTTTTCCGCCGTCCGGAGCATCCCTATCTGCGTGCGTTGCTGCGGGCGGTGCCGCGTTTCGATATGAAGCCCGGCGAACGGCTCGTGCCGATCCGCGAGGTGGCTGCGGGCGATGCGCCTCATCTGATGGCGGAAAAAGCGCAGTGGCCGCCCGGACCCTCCGCCCCTTTGCTCGAATGCAAGGGCTTGCGCAAGGCTTTTACGATACGCAAGAGCGGATTTTTCGGCAGTGCGAGAACAGCGGCGCAGGTGGTTGCGGTCGACAATGTAAGCTTGAAGATCGAGCGCGGTGAATGCCTCGGGCTGGTCGGCGAGAGCGGTTGCGGCAAAACCACGCTAAGCAAGATGCTGCTACGCGCCGTGACCCCCGACGCCGGAGCGATCACCTTCAACGACCACGGCGAACCGATCGACGTGCTGGCGCTTGAAAGCGAGGATCTGAAGCGGTTTCGGCGCCAGGTTCAGTTCGTTTTCCAAGATCCCTTCGGCTCGCTGAACCCGCGTATGACGGTGTTCGACATCATCGAAGAGCCGTTGGCGATCCACGCGATCGGCGACACGCGCTTGCGCCGCGAAATGGTCGAGGAGCTGGTCGGTCTTGTCGGTCTCGACCGGCGCCATCTGCGTCGCTACCCCCACAGTTTCTCCGGCGGTCAGCGCCAGCGCATCGGCATTGCCCGCGCACTGGCGCTGCGTCCCGATCTGGTGATCTGCGACGAGCCGACCTCGGCGCTCGACGTATCGATCCAGGCTCAAATCTTGAACTTGCTGATGGACCTCAAGCAGAAGCTGGGGCTGACCTATCTATTCATTTCGCACAACCTTGCGGTGGTCGATTACATCGCCGATCGGATCGCCGTTATGTGCGCCGGCCGCATCGTCGAGATTGCCGACCGGGCGACATTGTTCCGTGCGCCGGTCCACCCCTACACCCAGGCGCTGCTCGCCGCGGTGCCGGCACCCGATTTGGCGCAGCCGCTCGACTTTGCCCAGTTGATGGAGGATCGGGCGTCCAATCCCGAAGCCTGGCCCGAGCCGTTTCGCCGCGAACCGACAAAGCCGCTGCGGTTTTTTGAAGTCGCTCCGGGCCATGTCGTCGAGGCGATGGCCCTGCCGATGGCGCCGGCTCGCGTCGGCGGTCTCGCCCGCGCCTGAGGGACCCCGACGGTGGGCTCCCGCCATACCGTTTTACGCACAGGCAGGGCGACGAGGCGGAGTTTTATCGCCGGTTCATGCGCATTCGCGGCAGCCGTCTCGGTATTGCCCGACACCGGGCTGGCGGCACTGCTGGAAACCTCGCTTTTTGCCAAGGCGGTGGCTGGCGGGGAGCTGCCGAAGATAGAAGACCGGGTTCCGGCCGAGCCCGCGGTGGTCGATTCGTCGGGCAGGCCCGGCGGTCAGCTGCGGATGCTGATAGCGAGCCCAAAAGACACCCGAATGATGGTGGTATACGGCTATGCGCGGCTGGTCAGCCTTACCCCGGATTTCGCGATGGTGCCGGACATTCTCAAATCGATTGATGTCCAGGACGGCCGGACTTTTACCCTGCATCTGCGCAAGGGCATGAAGTGGTCCGACGGCCATCCCTTTACCACGGAAGATTTCCGGTACTGGTTCGAAGACGTGGCCGCGAACCGCAAGCTGTCGCCATCCGGGCCGCCGGTGGATCTGCTGCCGAACGGCGAGAAGCCGCGTTTTGAGGTGCTCGACGACACAACGGTGCGTTACAGCTGGTCGCGGCCGAACCCCCTGTTTCTCCCCAGGCTCGCGGGTCCCGATCCTTTGTTCATTTATTGTCCGGCCCACTATCTGAAGCAGTTTCACGAGAAATATGCCGACCAAACTACACTTACCGCTTTGGTCAAAAAGGCAAGAGTTCGCAATTGGGCTGCATTGCATAATCGAATGAACGCAATGTACCGAAATGATAATCGCGACCTGCCGAGTTTGGATCCCTGGGTCTTGAAAACAAAACCACCAGCCGATCGATTTGTCTTTGAAAGGAATCCGTATTACTATCGGGTGGACACTGCGGGACATCAGCTCCCCTATATCGATCAGGTCATCCTCTCGATCGCCGATTCGCGGATCATCGCGGCAAAGACAGCCTCCGGCGAAACCGATCTGCAGGCCCGTTATCTGAGCTTCGACGACTATACCTTTTTGCGGGAGAGCGAAGAGCGCAACCACTTCGATGTGCGGCTCTGGCGCACCGGTCCCGGCAGCCAATTTGCGCTGTACCCGAATCTCAACGTCAACGACGCGGTTTGGCGCGAGCTGATGCGCGATCTGCGCTTTCGCCGGGCCTTGTCTCTTGCCGTCAACCGGCACGAGATCAATCAGGTGATCTATTTCGGCTTAGCTGTCGAAGGCCAGAATACCGTTCTGCCGCAGAGCCCGCTTTACGAACCCGCTTATCGCCAGGCATGGGCGCAATACGATCTGGGCGAGGCCAATCGACTGCTCGATCTGATCGGGCTGACTAAGCGAGGCAGCGACAATGTGCGGCTGCTGCCCGACGGCCGACCGATGGAAATCATCGTCGAGTCCTCAGGTGAACAGACCGAAGAGCCCGATGTGCTCGAACTGATCCGCGATTCGTGGCGCCAGATCGGGATCAGGTTGTTTTCAAAGCCGGCGCAGCTGACGCTGTTTCGGCGGCGGGTGTTTTCCGGCGAAGCGCTGATGACGATCGACAAGGGGATCGAAAACGGCTTGGCAAGCGCAACCTCCTCGCCGTGGGAATTCTCTCCCACCAGTCAGCAGGAACTCGAATGGTCGAAATGGGGCCAATATTACGAAACAAAAAAGCAGGCGGGCGAGCCACCTGATCTTCCCTCGGCAGTCCAGCTCCGCGACCTCTTCGGCCAGTGGCTGGACACCGCCTCACCCGAACGCCAGGAGGCGATCTGGCATCAAATCCTACAATTGTGGGCCGACGAGGTGTTTACGATCGGCACTGTCGGCGGGGTGCTGCAGCCGGTAGTGGTCAGCGGCAATCTGCACAACGTACCGGTGAAGGGCATTTATAACTGGGACCCTGGGGCATATTTCGGCATTTACAAGCCTGACCATTTTTGGTTCGGCACCGAACCCCGGGCCAAATCGGCCGCCGCTGGGGTCTCACCGAGTTGGTCGCACCCTTGAAAGCGGCGCGGGATGCCGAACTTTCCTAACGACCCCAGTCTCCCCGCCTCGCGCCGAACGCGCCCGGAAAGGGGCTGGACCTGTTGCGGCCGCTTAGCGAAGGTCCCCGTGCCGCCGGATCGACGGGCTAACCGCGGTCCGACGTCTTTGCGTCGTCACCATATTCGGCTAT
>Ga0126381_100008609_pt1 | contig 11415 bp, 10 predicted proteins | sample PanSoiMetPlot_28_FD_96465 | JGI IMG/M metagenome (GOLD analysis project Ga0126381, IMG submission 96465) | Tropical forest soil microbial communities from Panama - MetaG Plot_28 | ecosystem: Environmental > Terrestrial > Soil > Tropical forest > Bulk soil | place: Panama | collected 2016-02-17 | reverse complement strand
GCGCGTGCTCAACGGAGAAACGGAACTGTTCTATGAACTGATTCGGCCCTACCAGCGGGCCGTCTTTCTCGCGGCCACGTCGATTTTGGGAAATGATGCCGATGGCGAAGAGGTTGCGCAGGAAGCCATGTTGAAGGCGTTCAAGCATCTGGCTCGCTTCCGGCAAGAGGCGAAATTCAGTACCTGGCTGATTCAGATCGCAATCAACGAAGCCAAGATGAAGCTGCGTAAAGACCGGAGACACTTGTACGAGTCCATCGACAGCGGTCAGCGGAATCAGGATGGGGACTACATTCCTACAGATTTTGCAGATTGGCGCGAAATTCCCTCCGAAGCCTTGGAACAGGCTGAGCTGCGCGAAGCTCTTCAGAAGGCGTTGCTGTCTTTGCCCGAAAAGTACCGGACTGTTCTGATTTTGCGGGACGTGCAGCATCTCAGTATTGCGGAAACGGCGCAGGCGCTGGGAATCACACAAGAGAATGTCAAGACCCGAACTTCGCGGGCGCGCCTTCAGATGAGAGACCAACTAGCTCAGAATTGGGGGAACATGTTGCGCAGAGACAACTCCATAGAGATTGCGGACCGTTCAGGAGCGGCGGTTTGAAACTCTATTTGTGCGGCATTTTATCGCGCAACCGTTGACTGAATCCGGACGGTAGCTCGAAGCTTCTTCCATCTCCAACCAAGGTGATTGTGTTGCGCAAACCATCGTAGATAGCAGTGCAGTGCGCGCAGTTTGGCAGGTGGGCCTGAATGTCGGCCCGAAGCTGCGGTTCCAAATCCTCCTCGATGTAATTCGAAAGTTCCCGAATCACTTCCAGGCAACTAATCTCCACAAACCCTCCATTCCGGGATGCAGACCCTGTCCATTCCTTGCAGCGTTTCAACCTTTAACGGGTATTCGATTCCCGAGGTGAACGGAAGTGACAGGTATACGAATGCCCCTCTCTTCAATCAATTTCGAGCGGAAGTTGTCACCAAACACGCAGTGAAGAATCCGATGGGCGAATGCAAAGCACAGTCCAAGACGAATCGGTTGAAGCGTCAGTCGCATTGAACCAGTCGAATGTCGAATGGCACGCGCAACCAGTAGCAGCCCTACGAAAGCACTGGCCGGAATACCTGATGGAGGCGGCGTGTCTGGGATTGTTCATGGTATCGGCGTGCAGTATGACCGTTATCTTCCAGCATCCGGCATCGATTTTGCGTCAAGCCATTCCGAGCACGTTTGCTCGTCGAGCTTTGACTGGGATTGCCATGGGTCTGACGGCGATCGCCCTAATCTATTCGCCCTGGGGGAGACAATCGGGAGCTCACCTGAATCCCTCGACTACTCTGACGTTCCTTCGCTTGGGGAAGATCGAGCCTTGGGACGCCGCCTTCTATTTTCTCGCGCAGTTCCTGGGTGGAGCGCTGGGTGTAGTTCTTAGCTGCTTGATCTGGGGTCAAGCCATCACCCATGAGAAGGTGCGTTACGCCGCAACTCTACCGGGCATGAACGGTACGGGAGTCGCTTTCGTTGCGGAGCTGGCGATCTCGTTCCTCATGATGACTATGGTTTTGAATGCCTCGAATTCCCCGCGGTTTGCGCATTTCACAGGAGTTCTGGCAGGAGCGCTGGTCGCGACCTATATCACTCTGGAATCTCCGATTTCGGGAATGAGTATGAACCCAGCGCGAAGCTTCGCGTCGGCATTGCCAGGGCGGATCTGGCATTCGCTGTGGATTTACTTTACGGCTCCGCCAATCGGGATGCTGCTCGCGGGTGAAGTGTACGTACGACTTCGCGGCAAACGCGCAGTGCTCTGCGCCAAGCTCCATCACGCCAACGATAAGCGGTGCATCTTCCGATGCGGCTATAAGGCTTTAGCAACACCCAATCACTCTTAAGGAGATATGTAATGAAACGCAAAACCCTGATCTACGCTCTCGTGTTCTTCGCGGCTGTGGTTGCCTGGGCCGCCTTTCGCCCAGAGCGGCTCTTCGTCAATGCCAGGGTAAACGAGAGCATGCCAATCACAAATAGCAGTAACAACTCCGAAACTGTCCTTGCGTCGGGCAAATTCCACAGCGTGGCGCACGAGAGCTCAGGCGAAGCAAGCATTTACCACCTGGCCGATGGCAAGCGAATTCTGCGCTTCACGAACTTCGCAACATCTAACGGTCCCGATGTCCACGTCTATCTAGTCGCGGCTAATGATGCAAGCGACAGCGACACTGTCAAAAAGGCCGGCTTCCGGGAAATCGGTTCTCTGAAGGGCAATATTGGAGATCAGAACTACGAGCTTCCCGCCGACATTGATCTCTCGAAGTATCGCGCAGTCACGATCTGGTGCCAACGCTTCGGCGTCAATTTCGGGACTGCGCCACTCTCGGCTGAAAACGGTGCCATGGCGCAGGTGCTGGCGTCCGGAACTTTTCACAGCGTTGCTCACCAGAGTGCGGGACAGGCAAGCGTCCTTCAACTCGCCGAGGGAAAACGCGTCCTTCGCTTCACCAATTTCCGAACCTCGAACGGTCCCGACGTCCGCGTTTACCTGGTGGCGACTAACGATGCGACCGATAGTGACACGGTGAAGAAGGCGGGCTTCGTGGAGTTGGGCACATTGAAGGGCAACATTGGCGAACAGAATTACGAAGTCCCGTCCGATCTGGACTTGAGCAAGTACCGGGCCGTGACCATCTGGTGCAAGCGCTTCAGTGTCAATTTCGCAACGGCGCCCCTGTTCGCGTCTAGCTCCCCCATGGCGGCCATGAAGCAATAGTACGAGATACGAAGGAGACAGTTATGAGCCGTGAAAATCAATTCGACGTGATCATCATCGGAACCGGGGCCGGGGGTGGCACACTCGCTTACCACCTGGCTCCGTCAGGGAAACGGATTCTCATCCTCGAGCGCGGAGATTACGTTCCTCGCGAGAAGGCAAACTGGGATCCGCAGCTTGTCAATGTTGATGCCAAATACAACACGAAAGAATCCTGGCGCGACAAGAACGGCAAGGAACTGCATCCGCACACCAACTACTACGTTGGTGGAAATACAAAATTCTACGGCGCCGCTCTCTTCCGCTTGCGCCAACGGGATTTTGGGGAGATTCGCCATCACGGTGGCATCTCGCCCGCCTGGCCGATCAGTTACGACGAACTGGAACCGTACTACACGCACGCCGAGCACCTTTACCAAGTGCACGGAAACCGCGGCGAAGACCCCACCGAACCGCCCGCAGGCAAGGCGTACCCGTGGCCGGGAGTAAGTCATGAGCCGCGGCTCGAGCAACTGGCGGACGACTTCGCTGCAGCGGGATTGCATCCATTTCACACTCCACTGGGTGTGATGCTCGACGAGAAAAACCCGCGTGTGAGCCCATGTATTCGCTGCAATACTTGCGACGGCTTTCCTTGCCTAGTACATGCAAAATCGGACGCGCAGGTGCTCTGCATCGATCCAGCGCTGCAGTATCCCAATGTCACCATGCTCACCAACTGTCTGGTAAAAAGACTAGAAACAGACGCTTCGGGGCGGGAGGTTCGACAAGTAGTCGTGGAGCGAAATGGAATGCCGGAGACCTATTCCGCAGACATGGTGGTGGTCTCATGCGGCGCCATCAACTCAGCCGCCCTGCTCTTGCGTTCGGCTAATGACAGGCATCCGAATGGCTTAGCAAACAGCTCCGAGGTCGTCGGACGTCACTACATGGGACACACCAATTCCGTGCTGATGGCAATTTCCAAGTGCCCTAATCCAACCGTGTTTCAAAAGACGCTTTCGGTAAATGATTTCTATTTTGGCTCAGAGGATTTTGAGTACCCGATGGGCCATATCTCTTTTGTTGGGAAGCTCGACGCAATCACTCTACGCGCCGGGGCGCCTGCGATTACACCGGGGTTCACGCTGGAACTGATGGCGAAGCACTCTCTTGATTTCTGGCTCACGTCAGAAGACCTACCCGATCCGAACAACCAGGTCACGATTAACCGGAACGGAGACATTGTTCTTACTTACACGCCCAACAACTTGAAGGCGCACGAACAGCTCAAGGCCCATCTGCAGAATGCGATGAAGCAGAATACGTGCTCCCTTCACGGTCACGAGTGTCACCAAGGGCTGTTGGCGCGCAATCTTTATGTTGGTCAGCAGATTCCGCTGGCAGGCGTTGCCCATCAAAATGGCACTGTTCGTTTTGGATCCGATCCGAAGACCTCGGCGCTCGATGTGAACTGCAAGGCGCACGACTTGGACAACTTGTACGTGGTCGATGGGAGCTTCTTCCCATCGAGTGCAGCGGTAAATCCGGCCCTGACGATTATGGCCAATGCATTGCGCGTAGGCGATCACCTGCTCAGGCGCATGGGCGTACCTATCGCCGAATATGTTGGCAACCTGGAGAAGACTGAGCAAGGAGAGCCCGTTGCGCGATAGCCATGATCACCGCAAGCACAATCCGTCGACGAACTCTTCTACTAGCGTTCTTGATAGCCGCGAGCCTCGCGGTGGCACAACCTCCACACGACTCCCTGGTTTCGGCCGTGGATGCGGTCACCATGACGGTTTCCGATGCGGACCGCGCAGCCGACTTCTACACAACCGTTCTGCACTTCGAGAAGGTCTCTGACATGGAAGTCGCAGGCGAGGCGTACGAGCATCTTGAGGGCGTTTTTGGTGTGCGCATGCGCGTGGTGCGGATGCGCCTCGGGGACGAGTACATTCAGTTGACTGAGTACCTTGCCCCCAAGGGTCGCCCCATACCAGTGGATGCGCGCACTAATGACCGTTCCTTCCAACATATCGCGATCATTGTTTCCGATATGGATAAGGCTTATGCGTGGCTTCGGCAGAATAAGGTCGAGCACGCTTCCTCCGGGCCGCAGCGCCTTCCCGACTGGAACAAGAATGCTGCAGGCATTCGCGCGTTCTACTTCAAAGACCCAGACGGACACCCGCTTGAGATTCTCGAGTTCCCTGCCGACAAAGGTCTGGAGAAGTGGCACTGCAAATCGGCTGACCTCTTCCTCGGTATCGACCACACCGCAATTGTCGTTGAAGATACGGATTCGAGTCTAAGGTTCTACCGGGACCTGCTGGGATTGCATGTGGCCGGAGAGAGCGAAAACTACGGCAGCGAGCAGGAGCATTTGAACAATGTCTTCGGAGCACGTCTGCGGATCACGTCGCTGCGTCCGCAATCTGGGCTCGGAGTTGAGTTGCTGGAGTATCTCGCGCCGCGTACTGGCCAGCCGTTCCCTCCTGATGAGCGCGCTAACGATATTGTCCATCGTCAAACCGAAGTGGTGATTTCTGATGCTCAAGCTGCGGTCCACAAATTCATTTCCGCACACACAAAGTTTGTATCTTCCGAAGTGATAACCGAATCGGATGGGCAGTTAGGATTTCGAAGAGCATTTCTGGTTCGCGATCCTGACGGTCACCCAATTCTGATAGAGGAAAAATAAGTGGCGCAAATGAGCAGAGGCATTCTTCCACTCGCTGCAACGGGCAAGCTACCGCTTCAGCTTGAGTACCGAGAGTTAGCAAACACACAGCAAGCGTTCAGTGCGGAGACGGAAGCTTTCGAGCTGTTTGACCAGAGCAGCCTGCCTTTTATGACCGGCGCATTTGATGTGGCATACGGAGAGTACTGAGATGACAGCAGAAGAGATTCGCCTCAAAGAGTCGCAGGACCGCCGAAAGCATTGGAAGCGCTGGGGGCCTTATTTAAGTGAACGAGCCTGGGGTACGGTTCGCGAAGACTACAGCGCCTTCGGCAACGCATGGGAGTACTTCTCCCATGATCATGCACGGTCCCGCGCATACCGCTGGAATGAAGATGGACTCGCCGGCATCTCGGATCGTCATCAATTCGTTTGTTTTGCCCTGGCTCTCTGGAACGAACGTGATCCCATTCTGAAGGAACGCCTGTTCGGACTTACCGGAAATGAGGGTAACCACGGTGAAGATGTGAAGGAGTACTACTTCTACCTGGATAGCACTCCAACTCACTCGTACATGAAATACCTCTACAAATATCCGCAATCCCCATTCCCCTACACGCAGCTGGTTGAGGAAAACCGTCGGCGAGGTAAGGACCAGCCTGAGTTTGAACTGATCGACACTGGCGTGTTTCAGGCCAATCGCTACTTCGACGTATTTGTTGAATATGCGAAAGGCGATTTCGAAGACATTCTGATCAAAATCACCGCTACGAACCGGGGACGAGAAAAAGCTAGTCTCCGTTTGCTGCCGACGATCTGGTTCCGCAATACATGGTCTTGGGGAGATGAGGACTCACGCCCTGATTTGCACCAGGTGTCAGGCGGCATTGAACTGGATCACCCCAGCATGGGCAAGCGGTGGCTTTATTGTGAAGGTGGCCCGGAGCTGCTCTTTACCGAGAATGAAACCAATCAGGAGCGCCTTTTCGGAGTGGGAAATACGTGTGCCTGTGTGAAGGATGGCATCAACGACTATGTTGTTAACGACCGGAAGAGTGCCGTAGCCTCTCAGTTGATGGGCACCAAAGCCGCCGCACATTACCGAATGGAAATAGCCGCTGGTGAGAGCGTCACTATTCGCCTGCGGCTTACAGATATTGATTTTTCCGGCATTCCGGAAGCCGCGTTCGACGACTTCGAGAAGCTGTTTTCGGCCCGAAATAACGAAGCTGACGAGTTCTACCGTTCGGTTGTGCCGCAGGATCTCTCTCCCGATGCACAGAACGTCATGCGGCAAAGCTTCGCGGGCATGCTGTGGTCAAAGCAGTTTTATCACTATGAATTGAAACGCTGGCTGGAAGGCGATCCCGGAAATCCGCAACCGCCGTCAGAACGGTTGGGTGGCCGCAACAAGGAATGGTCACACCTTTATAACGCCGATGTGATCTCGATGCCCGACAAATGGGAGTATCCCTGGTACGCCGCTTGGGATCTGGCGTTTCACTGTGTGCCCTTGGCTTTGGTCGATTGTGAGTTTGCGAAAGATCAACTCGTGCTGCTGCTGCGTGAATGGTACATGCACCCAAATGGGCAGTTGCCTGCATACGAGTGGGCATTCGGCGACGTGAATCCGCCCGTGCATGCTTGGGCGACATGGCGTGTGTACAAGATCGACAAGAAGCGAAGAGGCAAAGGCGATCGCGCGTTCCTCGAGCGTGTCTTTCATAAGCTGCTGCTCAACTTTACATGGTGGGTAAATCGCAAAGATGCTGATGGGATGAACATCTTCCAAGGTGGCTTTCTTGGGCTGGACAACATCGGTGTGTTCGACCGCAGCGCGCCGCTTCCCACCGGCGGCTATATTGAGCAATCCGACGGCACCAGTTGGATGGCGATGTACACGCTCAACCTCCTGGCCATCGCGCTCGAACTCGCGAGCGAAGATCCCGCCTATGAAGATGTGGCCAGCAAGTTCTGGGAGCACTTCATCTACATCGCGCACGCGATGAATCATCGCGGCAACGATGGGATTGGGCTCTGGGACGAGATGGATGGCTTTTTCTATGACGTTTTGCGCTTCCCTGATGGACGCAAGTATCCGATGCGGATTCGCTCGATGGTTGGACTGATCCCCTTATTTGCAGTCCAGACGCTCGAGCCGGAGCTTTTGGAGCGCCTACCCGGCTTCAAGCGCCGTCTGGAATGGTTCATCGACAATCGTCCGAATCTGGTTGGCAATGTGGCGTGCATGCGCAGTCGCGGGATAGAGGAGCGCCGCTTGTTATCTATTGTTGGACGCGAGCAACTGCGCCGCGTACTACAGGTCATGCTTGACGAGCAGGAGTTCTTGTCGCCTTACGGTATTCGAGCGCTTTCCAAGCACCATGAGTCGACTCCATACATGCTCGCGGCACGTGGCATGGATTACCAGGTCAAGTACGAACCCGCGGAATCGAGCACCGGATTATTTGGAGGAAATTCCAATTGGCGAGGCCCGATCTGGTTTCCTGTGAACTATTTGTTGGTCGAGTCTCTTCAGAAGTTCCATCACTATCTGGGCGACGATTTTAAAGTTGAGTTCCCCACCCGCTCGGGCAACATGCTTACGCTGTGGGAAGTGGCAAGTGAACTCTCACGCCGTCTATCAAGCATTTTCCTGCGCGACGGAAAAGGCGAGCGTCCCGTCTATCGAGGTATTAAAAAGTTCCAAACCGATCCTAATTGGAATTCCCTGATTCAGTTTCATGAGTATTTCCACGGAGACTCGGGAAGAGGCGTCGGCGCGAGCCATCAGACGGGCTGGACTGGACTGGTAGCAAAACTATTGCAACAAAGCGGAGAACCCGCCGAACGCCGCAAGCGCGAACGCGGAGTTGCATTCGCCGATTGACCAAATTTAGCACTGTGATAACTGGAGATGACGCAATGAAAGCAATCAGTGTAGTTCCCGGTAAGCCGAACAGCGTGCATTTGGCCGATCTCAACAAGCCATCGCTTGACGAGATTCCCAACGGACGCGGGGTGCTGGTGAAGGTTCTGCGAGTGGGCGTGGACGGCACCGACAAAGAGATCAACGCGGCCGAATATGGCGCAGCACCGGCAGGATTCGATTTCTTGGTGATCGGTCACGAAGGGTTCGGGCGGGTGGAAGCCGTTGGTCCGAATGTGACGGAATTGAAGCCGGGCGATTACGTCGTGGCGACAGTGCGCCGTCCGGGACGCAGCCTTTATGACCTTATCGGTACGAATGACATGACCACCGACGATACCTACTTGGAGCGCGGCATCAACCTGCGCCATGGCTTCTTGACCGAGCACTACGTGGACGACGCTGAGTTCATTGTGAAGGTACCGCAAGGTCTCAAGCACGCAGGCGTACTACTTGAGCCGTTTACTGTCGTGGAAAAAGGCATCCATCAGGCGTATGAGATCCAACGGCGACTGAAAGTATGGCGACCGCGGCGCGCTGCCGTGATGGGTGCAGGCACGATCGGATTGCTTGCAACGCTAGCATTACGGCTGCGTGGCCTCGAGGTCACGACTTTCGCCCGCAATGAGAAACCGAATCTCAACGCCGAGCTCGTCGAAGCGCTGGGCGCGCGATACCTAATCACCCAAGAGGTCCCGATTATTGATGGTGGAAAGAAGTTCGGGCCTTTCGATTTGATCTTTGAAGCGACGGGCAATTCCGGCGTGGTTTTTGACAGCATGCAGGCGCTCGGTAAGAACGGCGTCCTTGTGCTCTCGAGCGTGACCGGCGGTGATCGCATGATTCAGGTACCGGCCGATCGGATCAATCTCGAATTCGTACTCGGTAATAAGGTCATGGTCGGCACCGTAAACGCCAACCGTGAGTACTTTGAGATGGGCGTGCGCGACATGTCTCAGGCGGAGGCGGAGTATCCGGGCTGGCTGCGTCGATTGCTTACTGATCCCGTTCGAGGCTTGGAGAACTACAGCGAGCTTTTTAAGAAACTCACGAATCCGAACGGGTCGATCAAGGTGTTTTGCGAAGTCGCCGAGCTTTAGTCGGACGCAAAAGTGGGAGGAATTGTGGCTGCAACGGAGAAAGCACGGATCGTTATTCTGGGGGGCGGCTTTGCGGGATTGCACGTTGCCATGCACCTGGATGACACATTGGCGCGCGATCCAGATATTGAAATCACGCTGGTGAATCGGGATAACTTCTTCCTCTTCACCCCTATGTTGCACGAGGTGGCGGCAAGCGACCTTGATCTCACCAATATCGTGAACCCGGTTCGCAAGCTTTTGAAGCGCGTTAGCTTCTTTGCCGGCGAAGTGCAAAGCATTGACCTTGAACAAAAAGTAGTGAGCGTCTCGCACGGCTTTGATCATCACCACCACGAACTTCCCTATGACCACCTCATCATCGGCTTAGGCTCGATCACGAATTTCTTCAATTTACCGGGTTTAGAACAGCGGGCGCTCACGATGAAGTCGCTAGGAGACGCCATCCATCTGCGCAATCGCCTCATCGCGCATCTCGAGGAAGCCAGCACCGAGTGCTCTGCAAACCTCCGACGGCCTTTGCTCACCTTTGTGGTGGCGGGCGGAGGCTTTGCTGGCGTAGAGACCATCGCCGGAATCAATGACTTCCTGCGCGAAGCGATCAAGTTCTATCCGAACCTTACCGAGAGCATGCTGCGGGTCGTGCTTGTGCATCCAGGCAGAGTGATCCTGCCAGAACTTGGCGAGAAGCTAGGTCGTTACACCGAAAAGAAGCTGTCTGAGCGGGGAGTCGAAATTCTAAGGAACACGCGCGTTTCCGGAGTAAGGGATAGCAGCGTGGTGCTGAGTAGTGGCGAGATCGTTGAAAGCAAAGCGCTGATATGGACGGCCGGCACGTCACCCAACCCTGTACTGGACTCGCTCCCGTGCATGAAGGAACGAGGCCGATTGAAGGTAGACGGGATGCTGCGGGTCCCCGGCTGGCCTGGGTTGTGGGCTTTAGGGGATTGTGCGCTCGTCCCGGACGGTAAGACCGGCGAATATCATCCGCCGACGGCACAACACGCGCTGCGCGAAGGAAAAACGCTTGCTAAAAACCTCATAGCGAGTATTCGAGGCGGAGCGTTGAAGCCATTCACATTTTCGACCATCGGGCAACTAGCCGCGATCGGTCGCCGCACGGGCGTAGCGAATATTTTTGGGATCAACTTCTCGGGATTCTTGGCATGGTGGATGTGGCGAACCATTTATCTAAGCAAATTACCTCGCTTCGAAAAGAAGCTTCGGGTCGCACTGGACTGGACACTGGATCTGTTATTCACAAAAGACCTGGTGCAGTTTCAAACGTTCCGTGCTCCGACCATCTCTCACTCGCGTGAAAGCGAGTTTGAGAACGCGTTACGCAGGGATGTCCCAGCATCTACGGTTGTGGAGAGCATGTCATGATCAGCTTTGGAGAAGAAATCTGTTCCAAACTGGATTTCAGCACCGGTCGTGAATGGCTCGAAACCAACGGCATTGGCGGGGTTTGCGTCCGCTACGATCACGGGGTACCACACGCGGCGCTATCACGGGCTGCTGGTCGCAGCGACCAAGCCACCCGTCGGCCGATTTGTGTTGCTGTCAAAGCTGGAAGAGACTCTCATCATCGGCGATCGCCGCGTCGATTTGAGCACAAATCGTTCTCCGGGCGTCGTGAACTCGTTGACCCCAAAGTGACTAGGAAAAGTACCGGCGAATAAAAAGCGCAAGCTTGTGATAGAGCTACTCCGGACGAAACAGCTCAGTGACCGCTGTCCTGCCCGTGTAGATCCGGAGAATTGGTGTTCAGAAGGATTGGGGTGAGACCACGTACAAATAGCAGTGCGATGGCTGAGTCTGATCCAGGCCCCTGGGCGAGGCCCGGTGCAGGAATGATCCACTCTAGCTGAGATCTCGGCGGACACAACTGCGAGGCTTAACAACCGTTTCATATCAAATTCTCTATTCATCGCCTTCCACACCAGCCCTGGTAAT
>Ga0126381_100008607_pt1 | contig 11415 bp, 4 predicted proteins | sample PanSoiMetPlot_28_FD_96465 | JGI IMG/M metagenome (GOLD analysis project Ga0126381, IMG submission 96465) | Tropical forest soil microbial communities from Panama - MetaG Plot_28 | ecosystem: Environmental > Terrestrial > Soil > Tropical forest > Bulk soil | place: Panama | collected 2016-02-17 | reverse complement strand
TGATTGTCGTCAAAGCAGAGATTCAAACTGTGGAGGACATGTATCGGCTGATTTGGACAGCCATATCGAATAAGCAACCGATCAGTGCGATCTACAAAGAACGCCCGCGGTTGTTTTGCCCTCACCGGTTGGGCCGCAATCGCTTGGGACAACCTCGTGTGCTGTGTTATCAATACGGCGGCGAGAGCGAGAGTGGATTGGGGCCGATCGGATCACCAGATAATTGGCGTTGCGTTGTTTTCGAGAGACTGCGCTGCGTGAAACTGGTGAACGATGCCTGGAAGACCGCCCCAAACCATTCTCGTCCGGCGACTTGCGTAGTGGAGGCAGATATTGACGCCGAGGATCAGCCGGAGCGCGACCCGCAGAAGGGCAAATGAGCGATCCCGCCCAATAGATGTCGAGCCAGGACCATTCTCAAAGTAGTGATGGAGCGCGGATTATGCCGCACGGCACGAACGCGGCGAGCCACACGGTCGGAAGTCGGGCGGCGGCTCGGGCGCGGGTCGCCCAAGATTGCCGACTTGGGCTGAGGGGAAAAACGACTCCTTTCGGCCACCAGGAATCCATAGGTCGCGATGCAAATCGTTATCGGAACCAGTCCCGTGCGAACACCGCCAAGCTGCTCTCCACTGCACCACAAGCCATAACCCGCTTAGAAGCTGAAGCGGGCGCCGAACTCGCCGGCGAAGGACTTGGGAACGATTACGCCGGACGACGTAATGAAGCCAGTGGGCTGCTCGAAGGTCGACGTGCGGATATTGCCGCCGTAGCTGGTGCCAAAGTTGGCTCGGTTGGTCAGGTCGAAAGCCTGGAAGAACACTTCCAGCCGGGCGCGTTCGCCGAATCTGAAGAATCGGCCGAAGCGGGCATCGAGTTGGAAGAACCTCTCGCCCCGCAGATAGTCGTAGGGGACTTGGTGACAGGTGTTGGCGGCGATGCAAGCGTTCAACTGGGAAGCCGTGTATGCCGCAGTAGCGGTGAGGTTGGTGGGATCGCTATTGAGGACGATGGCGTGTGTGGTGCCAACGCCGCTACCAAAACCGAACACGTCTGTAATGCCTTCAGTGGCGCTGTACGGACGGCCGGTCGCCCATTGCATGATCGGCGCGAAGGTGATACCCCATTTGAGATTGAGCAGGCCGCTCACGGTGATGCGGTGGCGTTCGTCGGCCGGGGTGGGGCCGAGGTCGTGCGGAGCGAACCAGTTCAGCAAATCCGTGGGGGTATTGCCGAACGCGGCGGAGTTGCCGTTGTAGGCGAGGGCCCGTGAAAGCACGTAGGTGGCGTTGATGGAGAAGTTCCGGCTCATTCGGCGGCGGTAGGAGAGGTTCATGCCGTCATAGCGGCTGCGGCTGATGGACATATAATCGCGGATGCCGCCGAGGACCGGCAGACCGGCAGCCTGGAACAGCGGCGTGGTGAAGCGCACGCCGTTGATGGTGGGATTGATGACGATGGTTTTGCTTTCGTGAAGCCCGAGTTCATGAACGTACTCGGCTTCGATGACCGAATTGCTCGTGACCTGCCAGCTATATCCGGCATTCCACTGTTCGCTGTAGGGGTTGGCGTAGTGTGGGTCCATCATTTGCCCCGTGGCGCCGGCGGGTAGCTGCGAAGCGCCGGGAGCCTGCGGCGGCAACGGGTCGACACCGAAGCGGAAGGCGGAAAGGAGCTGACCGCTCGGCAGGACGCTGGCACTGGCGCTTCCTGGACCCGAACTGGTGTAGGCAACGGTGGTGAAAAGGCTGGAATTCGCCTGCTGTTCCATGAATAGCGGAATGTTCTGAAAGATCTGCCCGTAATAGAGGCCGTACCCGAAACGGATGATGTGCTTCTCATGACCGGTGAGATCGTAAGAGAGGCCGACACGAGGGCTGAAGTCCTTGTTTTCATCATGCGGCAGGGCGCCTGCGTAGGGGCTGCCTATGGCCTTCAATTCGAGGTAGGCACGCGATTGAGCCTGGATAGAGCCGCCGTTCAGCCCCATGTCTTTATCCCAGCGCAGGCCCAGGCTCAGACTCAGGCGGCGGTTCACTTTCCAATCGTCCTGGAAGTAGAGACCGAGCATTTTGTTGTGCTCGGAGTAGTAGGAATTGCCGGTGGTCGCCTGGGTGATGGACTGCACGGCGCCGGGCGTTGCAAAGCCCTGCGGGTACTTGGCGGTGTTGGATAGGATGGTGAGCGGATCGTCGAAGAACGAAATCACCGGTGTGGCGTCGGTGAGAAAGAAGCCGCCAAGGACCGGCTCCCAGAGAAAGTCGAAACCGGCTTTGAACGAGTGCTTGCCGTGGCTGAAGGCAAGGTCGTCCTTGAACTGCCACTTCTTCTGAAAAGTGTTCTGCGGGACGTTACCGTTGGTGCCGGTCGCGAGGTCAGGAAACGAGAGGTTCGGGACATAGTTATTGGTCGAGATGAGGTTGTTCCAGTACTGGTAGCCGAAGGTGAGGGAGTTGACGACGCTCGGGGTGATGACCGAATTCAGAGCGACATTCGAGATGATGAGTTGGTTGGTGGTGAAGTTGTTCTGCGAGAGGTCGCTCGACGAACCGTTCTGGTCGTTCAATCCACGGTTGTTCTGGTTGGTGTAACTTGCGGAGATCGTGTTTTTGTCATTGATGTGGTGATCGATGCGGCCGTTGTAGCGCCAGTCGTAGTAGGGGGTGGGAATGGTCTGGGTAGGCTGAGGCTTCAACGGAAGTCCCGGGACCGTAGCGAGCGCTAAGTCATTGTTATAGGCAGTTCCATTGATATTGAGGCTGGTCTGCTCGCGCGAGCGTTCGATGGCAAAAAAGAGAAATGTCTTGTCCTTCTTCAGCGGGCCGCCGATGGATCCGCCGAACTGTTGCCGGCTAAACGGAGCCTTCTGGCCGTTGCCGCCGTGCGCCGTCTGTTCGAAGTAGTTCAAGGTATCGAACGTCTGGTCGCGGTCCTGAAAGAAGATCGATCCGTGGAATTCGTTGGTGCCGCTTTTGGTGATGACATTAACAGCTGCGCCTTCGCTGCGCCCGTTGGCTGCGGAGAAGCGCTGGGTGGAGATGTTGAACTCCTCAATCGCTTCTAGCGGAAGTTGCATGACGGGCCCGCCGACGGAGTTGTCCTTATTATCGACGCCATTAACAGTCATGTTGACATTGCGGCCGCTCGACCCGTTCGTGGAGAAGACGCCGTAGCGGGCCTTAGTGGGGTCGTATGAATTTACCGGGCGGGCGCCAGGGGCGAGGATGGCAAGTGAAACGAAATCGCGCGAGTTGAGGGGAAGGTTCTCGACTTCAGCGGGGGTAACGGCGCGGCTGACGTCATTCTTATCGACATCCAAGAGCGCGGCTCCGGCTGCTTCAACCTCAACGGTGGTGGCCTGCTGGCTGGGCGAAAGGCGGGCGTCCAGCGTCGTAGTTCGGGCGACGGCCAACTCGACCTTCTGGAAATCCGCGGTGGTAAAACCCGCAACCGCGACGCGAACTTCATACGTCCCAGCCGGCAACAGGTTGAAAGAGTAAAGGCCTGCGTCGTTGCTCACGGCGGAACGCGTTTCGGCGGTGCTGCTGTTGATGATCTTGACGTCAGCGTTCGGGATGACAGCGCCAGTGGCGTCAGTGACCGTGCCCTGTAAGGTTGCGGTGGCCGTGACTTGTGCTTGCAGGTCTGAGATGCCCAGGCACACCAGAGTCAGGACGAAAGCAATAGAACGAATTCGATGACCCATATCAACTCCCCCCAAGTTACGTGGTTAATGGAGACGGAACGAACCGAGCACCCTAGTCGGTCAACCGCTGGCTCTCACGAAGAGCCGGTATTGGGTAAAGGGTATGCCTTCGCGAGGAGGTTGTCAAATGCCTGGGGTGCAGGCGCCGGGTTGGCATCCTGCGCACTTGCTGCACCAGTAATAGGGAGCACCTGGGCCCCTCAGAACCGCAACCGCAGCATGAGCTGGCCCTGCCGCGGGTTGTTGCCCAATCCCGTATTATTGTTGAGCGTCGACCCGTTGCCTAACGATTGCGAGTTGACATAGCCGAAGCCTGCAATCGGCACTCCTTGCGCATTCCGTTGCTGGGCGGCCAGCGCATTTGTCGATACCGGGTCGGCCATATTTCTGCGATTAAACACATTGAAGAACTCACCGCGCAGCTCGATGGTGACCGACTCGCGGATTCGGAAAATCCGGCCGATGCTCATCTGTTCCACGGGATGGCGCTGGAACCTGAAGTCGTTGTAGTAAGCGGCCGCACTGCCAAACGTTCCAGCCGCAGGGTTCGACCATGCCGCGGGGTTGAATGCGAAGTCCTTGTTCGGGTCAAACGACTTTTCGTTGAGGCTCTTGAGGAATAGAGATTGTCCGGGCACACGGTTCATAAACGTGCCGGATGAACAGGCTGTCGAATTGACCCCGGATGAAATCGACGTGTTGTTGGACTGGAACAACAGTGTCTGCAGGTTATTCTGCCCGCACGGAGATTCGATCGGCAGGCCGCTGGCATATTGTAGGAATCCACCGAAATTCCAATCCTTCACCGCGTTCCGCAAAAGACGATTCGAAACCGGGCCGGGCGTTTTGTAGTTGTAGCCGATAGAGAGAATGAACGGCTGGGAATAGGCCGAAAGGTCCTTGTTGACTCGCGGATTGTACACATCGTTTGGTTGGTCGATGCCGTAATCGAGCTCTTTCTGCCAGGCGAACGATCCGAAGATGGTCAAGCCGTGTGAGGTACGCCGCGTCAGTTTGATGTGCATCGCGTCATACCAGGCATCGCCATTGTCCATCCATTGGACTCCGATGTTTCCAAATTGGGGGAACGGACGAAGCGTCTGCGCAACCGTGAGGCCCGCCGGATAGCCCGCGTAGGGAGCCTTGATCCCTGCCGATTGGGCCGCGGTCGAATTCCACGCCGAGGTCAGCAGCGTCCGCACGGACGCTTGGCTGATGTCATAGCCCTTGGAGGCCAACATCTGGACAGAGAGCGCATTCGGTTCGTAGGTGTTGTTGCCCAGAATCCAGACGCTGCGGTTTCCGACATAGGCAGCTTCCAGGGTCAGGTTCGAAGTGATTTCCCGTTGCAAGGAAATGTTCCACTGGTTCACCCGCGGGGGCCGACCGCCCTGCGGCGCGAGATAGCTCGGCGGGGAATTGATCGTGCCGGCTACCGGCTGCACGCCCGGGTTCATCGCATTCGAGGTCAGCAGAGCCGGGTCGTAACTCAACCCGTTCTGCAGGTATCCGGCCGGCGTTCCGAAGGTGCTTGTCGAAAACGGCAGCGTGTTCCACCCGACCTGAACGGTAGCGGTATTGAAGTAATTCAATGGGGGCGTGTAGCCGTACACGAGGCCCCATCCGGCGCGCAGCACCGTCTTGTGGTCGATCTGGTATGCCAGGCCGAGTCGCGGGCCTATGGCATAGCGATAGGTCCGCCCGAAACTGCAATTGCAGGTCGCTTCATAGGCAGTCGCGCCGGGCAGGTTGCCTGCCGACGCGTTCGGAATACTCGCCGAGAATGAGGACGAGCGGCCGTGCATCTCCTGCCACCCGTTCTGGTAGTCATACCTGATGCCGTAATTGAGCGTGATCTTTCGCGTGATCTTCCAGGTGTCCTGTACGAAGAACGACGTGGCCGATTTGCGGATCTGGGGCTGCAAAGTGTTGTGGATCGACGCGCTGTCGAAGCCGCCCAGCAGGAAGCTCGCGTAGGGGTACCCGACGGAACCTCCGTTCAAGCTGGTCGATTGCAGATAGGGCTGGCCGGTTTCCGCGGCGGAGAACGTATAGCTGCCGGCATTCGAGAACTGGTACCAGGTCCAGGCATCGCGATGCCATTCCGCGCCGGCTTTGTAGGTGTGGTTGCCCTTGATCCACGTGGCGCTCGCGCTGGCGGTGGGCTTCGTATCGAAGTCGTCGACTCCGTTGCTCCATCCGATGGTCGTGCCGGTACCGCCGCTCACGTTGTTCACGGCAAACCCGCCCTGCGCCGTGCTCAAACCGGCGATCGCCGGAAAACCCGCGAACCCGTTCTTATTCGGAACACCTCCCACAATGCCGAGTTTGCCGACCGCGTCGAAGTTCTGGCTGATCCCTGGACTGGAATCGATGTGGTTGTAGCGCATGATCCCCGCTGCGATGTGTACCAGGAATGTCGGCGATATGGTTTCGTCCACCGTCAGCCGGTCGGTGTGGGTATACGTGTAGAACTCTCGGGTGTTGGAGATTGGCCACGGCAGACCGTCGCCCGCGCTCTTCGGGGTGTAGTTGTCCCAATTCCCGCCATACCAGGAAATCTTGGTCTTAGTGCCAATGAGCTGATCGATCTTGAGACTGGGAATGGTCGTATAGGCGCCTGTCGCATCGTTGATCGCGAAGTTGTTCACGATGCCGAGGCCGGTCGGCAGCGGAACATACGACTGGATCTTCAGAGCTGCCGGATCCATGCGGCTCTGCGGAATCATGTTGCCCGGGAACGCGGTTCGCACCGTGTTGCCGTTCACGACCGTGACCGCCAACGGGTCGTAGACCATGTTCTCCAGGATGCTCGCGCCCGCGGGGTCGGTACCCAGGACGCGGCCGGTCAGCGCTCCGCTGAAATCCCCACCACGATACGCCGCCGTGGGAACCGTGTTCATCGATCCGCGCACGATGGCATTGTTGCGGAACTGATCGAAATTGAAAAAGAAGAACGTTTTGTTGTGACCGTTATACAGGTGTGGAATCCACACCGGGCCGCCCACGCTGATTCCCCAATCATTGTTGCGCTGGCGGGGCCGGATCAGGTGGCCGTTGCCATCGTCGGTGAATGGCCGACCCGCGTTGAATGCCTCGTTGGTGTTGTAGTCGTAGGCCGTACCATGGAACTGGTTGGTGCCGCTGCGCGTCGTGAAATTGACCAGCCCACCCTGCACCTGTCCAAACTCGGCGGCGAAATTACTGCTTTCGATGGTGACTTCCTGCAATGCTTCCACTGATGGATGCGATTCAGAGAGGTGCTCGGAGAACATCCCCTGAGTAGTGATGTCCTGTCCGTCCAGAAGGAATCGGGCCGTGTCGGTGCTGCCATTCACCCGGAACTGGAAGTTAGTGCCAACAACCTGTGTCGTGCCGGGCGCCATTGTAAGACCGGCCAACGGATTGCGAGCGCCGTACAGATTGTTGCCGCCAAGGGTCAGCGGTAAATCATCCACAACGTTCCCGCTTACGGTAACGCTCTGCTCCGCGTCCTCTGTTTTTAGCAGCGGCGCGTTGGCCTCCACTGTTACGGAGTCCGATGCTGAACCGACCCTGAGGATTACATCCACCCGGGCAGTCTGCGCTACCTGGATGTCGATGCCCTCCTGGATGTACCGGGTAAATCCAGGCGCTGAGACCGCGAGGTGGTAGCTGCCTACGGGCAGGGACGGGATTGTATAGTTTCCAGTAGCCGTGGTGATCGTCTCATACCCGGCGTTCGTAGCAACATTTGTAAGGGAGACAGTGGCGTGAGGGACAACGGCGCCAGTTGGATCGGCAACGGTGCCGGTGAGTGTGCCACGATCACTTTGTGCCATAGCAGGCAGTAGTGACAGCAGCAGAAGCAGACTTCGCCTCACAAGACGTTTGTTGAAGCTGTGAAGCCTGAGAACGTTACCAGCTCCACGAAGGTACGTGGGTGAGCCTGCGAAGAGCACTCCCCGCTGTTCCATTGGAACCCCCTCCTCCGGCCTGCGTCGGCCGGTGAAAGCGCTACCAAGTATTGGCAGAAGTCTATTTCACAGCGAATGGCTTGTCAATCAGTATTTACACAGTTAGGTGCGATTTGTGTTGGAGTTAACGGATAAGTGGGTGTAAGTGCGAACGGCGTGTTCTAACCGAACATGATAACGGTCTCTACCATCGGTAATACACCCTACGCGGAACTTGGCTGCGATCGAGAGAGTGCAGGCACCGGAGAAGACCGGTGCTTCAGTTTCCGCGGCGGTCGTGGCCGCAAGGCCCTTGGGCGGAGGTGAAGGTAGATCTGTTGGCGAAAGTACGGCCCAGGGTCATGGCGCGAACGCCAGAAGCACATTCCCCGGCACGCCATTCGTGAAGCCGACGTAGCCCGAGCCGACAAACACCATACCCCCCGCGATCGTCGGGCCACCGGCGCCGATGGAACCGCCCCTCGCCGGGACGCCATTCACCGTCTGAAAATCCTGGGAGGTATTGAATTCCCATATGGTGCGCCCGTTCCCCGGCGAAACGGCGCGAAGCATTCCATCCACCCCTCCCGAAAACAACACACCGGGAATCAAACTGACCGCCGCGACAATCCCGCGGTGCTGAGCCATTGCCTCGGGCGCAGTCACCGGCACCCACCATTTCTCAACGCCGGTCTTCAGGTCAACAGCCACCAGTCCGCCGCTGTGCAGCCCGAAGTAAGCATTCTCATGGTCCACAGCGCCGCCGAAGACCGTCTCGCCGCCGCCGCCGGTAATCATGCGCGCCACATCCTGCTCCCAAATGACGGCGCCTTTGTTATCGGGGTCGTGCGCCCGCACGACGCCCTGCTTTTGCGGTGCAATGATGATGGTACGCCCGTCCGGCAGCTTCGCCAGGCTCGGCGATGCCGAATAGTCCCAGTCGGGCCCGGTCTTTTCGACGCAGTTGTCCTGCGGGTAAGGCTGTGCGGGCCCGCCTCGGCCGCCGCCCGGCATCGGCGGCCCGAGACCCAACGCACCTCGCCCCGGTACCATTTGCGCGCACCCGCCGTGCCAGACATCGTTTTCCAGCCCGACCACGTACCACAGGATTTTGCCGGTATCCATGCTGAGCGCCATCACCGAATCCGCCGTGGTGGCCGGCTCGGAAAAGGCGTTGCCGGTTCCGAAGTAAAGCGCCCGGCGCGCGGGATCGACAATCGGCGACACCCACACATCCGCACCCGAGGGCCCCATGTAGTCCACGCCCGCCGAGTTCCTCTTGATTACCTTGGGCTTCTCGGAAATCGTATAGGTCTTCCAGATTTGATGACCGGATTCTGAATCGAGCGCGGCCACTACGCCCCGAAACGTGCAGCAGACATAGCTGACGCTTCGTGATTCGTCCTCCTCCAGCGAAGCCAGGGGCACATAAAGGCGGCCCTCGTAGAGTTTTGGGGTGGCGGTTACGCGGGCCAGCGGATGGGAATCGATGGGCACGCGCCAAAGCAGTTCGCCATTGGAAGCATCCACCGCGTACGCATTCCCCCGGATGTCGCCGAAAAACGCGGCCATGCGTGTCGATCCCGGCTTCACGGGACCGATCACGATGCCGCTGCGCACCGCCGCCGTAGTTTTCAACGACCAGTGAATGCACCCGGTCTGCGCATCCAGCGAGTACACATATCCCGCGTTCGAGCTGACGAAAACACTGCCGTCCACAATGGTCTGACCGTAGAGCGCTGTCGCACCCGGAAATCCGAAAGCCCATTTGAGCTTGAGCCGCGACACCTGCCCGGCAGTCAGGCCCGCGGACTTCGCCGTTTGAGAGCGTGTGTTTGACAGATCACCCCAGCCGTTCCAAGAGGGGCCGTCCAGGTTTCGCACCGGAGGATTCGATGTGCAGACGTTCTTCATATTCCGGGCGTCGCCGGTCGCGGAAGTATCCAGCTTCCGGCCGCCCATGAACTCCGCGAGCAGACGCTTTTCGGCGTCCGACAGGTCCTGCGCCATCATTCTCATAGGGCCTGTCGTAATTGCCTCGTAAATCCGCTCCGGCGGCATCTGCCGGATGGCCAGCTCGGTGGGAGCGCGATCCGCGGGCTTCTCCCCGTGGCAACTTGTGCAGTGGTTGGAGAAGAGGTTGACACCCGTGCTCTCGGACAGCCGCTGCGCTATTCCAGGTGAGATACAGAGCGCCAGAATGGCCACCCCCAAAAAGGTTCGATGGAGGACTTGCATGGTGAGGGATCGTATCAGCCGCTTTGCGCCGGTGTCAATGCAGGCAACGGGGATTCAATACGTCCAGGTTCGATGCTAGCCGATGCGAGCCGATGCGAGCCGTGTTGAAAACCTCTTCAACGTGTGATAGCGTCTCCGCAGACGTGGTTTCTCTGAGCGGAGGAGTACCAATGAAGTCAATACGACTTTTCACCTTCGCGCTGGTGCTCCCGGCGGAAGCACTCTTGATCCTCAGCCTCTTCATCGGCTCGACACCGGGCGCCGCGGCCGAATTTCCGCAAGCCGGGATTTCGAATGGGCTGATCACCGCGAAGATGTATCTCCCGGATCCCAAAACCGGGTACTATCGCTCGACGCGCTTCGACTGGTCCGGCGCCATCTACAGTTTGCAGTATAAGGGCCACGACTATTACGGGACATGGTTCGATAGAATCGATCCCACGGTTATCAACTGGGTCCACCAGGGACCGGAGATTGTCTCTGGACCCTGCACTGCGCTGGCGGGACCAGTAGACGAGTTCCAGACCGTTCTGGGATGGAACGACGCGAAGCCCGGAGGGACCTTCATCAAAATCGGTGTGGGCGTGTTGCGCAAGGGAGAGGGAGACTATAACCGGTTCTTCCCTTACGAAGTTCTGGACTCTGGCAAGTGGTCTGTCAAGAAGCAAGGTGATTCGGTAGAGTTCACGCAGGAGCTATCGGATCCGAGTTCCGGTTACGCCTACGTATACCGAAAAGTGGTGCGGCTCGCCAAGGACAAGCCCGAAATGGCCATCGACCACTCCCTGAAGAACACCGGACGGCGTGCCATCCAGAGCAGCGTGTACAACCATAATTTCGTGGTGCTCGACCGGCAGCCTCCCGGCCCGGACTTCACGTTCAGACTGCCGTTCCAAATTCAGTCGGTTCGGCCGCCCAATAAGGAAGTCGCCGAAATACGTGGGAATCAAATCGTTTTCATTAGGCCTCTGGCAGGCGAGGATCAGGTGGCCGTGCCGATCCAGGGCTTCAGCGATAGCGCCAAAGACGCAGAGATCGTCATCGAGAACAAGAAGGTGGGTGCCGGCATAAGGATCACGGGAGACCGCCCGCTCGTAAGAGATCTGCTGTGGTCGATCCGGACCGTGCTTGCGATCGAGCCGTATATTTCGATAGACGTCCAGCCGGGCGCTGAATTCACATGGAAGAACATGTACGAGTACTACACGATCCCGGCGGTCAAGTAACGGGGTAACCGCGGCGCCCGACCACCGGAGCACTACCCTTCTATACTCGCACTGTATAGAATGCAAGATGCCGTGAGTATCGTATATGAACCCGTACTGGTGAAGGAGCCGGAGCCCGTGCGAGTAGGATCCATTTCCCGGCTCGTGCGCCGTCTGGGGCCGCTATTTTTCTGCCTGCTGCTCGGGCTCGCGCGCGCGCAGCAGACAGCCATAGTCGGGGGCACGGTAATCGACGGTAACGGCGGACCGCCGATGCCCGACAGCGTCGTTGTTGTAAGTGGGTCGCGCATCAGCGCCGTCGGCGGGCGCG
>Ga0126381_100008606_pt1 | contig 11416 bp, 12 predicted proteins | sample PanSoiMetPlot_28_FD_96465 | JGI IMG/M metagenome (GOLD analysis project Ga0126381, IMG submission 96465) | Tropical forest soil microbial communities from Panama - MetaG Plot_28 | ecosystem: Environmental > Terrestrial > Soil > Tropical forest > Bulk soil | place: Panama | collected 2016-02-17 | reverse complement strand
CGCACGGCCAGCCTGGTCAGCGGGCCCACCCCGGCCAGCGCGCCTGCTCCGGGGCGCCCTCGGGCTCGGGGCAGCTCTCCCGCGCCGGACAGGGCGGTCACGGCGACACGCTCTTCGCCTGGCGCGTACCGTCGGGCCTGACCGCGTAGTGCCGCAGGAACAGCTCTTCGAGCGTCGGCGGCTGGCTGGTCAGGTCGCGGATGCCGCGCGCGGCCAGCCAGCGCATGAACTCTTCCATCGCGCTGGTGTCGACCTGGCAGTGCAGCCGGTTGCCCTGGATGTCGAGATCGTGCACGCCCGGCGGGACGTCGGCTGGCCGCGCCGGCCGGGCCAGCTCCGCGGTAACGGAGGTCCTGGTCAGGTGCCTGAGTTCGGCCAGCGTGCCGGAATCCACGGTCCGGCCGGCCGAGATGATCGTCACCCGGTCGCACAGCGCCTCGGCCTCGGCCAGGATGTGACTGGACAGCAGCGTGCTGCGCCCCTCGCCGCGCTCCTGCTCGATGTACGACCGGAACTCGGCTTCCATGAGCGGGTCGAGGCCGGACGTCGGCTCGTCCAGGATGAGCAGTTCGGCGTCGCAGGCGAGCGCGGCCACCAGCGCGACCTTCTGCCGGTTGCCCTTGGAGTAGGCGCGCGCCTTCTTGGAGGGATCCAGGTCGAAGCGTTCAAGCAGCTCGGCGCGGCGCTTCGGGTTGATCCCGCCGTGCAGCCGGCCGAGCAGGTCGATGATCTCGCCGCCAGACAGGTTGGGCCACAGCGTGACGTCGCCGGGCACATAGGCCAGCCTCCGGTGCAGCGCGGTCGCCTCCCGCCAGGGGTCGCCGTCCAGCAGCCGCGCCGTCCCGCCGTCGGCCCGCAACAGGCCCAGCAGTATCCGGATCGTTGTCGTCTTCCCGGCGCCGTTCGGGCCGAGGAACCCGTGCACCTCGCCGGGATTGACGCTCAGGTCAAGGCCGTCCAGCGCGCGCGTCCGGCCGAAGTCCTTGCGGAGGGCCGAGACCTCGATCACGTTGCCCATGTAGCGTAAGCTTACATTGATTTCAGAATTCTATGAATTTTCCGAACGGTACCATGCCGGACGATCGGGGTAGTTTCCCCGGCCTGCGGCGTTGGCCGAACGTTGCTGGGAGGAGTGCCGTGCCGAGGGAACCCGGGCCCGGGGATGCCGCCGCCGCGGTCGCCGCGGGAGCAGGCTCCGCCGCGACCGGACGTGACCCCGAACGAGCAGGCTCGGCCGCGACCGGACGTGACCCGGAGGCGGTCGCCCGCTTCGTCGAGCGGTTCGCCGCCGTGCTGGCCGAGGCGGGCATCGCGCGGATGCCGGCCCGGGTGTTCGCCGCCTTGCTCGTCACCGACAGCGCCAGCCTGACAGCGGCCGAGCTGGCCGAGCAGCTGCACGTGAGCCCGGCCGCGGTCTCCGGCGCGGTGCGCTATCTGAGCCAGTTCGGCATGGTCAGCCGCGAGCGGGTGCCCGGGTCGCGGCGAGATCGTTACCGGGTGCTCGATGATGTCTGGTTCGAGGCATCGGTGCGCCGGGACGCGATCCTGGCCAGCTGGGAGTCTGCCTCACGTGAGGGGATCGAAGTGCTGGGCGGCGACACCGGGGCCGGGCAGCGGTTCGCACAGTCGGTCGAGTACTTCGAGTTCCTGCGCAAGGAACTCGACGGCATGATGGCCCGGTGGCAGGAGCGCAAGAACGGGCGGGCGCCGGACCGCCGCTGACCGCGGCAGGTCAGGCCGGCCGGGCGCGGGTCCGCGTTGCGGCGGCGAAGGTCAGAACGTCACGACCGAGCGCAGCACCTCGCCCCGGCCCATCTTCGCGAACGCCTCCTCCACCTGGCCGACGCCGATGGTCTCGGACACGAACTTCTCCAGCGGCAGCCGGCCCTGCAGGTGCAGATCCACGAGCATGGGGAAGTCCCGGCTGGGCAGGCAGTCGCCGTACCAGGACGACTTGAGCGCCCCGCCCCGGCCGAAGAACTCGAGCAGCGGCATGTCCAGCCGCATCTCGGGGGTGGGCACGCCGACGAGCACCACGGTCCCGGCCAGATCCCGGGCGTAGAACGCCTGCTCGTACGTCTCGGGGCCGCCGACCGCCTCGATCACCACGTCAGCCCCGAACCCTCCGGTCAGCTCGCGGATGCTCGCCACCGGGTCGGCCTGCCGGGAATTGATCACGTGCGTCGCGCCGAACCCGCGGGCCCAGTCAAGCTTGCGGTCGTCCACGTCCACGGCGATGATCGTCCGGGCGCCCGCCAGCGCCGCGCCGAGCAGCGCGCCTCCGCCCACGCCGCCACACCCGATGACCGCGACCGAGTCCCCCCGGGAAACACCGCCGGTGTTGAGCGCGGCGCCGAGCCCGGCCATCACGCCGCAGCCCAGCAACCCGGCGACCTCGGGCCGGATCGCCGGGTTCACCTTGGTGCACTGGCCGGCCGCCACCAGCGTCTTCTCCGCGAACGCGCCGATGCCCAGGGCCGGCGACAGCGGGGTGCCATCCGCCAGCGTCATCTTCTGGCTGGCGTTATGGGTGGCGAAGCAGTACCACGGCCTGCCGCGCGCGCACGCACGGCACTGGCCGCACACCGCGCGCCAGTTGAGGATCACGAAGTCGCCGGGCGCGACGTCGGTCACGTCGCCGCCGATGGCCTCCACCACACCCGCGGCCTCGTGCCCGAGCAGGTAAGGAAAGTCACCGCCGATGCCGCCCTCGCGATAATGCAGGTCGGTATGGCAGACACCGCACGCCTGGATCCGGACCAGCGCCTCGCCGGGCCCCGGGTCGGGCACGAGCACCGTAGCCAGTTCCACCGGCGCGCCCTTGGCCGTAGCCACTACACCCTGCACCTTGGCTGTCATCCCCGCTATTCCTCCGTTCGGGTGATCCCACCGCCGCCCGTTGAGGCGTGACAGTGATCACGGGCAGTCTTCATACCCGCTGCATAGATGCGGCCCAGGATATGGCCAACCCGGGCGGCCAGGCTGGTTTCACCGGGGAGCGAGGAATCCCTGGCAAACCCCGATGAACCGGAGGGCCGTTCATGTGGACCTGGATGTGGCTTAACCTCTCCCTCGGCGCGCTGTTCGTGCTGGCCGTGGTCGGTATTCCGCTCTGGCTGGTGATCGCACGGCCGGACACCGGGCCGCAGCGCGCGCCAGCATCGAGCGGGCGCAGTCGGCGCATGTCAGGGTCCCGTCGGACCAGCTCGCAAGCGCTGGGCCCGGCTACGGTCGCCGGGGCTGGCCGGGCGGCGCGCAGGTGGCCGGTCGGTGTCAGCTAGCGGCTTCACCCTGGCGCGGCGCCTCGACCGACCGGGCGGGCGCGGGCTGCTGGTCCGCGGCCGCCCCCAGGCGTGGCCGCTCGGCCGGCTGGCCGGGCGCGGGCAGCTTGTCTGCTGTACCCAGGCTCCCTTTCACCGAGTCCAGGATGCTCATGCCTTGAGCGACGAGTCCGGCGGCGATCTCGCTCAGGCCGTCGGCGCCGTTCAGCACGCTGATGTTGGCGCCGGCCAGGCCAGCCGCCGCCTCCTTGACGATCTGCGGTAGCTGATCGATCAGCGTGCGGTCGAGCGCGACGCGGTTGTGCGAGGCCGCCGCCTCGGCCAGGATCTTCGTCCGCTCCGCATCGGCCTGGGCCAGGGTGCGCACCTTCTCGGCTTCTGCTTCGGCGGGCTTGACCACCTCGGCCACGAGTTGCTGCTGCCGCAGCGCGGCGTTGCGCTCGGCGAGCCTGGTCTGCATCGCGATCACTTCCTGCTGGGCCTGCGCCTGGGCCAGCGGGCCGGCCTGGGACGCCTCGGCCTGCGCCTTGTCCACCTCCGCCTTGTACTGGGCCTGTACGACGGCCGTCTGCCGGGCGAACTCGGCCTGCTTGCGCTGTGATGCCTGCTGGGCCTCGGCCGAGGCCTGGTCCGCCTGGGCCTGCGCGACCTTGGCCTGCCGCTGGATGGCCGAAACGTGCGGGGCGGCCATCGCGTCGATGTACCCGGTACCCATGTCGTCGATCGACTGGATCTGCAGCGAGTCGACGATCAGCCCGATCTTGGCCATCTCCCCTTTGGAGCCGTCGAGCACTTCGGTGGCCAGCTTCTGCCGTTCGGTAACGATCTCCTCGACGGTCATCGAGCCCACGATCGAGCGCAGGTGCCCGGCGAAGATGCGACCGGTCAGTATCGACATCTGGTCCTGGTCGGACAGGAACCGCTGCCCCGCGTTCACGATGCTCTCGGCGTCGTTTCCCACTTTGAACGCGATGACGGCGCGGACATTCACGGAGATGCCCTGTCCGGTCACGCAGGTTTCCTGGACCTCGGCCTCGTTCATGGCCAGGGAGAGCATTCCGACCCGGCGCAGGAACGGATTCACGAAGGCGCCGTGCCCGATCACGACGCGGAATGGCGCGCCTTCCCTTCTGAACCTTCCACCGGAAATCAGCATGGCCTGGTCGGCCGCGGGGACTCGATATCCGAACATCACATTTTCTCCTTTAACGTGATCATCCCCCCGTTATGCCGGCGCCAGGCCCGCCGGTACTCCCCCGGTTGTCTCTACCCCGTATCCGCACCGGGATCGGGTGCGCCGTCCCACTCGATAACGTCGACCGCCCGGGCACCGCGGGACTCGATGACGAGGACGGTTGCGTCCTTGGCCAGCGGTTCGTCGGACCAGGCGATGTAAGTCTCCGTGCCGCCGCGAACCCGGACGAGCACTTCCCCGGGCCCCGCCGCCCCTCTTGTTCCGAGCGTGAGTACGCCTACGCGGCCGATCGGTGCCGTGTCCCGAACCACCGGGTGCCGCCTCCTACCACCTGAGCCTGGAGGGCACCACAATATCCCCGCGGCGCGGATCAAGCGTTCACAGGCTGTCGAGACCGCGGATCAGCAGCTCGCCTGGTACGCGCGGCGGAGCAACTCCACCGCCTCGTCGTCGAGATCGTCCACTGACCGCAGCGGTATCCGCAGGTTCAGTCCGCCGCCCGCGGTGTTACGGCCGTCCAGCAGGCGCCCTCCCGGGTCAGTCCCGTCCAGCCGCAGGACCAGGTCGACCCGGCTCTTGGTGGTCGGGCGAACCGCCGCGAAAGAGCGACGAGGTGTGATCAGCGTCGTATAGGTCTTGCGGGCCTGAATATCGACGGGCCCGAATGTCGTCGCCGCGGCCACGGCGGCGTCCAGGATCGGCCGCAGCTGAGCGCGGTCGCGGTACTGGCCTTCGATCAGATCGTCGGCCGATGCGAGCAAGTAGTCGGGATAGCCGAAGCGCTCCATGACCAGCAGCATCTGCTGGTATCCGGTGACTCCCACCTTGGTGAGCCAGCGGCGGAGTGCGGCCTCGTCGCCGAGATCCGGCTCGACCGCGATCCGTTCGTTCCACCAGGCGATGTCATGGCCGGTCTGCCTGACGAGCCGCTCGGCGATCGAGGTCCGCAGCTGTTCCCAGGTCCGGATGGCCATTCGCCAGTGTTGCCCGGCCGGACGGGCGATCGCAAGCGGCCGGCTTAGCCTGCCGAGGCGTCCGCACCGCTCCCAGGTTCCCCGCCCTCGCTGTGCGCGGAGCACTAGGCTCACAGTCGTGATCGAGATCATGAGATTCCGGCTGGCGCCCGGCAGCGACGAGGCGGAGTTCCTCGCCGCCGACTGCAGGCTGCAGCAGGAGTTCGCCTATCAGCAGCCAGGCCTGCTGAGGAGGACGACGGCGCGCGGCGCGGACGGCGACTGGGTTGTCATCGACCTGTGGCGGTCGGCCGCTGATGCTGACGCCTGCGCCGTCCGCTGGAACAGCGACCCGGTGGTGGGTGTGTTCATGGCCCTGGTGGACGGGTCTTCGGTGACCAGCGAGCGCTTCGAGCCGCTGGGCTAGGCCTTGATCACTGCTGGACCAGCACCAGCGGGTTGCCTTCCGGATCATGCACCGCGGCCAGCGTCGGCCCATTCGGGACGTCAAACGGCTCGGCTACGAGCAGCGCGCCGAGCTCCTGCGCGCGGTCGAGCGAGGCGCGCAGCTCTCGAACCTGCACGTAGAGGACGACCGCGGGGTGATTGCCGGCCCGGATATGCCCGGCGGGGCCCGGCTCGGGGCCGCCGAGCCCGGCGGGGATCTGCATCACCGCGCCCTCCTCTATCTGCCAGTTGAACAGCGTCCGGTAGAAGGCGGCCTGGCGCTCCGGATCGCGGGCCACGATCTCCCAGTGCACCACGGGTCTCGCCCAGTCGCCGGCCATAGGGCACCTTTCCCGCTCTCGGGTCTCGTATGCTGCCGGTCAGCCGTGCTGCGGGCGACACCGCACGCACCGCCGAGCGCGCCGACGACGCTCGACTAGGGCGGACACAGGGCCGGGCCGTGCGGGACAAGCGGTGCGCGGATCGCGCCGACCCAGGTCACGGCGCGGCGACCGGGCACGGCAGTGCGCGGTCGCCGTTTCCTTGCGCACTCGGAACAGTGCGCCGGATCCGGCGGGCCTACGTGCGGCGCCGAGACTTCAGAGCCTGGTGAGCTTGGGGTAAGGCTCGTAGATTCGCTCGGTGCGGTCACCGAAGTCGACGAGCACCGCGGCTTCGTCCACCTCGATCACGCGGCCGAGGCCGTACCGGTCGTGGGTGACCTGATCGCTCAGCGCGAAGGTCTTGACCGGCCGGGCGACGGGTGGGGTGTTGAACGGACTTCCGGGCAGAGGGCGCCTCTGCGGGGCGCGGGCTGGCTTCATCACTTCCAGTATGCGCCTGTGAGCCCCGGGTTGCCCGACGGACGCGGCGGAAAGTCGCAGACATTTGAGGACGATGCGACGCGTGCGGTGGCCCGCGACGCCATGCTGCCTCGGGCGGCCGCGATTCCGGCGGCCAACCGCCGGGCGCCCGCTCCCTTGAACGGGGCCAACTCGCGGGTCGCGCGAAGCGTGTCACGGTCGCCCAGCTGCGGAGCTGGTACCTTCCCGCTGCGCGGTCGCGACGACAGAGCAATTCATGCCCGTCCGCCATTCGAACGAATGTACCGTTGCGCTGGTCAGGGCTTCACTTCGGATCGTACGTATGTTCTAATAGCGAGCATGCTTCACCACACTCCCCGGGCCGACAGCCTGCCCCCCACCGGCGCCGCGTCGGCGCGATCGGGCCGGTCCGAACGCCTTCGTTGCGGCACCACGACGATCATCGCCAGGAACCGGAACGCAGCGCCACCGCCGCCGAGCACTCCCCAGAGCTAACGCAGGTCAGAGGGAACGATGAAGACCCACGCCGAATATAACGGAAAACTGAGGAGCCAGCGCCTAGCCGACTTGCACGACAAGACGGCCGAGCTCGAGCGCCAGCTCTCCGATGCGCGGATCACGCTCGAGCACGAACTCGCCGGCTCGGGACGGAGCACGCATTCGGTCGGTCCGGTCGATTACTCCGATGAACGGACTCAAAGGCTGCTGGACTTCGGGCGGTCCAGCGCCCGTCGTCGCGGTTCGTGGCGCCCGAAGAAAATGGCGGCGGGAACGGCCGTGGTGGCCGCGCTCGTCGCGCTCGCGGCGGTAGTACTGTCCCGCAGTGGTGCCTCCTGGCCGGCCAGCGTCACGACGGTGCAGAAGCAAGTCGGCCGGGCGTGCCAGAACCCCGACGTGAAGGCTGAGCCGACTCAGCTGGATTTCGCCTGCGGCGAGCACACGCAGCAGATTCTCTGGGTACTCGCGCTGCTGACCAGCGACAACAACCCGAACTTCGCTAGCGCCAAGACCGGCCGTGTGGGCCTGGAACCGATCACCCCCTCGCAGGGCGGAGCGGTGGCCTGGACGCTGAACCTGCATCACCCATATGACCCGACGAATCCCATCGACAGCCTGCAGGTCGCCGCGCGGGCCATCAACAACATCATCGGCGGCGCCACCCTGACCAAAGCGAATGGACTGCCTGACGTGCAGCCCGGGCTGGAGAGCAACGCGGCGAACTGCCAGCGCTACACCGGATCGGCCGCGCTGACCTCACGTGAGGGATATCCGAGGCTCTGCGCCAAAGCAACCACCACGGCGGCCGGACAGGCCGCGTTGGTCAGCGACGTGTACCGGAAGTGGGTCGTCGGCGCGTCTCCCGCGGCGGCTCAGGACGCGGCCGTGCTGTTCCAGAACGCCAAGAACCCGGGCGACCCGCGCGTGCAGGCCATCCTCAAGCGCCTGGCCGCCCGCGGGCCGCAGCCGTAATGAACCCACGCATCACCCCGCTTCCCCGGTGCGCACGAGAGATGAGGTGAGCAGGTGCAATCCGCCAGCAGGCCCCGCTGGCAGCAGATGACTGCGCTGGTCAGCCTCGGCACTGGCGGAGCAATGACTAGTTTCTCGCTGATCCCGGGAAGCGCGGCAGCCGATCTCGCGTCGCCGACGAACGCACACATCCGGCTGCTGGCTCAACAACAGAGCACACAACCGGCGACCTCAGCCGAGGCTCCCTTGCGCTCGGCCGTCGTCAACGTGGCTCACTACTACCTGCGGATGGCGCAGAGCAAGAGTCCCAGCGAGATGGAAGCGCTCATCTGGCAGCACGCCAGCATCGACGGGGTCGACCATGGTCCGTCCTGCGCGGCGTTCGCGAGCCTGACCCTGGAGCAAGCCGCCCAGGTTGTCGGTCAGGAGAGCTGGGTCTCCGGAGGTAGCTCTTACCCCTGGCCGCTGCACCCGTGGGCGGACCCGCGCGTGGACCCGAATCCCGCCTCACCCGGTATCACGTCCATCCTGCAGGACGCGCAGGCACACCACCGCTGGCATCCGCTCGGCGACGGCTACCAGCCACTGCCGGGCGACTGGGTGCTGTTCGACGGCCACGTTGAGGTCGTCACGAGCTTCTCGGGTGGGGTGCTGCACACGATCGGAGGCGATTCCCTCCCGAACTTCTCGGTGAACGCGCACGAGTACCCCGCTCCCCTGAGCGCTCAGGGCGTCGCCGGGTTCGTCAACAACGGGACGCTTGTTGCGAGCACAACCGGGCGCAACCACGCGCGGGTGACCGCAGCAGCGCCGAGCGCTCACCATCATCACCCCGCGCCGGGGCAGGCGGCGATCCCGGGGCTGCCGACGGTAGAGTCCGCAGGGCACGGCGCTGGTCGCGCCGCGCACGGCGGAGCGGTGGCGGCGCGGCCGGCGGCGGGCGGGAGTGGCGGTGGCTCGAGCCCAGCGGAGCACCGGCCGGGCCGTCCCGGGCGTGAGCACAACTCCCGCGGTCCCAGCGCGCCGCGGCAGGGCACGCTGGACGAGCCGGGCTCGCCGGACGTTCCGGGCACCGGCGTCTCGGGTCTGGTCGCGACGCTCCAGGCGGCCAGGCGCGGCGCGGCGTCGATCCCGGGACTGCTGACGAGCCCGCACCGTCCTTCCGACGGTGCGTCCTTGTCGTCGGGCTCCCACTACCGGCGGCACCAGCCGCCGTCCGCGACGCCCGCGCTTCGGGACTCCCAGGCTCAGCAGGCCTTCATCAAGGCCGTGGCCCAGGGTGCGATGGCGAGCCAGCGCGAGTACGGGGTCCCGGCCGCGGTGACGATCGCCCAGGCCATCGACGAGTCGGGCTGGGGGCAGAGCTACCTGGCCACCAAGGATCACAACCTGTTCGGCATCAAGGGCGGCGGCCCGGCAGGCAGCGACATGCAGCCCACGCAGGAGGTCATCAACGGGCAAGCGGTCTCGCAGATCGCATCGTTCCGGGTCTACCAGAGCATCGCGCAGAGCATCGAGGATCACGGCAGGCTGCTCGCCAGCGGTGGGCCGTATCAGCAGTCGATGACGCTGATCCATGATCCGAACGCCTTCGCGTCCTCCCTCACGGGCGTATACGCGACCGATCCCGGGTACGGGGCCAAGCTGATCAGCCTCATGCACCGCTACAACCTGTACCGCTACGACACCGCGGCGGGCACGGCCGCACCGCGAAAGACTAAGGCCACGGGCACACCGCGCAGTGCCGCCGCGCGCCCTTCCGCGCCGACCGCGGATATCCCGGGGGCGCCCGCGCCAGCCGTCAAGCCGCCGCGGCCCCGCGCCGCGCATGCCCCGCCGTCGACCCCACCGCCGCCATCTTCATCGGCGACGAGTTCGCCCACGCCGACCTCGCCCGCAGCCACGTCTCCGGCGCCTAGTTCACCCGCATCACCGTCGCTCGCGCCGAGTTCTCCCTCAGCGACCTGGCCGGCGCCCGGGTCCCCCGGACATGCCGCGCCGTCGCCCAAGCGACCGGGCCCGACTGGGACCGCTCCGACCGGGCCCGAGACGCGGGCCGGCTCGCCCACCGCAGCACGCGGTAAGACGCCGGGGAAGGCGGCCGCCCCGGCGGCGACATCGCAAGCCCCGCACATCCCGGGGGTACCACAGCCGACTGGGCTGGCATCCTCAGGGGCCACCGGCTCGCCCCGCGCGCATGGAGCTACCCAGGGGCAGGGCACGCGGTTGCGTCCGCACACCTCCGGCGTGACCACGACGCCCACGACCCAAGCCTGGTCCGCCCGGCGGCAGTCGGGGCCGGGCAGGCACCACGCGCGGACGACCACCGCCCACACCACCGTCCTGGTGGCAAGCAGGTACCAGACGCGCCTCCCGCCGTCGGTCAACCACAACTTCACGACGATGGCCCGGGGGCCGTTGACTCAGGCCGAGCCTCTGTACCGGGACATCGCGGGCGACACCCGCATCGGCTGGCAGTTCCTGGCCGCATGCGACTGGATGCAATGCCAGGCCCAGCCGCGCCTTTCCCCCGTGCAGGGTGAAAAGCTCGGCACGGTCAATGCCGACGGCACTGCGTACCAAACCAAGTCCGCAGCTCTGGAACAGTGCGCTCACGACCTCATACAGCTGGCCCGCGCGGTGTACGGGATTGACCTCACCGGTCGCGGACACCTCTCGGTGCGGGATCTAGCCAGCGTATTCGCCGCGTTCCGCTGGGGCGCGCTGCTGAAGACGCACCACACGTCCGCGATGGAGTTCCCGTATTCCGTCGCCGGCCTGACCGTTCAGCACGCCAATATGCGCTGGCCGAAGATACCTGAGCGTAATGCTCCGGATAAGCCCGGCTCGCGATTCCGCATGGCGTTCGGGGCGGTTCCGGTGATGCTGAACCTCAATTACCCGGCCACGCTGTAAATGTCCGGCGCCGAGCAGGAAAGAGGGTGGATCGCGTGATTCGTTTGCTGCTCTGGCTGCTGGGGCTGCTGACTATGAGCAGCCCAGCGCGGCAGACATCCGCGTGGGCCGAAGCCGGCGGTTCGCCGCGGGGCGGGCATCCGGAGGCACGGTATGCGGATCGCGAGGTCCCCGTCGCGGCCTGGCCGGATTGGTCCGGTCGGGAACGGCCGTGGTCGCACACGACGGGCGATACCGCACCGCTGGGGCCGCCTGGCCGCCGGGGATCCGGGCCACGGCCGCGCCGCCGCCGCATTCCGCTGTGGGTCAAGGGCGGCGCCGCGATCGTTG
>Ga0126381_100008605_pt1 | contig 11416 bp, 8 predicted proteins | sample PanSoiMetPlot_28_FD_96465 | JGI IMG/M metagenome (GOLD analysis project Ga0126381, IMG submission 96465) | Tropical forest soil microbial communities from Panama - MetaG Plot_28 | ecosystem: Environmental > Terrestrial > Soil > Tropical forest > Bulk soil | place: Panama | collected 2016-02-17 | reverse complement strand
TAGCGAACATGAGCCACGAGTTGCGCACGCCGCTTAATGCGATCTTAGGCTACTCGGAGCTCATTCTGGACAATATTTATGGCGAGGCGCCAGAAAGAATGCGCGTCGTGTTACAGCGCGTACAGTCAAACGGTAAGCATCTGCTGTCGTTGATCAATGATGTACTCGACTTGTCGAAAATCGAGGCTGGTCAATTTGAATTATTCCTCGAAGATTATTCAATAACAGATATGGTCCACGGCGTTTTTGCTGCGGTCGAGCCGCTGGCGAGCGGCAAACAGCTGGCATTTCGCCTCGAGGTGGAGCCCGAATTGCCAGCCGCGCGCGGCGACCAGAGGCGCCTCAGTCAAGTGCTACTCAACCTCGTCGGAAATGCCATCAAGTTCACTGATCACGGTGAGGTCGTGATCAAAACGTCAGCGGATAATGGCACCTATACTGTTGCTGTGCAGGATAGTGGCCCCGGAATTCCGCTATCGGATCAAAAAAGAATTTTTGAGGAGTTTCAGCAGGCGGATGCATCTCAGACCAAGGCTAAGGGCGGCACCGGGCTAGGCCTCTCGATCGCGAGGCGAATCGTCGAAATGCACGGTGGACGGCTGTGGGTCGAATCAAGCCCCGGGCATGGTGCGACGTTCTCGTTCATGATGCCGGTAAGGGTAGAAGAACAGGTATCGCAGTCATGAATAAGCGGATCCTTATCGTTGAGGACCAGGAAGACAACCGGCAAATCCTGCGTGATCTGCTGAAGAGCGCCGGCTACGATCTCGTCGAGGCGGAAGACGGCCAGGCAGCGCTTGTCGCGGCTAAAGCGCAACGACCAGACTTGATTCTCATGGATATCCAATTACCGCTGATGGACGGTTACGAGGCGACACGGCGCATCAAGGCGGACCCGGATTTGAGATCCATCCCAATCATTGTGGTGACGTCCTATGCCTTGAGCGGTGACGAAGGTAAGGCGCGGGCCGCCGGCTGCGATGGCTACGTGACAAAGCCCTATAGCCCGCGTCAGCTCCTAGCCAAGATCAAGGAATATTTGCCATAAGTAACAGGCAATTTTCTTCGCCGTTAAGGCGAACGGGATAGCGACGCTCCCGGGCACTCCGATCGCTCGAAGGAGGCTAAGACCAAGACAGCGAGCCGAGCCATGAAGAATCCTGCACGCATTCTCGTTGTCGACGACAACGAAACCAACCGTGACATACTGGTTACCCGGCTGACTACGCAGGGTTATGAGTTGTTGCAGGCATCGGACGGGGAAGCGGCGTTGGCGGCAACCGCGCAACATCGTCCCGATCTCATCCTGCTTGACGTGATGATGCCTAAGCTCGATGGCTTCGAAGTTTGTCGCCGGCTCAAAAAAGATAGGACGCTGCCGTTAATTCCAATCATTCTGGTGACTGCCAAAGCCGGTCCAGAGGACGTAGTGGCGGGCTTTGAGGCCGGCGCCGACGAGTTTTTGACGAAGCCCGTCGCCCATGCGGCGCTGGTGGCCCGCGTGCGTACGATGCTGCGAGTGAAAGCATTGCACGATGAAGTCCACGCCCAAGCCACCGAACTTGCCGAGTGGAACAAAAAGCTTGAGCAGCGGGTCAGCGAGCAAGTCGCCGAGATCGAGCGCATGAACAAGCTTAAAGGCTTTTTATCACCGCAGATCGCCAAACTTGTACTTTCGTCTGGAGGGGAAAAATTACTGGCAAGCCACCGGAAAGATGTCACGGTGGTGTTCTGTGATTTGCGAGGGTTCACCGCATTCACCGAGACTGCCGAACCCGAAGATACGATAGCAGTTTTGCAAGATTATTATCGCTGCCTCGGGGAATCGATTGATCGCTACGAAGGGACGCTGGAGCGTTTTGCCGGAGATGGACTCCTGATCGTCTTCAACGATCCTATCCCCTGCGAGGACCCCTGCGAGCGCGCGGTCCGCATGGCAGTGGAGATGCGCGAACGGGTGGCTCTATTGGCCAAGAAATGGCACCGCCTAGGACACCAGTTCGGATTCAGCGTGGGCATCGCGGCGGGACATGCCACGCTTGGCAGCATTGGCTACGAGGGGCGATTCCAGTACTCGGCAACCGGCAGTGTCGTAAACCTCGGGGCGCGGCTTTGCGCACAGGCTGCCGATGGACAAATCATTGTCGATGGGCGCGTGCAAATTGCCGTGGAATCGATTGCTGGGATGGAATCCATCGGCGAACTGGCACTGAAGGGCTTTCATCGCCCGGTGCGCGCCTTCAATGTGCTTGAGCTCAGAACGTAAGAGCCCCTCAGCCCCGCGCCACCGCGATCTCCAGCGGGAAATCGTCGACCACCTCGTGGCCGGTGTCGGTGACGATGAAGGTGTGGCCCAAAAAGATGCCGAACATCCCGTCGGGCGTGATCGGATTGGGCTCGGCCATGATCACCATGCCGGGCTTGAGCACCTCCTCGAATTTCTCGGCCGAGACATGCTCGGCGACGACGTGCGGCTGATCGGTAACGAGATCGATGCCGTGGCATTGCGTCGGCCGCGACTGGTAGCCGTTGTCGCGGAAGAATTTGCTGGCAATCCGCATGGCCTCGGCAGGCTTGCCGGGCGCGATCTCGGCGATGATGCGCTGGTAGCCCGGCAGGGTGACCTCGTTCCAGAATTTCTTCACCATCGCGGTCGGTTCGCCGACGCAGATCGGCGAGCCGACCTGGGCGGTGTAGCCGCGATAGCCGGCGGCGAGCTCCATGTTGATGATGTCGCCCTTTTTCAGGACGCGGCTCGACGGCCGCGGATTGCCGAATACCATCGCCGGGTTGTCCATCGGCGTCGAGCCGATGATCAGAAAATCGATGTCGCCGCCGCTTTCGAGGATTGCCGCGCCGGCGGCGGCGCGCAATTCGTATTCCTTCACGCCCGGCGCGGCGCGCGCCACCATGGCATCCATGGCGTTCTTGCACAGCACGCCGGCCTTGCGCACGCAGTCGAGCTCTTCGGCACTGTGCACCGAAAGGAGCTCGTGCAAAAAGCCCTTGGTGAAAACGAGCTCGGCATCGGGGAGATTGTCGCGCAGCACGTTGTACTGGTTGACCGGCATGTAATCGCCGTGGCGCGGATCGACCTCCATCAGCCCGATGCGGCCGCGCTCGAGTTTCAGCTCGCGGATGCGCTCGACCATGACGTCGGCATAGCGCCCGCTGCGGCTGTGGCGTACGTCGTTGACCGCGATCGCGACTTGCCGGCGCACCGCTTCGGCATGGGTGCCGCCCATCGAGTAGATCATGGTCGGCTCGCCGTCGCGCGGCACCAGCACGTAGCTCGACAGCGCATGCCATTCCCAATGGCCGGTCAGCCACAGCATGCCTCCGCCAAAGCTCCAATGGCTCGGCCCGCCCGGCACGATCACGGCGTCGAGCTTGTGCTCGCGCATCTTGGCGCGCAACGCCGCGTAACGTCGATCGTATTCAGCCTTGGAGAACTGCTCCCACACCGCGTCGCGGTAATACGGCGTGTCGCGCATGTTTGCGAACGGCAGCGATTGATCGAGCTTGGTCCGCACCACCTCCCATGGCTGCGGACCGATGCGCGGCGGGCGAATTTGCGTATTCATGACTGGACCTCGGAGATTGCGTTTTGGGAAGGTGGGCGGACAGTACCGTCACGGGCCCAGAAGGTCCACTGAGCACGCACCACGTCAGTGAAAGCCAAGCGACGCTAGGCCACAGCGGCGCATCCTGCGCTCCGTGTAGAACTGATCTATAATCAAGCGTCACCGAGGTCTTCGCATGACCATTCCCCGCCGTCTGTTTCTTGGCCTCGCCGGCGCCGCGGCGTTTGGTGCGCAAGCGCGTGCCGGCGACAAGATCGCGGCCGGCACGCTCGGCGGCCAGGCGCCGCTGTGGCCGTTCTATATCGCGACGCGCAAGGGTTTCTTTGCCGCGCAGAACCTCGACGTCGATATCAACTTCGCCCAGAGCGGCGCCGCGGTTACCCAGCAGCTCACCGCCGGCTCGATCGAGATCGCGCTTTCCGTCGGCACCAACGATCCGATCCATGCGATCGACAAGGGCGCCCCGGTCGCCATCGTGCGCATCATCGGCAACGCCGCGCCCTATGTGCTGATCGGCAAGAAGGGGCTCAAGACCATCGCCGATCTCAAGGGCAAGACCGTGAGCATCGGTTCGAAGAGCGACATGACCACGGTCTATTTCGAGCGCATGGCGGCGGCGAGCGGATTGCAGAAGGGCGACTACGACGTGGTGTCCGCCGGCGTCGCCGCTGCGCGTTACGCAGCGCTCAAAGCCGGCGTTGCCGACGCCGCTTTGGTGCTGCCGCCGCTCAACTTTCAGGCCGAGAAGGCCGGCTACGTGACCATCGCGTTCGCGCCGGACTACGTCAAAGACCTGCCGTTCACCGGCATGGCGGCGTTCAAGCCGTGGGCGGCGACGCACGCCGATCTGGTCAAGCGCGCGCTGGCGGCGACCGATGCAAGCATCGCCTGGCTCGCCGACACCGCACACCGCGACGAGGCCGTCGATCTCCTAGTCAAGGCCGCTCACGCCGACCCGGAAGATGCTGCCGCGAGCTACGATCTGCTGCGCCGCTCCGGCTATTTCGAGCCGACCAGCAAGGTCTCGCGCGCCAAGCTGGAGAGCCTGATCAAAGAGGAGCGGCGCGCCGGCAATATCGGCCCGGCGCTGACGGTCGACCGGCTGATCATGCCGGGCATCACCGAGCTTACAGACTGATCAGCAGGATTTTGCACCCGCTGTCTTCTCAGAACGCGACGCTGCCGCGCACCTGCCACGTCCAGATCTGGAAATTGCCGCCGATGCCGCCGTATTCGCCGCCCGCGCTGAGCTGCGCGCTGCGGCCGAAGGTCATGGCCAGACCGGCGGTGGCGCGGGCCGACCAGCCTTGCAGCAGCGGCACGGTGGTGAGGCCGGCGGTCGTCGCATCGTCGTGCGAGAAATAATAGTCGCCGTACAGGCCCACGTAGGGCGCCAGATCAATCGTACTGGTCCAGGCGAACGGATAGATCACCCTCGCGCCGCCGCTGGCGCGGCCGGTTGCAAAATTGCGTTCGGCCTGCACCGTGCCAAGGTTGTCGGTGTAGGCGTTTTCATGCTCCCACAGCGCAAAGGCGCGCGCCGAAGGTTCGAACACGAGGGCCTGCCAATGGAAGGTGCCGGTGAGGCCGCCAGTGGCGAGCCAACGGTTGCCGATGAAATTGCCGGAGGCTAGGCCGGCGACATCGTTGACGAAAACATCCGACCAGGCGCCGCCGACATCGAAGCGCAGATTCGGGAACAGCCGCCAGCCCAGATAGGCGCCCGCGGTCCAGCCGTCGCCCTTGAGCACGCCGTTGAATGCCTGCGAGCTGTAGTCGAAATGCTCATAGCCGCCGAGCACACCGACCAAAAAGTCCGGTGTGATCTTGTGCGTGAGCCCGGCAAGGCCGTTCACTTGCACGCCCTTAAGATCGCTGCCGAACGTGTTGCGGGTGAAATCGGCACCCTGCACGTCGATCCAGGCGAGCCAGTCGCGCGACGCCACGGCGGGCGGCGGCGCCTTGTTCGCCACGCCGTCCTCGTTGGCATAGCCGAGCGCGGAGAAGCCATCGGCGACGCGTTTGCCGCTGCCATCGGGCGCAGCCAGGAAGCCGTTGAGGCTGTCCTGTTGCAAGGCAGCCGTGCCGGACACCACCAGTTCGAGGGCCTTGAGCGGATCGACCAGGCCGGCGCCGAATTGCGGGTTGATGCCGCGCGATCCGAGATGCTTGGCCGTCCGTACCAGGATGGCGCGGATTTCCTCCGGCGTGAGCGATGGTTTGTGGGCGATCAGCAATGCGGCAACGCCGCTCACGTTGGCGGTGGCCACCGAGGTGCCGGTCGTCAGCTGCACGCCGCCGTCGGGCGCCGGCACCAGAATGTTCACGCCCGGCGCGGCGATGGAGACGTATTCGCCCTGGTTGGCGCCGTTGAACAGGCCGTCGTTTTCGTCCGTGGCAGTGACCGCCATGACGTTCGGATCGGCGCCCGGATAAAGCGGCGGCGACTTCGGACCCTTGTTGCCGGCGGCGGCAACAACCAGGATTCCCTTCTCGCGGGCAATCTGCAGTGCCTGGGAGAGTGCCGGATCGTGCGGTCCGGCGAAGCTCATGTTGACGATCTTGGCGCCACGCCGGATCGCGTAATCTAAACCGTTGATGATTCTGACCGAGGTCGATTGCGGCTGGCTATTGGTGCCGCCGAAGGCGCAGATCGCAATAAGATGCGCTTGCGGCGCGACGCCCAACAGCTCCCCATGCGACGCGATGGCGCCGGCCATGCCGGTGCCGTGCGCATCCGGCGAGCTCGCACCGCAGCCGGCGTCATACCGGTCGGTGACCGCGCCGGCGAGATTGGGCTGGTTGAAGTCGATCGCCGAATCGATCAGCGCGATGACGACCCTGTCGCCCCTGGCGATCCGGTGCGCTTCGGCCAGATGGAGTTTTTTCAGGATGTATTGTGCCGGATCGCCGCCTTCGGCATCGGGATCATTTTGATCCTGGGTGTGCTCATAAACGTAAATCGGCTGCAGCGCAGCGCGACCGCGGTCGGCCTGCGCCGCGCCGATCACCTGGCGCACCGATTGCCCGTTGGTGATCTGGAAGGTGTAAACGGGGCGGCCCAGCACGCCGATGTTTTGCTGCGCGACGAGAGCGAGGCCGAGGCGCCGGGCCAGGTCGGCAATGTCCTGCGCGGTCATGCCGGGGGCGAACTGGACCATCACGCGATCCCGCAAGAAGCGCGTCTCCCCGACCGGCGGCATGCCCGAACCGGGGGGCAGCGGCATGACCGCCATGTCAATCAGACGCGTGCCGGGCGGTGCGCCATTGCCGCCTTGGCGGCCGTTCGCGAGACTGCCCGGCCCGCCGCTGCCGCCGCGGTCAGGCCCGTTGCCGGTAGCGCCGCCATTGGTCGCGCCCGCGGGCTGGCCGAGCGGGATTTGGACGGTAAAGCCGCCGCCGTTGGGCGCGATATCCGGCGGGTTGTCGGTGAAGCCGGCATTGATCGCGCGATCGATCGCGCCGGCAATGGACTGTCCCGATATTTGCGCGATGACCGGCGTCGCAGAAATCTGCATCGCCCGCAATTTGATACTGTCGCTCGGCACGTTGACGTTCTGGATCAATATCGCCGAGGTGCTGGGAGCATTGTTGACGTCGCCGGTGTATTCCGCCCTGATCGAATGGCTGCCCACGCTCAGCGAAGACGTCGTCAAGGTCGCCGTACCGCCGGTCAGCGTTCGCGTACCGAGCGATGTGCCGCCAGCGAAGAACGTCACCGTGCCGGTCGGCGCAAATCCGCTCACGGTCGCGGTGAACGTCACGGGTTGCCCGGCGCTGGACGGATTTTGCGACGACGATAGCGATGTGCTTGAGCCAACCGCGGTGTACGTGAACTGATCGGCGGGATTTGGAGCGCTGGTGCCGCCAGCGGTGGTCACCGTAACATCAACGGTGCCGGTCGCCCCGGGTGGCGAGGTCGCGGTGATTTGGCCCGGGTTATTGACGGTAAACGAGGCGGCCGGGGTGCCGCCGAAATTCACTGCAGTCACGGCGAAAAAGTTGGTGCCAGTGATCGTTACGATGGTTCCGCCCGTGACCGGACCGGTATTTGGTTTGACGTTGGTGACCGTCGGCGGGGCGAACTGCGCCTGAGCCTTGCCGGCGAGGCCGAGTGTGCACAGGAGCACGACGACGACGGCACCTGCCAACGAACCACAGGCGCGGCCTGGCATCCGGATTTTCAGGGGCGCAACTGCCAATAGCTCTCCGCACCGCGCGAAGAAAAGACGGCACGCCGCTGCCAACTGAACAGCCAAACCCACTGCGTCCCCCGCCCCTACCCTGAGGTCGCGCCTATCTTATGCCGTGGCGAGCGGCGCGGCTCGAAATGTGCTGAGATGTCAGCGACCACGGAAGCTGAAAGTTAGCGACCGTGACAATTCCGCCACGGTCACGGCGCGTCCCAATTGTTTGGGCAGCATTGAGGCAGACCGGCGCCCTGGTTGCCGTGGACCCATTCGACCAACTGAACTATTTTGAAAAGGCGGCCCTTCCCAAGCCGTGCTGTCTTGGCGGATGAGTCGTAAGGAACCGGCAGCAACATGATGCCGAGGACAATGCAGCAAGAGCGGCACGCGATGCACTGCGAAGGATTTTTTCGCCTTTCGATTCGCTTGCTTCCTCAACTCACAGTGTTCGCCATTGCGATTCTGGGCTCGATTCTGATTGCACATTCGGCTCTGGCGCAGGGAGCCGAACCAGGCGTCGGCGGAAAGCTCCTGCCGGCGCCGTTGTCCTATTGGGACATGATCCACGATTCCGATTGGCTGGTCAAAGCCGTGATGGCGTGGCTCGCCTTCGCGTCGCTGGTGACCTGGACCGTGTTTCTCGCCAAGAGCTTGGAGCTTCGGCGCGGCCGCCGCGACGTGCGGCAAGCGTTGCGCCTTCTCGTCACCGCACCGACTCTTTCGCAAGCGGGCAAGGGATTGCCGGAAGCCGAAGGACCCGTGGCGCAATTGCTGCAAGCGGCCGGTCAGGAAATCCTGCTGTCAGCCGGCGTGCGCGGCGATGGCCTCAAAGAACGCGTCGCCTTGCAGCTCGAACGAATCGAACTTGCCGCGAGCCGCAAGATCGCCCGCGGCACCGGCGTGCTGGCGACAATCGGCTCGACGGCGCCGTTCGTCGGACTGTTCGGCACGGTGTGGGGCATCATGAACAGCTTCATCGGCATCTCCAATGCGCACACAACAAACCTCGCCGTGGTGGCGCCCGGCATCGCGCAGGCGCTTATGGCCACGGCGTTCGGACTGATCGCCGCCATTCCGGCGGTCATGATCTACAATCTGCTCACCCGGCAGACCGCGCATTACCGCGCGCTGCTCGGTGACGCTTCCGCGCAGGTGATGCGGCTCGTCAGCCGCGATCTCGACCGCGCCAGGCTGCCGCTCGCTCAGGCTGCCGAGTAGGCCCGGAGAGTCGCGATGGCCATTCGCCTTAACCGCGGTGAAGACGAGCTGAGCGAGCTGCACGACATCAACGTCACGCCGTTCATCGACGTGATCCTGGTGTTGTTGATCATCTTCATGGTGGCCGCGCCGCTCGCCACCGTCGACGTGCCGGTCGAGCTGCCGTTGTCCAATGCACAGTCGCAGCCGCAACCGAACAAGCCGATCTACGTGACCATCAAAGCCGACCATTCGCTCACCGTCGGCAACGCCACGATTGTTCCCGGCGCGCTTGCCGCGGCGCTCGACGCCGCGACCGGCGGCAACAAGCAGGAGCGCATCTTCTTGCGCGCCGATCGTTCGGTCCCCTATGGCGACGTGATGCTGGCGCTCAACGCTTTGCGCGCGGCGGACTATCTCAAAGTCGGCCTGGTCGGGCTCGAAACGCGGGGCGCGCCGTGATTGCGCGCGTGGTGCCCTGGTTTGAGGATGATCAGCCGCACGATCTGGTGCGCTGGTCGGTGGCGGCGGCCGTGATTGCGGTCACTCATATTGGCCTCGTCGCCGCCTATCTGTTGTTCTGGCAACCGCCCAATGTGGAAATCGGCGACACGGCGCCCATCATCTCGATCGACCTGATTGCTCCGCAAATCGATCAGCTGCAGCAGCCCCAGATCGAAAAGCCGACGCCGCCCGAGCAGACCGCGCCGGACGACGTTGTCCCGTTGCCGAAGCCACCGGAGGTCGCCGCGCCTGCCGCTCCGGCGCAGCGCACCACCGTTCATGAAATTGCCAGCGCCCCGCGCATCGACCCGTCCTGGGAAGCGCTGCTGCTGCGGCACCTGCAGCAACACAAGAGCTACCCAGACCGGGCGCGCCGCCGCAACGAGCAGGGCGTGGTGCTGCTCGCTTTTACCATCGACCGCAATGGCCACGTGTTGACCCGGCGCATCGTCAAGGGCTCAGGCTACGCCGAGCTCGATGCCGAAGTGCTGGAATTGGTCGAGCGCGCCCAGCCGCTGCCACCTTTCCCGCCGAGCATGACCCAGGCTCAGCTCGATCTGACCGTCCCGGTGCGATTTTCGCTGCGCTAAGCGTTCTCACTCACAGTGGCGCAGCTCAAAACGCCGCGCGCAATCCGGCATAGGCGGCAAAAGGAATGCCCGGAATGAAAGTTCGCGGATCGGTCAGGTTCAGATACGGAATGGCGCCCGGCTCGAACAACGTGCCGGACAGGTAGTAGTGTTGATTGAAAAGATTGCGCACCAGGCCAAACAACTCGACCTGCTTCGAAAGCTGATAGGACGAATGCGCATTCACGACCCAATAGGCCGGCACTTTCGGCATCCGGTTGGCTTCGTCGCCGACCAGCCATTGGCTGCCGATGACGTTGAGATCGGCGCCGATTTTCCATCGCTCGCTGACGAGGTAATCGGCACCGGCCTTGAAGCGGTGATCGGGAATGCCACTCAAATGATCGCCGGGTACGACGAATTCCGGACCAAGCGCATTATTGAGCGCTAATGCATTGAGAAAGATCGCATCGACGTAAGTATAATTGGCATACGCGTCCCAGCGGTCACGCTTATAAGAAATCCCCGCCTCGACGCCGCGGCGAAGAGTGTTGCCGGCGTTCTGGAAATATTGGTGCCCCTGGACGATCGGGCTCGCCACGTTGATGATGTCGTCGACGTTTTCGGTGCGGAACGCGCCGACATTCCATTTAAACGACCCGCCTACGAGATCATGCGCGCCGCGTAGACCAGCTTCGACGGTGTGCGACACGACCTGATTGAGGTTGGGATCGCCCACCAGGGAATTGTCGATCAGACAGGGCCGCGCCGGGTCGGCGCAACCGAGCTCCAGCGGCGTCGGTGCGCGGTTCGCCTCGGAATAATTGGCGAAAAAAATGACGTTCGGCGTGAGCTTATAGGTGCCGCCGATGGTCGGATTGAAGCGTACATAGGTGTGGCTGCCGTTGAGCGCGGGATCGTTGCCGAGCTCATCGGCGAGCTCCAGCTGCGCGAAATTGAAGCGGCCGCCCAGGGTGATCGCAAGCCGCGGCGTCACGTCGAACGTGTCGGTCGCGTACATGCCGAAATAAAGCGTCCGCGCGCCGAGACCGACCGGCGCGGCGTCGCCCGATGGCTGGTCGATGAACAGTCCGGTTCCCTGCACGACCGGCGGATTGCCGCTGATGGTGCCAAGCTCACTGGTGCTGGAGAATTGCACGAGGCCGCGGTCGAGGCTCGTGCCGAGGACGAAATGGTTGCCATGACCCAGCAGTGCCGCCGAGGACGCGACCTGCACCGCGCCGCCGAAGCTGTCGCTGTGCGTCGAGGTCCGATCGAGCTGACCCAATACGCCGCCGGCAAGGGCGCCGAGCGCTGGCACTGTCGATCCACGGGTCGTGATCAGATCGGACAGCGTTCCGTCGAGGTTCGG
>Ga0126381_100008603_pt1 | contig 11417 bp, 8 predicted proteins | sample PanSoiMetPlot_28_FD_96465 | JGI IMG/M metagenome (GOLD analysis project Ga0126381, IMG submission 96465) | Tropical forest soil microbial communities from Panama - MetaG Plot_28 | ecosystem: Environmental > Terrestrial > Soil > Tropical forest > Bulk soil | place: Panama | collected 2016-02-17 | reverse complement strand
CATCCCCGGCACGTCGAGCGACTCGCCGCCTATTGGGCCGAGGCTCTCGGTGGACCGAGCGCGTATTCCGACTCCTATGGTGATGAGACCAGCGTCGTCAGGATCCACAGCGGAAATGGGGAGCACGACGAAATGGATCGCCGCGCGATCGCTTGCTTCGACCAAGCTTTGGTCGATGTCGGACTTGCCGACGATAGTGCGCTGCGACAAGTGCTGCACGACTATTTCGCTTGGGCAACTACGACAACGATGTCCCGCCACCCTGAGTCCGCTGATGATGTGCCTAGCGGCCTCAGCATCCCACGATGGTCATGGGATGGCCTCCAAGTGTAAGACTCTACCCTGACCTGCGCCCCATCACCATTACCGCGTAGTTCGAAACCTGTTCGGCGTTGGCAAACCGGACATTTCGGTCCTGTCCGCTGGGGGCAGGGAAGTCCGCCCCGATTGCTTCCGGATAGATGCCGGTAATACTTCCCCCTTTATAGAACGTCCAGAACGCCACGTTCCGCAGAATCTCGATGAGTCCATCGGGGATTTGGCATGATTCGAGAGATCACTCGGCTACAGGGCGATATTGGGATGGCGTCTGCCGAAGTTGTTGGCCTGTTCGAAGGCGTGGGCAAGTTGGAGGACGCTAAAGTCCTGCTTATCGCGGCCTACGATCTGGAGGCCGACCGGGAGGCCTTGGGACGTAAAGCCTCCGGGCACGGAAGCAGCGGGATTGCCGGTAGAGGAGATGTACCAGCAGGTCTTCATCCAGTCGATGTAGTTGGTGAAGTGAACGCCGTTGATCTCGGTGGGCCAGGGCGTGTTGACGTCGAAGGGCGGCAGTTGCGTGGTGGGCAGGATGAAGTACTCGTAATTTTCCAGAAAGGTCTGAAAGCGGCGCCACATCTGCGTGTGCGCGATCTCTGCGCGAGTGATGTCATTGGCGGAGAGTGCGAGGCCTTCTTTGATCTCGCCACTGAGCGTGTCCTTAAAGGCTTCGGGATGTTGCTGGAACATGGTGCCGTAGCTGGCAGCAGTGTTCCATGAGCGTAAGATGCGGAAAGCGATTTCGGCTGGGGAGAAGTCGGGCTCGGCCTCCTCGACAATGCAGCCGAGAGACTCAAAGGTCTTGCGCTGTGCATCGACTACGGTGCGGACGCGCGGGTCGATCGGGATGCCGTTGATGTCTTTGAACCATGCGACGCGCACGCTTTTGAAGCTGCGTTCGAGGGGGCGCGCGAAGAGCGAGCCGGGCTCGTTGATGGAGAGCGGTGTGCTTATGTCGGGGCCGGCGATGGTGCTGAGTGCAAGGGCGAGATCGGCGGTCGAGCGGCCGAGGCATCCGTTGGTCGAGAGGGTAGACCAGCCGAAGCGGGCGGAGGGATTGGGCACGCGGCCGATGGAAGGGCGGAAACCGACGATGTTGCACCAGGCCGCGGGATTGCGGAGGGAGCCGCCCGTGTCGGAGCCGCTGGCCACAGGCACCATACCGCAGGAGAGCGCGACCGCTGCGCCGCCGGAGGAGCCGCCGCAGGTTTTAGTCAGGTCGTAGGGGTTATGAGTTGCGCCGAAGACACGGTTGAAGGTCTGCGAGCCGGCACCGAACTCGGGGGTGTTGGTTTTGCCGAGGAGGATGGCGCCAGCCGCGCGCATGCGCGTGACGAGCAGGTTGTCTTTCGCGGGGACGTTGTCTTTGTAGAGGGTCGAGCCGAAGGTGGTGCGGACGCCGGCGGTTTCGATGAGGTCCTTGTGCGCGACGGGCAGACCGTGCAGCGAGCCGAGGGTTTCGCCACGCGCCTGCATCTCGTCGGCGCGGGCTGCTGCTGCGGTTGCCTGGTCGGCAACGAGGGTGACAATCGCGTTGACCTGAGGATTGACACGATCAATCTGCTTGAGGTGTTCGGCAAGAGCTTCACGAGCCGAAAGCTTTCTGGCTCGGATCAGGGCCGCGATCTCGACCGCCGAAGTAAAGCAGAGTGAGGGCGCCATAGGCTCGGCGCTTAGCACCGCGGGAAGGGCCGAAGAGACCGAGGCTGCGGCGAGGCCGACGAGGACCTCTCGGCGTGTGGGCTGGTCTTGCTGTGCATTAAGCATGCAAACGACCTTATCATGCGACCTTTTCAAGAGAGAGCTGATGTGCCGGCAAGTTCTCCTCGCGAGAGTCGATGCAGCTAGAAGGAAAGGACCCTTGAGGAACCGTTCTCTGTACCCGGTTTCTTCCCCCACCGCACTAGCGAACCTAGAGGGTTCTGAGCGTGTCGTCGGTATCAGTCGCCTTTCCGCACATAGAGATCAGGCGCGTATGGTCAAACTGGTCTGCTCACTGTTCTAGGGCCAAGGTGCGGTGCCGTGCGAACGGGCTGTGTGATTTGGCTACCAACTGCTTAGATCAATTCGGTCTTCCAGTTTGATTCTTTTCTGCGTAGGGTCCGACTTCGGGCTTGCCTTGCGTGTCTTTGAGCGGCCCGAGCTCGTCAGCGACGCCGCGCGTGATGGCCGAGAGTTCACTGCCAGCTTGGAAGCACGTAAAATCAGGTCGGTTGAGCCAGCTGATGGGACCGCAGAGCCGTTTGTGCTCAGAGATCGCCGCATCGTGCACGATGTTGATCAGCCGCTCGTAATCCGGCGAGCCGGGCCGGAAGCCGGAGCGATTGGCCAGATCAGAAGAGGCAGCAAAGATGGCCGTCACGCCGGGAATGGCGGCAATTTGTTTGGCCTGCATCACGGCGGGCAGGGTTTCAATCATCTCGATCAACACCAAGTTCTGGTTGATGGTAGCGCGATATCCGCCCGGGACGTTGCCCCAAAAAGTCGGACTATAGGCTTGCCCCCCGCCCAGGCTGCGGTCACCGAGGGGCGGGAAAAAGGCCCAGTCTCTGGCCTGGATGCCCTGCTGCACCGAGCGGACGGTAGGCACGATCACCACCAGCGCGCCGAGATCCACGGCGTGCTGGATTTCGCGCTCGTCGGCGTTGGCCACGCGCACGCCTGGCACAGCTTTGGCGTGGGGACATGCGGCCCACATGCGGCCCACTTTTTCCCAATCGCGCGAATCGTGCTGCATCTCGACCCAGATGAAGTCGTAGCCGGCGTTGGCCATGGCGCAATAGGTTTCAGGACTATCGCTGCTGAAGAGAGTCCCGCCGGTCACCTTCTCGCCTTTCATCATCTTGATCATGACCGGATTCCAAATCTTGGCATTGGGCGGGGGGGCGTCGGCGGGGCCGCGTTGCCATGTTTGTGCATTGAGGGGGCCCTCGTTGAGGGCGCCGGGGAGCGCCTTGTCGATGGCGTCCGAGTTTTGGCCGGCGGGCGCCGCGAGGGGGAATTCGGTGGGGTAATGGACTGCTATTCCACTTCCGGTCGTTTTTCCACCTAAATTATCCTCAGTGGTTTGGTTTGATTGTGCCAGCGCCTGGACGATATTAAGTCCGAATACAACCGAGACCGACACCTCTAGCGCCAACCCGAGCCGTACGACTGTAAACCATCGATGATTCATCGTGAACTCCTTCCGGTCATTCTGGTAGATCACAGGCGACCCTTTGGGCTGCCCCCTGCCTTATGCTCGCCAACTTCATCAGGACATTCGAAGGAAGTTAATAGCAGACTCTAGGCTTTCTCACCCGTCGCTTCCTTGCCCGCGATGTACCCCTGACAGGTACACCGGGCCAAGCCGTGCTCGCTGAAGCCGCCGGCACACTCGCCTCCGGCGTACAGTCCGGGAATCACTTTCCCATGCAGATCCACCACCTGGCACTTCGCGTTGATGCGCAGCCCGGCGCGGGTGTCGTGTATCACCGGGGTTGCCCAGGCAGCATAGAAGGGTGCGGTTTGAATTTTGTATTTAGGTTTCGGTTTGTCGAAATCCGCGTCCCTGCCGGCATCGACAAAGGAGTTGTAGCGGGCGACGGTGTCCTGGAGCGCCGCGGTGGGCAGCGGTTTCGGCTGGTACTTCATGGTGACCTTGCCGGCCAGTTCCGCGAGCGTATTGGCTTCGAAGAAGAACCCGTTCACGGTATCCACGTCGGGCGGATGCGGGTTCCAATTTGCGCGCTTGACGGCATCGGCATCGAAGATGGCCCATATCGGTCCGCCGCCGTTGACGGGCTCACCTGTTCCGGCCATCGCGGCATCGAGGAAAGCCGTGGAACGAGCCTCCATCTTCACGTTGAGGAGGTTGCGGTAACCGCCCTGCTCGTACGGTTGAACGGAGCCGCTTCGATTGGAGGTGAACCCTTCGGCGGTTTCGTCGTAGAAGCGCAGGCCGACCTGGTTGACCAGGATCAGGTTCTGCCAATCGGATACTGTAAGACCGGAAGCACCGGCCTCCTGGAAATAGGCGCTTCCGGGCAGCCACTTGAGAGCGCGGTACCCGTAGCGGCAGCCGATCCACCCCGGCTTGGTGATATTGAAACCGAATTCGCCAATCTGGTTGTAGGCTCCCCACAAGGATGCCCCAACCGCCATGGCGGCTATTTCGCCGCTGGCGTCCTGGAAGGAATACGGCTCGCCCGCCACGCCGCAGTATTCTTCGGTCAAACGAGGATCGAAAATCCGACGGAAGTTCACATTTCCGTTCGAACCGCCGGTAGCCAGAATGACAGCCTTACGCGCACGGAAATTCACCATCTTCCCCTTGTTGTTCACCACCACGCCGAGCACCCGGCCGGAGGTCTGGTTCTCGCGGATCAGGCTGTCCATGTGGTGGTCAAGCAGGATGGGGATATTCGCTCTTTTCGCGGCGGCCTCGAGCGGACGCATCAGGCCGACGCCATGCGACCTGGTCTTCTGAATCGACTCGGGAAAGGGCACACCCGCCTCGGGACGCACAAAATCGAGCGGCGCGCAGTGCATTTCGCGAAGGACGGAGTTGCCAATCGAGGTACCGCCGGCGTTGTCGGGGCCCTTGTCCACGAATGTTACGCCCTGTGCGACCAGCCATTCAAACGTGGCAGCCGCATTGTCGGCGAAAGCGCGGATGATTTCGCGGTCATTGTAACGATATTCGGGGAAGCCATTGGGTTCAATCACCGACCAGTCCACCAAGTCCCTGAACAGAAGGTCGGGCGAATCCGCAATGCCGTACTTCTTCTGCACGCTGGTTCCGCCCCCCAAGGCCACGTTGCCAGCACTGACAATGGCATGCCCGCCGATGTCGCGGGTCGCTTCCAAAAGCAGCACCGAAGCCCCGGCCTGCTGCGCGCGAAGCGCAGCAGGCAAACCCATCGCCCCCGCGCCCACAACGACCACGTCCACCTCCCGGTCCCACTTCACGCGAACCGGAGCGGCCGAAGCCGCCTGCGGGATCAAACTGCCGGCGGCAATGCCGGCGCCTGTTATCGCTGCCGTTTTAAAGAACTCTCGACGCGAATCTTTCATGGTTTCCCTCGCTCAGCATGCTCTCCCGCCAGCCACACCGCAGGAACCGTATCCGTTGTTCGACGATCGAGAACCGCAGATGCTCCTGAAGGTTCCCAGTGGTTGAGCCATTAGTTTCGGTAACCGGATTGGGTTGTGCGCCGCGCAGCTGAAGACGAACAGCACCACCACCATGCCGCATCCCCAGTACCAATTTCAACAAGTTCCCAAATGCGGATTTTCACCTTGCTCTTTCCTCGAGGATGAAATCTCATCTACGCAATGATCAGATCTTTCTTGATCTCCACGCCCAATCCCGGACCTTGCGGCAAGTTGAGATAGCCTTCCTGGTCCACCAGTGGTGCGTTCTCCATAATCGCGAACCCATTGGTATAGGCGGCTATGGGCGGGTCGTGGAGGATCTCAATCCACGGCGCATGCGGCCAGGAGGCGATTGCGTGGAGCTGGGCGATCGTGCCGAGATTGCCTCCGCCGTGATGGGGAATTAATCTCTTGTGATGCGCCTGAGTCAGAGTCGCGATTTCGCGGAAGCCTGTGACCCCGTCGGCCACCATGATATCGGGCTGTAGGATGCTCAAAGCATTCTGTTCGAGTATCCACCGGTATTCGTGTACGCCGCGATTGTTTTCTCCCCCGGCTATGGGAATGCCCACCAGGCGGCTCAACTCGGCCAGTTCATCGAAAGAGTAGCGTAGGCGCGGTTCTTCAAGCCAGAGGCAGTTTAAACGCTCGAGTTCCCGCGCGGTCTCCAGCGCGCGACGGAAATCCCACATTACCCCCGGCTGCCACGTGCCAAATGACTGGGCCTGGTTCGCGTCCACCATGATCTCCATCTCGTCGCCCACCGCTTTGCGGACCGCTTCGACCAGTTGCGCGTCTTCCTTCAATGTCGGGTAATGCGCCCGCAGTTTGATCGCCTTCCAACCCTGCGATTTGAGCTGGACCGCCATGCGGACCCTTTCCTCCGGAGTGGAGAGCTGGATCATGCTGGCATAGGCTGGCACTCGATCTTTGGCCGCGCCCCAGAGTTTGTAGAGAGGTTGGCCGGTAGCTTTGCCAATAAGGTCCCACAGCGCAATCTCCAGAGCCGAAATTGTGCGCGGGTTTCCACCTACGTAATAGCGCAGCGGACCTGCCAACCGCTCGATATTGAACGGGTCATTGCCGATGAGCTGGGACTTGGCCGCCTCCAACGAAGCAGGGTCCATTCCCGGCCCGATGCCCGAAAGTCCCTGGTCGGTTTGAATCTCGATGACCGAGCCGCCGCCAATCCGCTGTATGGTCACCGTTCCTGGATTCCACGCCGCTTCCATTTTCCCGGTTTCGCGAACGACCTTCAATTTGACGATCCGGATGTCGACGATCTTGAGCGGAACCGCCGAGCGCAACTGCGGCATCAGCGATGCTAATCGCGGCATCAGAACGGCAACGGGTGCGGATTTCAGAAAATCTCTTCGCTGCATAGGCACAAGGTATACCACCCCCCTACCCGACATTGGGGGGAGGAGTGGATAGATTTCTCTATGCTTATCATGCGTGCGGCCTGAGGATCAGCCACGCGGCACGCAACGCTGCCGCCGAACGCTCCCCAGTAAGTGGGCAGGTCGTGGCCATCGTGCTCGCGCTTGACCTTCTCACGCATCTCCAGTTCAGCCTTCTTGAGAGCTTGGTGTATTTCGCTGCCGAAGAGCCATGTGGAGTAGAAGCTTTGCATCAGCTCTTGCATCTCCTTATCCGGAACCCGCTAGAGGGACTTGAGGATCGCGTGTGCACGAACTCAGGCTCCGCCACCAGGCTCCGGCCCCGGTCCAGTCGCACCTCTATCCCCCGGCTGTGCATCGCCGCTGCCGGCCACTTCGTCTCCCCAACTGGTCCCACTTCCATGGCTACGAACTTTGCCGGTTCCGCCTCCCGCAGCCTCTTCTTCCACGTGAAAAACTGCCCTCTCTTCGAGGTAACTTCCGGATATTCGTCATCACGAAGATTTTTCGGACACGAGCAGGCAAAGAGAGTTACCTGGAGGATGGGCTCTACCAACGGCGGGTCTAAAGCAGTTCGGCTTCCTCTAGTGCGGTGGCTGCGAGGTACTTCAGGGTGAAGGTGAGTGTCCCGGCCTCGTCATACGATCTTGGATCCGAGTAGCGGCGCCAGGCAGTCAGGATTTTCGGCATGGATAAGGCTTTATATGGGCCACCTGTCTTCATTCATTGGAGCTTTGCGTACTCCGCTTTGGCTTGTTTCAAAATGGGGATATCAGGGTCTGCGTCTTTCCAGAGACTGAGGAACTCCAGGTACTCAATCTTCGCCTTGTCCTGTTCTCCTGACGTAGCATAAGCCCTGCCTAGTTGCAGATGCGCGAGCGCACCGGTGGGAGAATTGGCTACGATTCCGCGGTGTCCGAGAATCTTCTGAAACTCGACGGCAGCCTCGTTCCCCTGGTGTGCCATTAGATAAGCCTCTCCTTGCATATAGGCCAACCCCAGGAAGCCCAACCAACCCTGCGCCAACTCGTATGGTGCGCCCGGCTGAAGAAGATTGATAGCCTTCGACGGATCATGGCGGTTCAGCGCGATCTGAGCGCGAATGGCAGGAAGGAAGACGAATTGCACCAGAGTGTCATCGGGGTAGCGCTTCGCTAGATCATCTGCCAACAGCTGCGCACGAGCGGAGTCACCGGCAATTGCAAAGCTAAGTGCCGCGACATACTGCGCTTTTCTCCCTGTCGGAACTCCAAGCACCGGTTTGGCATGCAAACGCACTTCAGACAGATTCCCGAACCGCGCTCCCCGCAGGGCAGCTCGTGCCTCGAGTTCTGTCGCGAACTCTCTCTCTTCTGCACGCATTGCCGACTCCACTGCCTGCCGCGACAGATTGCGTGACTCTTTCAGATGCCCGGAGTACGCGGCGGTCAAAGCCCGGAGCTCGAACATCTCGGCTTCGCTGTGCCCTTTGCCCACAACCAACTCGGCCTGTCGCGCCATATCCAAAGCATCGTCTTCCAGGAAGGCCAACCTATAAAGTCCGAGGTGCAGGTCCGGTGAGTCTAGCCGGTCTGCAATTGCTTGTTGAGCTACTTTTCTGGCTTCTTGCAGCCGGTTCAGGCAGATGAGGTTGTACACAAGGTTCCTAAAAAGACTACTCTTCCATGGGGCTAGCCGAATGGCTTCTCGTAGATGCGGTAATGCAGCTTCATACTGCCCTTCTTGAAAATAGAGCAGCCAGAGACCTATCCTTGGAGTCGAGTCTCGAGGATAGGTTTGTGCCCAGATGTTATAGATTCGGCGGGATTTCTCCAGATCACCGGTGACGTAGTGGAAGTAGGTAGACTCGATATAAAACCGCTCTCGCTCGCTTACTGACGAGCGGAGTTCATATGCCTTTCTCACGCTCTGCTCGCCTAGCAAAGTCTCTCCGTCACCCCAATAGATCGAGCCGAGCGCTGCATATGCGATCGCAAAGTTTGGATCGTACTGTATGGCACGCTGGTAAAACGGGATGGACTCGTCCCTTCCACCTTGGGTCCTCCGTCCGAGGGTGTAGGCTTGCAGCGCCTCGAGCGACGGCGTGGTGGCCTGTTCGAGCGGTGTATCAAATTTCTCAACCGTGTTTAACGATTCGCCCAGTTTTTCGCGCAGCTTGTTTGCCGCCCTGTCCAGAGCTCCAAGTAACTTTTCCTTGCTACTGGCGGTTTCCTGTTCCTCAGCGAGGACATCGCCCGTCGTGCAACTCACGGCCTTGAGGCCAAGAACATACTGGCGACCCAGACTCGCAATCGAACCGGTCAAGTACGCAGCGCTTTGCGTTCTTTGGCAAAGATCGTGAGCAATCTGCGGCGTAAGGCGGGCATCGGGCGCCTGGCCCATCAGCCGCAGGGTCTGCTGGATGCGTTGATCCGGAATGAGAGTGAGGAACGGTGACTGCTCAAGTTCGACAGCCAGGCCTTGCCTCAGAGTGCCATCAAAAACGGAGTCGCCGGTCGAATTCTCGAAGTCGGCAAGAACTATCGTGTCTTTTTCGGTGAGTGCCAGTGCTTTGCCGGGTTGATGCAGGCGTAGCCAGACCGCCGTGCCAATGATGAGGAGCGCGACGATCACGGACAGAACCCATCTGCTGGTGTGGAATTGTGCTGTTCTTAACCCCTCTCCCACCTCGGCAACGGACTTGCTGGGGGCCACGTTTTCTGCAACGACGGCTGCGGTGGCGGGAGATGGCAGTTCAGCCAGACGTGCTGCCGATCCAAGAAAGCGATAGCCCCGTTTGGGAATCGTCTCTACATATCGGGGACTTTCGGCGTCGTCGCCCAATGCTTCGCGCAGCTTGCGGACAGCAACGCGGAGGCTGCCGTCGAAATCCACGAAGGTATCGTCAGGCCAGAGGCGGCTTCGAAGTTCCTCGCGGCTGAGGACTTCTCCGGAGTTTTCCAGCAGAACGAGGAGGAGGCGATAAGGTTGCTCCTGCAGCTTTACGCGTCTCCCGTTCTTGAAGAGCTCTCCTGAGGCAGCGTTTACCTCAAACGGGCCGAATCGATAGACGGTTCCTGGATGTGTCTGCACACCTGGGTACCTCAAGCCGAAGAGGATCGATGAGGAGTCGAGTCTATCACCCGCGTTGTGCCGGTTCACTCCCTATCTCTATTTGCCTGAGACGCCTGAATTTAACAGGTAACAAAACCTTCACGGCAAGTTCCTTTGACCTGGATTGCAGCGTGAGGTCTGATGCGTCTCTGAAACGGTCGCAATCGCGAGCTCAATTCACATGCGATGGCTCAATTGGCTCGTGCTCTCGGAATCAAGCGTATGGAGGTAAAGACCAATGTTGCTTAAGCGGGTTGAGACCAACGTAATTGCATTGGCGCTGATGCCTTCCTTCTTGCTCTGCACAAGGCTAGCGCTAGCGCAGGCTGATACGAAGTCTGCCATCGTTACGGAGCGCGTTGCTGGCGAACTAAAAGCGATAGAAAGCGCTGCTGCCCGCCATGCGACTGATGGTGAGTTAGGCAAACTGTGGGAGCAATTGGCTTCGGACTATCAGTATGAGATGGACTTCCCCAGAGCAGAAGCAGCCTACGACAACGCACTAAAGCTGCTGCATGGATCTGTAGCAGCGCGAGGTGATTATGCGACGGCTCTGGATAGCTTGGGGGCGCTCTATCTACTAACTGGGCGAATGACGGAGTCTGAGAATTGCCGCAGGAAAGCGCTTGCGATCTTCAATGAGGAAGGCGATCGCAAAAACGTGGATATGCTTCACGAGAATCTTGCTGTCATCCTGCTAGAGGAAGGCAAGTATAAGGATTCTGAGAAAGAGGCGTCGAAGGCGATTGAAGGATTGCTGGGGCAGGCGAGACCCGATTCGACTCACCTGATCTCTACGCTCATTGCGCGCGGCTATGCAAGATGCCATCAGCGTCGATGCAAGGAAGGGCTGTCTGATGTTCAGCGGGCAGTCGATGTTGTTCAATCCTTTATGCGGCCGAATTTACTTGCGGCTGCTGGCACGTGGCGCGCGCTAGGGTACATGGAGTGGAAAACTGGTGATTTGGTGAGTGCTGACGAGAAGATGCGGAGGGCGCTGCAAATCCTGAGCGAGAACACCGACCTTCCTTATCCGGTGCTGGTAAGCGCACGTATCGGGGCACTAAGGCAGTATCAGGAATTTCTGAATGAGACTCATCACAAGGCGGAGGCCCGGCACCTGGAGGATGAGATGGCGCGTTTTACGAACGCGCAGACACCGGTGTGCAGGAACTGCACCGTGAATGTCGAAGGGCTGTCGAATGCGCGCTAGTGGAGCGCTCGCAGGAAAGCCGCTGGCGGCGGAAGGCCAGCGCTGCTGTAAACTCCCGGATAGCCAACCGCCGAGTACAGCAACTTCCTACCATCAGATTCCAACACGACGCGCGACCAAATATCTGGCAGTTTGAGTCCGTCGAGGTGAATTGAGCGTTCGCCGCTTTAGCGACTTCCCTTTGGGAGGGTTGGGTTCAGGATGACCAATCTTCCCTGATGGCTGATGAAGATCGAGTGGAAGAGCGACGTCGGAAT
>Ga0126381_100008602_pt1 | contig 11418 bp, 4 predicted proteins | sample PanSoiMetPlot_28_FD_96465 | JGI IMG/M metagenome (GOLD analysis project Ga0126381, IMG submission 96465) | Tropical forest soil microbial communities from Panama - MetaG Plot_28 | ecosystem: Environmental > Terrestrial > Soil > Tropical forest > Bulk soil | place: Panama | collected 2016-02-17 | reverse complement strand
TTAGGGTTAGGGGTTAACATTTGCTACTAATTTAGGCTAGTAACTACCGTACATATTGAAGCAGCAGTTCCCAGGCTCTATGTAGCGGCACCACACGAACTCCTGAGCGCTTACATCTCTATTTACTAGCTCCCTCCCAGAACTATCGGCCAGGCTCAGACGGACCCAAGCAAGGCTACCCCAAGCTGTGTTCTACGCTTGCAGAGTAATCTGGTGACTAGAGGACCAAGCGATGAGATCAACTAGAGAAAACTCCCGGCACTCATCCTCCGCCCTGAAGAACCAGAGTGGCAGACTCAAATAACTGTGTATCTAAATGGCCACCCGGCCAGAGACCAACTCATAACCCACGTCTCATCCAATGGGATCGGTGTAGTAAACGAGTCAGACGCATCATCCTCGTTACCCTTCGCCGACATAGGTTCTCTCTTGTACGGTGAGATCCCCGTGATCAGTTAGTGCACGTCTCCAAAGAGAAGTCCACCCTACGCTGTCTCCCCGCGCGCGTCTCCGGATTCAAACCAGTAGCAATTACCACGTTGATCTATCGACTGCTGTAACTCACAGCTTAGAGTTCTTCAACCCACCCATCCGTGTTAAACCGTATCCAACACCAACTGAAAGATCCAGCTCTGACATTCCACGTCCACCCGAAGGAATGTCCACAAGAGGAGAGGAGTTAACGACAGTAGAATCCTGTAACAGAGTTCTACTGACGGAATTAGGGTAACGCCATAATTCAGGACGATACACATACACCAGAGGAAAGTATGCGAGAAGTTTAGAAACACTAAACCAAGTGGTTAGGTTAGGACGTTCTTAGGTCCTTAGGGTTAGGGTTAGGCAGTCGGGCATGTTTTATGCCAGTGCTAGTTGTTCTTGACGATAACTTTGATCTAGCGCGGCACTGATTACGTGAAGCACGTCGGTGGCCTCGCCTAATCGACCCTTGTTGAGGAGGTAGTCCAGATCAGTCACCTTGGCATCTCGAGGTTCCAGGTGGGAGAACATCTCGGTCTTCTCCCTTCGTTCCTCTAAGGTCAGTTGAAGCGTGCGAGGTAGGTAGGAGCAGATCTCGTGGGTACGGAGGTATGGTTGTCCACACAAACATTTCTTCCCCTGGCCAAAACAGTTCCGTCGGTATGCAAACAACATCCGTTGAGCGTTCGGAGGGGCAGCCAGGGTAATGTCGGCCAGATGTAAGCCGGGAACCTGACGGCAATCCATTGGAACGATGCGGGACATCTTCGTTCTCTGGGATTCCTTCTCAATGATATCCCAACGTAATTTGAGCAGGTGGGTCTGCAGTTGGACCTTGAGAGCGGGCTCGTTCGTGGTCGTGGTGAGGAAGCTATTAAATGGCCTGTCGATTCGGAGGGCACGAGTAAAGGCCGACATGGCGGAATCTGTATGCAAGAGAGAACATAGTGGATTGTCTGGCGAGAGTTGGGTCATGACCAGCGCGTACTGGGTCTTCAGGTGCTGAAATCTCTTCGTGGATGGAACCAGACCTAGCAGGTTTGCCGTGAGGCGCGCCGACGCCTTAGATCCGCCATTGATCCACGTCATCAACTTCTTCCATGGTCTCAAGGCTTCGGCGAATGCCCGCTCGTTGGCCTTGGAACTCTGTCGCCAGCACTCGACGAGCGGAGCCCCAAACTCGAACATCGGAGCGAGATATTGCTTATAGACCCGCAGACGGTTGGCCACCCCCCATGATTTCGAAGGCATGGTGAGGAAATCGCAGTGCTTCACCACCCCTTCAATCCGCTTCGTGAGGTGCTCGACAAAATCGATGCCGGTCTGCGTCATTGGGAATCCTAGGTAGGTGTAGCATGTGACCACCGGTACGGGCTGGCCCTGGAGACGCAGTTGAGGGCTCTGTGCACTGATCACCCCGCACTTCTCCACGTTGAAGGTCAGTCCAACCTTGGTAGTCCACGCCTCGGCGATGTCTAACAGCCGCTGTGCTTCCGCGACGTCCCGAACCAAGATCACCCCGTCGTCGGCATAGAAGACGCAGTTCGGGACCTCGGTCGCACCCGCATTCAGGAGATACAGCAGCTCGTCAATGAAGATGTTAAAGAGCGCCGGGGATTGTGGTGAGCCCTGGAAGACGCCGCGCGTTCGTGGGAATGGTGGTGAGACGCCATCATTAATGAGGAGACGAGACCAGACGTCGTGGAGCATGAGCGAGTTGATCACGTTCACGATCGGGCCGGGGCAGCCCCGTTGGACCAGCAGCTGCTTGAGCCGGTCATGGCTGACCATGTCAAATGCTGATCGGAGGTCGAGGAAGACCGCTGTTGGGCGGATGCCGGTCGAGAGCAGGTGATGGACGACGGCTGCATTGGTCATCACGGAATAGCCGCCTCGAAATCCAGCTTGCGCGGGGTGGAGCCGTGCCCAGCCCGTCCCATCGAAGGTCTGGAGGAGGAGCCGTTCGAAGATCTTGCGGAACATGCAGATGATCGTAATCGGGCGGAGGTTCTTCGCATCTCGTCTCTTCCTTGGATCCTTGCTCAGCAGGTGGACCTCCGACCGATTCCACGCCTGGGGAGTGCGGCCTGTCTGCATGCAGAGGCGAAAGAGCGTCTCTAAGAGGGCCATAAAGTCGGTCTTGGTAAATGCTTTGAGGAGGCGGATATGGATGCCATCACTCCCACAACTCTTCTCTCCCACCTGGGTCCTGATCTCTTGGATGATCTTGCTCACGGAGAAGAAGGCCTCCCAGACGACGAGGGGGACATCGGACCCCATGGTCGAAGGGTCGGACGTGGTGGTGGGGGGTGGGTCGGCTGCGTACCGGCTCTTGAAGATTTCGAAGTTCTCGGTCATGGCGTCGCGGCCATCCGCGGTGGGAAGGATGGGAAGGTTATCGAAAGACGCCTTCATGGCTTCTTTGTATTGTCGAGCAAAGGAGGGGCTGTCATCGGATGGTTTCTTGGAGGAACCCGCCTTCTTCTGGGACGGTCGGTACGAACCACACACCTCTTGAGCCACGGATTGACAGATCCTCGTCAGCATCGTGTTGAGTTTGTTGACATCCTGGGTGGGTCTGAGATGGGTCCGGATCGCTTCCTTCATGACCGTTGGGATGCGGTCCGTCACCGCTCTCTTCTTTAGCCTCTGCAGGTGATACCGGATTGGGTCATCCTGGCTCACCGGCTGCGAGCGGGCTTGATCAATCGACAGGTGGATGATGTAAGGGTGATCCGTCCGGAGGGAGAGCCGGGTCTTATCGAGCAGGCGCAGTTGGGCGCGCGCCAGCAGGCGGTGCTTCACAAAGCAGTGGTCGAGATTGAACTTCGAACACAGGCCCGCCGGCTTCGAGATGATCGGTTCGATCCCCGTGCAGTTGTCGGTGCTTGGTAGGACCTGGGTTCGTCTGGTCTCGCCGAGCCAGCGGGTGAAGATGTCCATCCTCCGTGGGGGTCCGGGTCGACCGTCCTGGCGCAGGTCATTTGGAAACCGGACATTGACGTCCCCTATGACCACCGAGGAGGCGTGGAGGGATCGGAGGTGCCGGTCGACCTCGCCATCACTCATCGTCGTCGGGGGGAAGTAGAGGCCCGAGATGGTGAGGGATGCTGCCGTAAAGGTGATCGAGTGCGGAGTGGTATGGATATCGGGATTGAGAAGACTCCGGGCACGCTTGGTCCCTAAGAGGTACACCCCCCCACGAGGCCGCCCGCGGTCATGTTGTGGCTTGGGAGTCGAGGCAAGAAAACGGCGGTCCCTCTTTCGCAGATGGTGGTCCACGAACCAGGTCTCAGCCACGAAGAGAAAGTCATAGATGGTGTCGAGCAGGCGGCAGCAGATCTCGAACTTGTCTCCCGACAGGCCGTTGACGTTCACATAGCCCACGCGGAGCGTCATGACGCGTCGGGGAATTTCGTCCCTAAGGCGTCTCGACAGACCCCGACCTCGCGGTAGAAGAGGTCCTGCTCCTTCCACGCCTCGCTCAACCGGCGGAGGTAGGTCTTGACCATCTTACTCTGGCACCCGACCCAGGCTCTCGCGAGCTCCCCGATGTCATGCTGCCGGATGAGGGTCCGGGCTTCAAGGTGGTCCGGGTTCGGAGTATGGGCGACGAAGGTCTTCCAGTAGCGGGGGTTGTGGAGGTCCCGCAACCGGTCGTAGAGGATCAGGTGGATGGAGTCGTCTCTAGATCTCGCGGCCCAGATCCGGGAGAGCCGATCGACGTCGGCCTTATAGACCGTGAGCTCGACCGTCCAATCATCATCATCCAGCTGCCGAGCCCAGATGATCCGATCCAAGTCTTCCTGACCGTACACCATCGCGGCTTCCAGGATAATCGCGTCATGCATCTCCTTTGGGGACATGTGCTCGGGCTCTGGAAGGAGACACCCCGCATAGATCCAGGTGATCTCGATCGGCTTGCGGTTCTTCCCCTTCCTCGGAGGGGTAAAGCTCATGGTTGCGGCGCTCGTCATCGAGGGGCTCTGAGGAAGCGTAGGTGAGGCCGTCGATCGGACGCTGGTGGCTGGCGTGTTCTGAGTCGGGCCTCCCGTCAGGGACTTGATGTGGCGTAGGACCGGGCCCAGCTCTTCGTGGTACTCGCTCAGCTGCTTGATGCACTGGGTGATCTTGGTGTGGAGAGTGGCGGCCTCCTGCAGGCCTGACTCGAGCATCGAGGGGAACCGTGTCGGTGAGAGGGGGGAGTCGACAAAAACATCATTTGCATTTTCCAGATTCCTTCTGTGGCGGTCAGCCCGACTAGGCGTGCTCCCTGTAGGACTGCGGGCTTTCCGCTTCGTGGCTCGGCCATCGTCCGAGTCCCAGAGATCGACCTTAGCTGGCTGGACGTGGATGGGCGTTACGGGTGGGGGAGAAGGGGACAGTGGCCGACCGAGGCGCTGCCGGTGCTTGATCACCCACTCCTTCAAGGGAGCGTTCGGCGAGCTGTGGATGTCGTAGCGGCTCGTGACGTCACGGACAGACTGGTCGAATTGCTCGACCGTGAGCTGGGTAAAGCAGAGCTCTAACATGCTTGAGACCCCAAGAGTCCTACATGAGAAGATCCGGTTCGGGGACCTGGCCACGCGGCAGCTCCACACCCTCCTCACGGTGCCTGGCGGCGCGCTCCCCCCAGAGTTCTTGATGAAGGCTTGGTTAGGCTGGGGAGAGAATGGCGCCCGGTCGGCGAGGTGCTTCGTACAATTAGTACAGGCCAAGTGATGGTTGAATCTCGACAGGAGGCTCTCACAGAGGTGGAGCTTGCCCCCCTCGTCGTGCCATGGAGTAGTTGATCTGGACGCCCTAGACGAGGTCATCGTACAGTACGTGAGTTATCAAGTGAGTGGAGAACAAGACAGAGCACGGAGAATTCAGACCTTATATAGCAGCCATCCCTAAGCCAGGGGCACATTGGCTTTAATTTGAGAAACGAGACGTAGATATACAAATACACGAAGGGAATTTGCCGAATTTGCTTTCCCTAAGCAGCGAGATGTTTTGGGCCGATGATAATCTCTACTGTCGGGGCTAATAAGGGAGGAGGACGTGTAATGGTGGTCGAAGCTTATAACCCCTGTCCAGCCATCTGCAAAACGAGGTTTTGCCAAAGCGCTAGACAGGGGGTCGCTCGGCAAGGGCCGCACCTCTCTTGTTATTCATTATGCTAGAGCAGGATTTTTAATCTTAGGTATCAGGAGACGGGCATCTAATCTTAGTGGAGTTTATGCGGTTGAGCCCTCCCGTTATAGCCTTCAGGTTCTATATATACCGTCGGTATGCTACCCTGCTGTAAACCCCTCGTTCTCCTTCTAGCGTGGTTCAAGATGTCGGCCGTAGAGAGTATCCTCTCTGGTGTCCTTCCTCTTGAAATTCGTGAGGCACTCCGGACCCTGCTCAGTCTGAAGAACCAGCCCTACCTCGACATTCCAGCGCAGGCTGATGGCCCTGGGATTTGCGTCGGTACAAGCTACGCCGCCCTTCGTCGCTTTATCGAGACCGAAAATCAGATGAGGTCGGAAGCCCAGCCGAAGGTGCCAGCTAACTACACCCTCGGTGGCCGCCGTAAACTTCCAGACGGTCCGAGCAGACGATACCGCTGCGTAGCCACTCAAACCGATGCCATTGAAACGACGACTATCCACACCAGACCGAGTCTTGTGACGGGTATCGCTACCCGCATCCCAGGCTGGTTCGATACTCCTCTCTTAACCGCACATGTCGAATCTGCACCCGAAGCTCGGCGTCGTAAGCGCAAGAGGCGGCTTAGCCCTCGAGTCATCTGCTCCTCTAGTAGCGATACCGACCCTATCCCGAGCAGGTTTCTACCGCGCCGGTTGGATCCTTCTCCTTGTTGTGCTCCGAGTCGCGGTTAGTGCCCTCTCCTACGTGCATATGCTTGTACTAACCCTGTCGAGTTTCAACACCCGCCCTGCTGGTCGCAGCTCGTCCAGGTATAGAGGCTGACCTGAGCGAAGATGAGCCACGTGCCAAACGGCGGGCTCCGGATGTGGTCAGCACATCCAGCCCTCGCCTTGAAGTCTTCGATACCGACGATGATGACATTATCGATGATGACGGTGTAGGCGAGAATGCGGGTGGGGATGAGGCGGAGCAGAGCAACGAGGCCGGAGACGAGAAGGACGGATCGGTGGCTGACAGCATTCCTCCTCCCGCTCTCGACGTGCCTTCCGCCTTGCCAGCGAGTCCCGTGCCGAGCCCGATGCCCGAGCCTGTTGCTCCCTCGGTCGAGTGCGCTGAAGGAGGCCCTACGCTATCTACTCCTGTCGTTCCGTCATCTCAAGGGTCTTCGTCATGCCAGAGTGGATCGGAGAAGCAAAATGGACCCACCACGTCAGATAGAGTCGCCGAGCTCGGGAAGGAAGCGAGGACTGCCCTTCACCGGTTGGAATCTGCTACCGGCGTCTACGTGGCTGCGAGGCACCGAAGTGATCTAGTCGATCACGTTCTAGCCCTTGGCGGTTTCCACGCTCTTGAGAACCTCCGCCTGACCCTCGGCTGCTGGCAGTCTGGGTACGAGTCGATTATGTCTCGCGTGTCGCCTGATGGGCCAGGCGGTGGCTCCGGCCACTCCTACCCCCGCGAGCCTGCCCTCGACCGGTTCTGTCTCGTTTACCGTAGTGCCGTAGACACCGCCCTCTGTCGTGCTGCGATCGATATCCTCTACCGGATCCGACTTGCCTTCTTATACGAAGTATACCTTGAGACCCTTCAGACGCTGTCCCACTTAGCGCTCCAAGCCACGGCTACTCCGTCAAACGGCAGTTCTCGAGCAGTCGATATCTTTAACGAGGATGTTCGAGAGGTTGCGACTGATCGGATGTTCTTTGCCTGCTACCCGGAGCTTGACAGTACTCTGCCCCGCACGAACTTCGGGGCCATGAACCGGAAGTTCAAGGCCGTGTTGGCGTGTGCTGAGAGGTGGCACACGCTCCGAGAGGACTTAAGCCTCGGATCGCTTGCGCTCTTCCCTCCGCGGGCCAACCGGTGGGTTGAGAGGCTGCCGGTGGCGTATCTCTCGGTGTATACCACCCTTGTTAAAGAAGTAAACCCTATTGCGGTGTCAATGGGAGAGATGATCTCTGAACGGATTCGTGGTTTCTGGCGGAACGAGTCCCCTCCTGATAGTCGTCTGTTGCTCGAGAGTCTCGTCACGGACAAGGACATCTCTGTGTATAAAGACGACCCCCTAAGACTTCTCGAAGAGGTTTACCCTGATGGCCGTCGTGGTCCTGAGCGGGGAGGAACAGGAAGAGCAGCTACCGTCCCCGCCGACTTAGATGTGAATGATGCTACTGCTATAGCTGAATTTGCCGCGGCTGCGTTTTCCTCTGTTCCTAAGCAAGTTGGGGGTTATGGAGGAGATTGGTTGTTCTCAAATGTCGGCTAGGCATGATTTAGGCATTGCGGGGCAGGTCTTCGCGTTGGTCGAGCTATAGGATTTCAATTACATTAAGACAGGCAAGTAAGTGAGCATAATTCGTAGTTGTGCTGTCGCCGTAGGACTGAAATACAACCTAGGTGGTTGTAAATTGGCAAGTTAACACGTAGTCACCTGACATATCACGAACCGTGACATTTAAGGTCCTCTTAGACTTATCACTTGACTATGCCTTATTATCCCTTCTAAGGTCTTTAGACATGTATTCATAATATATGTCTATATTGAAAACCCCCTAACTGTAATACGCTAGGCAGCGTGAGGGCAGCAGGAGGGATCACAGTATGACAGAACGAGTAGCACGTAGTGGGGTATTGTATGGACGTTAGAAGGATGTGAGTAAATTGACGAGCTAAGGTATGGGTCGGTATTTAAAGTAAACCCAAGCTTGCCTTCTTCATGAAGGGTTAGGTTGCTCCCTTTACTCAAATGCCTAGATGCCCAAATGCTCAGCTACCTAACTGCTCAGATGCTCAATTGCTTAGATGCCCAATTGCTTAGACGCCTAGAGCTCGGATGCTTGGTCTGGCTATTACACTAACCTTATAACTTTATCCTTAAAACAAAGAAAGAAGTTCAATAAAACTCATCTAGTCTTAACTTAAAAGTCTACAGCTAAAGAGTAAGCCTACTATTCTATTGTATCTAACCACCTACTAGTCAATAGGAACAGGAGTAGAGCCATCCTTATCAACCTTGTTAGAAGCCTCTATCACCATGCTCATTACACAGTTCGTGTAGCTTCTAGTATTATCAAACTAGGGATCAGATCCGCTATATGCATAGTTAAACTCGCCACCGTTTACAGAAGTATGCTCTAGTGTGCCACTAGACGGGCAGTAGGAGGGATTACAGTATGACAGAACAGGTAGCACGTAATAAAGTATTATAAGGATATAGGGTTAATATAAGTGGATTGATCGATTGAAGTATATGTAGGCAGTGTAATGTAAGAACTCTAGCTTACCCTCATCAAATGCTCGAATACCCAAATACTCGGATGCCTAATTGCTCAGGTGCCCAAATGCTCAGGTGCCTAGATGCTCGGATGCCTCAATGCTTAGATGCCCAAATGCTCAGATGCTCAGATGCCGTATCCCTAATGTCACGGTTCGTGAGACAACGCTCCCTGAGCTCGTTCCCGAGCTTCTTGAGCCAGGCTCAAGAAGGATCTAAGCGCCTAAGGCGTCCAGAGCGTTCTCAGTTCGTACAGGTTAGGTGATATGTCAGGTGACTACGCGGTAGCGAAGGCGGTCAGGAGTGGCAGTACAATTGTGTTAATAGGGTTTCGACTTCTCTTTTAATTCTTTCTTCTTTAGCTTAGAATAGTCGTAATTGAGGACGTTCCACCTTGCCTTACTAGGCCCGGAAATTGGTACTCGTGACACCTAAGTAAGAAATTAGGTATTCTCTTTTTTAGATAGCCTAGATCTCATTAACAAATTCAAGTAAGCGTAGACCCGATATATGATTTAGGGGCTCTAAATTAGCTCTTTTTAAAAAATTTAGTAGATTATTTTTATGAATTTCTCATTTGGTATATCTAGATGGTTAAGGTACTTAGAAGTCATCTAGTGTAGGAATGACTAGCCTAATCGGGTTAGCTCTACATATACTTTAATACTACAAACTTAGAGGACTAGAAAAAGTTAGTCTCTTATTTTATTTTATTTTTTTTTTTTATTCGCTTCTTAAAAGCCTAGCCTTACTTTCCTAGCCCTTAACTCACTACTTTTAGCCTCCTATATGCCTTAACCCTAGGGCTTAGCCCTAAAAATACACACACATTTATTAATTATTAATTTTTTTACCCTTTTTAAGTTTATATATTTAAATGGGCGTTTTTCTCCCGCCAAAGGCTTAGTGGCCAAGTGGTAGTTTTCTCGAGTTTCTCGTGTTTTTACACCCCTTACAAGCCCCTACTAATAGTTCTAATAGACCATGGATCACTCAATCACCTATGTTGGCCCCCGGGGCGTCGAAACCTTAACCGCCCAGTCTTCACTTGGCTGGCGGATCCTACAAGAATGGCAGGTAAGTATACCCCTCTAATATCAGGTAACTACTAACCTAAATAGGCTGCATCAGAAGTATACGAGGTGGCCACGAGGTTGGACCAGGTTGCCGCGAGGAAATTAAGAGCTGCTGAGGCCAACTTGGCTATTGCCAAGCAGTTTAGCTTAGTCCTTAGTTCTGTACATTCTGTACAATAGATAATCTCACCTAGGGCAGTGCTCAAAATTGGGAGTACTACAAACAGGGAGGGTAGGGGCCCTGTTTCTTCTTCTTCTTCCTTTTTTTTTAGTTTATTTTATATTAGGACTATTTTATATTCCTTTAAGAGTTGTTTGCTTTCCCAAGTTTACCTTTTCCTAGAGTTCTTCTTAGAGTTTACATGATTAGAGTAGGGGAAGGTTTTATATATCAGGAATGAAGAAGTGGATCTAAGAGCAGATAATGATTAGTTGGTTGATTGATTGATTTATTGTCAGGGCTAGATAGGTCATGTAAAGGCTACGCGTAACAGTGGCCTACCTGTTCAGCACTGATGTGATGCCGAACTACGTGTCTGACCCTAATCTGACGCTGGTCCGTGTAGGTACTAGTCTAGTTCTGAGTATAAGGGTAGTGGATTCGACGATAGTTAGAAGAGTAGAGAGCAGTCTTGTATTCGAATCAGAGCGTTACTACTAAATCGTGACTCTCTATCACTAAACCTCACATTAATTGATTGATTGACTTATTGATTAATTGACTAATTAACTAAATGACTAATCGAATAACCGATTAGGTAAATCATTAGTTGATTGACTAATTAAATGACTAATTAACGAAATCATTAGTTGATTGATTAAATGACTAATTGATCGGTTAAATGATTAATTGATTCATTGATTGATTAAATGATTAATTGATTCATTGATTGATTAAATGACTAATTAAGTGATTGATCGAGTGAATGACTGATTGACTAAATCATTAGTTAATTAATTAGATGATTGACTATCCATAATTACATAACGGACTTGAGGTCAAGTCCGTTATTTTCCCCATACAAGCCATTAGCGTGGATTTGCCGAGGAGGTCAAGTCCATTTTAGCCAAGTCCGTTTATTAGGGTTAGGTCGAAACAAGCTCGGAAGAGGCTGAAAATTGCATATGAGTTAGTCGTGGCATAGGCGACAACAACGTAACCAAAATATTAACTAGAAGTCTATCGCGTTATCCATTTTACACGTCGGGAGTTCTTGACGTTGAATTTTAATAGGGGAGAGCAAGTGCACAGACTAGGTGAGTCAAATCCAACCCGTAGCATAAAACTGAGCATAAATGCATAAGAGTATAAAAGCGGAGATTATCATCAGCTGAAAAACGCATGGGGTTGAAGTTTGAAGGGTAACGCGTAAAGGAACGGATACAAAGGTAAGCAAAGAGAAAAGGATTTAATAAAGAGTCAAGTAGATTTTCATTTCCTAGGCC
>Ga0126381_100008601_pt1 | contig 11418 bp, 11 predicted proteins | sample PanSoiMetPlot_28_FD_96465 | JGI IMG/M metagenome (GOLD analysis project Ga0126381, IMG submission 96465) | Tropical forest soil microbial communities from Panama - MetaG Plot_28 | ecosystem: Environmental > Terrestrial > Soil > Tropical forest > Bulk soil | place: Panama | collected 2016-02-17 | reverse complement strand
ATCGGCGCCTTCCTCAAGAATGGGAGCATCTAGCACCGCGAACCGGCTGCCCATGTTAGTACAGTGGTCAACAATATTTTGTTGAACACCCGCATCGGTGATGCCAGGCGCGGCTACGATAGAAATTTCATCAATCGCTTCCAGGGGCGCTAATGACTCCGGGTCCGAGAGCTCGGCGGGATTTGCGCAGCGCATCACGTAGCAACGTGTGCCGCCATTATTGAAGAAACCGTAAACGGCGTGGGCAAGCTCGTTTTGGCCCCGGTCAGTGGAGAAATCTCCAAAGTGCCTCTTGAAATCGCTGAAATTCGTGCACAAATATGGTGTCTTATCGTCACCCATAGTGTTCGACGCTGTCTGCGCGTAGTCTCTTTGGGCCGCCTGCAGAGTCTTTGTCAGCTCTGCCCTCTTGTTCGGATCTTGGTTGTTATCGAGATCACTCTTCGCATTATCGAGAGCGGCCTTTTTTGCTTTTACATCGGCATCCGATGCCTTCGTGAAGCCTACCAACACAAACGGGTTCTTTGAATCGGCTGCGTGGTCAGGGTCTAATTTGGCAGCCCTTCCAGTGGGGTCATAGCTAGGGTTTTCACGCGGAATCTGGATGGCGTCGGGAACAACTCCGAGGAAACACGCGGTGCTGGTGCTGACTCCGGCGATCGGCTTAACGGCGGACGGTACTTCTTCAACGTATACACCGGGCGATAGATATTCAGGCATTCTTAAGCTCCTTATCTTTATCTTTGAAATAGGTATTGCTTTGCTTCACCGTGAGTCGTCGCGCCAGGTACTGCAGCCTTTGACTGCCTCCCGAGGCAGTGCCAACCGCAGCATGCCGGCGCCCTTAGCGCCGAGGCTTGATTTTTCTTCGAAAACGCATCCTGTCCCCGAGGCTCACAGCCTTCGGCTTGCCCGCTGCCAGCGGAGTCTTCTTTGTCTCCCCGCGAGGCTGCTCGACCTTTGGCGTGGACGCCGTTCTTTCGGGCTTGCGCGGGGACTCTTCCTCTGGCTCGCCGCCGGTCACGTCCGTTTCGGGGTCGTCGCCTTCGGTGCCAGGACCCTCCCGGTCATCCGCAGCCGCCCGCTTTCGAGAACCAGCTCTCGAGGTTGCCTTAGTTTCGGGTTTGTGACCTTGCGTTGATTCTGCGGGATCGTCTCCAGACATCGTGCTTGGCCTCCTCGCTTGCGCATGCGTAACTTGCTGACATCCACTACCCTGACTCGCTGCCATAACCGGATGGCAGTCCGGATTAACATTTACCGGTGCTCACCGACCCTCGCGGACAAGGCTGAAATCCAATGTCTCCACCGCTCCCGGCTCACTGAGGTTCACCTCTCGTGAGGTGACACCGTATCCCAGCGCCAGGACCATGATCGTTCGGTTTCTCTTGCTCGGCTCCAAGCCGCTCAGGATGTAACGCCCCTGAACATCGCTGAATGTACTTTCGCCACTGCCCTTGACTCGTACCTCCGCCATGGCAATACCGTTCTTCTGCCCCGACGCCACAATCTTCCCTTTCACCGTCGTGGGCGGGAGCGCGATCTCTACAGCTAGTCTCTTCCTGCCATCATTCGATACTTCAACGCTTTGTTCAGCGCTCCCGTATCGCCGTCCTGCACTCGGGTGCGTGACACGCAGGGTGTATTTGCCGTCCGCCAAGTCTGTAAAGTAGAAGTGTCCGTCCGGACGAGTTGTCGTTCTGTCCGGCCTCTGCATCATCGCAGCCCATTGCTCTCTAAATCGAAGCGCTGCTAGTTGTATCTTTCTGTTAAACGCAGCAGCCTTACTCTGGATTTCAACCAACGCACCCGGCACAGGCTTCTTCGTGATGGCATCCACGATTCTCCCGAAAATTCCTATCCTGTGTTCGGTAGTCACGCAATTGATCATGGCACGACCACCCTTGCGTTTGACCTGATTTTGAGCGTCTTATCCAGAACCGGCATCTCGGTCTCATGCGGCTTGTCGGCCACGATGCCGATGGTCACCGTATAGTTCAACGCCGCTTTGGGCTTGCCACCCAATGCCTGCCAAAATTCCGCCACGCTCTGCAGCCGTCCGGGTTGCAGCGTACTCGAAGGAAGCGGAGGTTCTTGCCCCTTCAGGCTGCCTTGCAGCAAAACTTCCGGGAGTACGGGAAAACGAACCAGCACTTTCATGACCTCGCTCAGCAGATGATGTTCGTCGAGCGCGCGCGACGTCGACCCATCACTTGCCCAGGCGGTGATGAGGTACGAGCAATCAACTCGCATGGGACCACGCCTCCTGGTCGCGGAGCCATCACTGTTGTGCTCTATGATCCAATCCCGGTTCCGCAGTTCGAGATTCTCGCGAATGTCATAGAGAAACAGATCGACTGCCGGCAGACTGACCGTCGAAGGCGGGAACTCACTGTCCGGCGCTGCAAAGCTGATAGCTACCTGCTCGACCAGCGCGGGCGCAAGCTCTCGCTTGAGCAATTCTTCTATCGTTCTGTCTAGGTCATCGATCATGCCGCTGCCTCTTCGAAGCTCAGTGGGCTTTCTCCAATGGCAGGCGCGGCAGCACTTCCATTTGTCGTTGGAGAAGCCTCGCTGACGGCTGAAACCCCGCCGACGATACCGGAAAGGTAGCGCTCACATCGGGGCGCCGTCACCGGTCCGCTTGGTCCACTAGGTGTGACCTCCCCAGGTGACCGAACATTGATCGCCTTGCATTGCCGCTGCTTGCGCTGCCCCGCAATTGCCCGTTAGCCTCAATATCGACTCTCCCAAATGCGTGCGATGGTGTTAACTGCTCTCGCATACCTGAACCCTCCCTTGAGCAGCGACGAAAGCAATCTGCTTGACCACTTCGCGGCTTTGTTCTGGCAGTTCGCACCGCGGCCAATCGGGTCGGTTGATATTGGGATTAACAACCTTGTTTTCAAAATCCAGCCAGATGCGTTTATCGTTGCGGCAGTCGTAGCGTCGGCATGGCACCGGCCGGTGCTCTCGCACCGTGCAGCGGCAGGTGCCGCGTTCAATGTGCGTGCAGTAGCCGTCCTTATCCTGAGCAATGAGGTACGGCCGGCCCAGCTCCCACTTAATTAGCCCCTCGTAGACATCCTGCTTGGACAGAGCGAACCGAAGGCGGCAGCAGGTCGCACGGCAGAGGTGCACCCGGTTCTCGCAGTCAATCTTCACTTCGTCCTTAAAGGTGTACTTGTCTTCTTCCGGGTCTTGTAGCATCACACCGAGACCCTTTTCCTTAAGCTGGACCACTAGCCGCTCCGCTACCACCTTCTTGCGCTCGTCCAGCTCCTGAATGTTTATAAGCCCTTTCTCGCTTAGCAATTCAATAAGACCGTAGAGGAAGGAAGAAACCTCCAGAGTCTTATTAGTGTTCTGACTGAGGCACATGTGGGTGTAGAACAACCCTTCACCGACCTCTTGGCGCAGGTCACCTGAGAGTCCGTCATTATTGATTTGACTCTCTGACTGCATATTGAGAGACCCCGGTCAGGACTAACAAATGCCACCACTCAGAGATAAGCACCCCGAAGCAGATAACGACACGTGAATCAAGGCCCGATTGCCGCGCGGATTATTGCGTAGCTAGTTGATACAGGCATCGCCCCACCATGTCCATAAATGTGCCCAGCGCAAGACCCGCGAGGACACCAACCAAGAGTGCAGCAAATGTGCCAGCGAGATCGGCGGCGGCGATGCCCGCCATCTTCGCAATAATAACGGTAATACCCGATACCCCAATAGGTACAAGCCCTTGAGCGATTGCTTTTACGGCGTCGGACTGCCTGGTCCACCAGGCATATAGGTCTTTCAGAGGCTGCCACAGCATGACGTCCCAAGCCTCCATATCCAGATTGAACTGGATCTGCATGCAATTCGTAAACTGCGCCCAGTCTGACTGAGGTGCGGCGACGGGGGCTGCCGCGGGCACGGGCGAAGGACCGCCGCCATCACCCCCGTCCCCATCATCCTGACGCTGGATTGCTGACGTGCTGGAGCCGGAGGCCTGACCCGGCGAGGTGTTGGTGTCGTTCAGGCTGCTCACGACGGCCATTGCCACGCGATCCGCTTCCTGCTCGTATTGGTCGTCGGGTTGTCCAACAATGAGTGTTCGCTGGACTCGTTGGTTCTTTTCTTCTTCGCATGCCGGGCACAAACGCTGAATCGGAGCCCGCCGGGCCTGCCCAGTAGCAGCGGGAGCGCTACCCTGCTGAACTACGTGCGTCAGCTCGTGGGCTAGGAGCTCGCGGCCGGCTGAGCTACCAGGGCTGTAACTCCCTTGACGGAAGAAAATATCGTTGCCGGTTGTGAACGCCACAGCGCCTACCGCCTGATTGAGGCTGTCGGCTTCTGAGTCCGTGTGCACCCGAACGCCGCTGAATTCGGTGCCGAAGGCCGACTCCATCTGCAGTCGTACCCCTGCGTCTAGAGCTTGCCCGCCTCCCCGAGCTCGCTCGATGGCGGCCTCGATCTCGGTGCCGACCTCTGCCTCGCCTTCGCCTTGCCTGGCAAGTGCCAAAACACGCTGCACATGGTGGTTGCCGAAACTCCGCTGCAATTGGAGCAGGGACCGCCCGGCGCCTGATTGGGAACCGGTCGCACGGTTCAGTGCCGACGCGTGGATTGCCGCAACCGAACCGCCTCGAGCGGACATAAAGAGTCGCTCCAACGGATCGAATTGCGGCGCTAGGGCCGGTTCGCCTACCTGCTGCCTCTTGGAACTCGACAGGCTACCCGTCGTGCTCTCAGTTTTCTCTGCTTGGGGTTCTCGCACCTGGCACCTCCACGTGGATAGTCCAGACTTGCCGAAGTACCGTTCAGGCATTGCACAAAATTGGTCCGTTGAGGCCACAGCTTCCGGGCTTAGGTTCGCCGCCGTAATTATCTTTCAGGGTCGGCTTACAAAGAGCAGGCAAAACGGAAAAGGACTCAACTGCGGGCCAGCATTCAGAGATCCGGACATCTGGTCGGCAGTAAGATTCGAAGGAACGCTAACGTCGCCTGGGAATGTCCTAAGATCGGATGACGAGCCATCGGCCATTAACATTCTCCTCTAGTTGATGAACAACTCGCTGGCTTGGAGGCGCTTCACGAAAGACACGCCCACAGCCCATTGAGCCTCACGATATTGATACTTGGCTTCCATCTGTTATGTTATCCACGAGTTGGAGCGGCCCATCCGAACGTTGATATTGAGCAAATCCGTAAATGCCGTCAGCACTATAGAGAGTTTGTTGCGTTGATTCACCTGGAGCCAAGTAATCATTAAAGAGTGGCCTAGGACTATTGGGATCGATCCCTCGATCCCATATGGCCCACTGGCGACTGTCACTGTAATTACTTACGAAAGTTGCCATGATGTTTGCCATTTTGGTTTCCTCTGTCATTTAACCGCTCTAAATTTGCCGCTATCATTCATTTGGGCGTAACCACGAAATTCCCCCCCGGTCACCACCTTGCCCATCTTTTGAAACTCTCGCCTAGTGCCGTGAACTAGATGAGCCATACTGACCACGCCACCGTCGCTGGCAGCGAGGAAAGCAGCGGACAAGGCGATGTTGCGGATGTTGCCGCCAGCGATCTCAAAGCGACGGGCCATAAAGTCCAAATCCAAGTCGGTGCTCTGAGGGGTCTCCGCCGGCCAGATGTGTTCCCAGATGCGGTGTCTGTCCGCTTCGTTCGGGAAAGGAAATTCGACGGTAAAGTGCATTCGGCGCACGAAGGCGTCGTCCATGTTCTTGCGGAAATTGGTGGCGAGGATCACCACGCCTTCGTGCTCTTCCATCTTTTGCAGCAGATAATTGATCTCAATATTAGCGTAGCGGTCGTGAGAATCGCGCACCTCGCTGCGCTTGCCGAAAAGGGCATCCGCCTCGTCGAAGAAGAGGATGGCGTTGCTAGTTTCGGCTTCGGCGAAGATGCGAGCCAGATTCTTCTCGGTTTCGCCGATATACTTGCTGACGACAGTGGAAAGATCAATCTTGTAAAGGTCCAGGCCCAACTCTCCTGCCATGATCTCCGCGGCCATGGTCTTGCCTGTTCCCGACGGTCCGGCGAAAAGAATGTTGAGCCCCTTGCCCAAAGAAAGCTTTCGGTCGAAGCCCCACTGGTCATACACCACGGAGCGAAACGTCATGGAATTACGGATTTCCTTAAGCTGCTCCAGCTTGTCTTTAGGCAGAACGATGTCGCTCCAAATGTGGTGAGGCCTGATCTTGCGCCCCAATGTCGAAAGCCTGCCGCTGGAGTGCAGCCGGCACGCTTCATAAAGCTCGGCCATGGATACACACCCCTTCTCGGGATCGTGCCACCGAGCCAAGTTCCGCGCGCTCCTCGCAGCGTCCCTGATCTGCCCCCCGCTGAAGCGAAACTTATTGGCTAGCTCAGGCAAGTTGACTTGAGCGTTGAGCGCCACCCCCTTCAATGCTGCCTCCCAAAGCTGTCCACGTTGGGAGCAGTCGGGCCGGCTGAGCTCGATTCGCAGGAAAGGGAAGTCCGACCGCATGTTCGCTGGTTCCCAGGCGGTGTCGCCGGCAAGAAAGCTTAGCTGAGGTTGCTTCTCCAGTTCGCCTAGGAGGGTGTTCCTCAGTAGCCGCTTGTCTTCAGCCAACAGAGAGTCAAAGCCCTCCCAGTACAGCGCCGACCTCTGGAGCAGAGCTTCACGCACCGCCAGTCTGGCCAGGACCTCGAAGGCGACGTGGTCAAGGCCGACCAGACGCTCGCCGTCCACAGCAAGGAGTCCAATCCCGAGAACCTGGCAGACTGCCTCGGCAGTTGTCTGCTTGCCGACACCGTACGGTCCTTGAAGGTATACGATCCCCTTCGGTGGGGTTGGTAACTGGAGCCAAAGCGCAAGAGAGGCCTTCGTTTCAGGAGTTATTATCAAATCCTCAAGTTTGGTTTCAGGTTTGATGCGTCGAGCGTAAGGCAACAGGCGAGCGTCAGGCTCGTCGGACTCAAGCAAGTAGTTGACGATCCTTTCGTCCACCCTGAGAAATTTGCCCAGGAGCGTTGCTTGCTGCTGCGATGGGTCCTCGAACACCACCAAAAGCCCCTGCTTGATGAGCGGCGCACCTGCCGTGAATCGCTGGCGTTGAGTTAGCTTGAGCTGAATCGAGGGACACAACAGGTTCAGCACTAAGTCGACACTCGGGCGCTTCTTGGTCACATCGTCCTGGAGGTAGGCGTACAAACGCTCATATCGGAGATCGAGTTCAGGCGCCAAACAAACCAGGAGGCAGTCAATCTCGAATGAACTGAGACAGAACAATCGCTCCAGCTCCGACAGACGCAGCGTGATGCCACGACGAATGCTTTCCGACTTCAGCACCGTGATCTTTGTGCAGCTGGTTTCGATTGTCGACAGAAGAGCAGGCCAACATTTAGGAGGCGGCGCAGTCGCGAAGCGGCTTGATCCTGCTGGACGGGTCAGAAGTTCATCAACCTCGGCCTCGGAGATCACCAGCCCCTGAAATCGCTCATCAGCTTTCTGCAATTGCCGAACCCGTTTCACTTGTGCGGACACCAGCAGATGTATCCTTTCCAACTCGGACAGTACGTGTTCCAGTGAGTTCGCAAAGTATTGTCTTGCGCTATCAGCACACTCCTGTACCGCGGCGCCCGGTAGGGCCGGGAGGATCTCCCCGGGAGTTACCTGACTCTTCATGGCCTAAGTGGGAGCCCGCTACCACTCCTGCTGTTTGATCGAGCCGAATACCTGTTCGTACCGCTCAACCGCCTCGCCCAACACCTTAAGCAATTCCTTGGCATATGGCGGGCTGGTAATAATCCTGGTGTGAAAGGTTTCCTGCTTGCCGCCGTCTGAATAGAGCTGCCCGAAATCTAATAAGAACTCGAAAGCATTATGGCCAACTTGAAAATAATTGGCGTATCTGCCCTCGATTCCTCCACCTTGACTTGAGCCTGCCCCCTCCTGTTGCTCATTGGGCATCAGCGCTCCGTCACGACAATTTGTAAATCAAGCTCATTCCGGCTGCCCACAGTTCGACACTCTACCGGACAGTATGCAATTGAGTAGCCACAGAACGGTAGCTTGTGTTTAGGCGGGCATGCAACGAGAAAGGACACTTGCTTGAGTCGTGGAGAGTTCTTATCCGTCGCGCCGGAGAGAGTGTAACAGAGCGTTGTGACGCTTTTGACCATCTGAAAAGGGATGTTTATCGATCGCCTGCATACAAGGCAGGTACCTACAGGAACACTCATGCACGCAACGAAGTGTAACAACGTGTGTAACTAAGATGGCAAATTGGAATGGGACCGATGTTACACGCAAGCAGAATTCAAAATGACGATCAGAGCCCTTAAATTCACCATAGAACCAGCAGAATTCAAGGACCGTCCATAACTTGGTCCCTTACCTAACTCGACGCTGGGTTGGAGGAGCAAGTATTCCGGTGTTCTGCAGCGACCGAATACTCTGAGGCTCACATTCCATGCTGGCAGGTGTGATCCGGGCAATACCGCGTGTAACGCGGGTCGCCTCTGGGGTCCGATCCGTAAATGTTGCTCCAGGCTGCCCACCGATCGAAATCATACGAGTGGTACCATGTGTCCAAGTGCCCTGAGGCGTACTTATTCCAAACGGTATCCTTCGACATATCCATGATTTGCGATTGCGCCTGCTCCGTAACGGTATCGGCCTGAGCAGCAACAGCCGCCTTAATCGTCGCGTCATCGGCATCAGGATTCCGTTCCTTAAGGTTCGAGACCGCCGCATTGAAGTTTCGGATTCCCTGCACATAGCCAGGTATCATTTCCTTCTCGCTTGGAGACGGGCCGCCGGCCACTCCAATGCGAAACCCTTCTGTCAGCTTCGCTGCCAGCGCGACGCACTGGCCGTGTGTCTCGGCTATTTCGTCACCTTCCTGGACGGTAAGAATCGCAGCACCGATGGAGCCTGCACCCGCAAGCAGGATCCCCCCGATGATTAAAGCGTCCGCTCCAAGCAATGCCGCGCCCGCTTCACCGGCTTTCTCCACAACCTGTTCGCCAACCGCCTCCTCGCCAATATCCTTCCCAACTTCGCTTAGGATGCGCTTATAGTTCGGCTCGACTTCGACTTCTATCACAGGGTGGACTTGAACATCTTTGAGCTTTACATTCAGGCCAAGATCTACATCGAACGGAAACCAGGGAAGTTCGACGGCAAGTGTGACGCCTGGCCCCTTGACCTCCCAGTTCTCCTCGATCTTCAACAAGTTCAACTCCAGCTTCACTTCAACTCCGCATGCAAGCTTGCCGGAACCCTCCAGGTTGACTTCGAATCCTTTGTCGACTTTGACACCACCCTCGAGCTTGACCTCGGTGAAAGCAGTGTCCCAGCCAATAATATTCACACCATCTTTGTTGATCCAGGCATGCCCGATTGCGATCGCGATTTCGTTTGAGTCATAGCCCAAGGGCGTCACTGATGTTTCCTGCCTTTCACCAGTTTCGCCCTCCTCCTCGGTTTTTGAACCAGCTTCGATCTCCGCTCCGACTTCGACAGCAATACCGAATTTGAGCGTGGCGTAGTTAACATCAACCGGATATGAACCCACGTTGACTTTCTGCTTGAGTGGGATTGTAACTTTCGCAGACTCCTCGCTCTCTGTTTCAGAAGTCTCTTGGTCTTCCCCCGGGGTCTGTTCAGCCGCCTCCGATCCCTCAGCCGCGGTCTCATCTTTCGCTGGGGTCTCCGCCTGCTCTTGCGACGCGGGTGGCTCAGAGGTGGGTGTCTCTTCTGCTGACTCCTCCGGCGCGGGTGGCCCATAAATCGGGGTCTCTGGTCCGCTGGGAGTTTCCGTCGACTCCTCCGGCGCAGGCGGCTCCGAGATAGGGTTTTGTTCTTCGGTCGGAGCTTGCGCCGACTCCCCCGGCGCGGGTGGCCCGTTGACGGGCGTCTCTTGCTCGGCCGGAGTTTCCACTGTCGAGTCCGGCTCCTCCCAGCAAGCATCGGGGTCCTCTGGATCGCACACTACGCGTCGCTGCAAGACTGGAGTTGATGCGTTTTCACGGTTGCCGAGTGTGAGTCTCCTTTTCGAATCCGCGCGATCATAGCGATCCGGCAGATCGGTCACATCGGCTTTCTGCCTTAACGAGCCCGCCGACTGCTGAAGTACGTGCGTCAGCTCATGGGCCTGCAGGTCCCTTCCTGTTGTCGATGAAGGCGTATACTGTCCTGCTCCAAATGCTACGTGGGGGCCCGCACTATACGGCAGCGCATAAACCGCTTCGGTCGTTAAAGCAGCCTGCGTGTCACTATGTACACCAACACTGCTGAAGTCGTGCTCGAAGCGGCTTTCCGTAAAGGAGCGGGTCTGTTCATCAAGTGGCAATCCTGGAGAACTACGGACTTGCCGAGCGATAGTTGGAGCTTCTTCAATATTCCGATTGTCCCGATCTTCACGGTGAACGCGAATTGCGGAGGACGAAAGCTCGACCCGGCTCTTTCGACCCTCTTCGTATTCATTCGGTCCCGCTCCTACACAGGCATACTTGAGTTGGATTGGCCTTAGCGCTCTACGCAGCACCAGGTCCTCGACTCGATCCGCCTCCTGTTCGTATATATCGGGTGGCTGGTTAACGGCGAACTTTGCCTGCAGCGTGCTGGAGTCTAGCAGCCGTCCCACTGCCCGATTCCCAATCTTTCTTTGAAGTGCAAGGATGGGATTAGCGGAGACCCAAGTTGTCACCACCGAAGAGGGGGATGTAGGCGAAGGAAAATAGTCCGCCTCCCGCTCGGCTGCCCGTGACAACTCCATGAAACCTCCGCAAGCGAATGACTATCTGGCCTGCTCGTGAATTAATCTGCTTCCTAGTGAATCGGCTCTTTACAACTAACTGTTATCAACAGTTGTGAGAAGCGAGCATTGTAATCAACTGGCCCTGAAATTCGAATCCGCTCTCGCATCACCTCAGTCGGCGTCGACGTGTCGGGGCTTTCGACTCGGTCTCCCGTTGTATGCCTAGCTCGGAAAAACCGAAAAACCTGCATGTGTTGAAGACCCAAGAAGTCCAAGTACGTCCAGTATTCATGAACCCGGCTGTATGATCGCGCGTCGGGGACGCTGGCACGCGTGTCGACGATGCGAGTGGGGTCATCCAGCCGCGGTTAAGCCAAGAGCATTGACCAGGTTGCAATTCCTGGTCCGCTCTCAACGATGAGATTCTTCCGTTAGCACAGGGCGATCCGAGAGGTACCCGTGATAGCGAAGGGCGGAAATCGGGAGGTTGTGCCACCATCAAAAGTAATGAGTAAAGGAGAATTAAACTGCTAGCCAAAAAGCAGAACGATTATGGTTTCTTCATGCGTCCTCCTCCAAGTGGTGGTGGATCCGTACGTAAGCTTTTGATTTCTGCAACCCGCCAGAAGTGAAGTCGACAAGAAAACGGTTCTATGGCGGTTGCTGAAGCCGCTTTCGCTGT